>Ga0315273_10008594_pt1 | contig 12896 bp, 9 predicted proteins | sample YL17G02_0_MG_FD_205753 | JGI IMG/M metagenome (GOLD analysis project Ga0315273, IMG submission 205753) | Sediment microbial communities from Yellowstone Lake, YNP, Wyoming, USA - YL17G02_0 | ecosystem: Environmental > Aquatic > Freshwater > Lake > Sediment | place: USA: Wyoming | collected...
CCGAGCGACACCGCCGGGTTCAGGTGACAACCCGAAATGTGGCCAATCGCGTAGGCCATCGTCAGGACCGTGAGCCCGAACGCGAGCGCAACCCCCACGAACCCGATCCCGAGCTCCGGGTACGCCGCCGCCAACACCGCGCTTCCACACCCACCCAACACCAACCAGAACGTCCCGAAGAACTCCGCCCCCATCCGCTTCGGCATCGACATCGTTTCCCTCCTCACTCAGGCCGTACAGAAGCCACACCAACCACCTGGAGGAAAACATAGCCGAGAGGCAGGCAGCTCTGCAAGCCCTGTCGCACACGCGCACCTCCCGACAGCCGCGGGCGGCACGGCAGTTGCCCGCAACAGCTAGTGGAGTTAGGCTAGCGCATGGGGGTTCTACGGTGATATGCGAACGAGAAGCGGCAGCCAGCGCGGCGGCAGGTCCGAGCTTCGTATGGCTTCTCTTCTTCGGTGCGCGGTTGTAGCCCATCATCGTCGCACTCGCGGCCCGGTTGCGAGGTAGGGAGATCCATGCCAGAGAAAGAGGCGTCAGCCCGCATCAAGATCAACAAGCTGTTGGAGACAGCTGGTTGGCGCTTCTTCCAGGAAGGAGCTGCGCCCGCCAACATCCAACTCGAGCCGAGCGTGACGATCAAGACGACCGATCTCGACGCGCTCGGCGACAACTTCGAGAAGGCATCCAAAGGGCACATCGACTTCCTACTTCTCGACGCCAAGGGGTTTCCGCTCCTCGTCCTTGAGGCCAAAGCGGAAGACAAGAACCCCCTCATCGGCAAGGAACAAGCCCGCAAGTACGCGCGCTCCCAGAACTGCCGCTTCGTCATTCTCTCCAACGGGAACCTTCACTACTTTTGGGACCTCGAACGGGCGAGCCCATACATCATCACAACATTTCCCACGCCGGACTCAGCGATCAGCTACCAGAGAGTTGCCCCCAACCCGTCACGACTGGTTGAAGAGGAAGTGCGCGAAGACTACATCGTCCTCACCCAGCGGCCAGGCTACGCAGCAGAGGCGGCGTGGAAGAACGAGGCCGAGCGCCCTGACTACATCCAGGCCAACAAACTCCGCTTCCTGCGCCATTACCAGCTGAATGCCATCCGCGCTCTGCAACAAGCAGTCAGAGACGGCAAGGATCGCTTCCTCTTCGAGATGGCGACCGGCACCGGCAAGACGCTGACCGCCGCCGCAGTCATCAAGCTCTTCTTGCGTACAGGAAACGCCCAGCGCGTGCTCTTTCTGGTGGATCGCATCGAGCTGGAAGACCAAGCCAAGAAGGTCTTCGCCGCACTGCTCGCCGCCGACTACCAGACGGTGATCTACAAAGAGAATCGCGACGACTGGCGGCGCGCCGACATCGTCGTCACGACCGTCCAGTCGCTCTTATTCAACAACAAGTACCAGAGGCTCTTCTCGCCAACGGATTTCGACCTCGTGATCTCCGACGAAGCCCATCGCTCCATCGGGGGCAACGCCCGCGCGGTGTTCGACTACTTCGTCGGCTGCAAGCTCGGCCTCACGGCCACGCCACGGGACTACCTGAAGCGCTTCGACCACAAGAGCCTGACCACGCGCGATCCTCGCGAGGCCGAGCGCCGCCTGCTACTCGACACCTACCGCACGTTCGGTTGCGAGCAGAGCCAGCCCACCTTCCGCTACTCCCTGCTGGACGGCGTGAAAGACGGATTCCTGATCACCCCTACGGTGGTGGACGCCCGTACCGAGATCACGACCGAACTCCTCTCCGACGAAGGCTTCATCGTCTCGCTGACGGATGACACCGGCGAGGATCAACAAGAAGCCTACAAGCAGCGCGAGTTCGAGAAACGGTTCTTTGCGCCGGCCACGAATCAGCTCTTCTGCAAGACCTTTCTTGAGAACGCGCTGCGCGACCCCGTCAGCGGTGAGATCGGCAAGTCCATCGTCTTCGCCGTCAGCCAGAATCACGCAGCAACGCTGACGCAGATCTTCAACCAAATGGCCGAGCGCATGTTCCCCGGCAAGTACCAGTCGAACTTCGCCGTGCAGGTCACGTCGCAGATCCCGGATGCCCAGCAGATGACGATCAACTTCGCCAACAATAACCTGCTCGGCTCCGCCAACTTCCTTCCGAGCTACAAGACGAGCAAGGCCCGCGTCTGTGTGACGGTTGGCATGATGACCACCGGCTACGACTGCACTGACATCCTCAACCTTGGTCTCTTCCGTCCCATCTTCTCCCCGACGGACTTCATCCAGATCAAAGGCCGAGGCACTCGTAGGCACAACTTCCTCGAGCAGCTCTTCGACGAGAGCCTCCAAGCCGGCGTCGCCCACCCGCAGAAGACCGCGTTCAAGCTCTTCGACTTCTTCGCCAACTGCGAGTACTTCGAGACGGAGTTCAAGTACGACGAAGTGCTGAAGCTGCCCAAGCCTACGGGCAAACGAGTCCCTGCCGCGGACACTGTCATTGCCGAAACGCAGGGCGCCTACGTGCACCTGGGCGCCGACATCCTCGCCAGCATGCAGGAAGAGACCATCGGTTTTGACGGGATGAAGATCGACCGAATGTTCTTCGAGAGGTTCGAGGATACGGTGCGCAGCGACGAGGTCATCGCCAAGGCCGTCGAGGCCGGGCAGTGGGACCGCGTCATCGACTACGTCAACCGCGAGGTCTTCGACAAGCCCGAGGAGTACTACACGCTCGAGAAACTGCGCTGGGCCGCCTCCGTAGACCGCCGCCTCACCCTGCGTGAGATCATCGAGAAGATCTTCGGCCTCATCCCGCACTTCAAGTCGAAGGACGAGCTCCTGGAAGAGGAGTTCGCTAAGTTCGTCGCCGATCGCAAACCCGAAGAAGCCGAGGCGCTTCCCGCGATCAAGACCTTCTTCAAGGCCTACGTCACGAGCGACCGGGTCCGCCACATCGTTGAGACAAAGCAGTTCACGGACCTGGCCACCAATCCCGCCTTCTCGACCCGCGACTTCAAGGCCGTGCCGCAACGCTATAGAATCGCGATCCCGGAGTACATCAAGGACTACGTTTCCTTGAACCAGTTCGCCTCATAGAGGAGACCCATGCTCGACACCGGCACCAAGCGCCGCATCGACACCGCCCGCGACATCCTCGTGGGCAAGGTGCCAGACCCCAAGAGTCAGGTCGAGCAGATCACCATCGCGCTCATCTACAAGTTCATGGATGACATGGACGCCGAGAGCGAGGAGCTGGGCGGCAAGCGCAAGTTCTTCGCCGGGGAGTTCGCTCGCTACGGCTGGGCGAAGCTGATGCGTTCCGGCCTGGGTGGAAACGAGATCCTGAATCTCTATGCCGAGGCGATCGCCAGGATGCCGGAGAACCCAGGCATCCCGCTCCTCTTCCGCAGCATCTTCAAGAACGCCTATCTGCCGTACCGCGACCCAGAGACCTTGAAGATGTTCCTCAAGGTCATCGACGAGTTCGAGTACGACCACTCCGAGCGGCTCGGAGACGCCTTCGAGTACCTGCTCTCGGTTCTCGGCTCCCAGGGCGACGCGGGGCAGTTCCGCACCCCGCGACACATCATCGACTTCATGGTCGAGATCGTCGACCCCAAGAAGGACGAGACCGTGCTCGACCCTGCCTGCGGTACCGCCGGGTTTCTGATCTCGTCCTACAAGCACATTCTGAGGGCCAACGCCGACGACAAAGGCCAGAGCACGCTCACACCCGACGAGAAGGGGCGGCTCGCAGAGAACTTCAAGGGCTACGACATTTCGCCCGACATGGTCCGCCTGTCGCTCGTCAACATGTACCTGCACGGCTTCGCCGACCCGCACATCTTCGAGTACGACACCCTCTCCAGCCAGGAGCGGTGGGGCGAGTACGCGGACGTCATCCTCGCCAATCCGCCGTTCATGTCGCCGAAAGGCGGCATCAAGCCGCACAACCGCTTCTCAGTGCAGTCGAAGCGTAGCGAGGTGCTGTTCGTCGACTACATGGCCGAGCACCTGACGCCCAGCGGGCGGGCCGGCATCATCGTACCCGAGGGCGTGATCTTCCAGAGCCAGACTGCCTACACGAAGCTGCGCAAGATGCTGGTGGAGAACTATCTCGTCGCCGTCATCTCACTTCCAGCGGGTGTGTTCAACCCGTACTCCGGCGTCAAGACCTCGATCCTCGTCCTCGACAAGTCGCTGGCGAAGCAGGCCACCACAATCGCTTTCTTCAAGATCGAGAACGACGGCTTCGGCCTCGGTGCCCAGCGCCGCGAGATCGACAAGAACAACCTGCCGCAAGCCCGTGCCGAGATCGCCGAGTACCTGCGCCGCCTCCGGGTGCGCGAGTCGGTCGAGGTTTTCTCGCCCACGCTCGGGCTGGTGGTGCCGAAGGAGAAGATTGCGGCGAATGGCGACTACAACTTGAGCGGGGAGCGGTATCGGGAGGGGACGGTATCAGCGACGATATACCCTCTCGCACCAGTTGGCCGCTTTATGAAGGAGGGCGTTAAGACCGTCGACCCTCGAATCTCTCCGGATGAACTGTTCGAGCTGTGGAGCATCCCTGCTTTTGACGCGGGGCGACCGGAGTTGCTGCGCGGCGGAGAAATCGGGTCTCAAAAGAAGCTCGTCACTCCTGGCGACGTTCTCTTGTCCCGAATCATCCCGCACATCCGCCGTGGATGGGTGGTTAGCGAGAATGCAGGTGGTCGGCGACAGGTCGCGTCGACCGAATGGATCGTCTTTGCAAGCGATGAAGTTGTGCCCGCATTCCTTCGTCAGCTTCTCGTTTCGGATTCCTTCCACGTGTCGTTCATGCAGACGATTACTGGGGTTGGCGGTTCTCTCTCCCGGGCCAATCCAGCTGCGGTTGGGGAGATCCAAATCCCCCTGCCGCCGCTGGAAGTGCAGAAGGAGATCGTGGCGGAGATCGAGGGCTGCCAGAGAGTCATCGACGGCGCTCGCGCCGTCCTCGACAACTACCGCCCCTACATTCCCATTCACCCCGACTGGCCGATGGTGGAGCTCGGCGAGATATGTTCGTTCAAGAACGGACTCAATTTCAGCAAGGGCTCTTCAGGTTGCACCGTCAGAATTGTCGGGGTAGCTGACTTCCAGACGAATCTCTACGCTCCGATGACCGGGCTCGATGAGATCCAGTTGGATGCGCCACTTGGCGAAGATTACCTACTCAAGCCGGGAGACATCCTCTTCGTCCGCTCTAATGGGAACCCCGATCTCGTTGGTCGTTCGCTCATCATTCCGCCGACTGACGGGACCATCACTTTCTCCGGCTTCACCATTCGGGGGCGAATCCACGACGAACGGGCGCTGCCCCTGTTCTTCGCCCACTTCTTCAAGTCGCGAGACTTCGCCGAGATGATCAAGACGGTCGGCCGTGGTGCGAACATTCGCAATCTGTCGCAGGTCATTCTCAGAGAGTTGAAGGTTCCCCTCCCGCCCCTCGCCGCGCAGCACGCCATCGTTGCCGAGATCGAGGCCGAGCAGGCGCTAGTCACCGCCAACCGCGAACTGATCGCCCGTTTCGAGAAGAAGATCCAGGCCACCCTCGCCCGCGTCTGGGGCACGGAACCCGAAGGACAACAACCATGACGCAAGAGAAAGACGTGATAACGACGGCATTCCGGGCCCCCAGCAGTGATGAGTGGCGGTCGCTGGTTGCTGCTCCCGGCTCGGAGGACGAAGCGAAGCAGGCGGGAAAAGCGCAGGACGACCTTAGAAACATGCTCCTCGCCTCGTTGCAGATGCAGCACCTTGTGGTCCTTGCCGGCTGCGGGTGCTCGCTTTCCGCCGGCGGCCCATCGATGGAGGACCTCTGGAATGGTGCGGTGGGCGAAACACCAACGGACGAGGCGAGAGCCGCTGCTGAGAAAGTCAACCACGCAGTCACGAACAACAACATCGAAGCGTTTCTGTCCAGAATTGAAGCCTACCTGCAGATCAATGAGGACGAAGCCATGGGGGCGTTTCTGGACTCGAGCAAGCAAGTGATTCTCGACAAATGCTCGGCGTTTCTCGACACGAAGAAGCTTGATGCTCACAAGACTTTTCTGCACCGACTCTCTCGCCGCCGTGTCCGCGATCAGCGCCTGCGGGTGTTTACCACAAACTACGACCTCTGTTTTGAGCGGGCCGCCAGCGAAGTGGGCGGCGTCGCACTGGACGGGTTCTCCTTCACAGCTCCGCGACGCTACGACCCGCGCTTCTTCAGCTACGATATCATCCGGCGCCCGCGCGGCGGCGATGACCTTGGGCACTACCTCGAAGGCGTGTTTCTGCTCTACAAGCTCCATGGTTCGGTCAACTGGGCGAGGTGCGAGGAAGGAACCATTCACGAGAAGCCCAAGCCGACACCTGCCGAGGCCTGCCTGATTTATCCTGCGGCGGGGAAGTATCAGCAGAGCTTCGTTCAACCCCATCTCGAATCGATGGCGCAGTATCTCGCCGCCGTCCGCGAACCGAATACCTGCCTGCTCGTGGTAGGCTTCGGTTTCAATGATGATCACGTTGCAGAGCCGCTGCTGGCTGCAGTCCAGTCCAACCCGCACCTGCGGCTGATCATCGTGGACCGCAAGGCGGACGAGAGGACTCAAGGTGCAAACGCTAACCGTTACTGGCTCAAGTTCTCCGATCTCGGCAGTCGTGGCGAAGACGTCTGGTTCATCAAGGCGCCGTTCGAAGGCTTTGCCCGAACGATCCCTGACCTGAAATCGCTGACCCCGGCGGAGACCCTTGTGAAGGCCATCAAAGGCGTGGCGAGAGAGTCATGAGCAAGTTGAACATCGATGAGGTCTTCCCAAGAGGACTGCTGCGACCGGAGCTCTTCCTCGGTGTGGCGTCCTCGGTCACGGCCCGAACCGTCGGTGTGAATCTGAGCGAGGCTGGACAGCCGAGCGCCTCCCATTTCGCGGGCGGTCGCTATGGGCGCGGAGAGGTCGGGGAATTCGTCCTGATCGAAGGGCAGCAGAGTCTCTTGCTGGGCCGCATTGCCGAGATTCGCCTGCGAGAACCAGAGCGCCGTTCTATCAGACAAGACTTCGCCGGCAGCAGCGACCTGGACGCTCTGGGACAGATCCAGCTCCTGGGGTGCGTCTCCATGGATAGTCTGCTGGTAACCGCGGGCGTCGATGCATACCCACGCCTCGGGGATCGCATCTACGCCGCCCCTCATCGCTTCATTGCCATGCTGCCTCGACTCATGGAGCGTGAGGAAGAGAATCCCGACACTGTGACCTTGAGCCTCGGAGCGGTCGATGTGGAGCATGAAAGCATTGTCTCCATCAAGCCGGAGAGGCTGTTCGGCCGCCACTGCGCGATCCTCGGTGCGACCGGCGGGGGAAAGAGCTGGACCACGGCACGCATTATCGAAGAGTGCCTTCGACACAACTCCAAGCTGATCCTGATCGATGCGACCGGCGAGTATCGGGACTTCGCCGGCAACTCGACGCTGCATTGTCACCTGGACCAGCCTGTCGCGGAGGCCACCAACTCGGTCGCTTGTTCACTTCCGCCAACGAGTTTTATGGAGTCGGACTTCGTAGCGCTCTTCGAACCTGCTGGCAAGGTGCAGGGGCCGAAGCTGCGGGCAGCGATCAGAAGCTTGAGGCTCGCTGCCTTGAAGCCGACCCTGGCACCGAATGGCTTCATAGAGAAGATCAACCAATCCAAGACAGCCATTGAGGTCGCAGAGAAAGACCCTGACATTGCAGGCACACTGGATGATCCGCGACAACCGTTCGATGTGACGCGATTGGTGATGCAGATCGAGCAAGAGTGTGTCTATCCAGATGGGTTTGGCTCCGCCAAGGGCCAGAAGGATACGACGAAGTGGGGCGGCGAAGACGGCAACTTCTCCTATTGCCTATCACTCGTCGGGCGTATCAACAGCGTCCTCACTTCACCAGCCTTCAGATGCGTGTTCTGCGCTGACAGCGAACCATCTTTGACCACGAAGATCGCCGCATTCGTCGGCGGAAGTGAGAAGTTGCTGCGCATTGACTTGAGCGGGATTGCGTACGAGTTCAACGCACGAGAGATCATTGCCAACGTCATCGGGAGGCATTTCCTCACCGAAGCGCGCGCTGGCACGTTCCAGGACAGCCCGACCGTTCTCTTCGTGGACGAAGCGCACAACTTCCTCGGCCGCCATATCGGCACAGAGGACTATGCAGCCAAGCTCGATGCATTTGAACTGCTCGCCAAAGAGGGTCGCAAGTACGGCCTGAGCATCTGTTTGGTCACACAGCGGCCGCGCGATGTCACCGAGGGCGTTCTGAGCCAGATGGGCACTCTGATTGTGCACCGGCTAACAAACGACCAAGACCGCGAGGTGGTCGAGCGTGCATGTGGCGAGATCGACCGCGCGGCATCCGCCTTTCTGCCCAACCTGCGTCCCGGCGAAGCAGCCATCATCGGAACGGACTTCCCAATCCCGCTGACAATCCAGATTCATGCGCCAGCCACCAGGCCGAGATCAGACGGCCCAAACTATCAAAAGCACTGGCGCCCCACGCCGCCGTCAGCGTGAGCCATGGCGGAAGCGACCGAGTCGGGTCACATCGCCTGGGTCAGCCAACCTCGCCTGACTTGCCGCGGTTCGTGCTTGCGTGCACAACCCGCGCCACACTTCGGAATGCGGACAAGAGACATCCCCTCTTCTGTTATACTCTGCTCCGCGACAGTGGCATGGGAGGACGGCGTGAAAGCGACGGACGAGTTCTTCGCGCGGAAGCGAGAGTGGTCCCGCCTCAAGGACGAAATGCTAGGCACCTACCTAGTCCCCTACCTGGCGAAGCTGGGCAGGGCCGGTCGCCCGGTCGTGATCGTCGACGCATTCGCCGGCAAGGGGCGGTTTGATGATGGCGAACCCGGTTCTCCGGTCATCATCCTGGACGCGATTGCCAAGACACGCAGCTCCAACCCGGCTGCGTCGATCAAGGCTCTCCTCATCGAGAAGAGGTACTACAAGGAGCTCGCCAAGGCGGTGGCTGAGTATGCGGACTGCCGGGTTCTGCCAGGTACATACGAAGCTCACGCGCGGGCGCTCGCTGAGACCCTGGACCGCAGGACGAGTGTGCTGTTGTTCGTGGATCCGTATGGCGTCAAGAGCCTCGACTTCGAGTACTTCCGCGCTCTCGCCCAGCGCGAACTCGAGTCACTCGAACTTGTCCTGAACTTCAACACGTTCGGGTTCCTGCGGGAGGGTTGTCGTCTGCTCGGGATCGAGGGCTTCGACTGCGGTCTTGACTCGACAGAGTATGAAAACGAGCCCGGCAGCCCCAACTCGGTCGAGCGGATGAATGCAATTGCCGATGGCGACTACTGGCAGGCATTCCTTCAGGAGTACCACGAGCAGGGTTCGGACATCCGACCCGCCGAACTGGCCCTTGCTCAGGAGTATCTCCACCGACTGGAAGGGCTCTTCGCGCACGTCACCAGCATCCCCGTCCATGAGAGGCGAAGCCACCTCCCGAAGTATCGCCTCTACTTCGGAACGCGGCATCCCGACGGGCTGATCCTGATGGCCGACAAGATGAGCCGCGTCTGGAAGGAGTTCGTGAACAGGGACCGATCGGGCCAGGGGGTGCTATTCGAGGAGATCGACTTCCCCGACATGTCAGAGCTTGAAGACTACTCCCTCGACGATGACATCCTCCGGCTCGCGGAAACGCCGACAGAACTGAAGAGCATGATCGTCATGCTCTTCGAACGCTATGGGATCACATATCCGGAGAGCGTCCTGAAGGCGCGGATCAGTGCGCTTGCGACCGGTGAGGGAGCATTGCTCAGGATCGACAGATACCCGTCGAAGACACCCACGGGTAGACTGTCGAAGACGATGGACTACGGCGAGCGGAAGATCGTCATCCGGAGGGCATGACATGGCGGGACGGTCGCGAATCGAGTGGACTGAGGCTTCGTGGAACCCGGTCACGGGTTGCACAAAGGCGAGCCCGGGCTGCTTCAACTGCTACGCCGAGCGGATGGCCAAGCGGCTCCAGGCGATGGGTCAGCCGAACTACCGCGACGGGTTCCGCGTTGCGTTGCACCCCGGCGCGTTGAACGCGCCGCTCAACTGGTCGCGCTCGCAACTCGTCTTCGTCAACTCGATGAGCGATCTCTTCCACGAGGACGTGCCGCTCGACTTCATCCAGAAGGTCTTCGCTGTCATGTCTCGCGCCCGGCAACACAGCTTTCAGGTGCTCACGAAGCGCGCAGAACGTCTCGAAACTCTGGCGAAGAGGCTCCCGTGGCCGAGCAACGTCTGGATCGGCGTGAGCGTGGAAAGCGCCGACTACGCCTACCGCATCGACCACCTCCGCCACGTCCCCGCCAGCACGCGGTTCGTGTCGTTCGAGCCTCTCCTCGCAGACGCAGGGAAGATCGACCTGACAGACATCCACTGGGCCATCGTCGGCGGCGAGTCCGGCCCCGGCGCGAGACCGATGGAGCCCGAGTGGGCGCTCGCGCTCCGCGACCAGTGTGTCAGGCAATCCGTGCCGTTCTTCTTCAAGCAGTGGGGCGGCGTGCAGAAGAAGAAGGCCGGCCGGCTGCTCGACGGCCGCGTGTGGGACGAGTACCCCGTACGGCGCATCGCAGTGGGCACAGCTCAGCAGTAGCGCATCCAATCTGGCCCGTCCCTCGATCCGGGAGACAGTGTCTCCCGAATCGCCGACTCCCGCGAGAGTTCTCTTCCACACGCTCTGCATGATTCAGGACTCGCCGAGTCCCGAATCCGTCACGTGCCTGCTGGGGCGAGCTAGGCCTTGGCGGCAACGCCATCGCGCGGCTATACTTCGGCTATCCGCTGGAGGTGGCGCGATGATCACGAAAGTCCAGAAGTGGGGCAACAGCCAGGGACTTCGCATCAGCAAGGAGTTGCTCGCCGGCGCGGACCTCGCTGTGGGCGACGCCGTCGAGGTTGCGGCGCGCGACGGGACGATCGTCATCACGCCGGCGCGGCGCGTGCGCGGCGGGCACGATCTGCGCCAACTCGTCAAGGACATGCCCGCCGACTACAAGTCCGAAGAACTCGACTGGGGCCCGCCAACGGGCCGCGAGGTCTGGTAGATGGCCGAGTACGTTCCGCGGCAGGGGGACTTCATCGCCGTGGGGTTCGACTCACGCTCCGGCCACGAGCAGAGTGGGCGACGCCGGGCACTCGTTGTCAGCCACGACCTGTTCAACCAAAACACGGGGCTCGCCATCACCTGCCCGATCACGAACACGCGCCGCGACTACCCGTTCCACGTGGCGATCCCAGAGGGCAGTGACGTGACCGGCTTCGTCATGGTCGAGCAAGTCCGGTCGATCGACTTCCGCGCGCGCCAGGCGAAGCGAATCGGAAAGGCACCCGACGAGGTCTTGCAGGAAGCCCTCTCGCTTCTTGATGCCTGCATCTTCTAGGGCACAGGCATGTCGAGTTGACCCTGATCCCATGGCCGGGAGCGCAGACGCGCATGAATGTCGCTCCGCATGAGGAGCCGGGCGCCGAGCGTTGCGGACGCCGCCTCCGCGCGGCTATCCTTGCCCGGTACAGTGAAAGGAGACGAGTCATGCGGTTTCTCGTGACGCTTCTATGCATCTTGGGGTGGGGAGTCGCGGCCCTGGCCGCCGAGCCGGTGTCGCTGACGTTCATCGCCGGCAGCGGATACATCGTCAGTCAGGGCGATTTCAAGGTCGCAATCGACGGGCTCACATCGCTCGAGACCCCCGAGGCAACGCGTGCGTTGATGGCAGCGGCAAGCGCACCCTTCGACGTCGACCTGATTCTCGTCACGCACTCCGACTCGGACCACTTCGATGCGTCTCTGATCGCCAGCAACATGACAGCGAACCTGCAGGCCGTCCTCATCGGACCGGCCAACGCCGTCCGCGCCGTGCAGGCGCTGGCTCCGACCGTCGCCTCCGAGCGGCTCGTCGTCGTGCATCCGAGCGCCGAGACGCCTCAGATCGTCGAAGTCGCCGGCCTCACGATCGATGTCTTCTCATTTCCCCACCCCAGTGGCGGCCCGGAGAACGTCGGCTATCGCTTCCGTCTCGGCGGGCTCATCTTCGTACACCCCGGGGATCTCAACCTCGACACGGTGGCCGCTGACCTGGCCCGCACGGGGATTGAGCAGATCCCGTGCGACGTCCTCATCGTGCCGTACTACAGCTTCGGATACGGGTATTGGAGCCGCGTCCCAGGCTGGCGCGCGCGCCTCTACGTGCCGACGCATGCCTCGCTGTACGACCTTCGGCTCGCATGTACGCTGGCTCGCCGCGTGACGAGTAACGTTCTCTGCTTCGCATCATCGCTCGAGACGAAGGCGATCGAGCTCGCGCCGCAGCCGTAGCCCGCCGCCAGGGGGAAACTCATGTCTCGCGGGGCAACGTGCCGGCACGCTACAGGTGCGCGAGCAGTTCGTCGGTCGGCATCACGCGAATCGCGCGGCCGGGGATGAGGAGGATCGACCACACCCAGTTGTGGTGCGCGATGATCGCCTCGGCTTTGAGGCACGGCCGATCCTTCGTCGTGTGGCCGTCGGAGGCGACGGCGATCTCGAAGTCCTTGCTCGCCGCAACGCGAATCGTCGTGTCGACGCAAAGCTCGGTGGCGCAGCCGGTCACGAGCAATCGGTCGATTCCGCGTTCACGAAGCACCTTCTCGAGGTCGGATCGGTAAAAGCAATCGCACGCCGTCTTGCCGACATAGACATCCTCGGGCTGGTGGTCAAGCGTTGGAAGAAGCTGCCACAGCCGCGCACCTGGGGCGTACGACTTGTCGTTCTCGTGCTGGATGAAGAAGACACCGCCGCCCTTGGCGCGCACCGCGCACGCCAGCGTGTTGATCCGCTCGACGACGCCGTCTGCATCATGGCACGGCGGCTCGCCCTCGAAGAGGCCAACCTGCATGTCGATCACGAG
>Ga0315273_10008595_pt1 | contig 12896 bp, 7 predicted proteins | sample YL17G02_0_MG_FD_205753 | JGI IMG/M metagenome (GOLD analysis project Ga0315273, IMG submission 205753) | Sediment microbial communities from Yellowstone Lake, YNP, Wyoming, USA - YL17G02_0 | ecosystem: Environmental > Aquatic > Freshwater > Lake > Sediment | place: USA: Wyoming | collected...
CACGCGCGTCCAGGCGACGGCCGCCCTGGCCGCGGCCCGGCCGACCACCTCGACCCCCGCCCCGCCGCCCTCCCTCCCGCCCCCCGCCCCGGGCTTCGACACCATCCCGGACGCGATCGCAGCCATCGCGGCCGGCGCGTTCGTCGTCGTCCTGGACGACGCGGACCGGGAGAATGAGGGCGACCTCATCCTGGCGGCCGACGCGGCGACGCCGGCGGCGCTCGCCTTCATGGTCGAACACACCTCGGGCGTCGTCTGCGTCGGCCTGCCCGGCCCCGCCTGCGACGCCCTGGCCCTGCCCCTCATGGTCCCCCCCGCCGCCAATGAGGACGCCATGCGGACGGCCTTCACGGTGACCGTGGACGCGGCGGCCGGCATCACGACGGGCATTTCCGCGGCCGACCGCGCCCGCACGATCCGCCTGCTGGGTGGCTGGGCGGCGGGCGGCGGCGGCGGCGGCACGGCCGCGGCCGACCTGCGCCGCCCGGGCCACGTCTTCCCCCTGCGCGCCCACCCGGGCGGCGTGCGGGCCCGGCCCGGCCACACGGAGGCGGCCGTCGAGCTGGCGTCCCTGGCCGGGCGGTCCCGCGCGGGTGTGCTGTGCGAGATCGTCGACCGCCGGGACGGGTCCATGGCCCGGACGCCGGCGCTGCTGGCTTTCGCGCGGGCGGAGGGCTTGAAGTGTGTGACTATTGCGGACCTGGTGGCGTACATGGACGCGGTCGAAGGGAAATGAATGAGAAGAGGCGGCAGAGAGAGAGAGAGAGCGAGAGAGTGAACTGTGGGGGGGTCGTGTCCTGTTGCCTAGTTGTAAAACTCAAAGCAAGGCCCCCACGGGGCGTGTGCTGCCCGCACACGCCTTTTCCCCTCCTCTAACCCTCCCCCGGCGCGGGCGTCGCCGGCCCCGCCCGCCGCCCGGCCGCCCCGCCAGCCGGCCGGGGGACGCAGTCGGGCGCGGGCGCCGACCGGGGCAGGTGGTTGCGGTCGTACAGCAGGGAGTCGGCGACGTGCTCGTCGCCCTCATCGTTCTTGCGGTCCGAGTAGGTCTCCCACCAGCTATGGGAAGGGAGGGAGAAGAGAGATGCGCGCGCTTGTGAAACGTGTGTGCGTATGCGTTGCGCGTGTCCCGTGGAGCAAAAGGAGCTCTATTCATCCCACCACCACCCCCTTTTTTTTTTTTTTTTTTTTTTGCTCACCGGTTCAAGCTCTTCTCGTAGGCGGCCTTCTTGGCCCCAGGGTCCGCCGCCGTGCCTGACCCGTGGATGGCAGCCAGCACGTGCGGCGGACAGGGCGCGTGCGGGATGCCGGGCGGGGGCGGGGCGGCCGGGTCCCGGCGGGCGAGGGCGCCTGCGGGCGCCGCGCCTGGGTCGCCCGCGGCCGCGGCGGGGCGGGCGCCGTGAGGGGCCGGCGCGTCGTCCGCCATGGACTTTACCGTCGCGCCTCTCTCTCTCTCGTCGCGCTGTCTAGGCGCAGGCAATCAGCCTGTGGTCGCACCGCGCGGGCGGGTGGCGGGTGGGAGGCCGGGGTGTGGGCCGGAGGGCGGGCTGGAAAAGAGGGCCGCCTCAATCCGACAAGCTCGTCGAAATAAACACCGGCGACGGGAGAGAGACTCGACGGGAGAGAGACAAAACGCGGACGACGTCAGTGCTCACTCTAGCAAAAAAAGGTGAGAGCCCCACCCTGCCCCCACGCGCACCACCCCCGCTCTCTCCCATTCCAGCTCGCCCGCCCTTGCACCCTCACCAAGGTCATTGCCCAGCCCGCCCGCATGTGGGCGAGGCCCCCAGGCGCGGGGGCCGAGGTCGGCCGAGAAGGGGATCGGTTCTCTCTCTGCCCGACTTTTTTTTTTGGCGCCCCTTCGCCGCCGCCGGCGCCATGGGAGGTGCCCTGCGCCCTCCTTGGCCGCGACCGCACCTTGCAGGGGTCTGGGATAGTCCCTTACGCCCCCCGGCGTGGGGACGAGGGCCATCGGCGCCTTGGCGGCTTGCGTTCGGGCCGCCCAACTGCGGCCGTTGCCTCTCTTTGCGCGCCTTCGAGCGGGAACTCAAACGAAAAGACTCACGCCTCTCTCTCCCCGCACAGACCCCCAACCCCACCAAAAGCACGCCCGCCCCCCCTCACAAACACAATCACCATGCCTTCGATCACCACCTCGACGATCGGTGCGTGAAACACAGAGTCGAGAGGGACGCAGGGGCGACCGTTGGGAGAGCGAATGGGGGGGGGGGTCTTTCTTTTTGCGCGCGTTTTTTTTGCTTAACGAATGCGCTGTCCTCTCCACCCCCTCTCCCCTCCCGCCCCACCCAGGCTTCCCCCGCATCGGCCCCAAGCGGGAGATGAAGAAAGCGCTCGAGGCGTAAGTTATACAGCATGGAGTGGGGTGGGGCGAGGTGGGTGACTGCCCCCGCCGGGCAGGGGGTTTGGGCCGCGCAGCGCGCGGCGCGCCCCTGAAGAGGCACCTCTTCTCACCCTGCGTCCTTTCCTCCTCTTCCCTCTCCATCTCTGCATAGGTTCTGGAAGGGCCAGCTCCCCGAGGCCGACCTCCTCAAGGTCCGGGACGAGACCGAGGCCACCGCCTGGAAGGTCCAGAAGGACGCCGGCATCGAGCTGGTCGGCCTGGACGGCACGCTGTACGACCAGATCCTGGACTGGACGTTCTACTTGGGCCTCGCGCCCAAGCGCTTCGACGCGCTGGCCGGCCTGCCCAAGTACTTTGCCATGGCCCGCGGCGTGGAGGGCGCGGAGGCGGAGGACATGTCCAAGCTGTTCGACACCAACTACCACTACATGGTGCCCGAGCTGTCGGGCGCCGCCGTCGCGGGCGCCACCCCGGACTGGGGCATGTTCCTCGACCGGGTCAAGCGCGGCCAGGAGGCGGTCGGCAAGGAGGCGGCCGTGCCCATCCTGTACGGCCCCAACACCCTGGTCGGCCTGGCCAAGCCCGCCGAGGGCACCGGCGACCTGGACCGGTCCGCCGCCGTCGCCGCCCTCGTCCCGCACTACGCGGCCGTGCTGAAGGAGCTCAAGGCGCTGGGCGTGCCGGAGGTGCAGGTCCACGAGCCCATCCTCGCGTCGGAGAAGGCGGGCGACCTGCGGTCCGACTTTGAGGCCTCCTACGCCGCCCTGGCGGCCGTCGGCCTGCCCATCAACCTGGTCACCGCCTACGACGACATCGGCGAGGCCTACTCCTGGGCCGTCAACCTGCCCGTCGCCGCCATCTCCCTGGACTTCCTGGGCGTGCCCGGGTCCGCCCACAAGAACGCGACCGCGGCCCTGGTCGAGAAGCACGGCTTCCCGGCGGGCAAGCGCCTGGGCGCGGGCGTCGTCGACGGCCGGTCCGTCTGGGCGGACGGCGGCGCGGCGACCACCTTCGTGGCCGCCCTGCTGGCCAAGGGCATCGAGTCCGTCTCCGTCCAGTCGTCGGTCTCCCTGCAGCACCTGCCGTACGACCTGGAGCTGGAGCCCAACCTGGGCGCCGGCCTGAAGGCGAAGCTCGCCTTCGCGACCCAGAAGCTGGGCGACATCGTGGCGGCCGCCAAGGGCGCCCCCGCCGCCAAGGCCGTCGCCCTGGCGGACGCGCTGGCCCCCGTCGCCAACCCGACGGCGGACGTGCCCGCCGCCAAGTTTGTGCGGGAGCTGCCCTTTGACAAGCGCCGCGACTCGCAGGTCAAGATGCCGGCCTTCCCGACCACCTCCATCGGCTCCTTCCCCCAGACCCCGGAGATCCGGCGCGCCCGCCTGGCCCACAAGAAGGGCCAGCTGAGCGACGCGGATTACGAGAAGGAGATCAACGCGTACATGAAGTACGCGGTGGACGAGCAGGCCCGCATCGGGATCGACGTGATGGTGCACGGCGAGCCGGAGCGGACCGACATGGTCGAGTACTTTGGCCAGCGCATGGACGGCTTCACCTTCACCGAGCACGGCTGGGTCCAGTCGTACGGCTCCCGCTACGTGCGCCCGCCCATCATCCACGGCGACGTCACCCGCCCCGGCGCGATGACGGTCAAGGAGTTTGAGTACGCGCAGTCCCTGACGGACAAGCCGGTCAAGGGCATGCTGACGGGGCCCGTCACGATCCTCAACTGGTCCTTCCCCCGCAAGGACATCACCCGCCAGGCCCAGGCCTTCCAGCTGGCCCTCGCCCTGCGTGACGAGGTGGCCGACCTGGAGAAGGCGGGCTGCCGGGTGATCCAGGTGGACGAGCCCGCCCTGCGGGAGGGCCTCCCCCTGAAGCGCGAGCGCTGGGCGTCCTACCTGGACTGGGCGGTCGACGCGTTCAAGCTGGCGACCGTGGTCGCGTCGCCCGCCACCCAGGTCGTCACCCACCTGTGCTACTCCGAGTTCTCCGACATCCTGGCCGCCATCGACGGCCTGGACGCGGACGTGCTGACCATTGAGAACTCGCGGTCGGGCGACGAGATGGTCGTCGCGCTGGCCAAGTACGGGTACGGCCGCGACCTGGGCGCGGGCGTGTACGACGTCCACTCTCCCGTCGTGCCGACCGTGGAGTTCATGAAGGCCAAAATCGCGGGCCAGGTGGCGACCGGCATCCTGGCCGGCCACATGGACCGCCTGTGGGTGAACCCGGACTGCGGGCTCAAGACCCGTGAGTGGGCGCAGGTGCTGCCCTCCCTGGAGAACATGGCCAAGGCGGCTGCCGAGATGCGGGCGACGCTGTGAGGAGGGAAGGAAAGCCATTTTTTTTTTTCCTGGGCTTGGCGTTTCCCCCCCACCACCCCCCCCTCCGCCCGCCCCAAAACCTTTAACATTCCAAGAGTCCGCGGCGGAGGTCGTGAACCTGTCTACTGGCCCCCGTGAATGGAGCGTGTGGTGTGTGTGTGTGTGTGTGTGTGTGTGTGTGTGTGTGTGTGTGTGTCCTGCTGTTTTTTCCACCTGGAGGAGAGTTTTTTGGTAGGGGCCGTGTGTGATTGGGCGTGCGCGTGCGCGTGCGGTACCCACAACCCATTCAGCGTGTATGTGTGTTTGTGTGCGTGTGCCATCGTCCTAGGCCCGCCCACGCGCGGTGGAAAGAGAGTGCCGCCCGCGCCGTGCTTTTCCTCCTCCTTTCCGCAACGGCCGGCCCCTCGGGTGGAGGAAAGTGGGTGAGAGAGAGAGAGCGGGGACACAAAAAGAGGCCATGGTCGCTGGTGCAAAACAAAAGAGACACCGCCCGGCTGTTCGTATCCGCACACAGAGACTAAAAGCTTTTTTTGTGCCGCCCACCCATTTGTGCCGCCCACCCACACACGCCCGGTGGAGACACAGCCATGGAGAGAGAGAGAGGGAGAGGAAAGAAGGTGGTGGTCGGGCGTGGTCGGGCGCCTCGTCTGTCTCTCTCTCGTCTCTCTCCTTACTCCTCTGTTGCGCTTTGCGCGCACACCACCCACCGACCCACCCACCCTCACCCACTCTACCTAAACATGCCCGCTTTCGACCCCCCCACGACCAGCTCCGGCAGCGCCCACGGGGTGGACGAGGTTTGTGAAGCATTTTGAGAGCGCGCGTGGGCGGCGCGCCGCGCCGCCCTGCGGCGGGCGCCTAGCCTCCACAATGGCGGTTTGGCCGTGCGCCTCCTCTCACGCTCCTTGTCCACAGGCTCAACCCGTCGCTGCCCCGTTGCCCGCCCTGGCCTCCCCGGCCCGCTCCAAACGCGGCCTCGGCGAGGATGGAGGCGAGGTGGAGGTGAGAGAGAGATGTGGACGGAAGAAGAGGACGGAGAGCTGTCTCGAATTCGGCCGGTCCTAGGGAGAGAGACAAAAAACCTTCAAAAACCCCTCTCTCTCTCTCCTTTTCCAGGTCTCCCCGACCAAGCGCGGCCCAGCGGCCGCCTCCGCCTCCGCCGCCACGACGACGACGACGATCGAGGCAGGGACCCCCCCTTTTCACCGCACCCCCGCACCCGAAACCTCCTTCCGCATCCTCGTCCCGGCCTCTCGCATCGGCGCCCTGCTGGGCCCCGGCGGCGCGGTCATCTCCCGCCTGCGCGCCGGCCTGGGCGCCCGCATCCGGGTGGGGCCGGCGGTGGTGGGCGGTGCTGGCGGCTTGAGTGGAGGGGATGGCAGTAGGCCCTGTTCCGAGTGGGCCGACGCCCGGTGCGTGACGGTGTCGTCGTCGCCCCGGGAGGGGCGGTGTGCCGGGCCGGTTGCCCCCCGCCCCCCGGGAACCGCTTTCACCCCTGCGGCCGGCGCGTCCGCCCGCCCGGCCCGCCCGCCCTGCCCCGCCGAGCTGGCCCTGGTCTCCATCTACGACACCTGCCTGGGCTGCGCAGCAGGGAGCGGTGGCGGGCTGGGCGGCGAGCCACCCGCGCCGCCGCACGCCGCCGCCCGGCTCCTGGTTGACGGTGCGGGCGGCCAGGTCGGGGCAATCATAGGCAAGGGCGGTCAGGTCGTGGCCGCCATACGGGCGGCCACGGGAGCCGGCGTGCGGGTGCTGCCCCACCGGGAGGCTGGCTGGTGTGGGGCAGCGGGGCCGGAGGACACCGTGGTGGCGTTGACGGGCAGCGCGGCGTCTGTGCGGGCGGCCCTGGCGGCGGTCGCGGCCCGCCTGCGCGCGTGCCCTGCAGTGGCGGCGGCGCCGGCGGCGCCCTCGCACCACCCTTCCTTCTCTCACAACCACCACCAGCCCAGCAGTGCCCGGTGTGGTGGGGAGTCCCCCCTGGCGGCGGCCCTGGCGGCCGCAGGTGCGCCCGACGGCTTTGGCGCCTTCTCCAGTGGTGGTGGTGGTGGTGGTGGTGGTGGTGGTGGTGGTGGTGGTGGTGGTAGTGGTGGTGGTGGGAGGAGCGGTGCATTCACGCCCACCACCGCCAGCACCACCACCGCGCCCCCGGCCCCTACCTCCTACCGCCTCCTAGTCCCCGCTCGGTGTGTGGGGACGCTGATTGGGAGGGGTGGCGAGACCGTGGCCCGGGTGCGGGCGGCGACGGGGGCCCGGGTGAAAGTACACCCCCCGGCGACGGCGGCGCCTGGTGGTGGTGGCCAGGCCGCGTCCGCGGCCGCTGCCGCCGCCGCCGCCGTCGACCGCGTCATCCAGTGCTCCTTCTCTGGCGACGGTCCGTCTACGCCCACGGGCGGGAGCGGGAGCGGCGGCCCCCCTCCCCCCCCTCCCCCCCCACCCGCCGCCGCGGCACTGCTCGCCTGCGTCGCCCTGCTCCTTGCAGACCCGTCCGCGTGCGCCGCGCCGTCTGGGGGCGGCGTTGGGGGCGGGGGTGGCGGTGGTGGCCGCGCGTGTGTGCGCCTGCTGGTGCCTGCGTCGGCCGCCCGGTCGGCCCTGGGCCCCCGCGCCTGCCTGGCGGCCAACGTGAGGGCCGAGACGGGGGCGACGGTGCGGGTGGTGGGGTTGGTGGGGAGCGCCGGCGGCGGTGGCGGCGACGCCCGAAACCCCTCTCCCCTTCCCCTCCCGGCCACCGCGACCGAGGCAGACGTCATCCTGAGCGTGGAGGGCGCGCCCCGGGCGGTGGCGGCAGCGGTGCGCCTGGTGGCTGCCTTGTTGAGGGGAGCGTCGTCGCCCTGCTCGCCGGGCAGCACCCCGACCGCCGCCTCCACTTTCCAACCCGCCGCCTCGGCCGCGGCGTCGGGCATTGCCGCCCCACTGCCGCCCTCTCCGCACTCACCCGCCTCCGCGGCGGGCCCGGGGCCGGCCTCGCAACGCGGCTCCCCCCACCCGCCCAGCCCGACGGCCTGGGGCCACCCTGCCCTGCCCCGCCTGCAACTGAAGCCGTCCCGGCTGGGTGGGAAGGGTGGGTGGGAGGCAGCCGCGGCGTCCGCGGCCGCGTCGACCACCACCTCCACCCTGCTCCCGCTCACCCCGACCCAGGCGGCCGTGCTGCTGGCGCGGGAGGGCTTGGCCCTCGCCCAGGTCCGGGCCGTGACGGGCGCCTTGGCGGCGGGCGAGGGGTGCGGTGGTGCCGCCACCACTCTCCAGCCGACCCACTCTCCATCCCTGCGCCTCACGGGCACGCCCGCCCAGGTGGCGGGCGCGGTGGCCATGGTCCAAGCCCTCCTCATGGCGGCGGGGGTGGAGGCGGGTGGTGCGCACGGTGGCGTGGGTGGGGTGGCAGCGGTAGCCGTGTAAAAAAAACTGAAAATGAACCTCACATCATTTGGTTTTTATTCGTGCGCGGAGGCGGCGCCCCCGGGCGTGTCTTCCTTACACACACACTCACGTACTCGGCCAAGGGTGAAAAGGAGGTGGAAGACGGAGGAGGGCTCATCAAATGCTGTTATTCTCTTACTTATGAAATCACGGGCGTGGGGGCGGCAGGGGGGCGTGCGGGTCATTATTATGTGGGGGATGGGGCGTCTTTTTGTTTCTCCCTCTCTCTCTCTCTCCATCCGTCCCATTCATTCACACCTCATTCATTCATTGCGGGTAAGAATACGCCCGTCCCGCCCTCCAACCCGTTCTCCCGCTCACCCGCCCACGACCCACTCGGCGAGGCTGGGCGGGGTGGGGGCGGCAGGCCGGGCGGCGGGCGCAGCAGGTGGAAACCGCCGCCACTCCTAGCATCCCCCCCCATCCCCTGGCCGGGCACGGCCGCCCGGGGCCCCGCCCGGTACCAGGGCGCCCGCATGGGGGCGCCCGCGGACACCTGGGCGGCGACCAGGGCGGCGTGAGCGGCCGAGGTCAGGGCCTCCCCCGGGGCGGGCGCACCTGCCGTGGAGGCGACGTGGCACCAGGCGGCCACGGCGGCCGGGGCGGCGTGGCGCGGGGGCAGCGGGGGCAGGGCGAGCAGGGGGCGGCGGGCGGACGCCCCGCGGGCGTCGCGGGCGTCGCCCGGGCGAGTGGTCATGCACGCAGCCAGCGGCGGCGATGGCGCGTCTTTGCGCCACCAGCCGGCCGCCGCGGCGGCGTCCGAGGCGCCGGAGGGCGGCAGGTAGCGCCCGTTGGCGGTGGGGGTTTGGCCGCCAAAGAGGGCGGCCAGCGGGGCGCGTTGCTGCCGGCCCTGAGGGTGCGGCCGCGGCGCTGCGCCCCCGGCCCCGCCCCCGCCCCCGGCCTCGCCCACGCCCGCATTCTCCTGTTCGGGCGCGGTCGGCACACCGCGCCGGGGTGGCGGCACGTACGGGCCGCCACCGCCCCCGCGGCCAGACAGCTTGGTGACTGCCCGGCGGGGCGGGGGCGGGCGGGGCGGTTGGGACGGAGGGGCGCCATACTGAGGCGGCGGCCGGTGGTGGGGCGCCGGCACGCCCGCGTATGCGGCCATCTGGGCCGCCACCACGGCTGCCTGCTGGTTCAGATGCAGGCCCATGGCGGCCGCCCAGGCCGCGGCGGCCGCGGCGCCGTAGGCGTGGGCGACGGGGAGGGGCGGGGGCGGGGGCGGGGGCGGGGGCAGCGCACCCTGGTGGTGACGGTAGTGCGCGGCCGCCGCCGCGCTGCCGTCATTTACCCAGGGCCCGGTCGCCGTCCGCATGTGGGCCAGCATGGAGGCAAGGGGAGGGGCGGGCGGGGCGGCCAGCGGGCGCGCCGCGCTGTCGCCGGAGGGGTAGAAGAGGAAGGGTGCGGCGGGGGCAGGGGCGGCCGGGGGTGGGTCGGCCTCCAGCGGTGGCGGCACTGCCGTGACCGCCACCTCGGCTTCCTCACTCAGCCCCCGCTGAGGCCCACTGGGCGTCACCCCACCCTCACCGGGTGCGGGCGTGGCGTTGGAGGCGGCGGACGAGGTGGTTGTGGCGTGCATACTTTTGAGCCGGGGGTCTCGCCCCACGCCTGGGAAGAAAAGGGAGTTGCTTTGTTTTGCCCTGTCGCGCTCACACTGCCCTCGTCACACCCGCCGACTCGCCCAGAGAGGGCTGGGGGTGGGCAGGGTGTGGGTCGAGGGACAGGCGGCGCGAGGTTTAGGTGTGGAGAGGCGGAGAGGCGTGCCGCGCCTGTTTGCACTGTTGAGAGAGCCAGCTCTCCCTTCTTTTTGTTGGTGTGTGGGTGGGGAGACCCCCCCCCCCCTCCCCCAAAAAACACCTCCTCATCATTCACATCCGCTTGGTCCGCTTCGCCAGCTGCCTCCGCTCCTCGATCCGCTTCTTGCGGGCCATCACCTTCTCCCGCGCGTCCGGCGCCATGCGGGCCAGCTTCTCGGCTTCCGCCGCCAGCCGGGCCGCCCGCCGCTCCGCCGTGGCATCTTCCGGCCCGGCCGCTGCCGCGGCCGCCCGCCTCACCGCCCGCTCATCGGCCTCCGCCCGCAGCTTGGCCGCCTTGGCGCTCGTTTCAGGCAGGGGCCGGTACGCGGCCAGCGCGTCCGCCGTCACCAGGACCGCCTCCACCAGGCGGGCGACCGGGCCCAGGTCGGCGACGGCCCCCGACTGCCCACCACCGCCCGGGTTGGGTGGCAAGGAGATGGAGGCGGTGATGGCGCGGGGTGACCCACCCCACCCGTCGGTCGAGGCCTTGAAGCAGACTAGGGCCCGGGCGGCGGCCGGGTCGGAGGCCAGCAAAGCGCCCAGCGGGCCGCCCGCGATTAGGTCGTGCCAGACGCCCGGCTGGTCTGCGGACGCGACCACACCGACCGGCCACGCACCCCCACCCCCAGCGCCGCCGCACCGGGCCTTGGCGGTCGACACCGGCCCCGCCAGCGCCGTCACGTCGGGGGCACCCCCGTCGGCGACCGGCGCGGCGGCCAGGCGGAGGGCGAGCGGGCGCCCCGCCAGCAGGACGGCCGGGTGGAGGCCAGACGGCAGGGACGCCACCACCTCCAGCGTGTCCGCCGCGGACGCAGGGTCGAACAGCGCCAGCATGAGGCCGAGCATGTCGTGCCGAGGCCGGGTGCGAATGGTCAGGCTGGTCAGCCCCAGCCCCCGCCGCCCGGAGGCGGTGATGGTGAAGGTGTCGGCGGCCTCCCGGACCAGGGCGGGGCGGGGCGGCGGCGGGGCGCCTCCCTCCTCCTCCTCCTCATCCACCCCGCGAGCGGGCGGCGGGCCCGGGCCGACGTGCGCAAATTGGCGGCGCAGGAGGGATGCCAGGGCGGCTGCCACCCCGCTCGCCAGGGCCGCGTTCTTGCGCCGCCCGACCACGACCTGGACGGCAAAGAGGAGCATGGCGGCCAGCCCACAGCGCTCAAGCTTTCCATCCTCGATGAGTGGTTCCTGCTGTTGGCCGCCGCCGCCAGCCATGGCAGCCAGCTCAGGTGCGGCGGGCGGGACGTCCACGGTGGCCGGGATGGTCGGGGTGGGCGCGTCCTTGGGCGTGGCAGCGGAGCCCCAGCCGGCTGTGATGTGTGAAAGCAAAAGGGGGTGAAGGGTTGGTGAGAGAGAGATCAGGGCAGCAGCGGCTCCCTATCCAATTCTCTCTCGTCTCTCATATCTCCTTGCACCACCCACGCACCGGCTGCCGCGCCAGCGATACAGCAGGCGAGGAGCGCTAGGATGGCCAGGAGGGCGAGCGTGGGGCGGGCCATGATCGTGAGTTAGCAGAAGACGCCAATTTTTTGAGCTTCTCTTTTTGACAATGAAGTTCAAGGTCCAACCTGCCGCTCCACACTAAAAATAACAAACACCGCCCCACCCACCAACATGCGCCCCTTCTCGCCCGGCGACCCGATGGAGACGGACGACACGCCCCGAAAGGCCGATGAAGACGGCGAGGACGCCGCTGGCGCACCTTCCCCCCACGTCCCGGGACTGCTAGGCAGGTTCCTCTCGGCAGTCGGCCTTGGCGGCGGGCGGAGCAACACGGGCGCGACCGGGGAGCCGTCCTCCTCTGACTCCGACACGTCCTCACGAGGCGTCTCCGGCAGTGGTGGCCTTCCCCCGCCGTCCGGCCTGGCCCGCGGAGGTGAGAGATAGAGGAGGAGGAGGAGGGGGAGTCAGGGGAAGGAGAGAGAAAAGCGCGGCGCCCGCCACAATTTCTCGCGCGCGCGGCGGGGCGCGGCATGCGACAAAACGCCCGCGCCGGGCGTGCCGTAAATCGCCCCGGCTACTCCACCGGGCTGGCTTCCGTTGAATAGTGCACACGTCCACGCGCTGAAAGGAAGGCTCACACCCCCAACAACACCTTTTAACCCCCCAAAACAGGCTCCTCCGGCGACGACGCTGCCGAGGGTGTGCCGCCGCCGCCCACCCTGCAGCCGTCCACTGCGCCCCTCGACACCGCCCTGTCCGGCCTGCACCTGGACCCGGCCGCAAAGCCGGGGGCTGGTCTGCTGGCGGCAGGCGGCGACTCTGCCGCGGTCGCGACGCCGCTGCCGCCCAAGTCGGCCGCCCTGCCGCAGGGGTTGGCGGGCCCCCCTCCTGCCTCTGCGACCGCGCCGCCCGCGCTGGGAGGCGGGCGCCCGCTTACCCGGCGGGCCGTGGCGGCCGCGGCGTCCACTACCTCCTCCTCCTCTGAGCCTGGCTCGTCCGTCTCGGAGGCAGGGGAAGCGCCGGGCCTGGCGGCGGCGGCCGTGCCCGGCGTCACGGCGGCGGAGGCGGCCGTCCAAAAACCTCCCGCCCCTCCTCCTCCACCAGGTCGCGACCCCAAGGCCGCGATAGGACCCCCGCCGCCGCCCAAGGTCACCCGGGCAGCGACAGCGACCGGGGCGACACCCACCGCCACCATCTCCACCGTGGCTCTCCCCCCTCCACGCCCGCCCCCTACCTCCCGCCTGTGCAGCGCCCCGCCGGCCGCCCCGTCCCCCGGCGACCTGGCGGTCGGCCTTGTGTACGATCCGGCCATGGAAGCACACACGCCGCCGGGGCAGCACGTGGAGCGCCCGGCCCGGCTGTCCGTGCTGGCCGGCCTGCTGGCCTCCCGCGGCCTGGCGGCCCGTTGCCACCCGCTGGCCCCGCGGCGGGCCCTGGACGAAGAGCTCGTGCGCGCGCACTCGCCGGCCCACATCGCGTCCGTGGACGGCGGGTATGCCGCCGCCGTCGCGGATGGCGGGGGCCTAGAGCGGGGCGACATGTTTTACTCGCCCGGCACCGCCAACGCGG
>Ga0315273_10008596_pt1 | contig 12895 bp, 2 predicted proteins | sample YL17G02_0_MG_FD_205753 | JGI IMG/M metagenome (GOLD analysis project Ga0315273, IMG submission 205753) | Sediment microbial communities from Yellowstone Lake, YNP, Wyoming, USA - YL17G02_0 | ecosystem: Environmental > Aquatic > Freshwater > Lake > Sediment | place: USA: Wyoming | collected...
ACCAGGACATCCCCGACCTGACGGAGCAGATCCGTAAGGGGCAGTTCAACACCCTGCTGGGCTGGCTGGGCGAGAAGGTGCACCGTCATGGAGCCAAGTTCGAACCGCAGGAACTCGTCCAGAAGGTTACCGGTTCGAAGATCGATCCGGAGCCTTACCTGCGCTACCTGACGAAGAAATACAGCCAGATCTACGGTCTTTAGCCTCGAGGGACGCTCCAACCGGAGCGTCCCCTTTTACGGGTATAATTTTGGCATGTCTCCGCGCTTCTTCCTGTCCTGCAGCCTGCTTGTACTATTAGTTGCCTGCGCACCCTGGACTGCGACAGCCAATCCCCCCGCGACCCGCACCCCGCTCCCATCCGCCACAGTCACGCCGGTACCGCGGGTGGAAGATACTGCGACCTTGCCTCAACCGACGGAGACCGTCTCTCCCACTCCCGAACCCAGTCCCACGATTGAGATCTTACCCACGCTTGAGCCAACGCTCGCCGAGACCCTGACCCCGCTTCCCACGCTCAACCTTCCAACCACGATGGCCACCAGCATCCCGCAGCCGGATGTGGGCTCGGGGAAGATCCAGTTCCACAGCCCGGGACCGCTTTCCAAGCTTGTCTCACCGGTGATGGTGTACGGATATGCCATCCCCGGTTACAACCATAAGGGCTATGCCAACCTGTACGGGGAAGACGGGCGCCTGATCTCCTCGCAGGTGCTCCAGTTGTACACCGCCTTCCAATGGGCGTTCTTCACCTGGACGATGACCTTCGAGATCCCGGGGGCCGGCGAACTGGCCCGCCTGACGATGAACACGGTGGACCAGTACGGGCGCATCAATGCCCTCTATTCGGTGCACCTGGTCCTGCTTGCTGAGGGGTATACGATCATCAACCCGCCGGGGAACCTCAAGGAACGCTGCGTGATCGACAAGCCGGTGACCAATCGGCGGATCTCGGGAGGGAACCTGCCAGTGGAGGGCAAGATACGCCCTTACAACAACCTGCCCCTGGTGATCGAATTGATCGGCCGCGACGGGAAGATCATCGCATCGACGCTGGCGGGGGTGACTCCCTCTCCTGATGACAGTTATGTACCATTCCACGCTGACGTAACCTATTCGGTGTCTTACGGCACCTGGGCGCTGCTGTCGATCCGCGAGCTCGACGAGCGCATCAGCGGGACGATGTACCTGTACAGCCGGGAGGTCTACCTCAGTCCTTGACTTGACCCTGCGGGGGTGATACAATAGCCGCTCGTTCGACCCGACGCGGGGTAGAGCAGTGGCAGCTCGTCAGGCTCATAACCTGGAGGTCGCTGGTTCGAGTCCAGCCCCCGCAACTAAGAGCACAATACAGACCGCCGGGCCATTGAAAAATGGCTAGCCCGGCGGTTTGTGATTCTGAAGGACCCGGCAAAAGGAGAAAATTATATGAACCGCAGACCGCCGGGCCTGGAAACCGTGAAGGCCATCCAGGGCTTCCTTCAGTTCAAGTCCGCCGAGGGGTTAAGTCCTCGGACGATCGAGTCCTATTCGCACGACCTAAAGCAATGGTTGGAATATCAAGGGACGATGGATGTCGCCAAAGTCACACACCAGCAGTTACGCCAATACATCACCTATCTTCTAATTGAGTATGTGCCACGTAGGCTCACCGGTCATAACGAGGTGAAGCTTTCCCCCAAAACGGTCCGCAACGTATGGGTGACGCTATCCGCCTTTTTTCACTGGGCCGGTGACGAGTTCCAGATCCCCAATCCGATGAAAATGGTACCGGCCCCGAAGTATGAGACACCTCCGGTGGAACCGTTCAGAAGGGAAGAGGTCGAAGCCATACTGAAAGTATGTGAATATTGTCAGGAAGCTAAAACGAACGATCGCCATAAGTTCACGATGCGGAGGGTGACCGGGTTCCGTGACAAGGCGATCGTCCTGGTATTGGTGGACTCTGGATTGCGTGCTTCGGAGTTGTGTTCACTCCGCATCGGCGATTATGATGCAAAGACAGGGAAAGTACAGATCCGGCATGGAGTTGGGAGCGGTGCAAAAGGCAAAAAAGGCCGCACAGTCTACCTCGGGAAAACGGCGCGCAAAGCCATTTGGCGCTATCTCGTGGATCGCGAAGATGGCGAGGATCCGGACGAGCCTCTTTTCCTGGGGCGTTATTCCCGCCCGCTTAACCGGGATGCACTGAGGCAGGTGATCGCCTCGTTGGGGCAGAAGGCGTCTGTGAAAAAGGTCTATCCTCACCGTTTCCGGCATACGTTCGCAATCACCTACCTGCGCTCGGGCGGCGACCTGTTCACCCTCAAGTCGCTGCTCGGACACAGCACCCTGGAGATGGTGGAGCACTACGCCCGCATCGCCGATGTAGACGTGGAACAGGCCCACCGCAAGGCCAGCCCGGCGGATAACTGGAGGCTTTAAGTAATTCTTAGTATTTTCAAACAAGCAACACACCTTCTGTATAAAAAAATCAACAGGAGGTGTTTTTATTGTTAAGAGTGAAAATGATACCCACCTTGCTGAAATTGAAGAGTTACTGCTGACCCTTCCTGAAAACCTGACCCAGACCGACATTGCTTCTTCGATGGCTCAACTGCCGCAGTTTTCCCTAACCTGTGAGAAAGAACCAGATTTTCTTATAAGGATTTATGTCTTCGGAAGTACCTCATTTATTACCCCGTGCTTAATTAAAATCTGATTGTGACAATCGTCACTTGTATTTGAAAATCTGTATAAGTATTCTGTATCTGTAAGTCTTAATTTTGCTAGGGTGGGAGAAACCGTGTAAGACCACCGGGACAAAAAAGCGTTTTGGAGAGGGCGAAATGATCAGATTCCAGCGCAAGATTCCCAATTTCAGCCAGTTCGCATCGACGTCTTTTCGCGTAGGCATGGTCATTATCTTATTGTTGACTGCCTGCGGACCGGCTAATCGCACAGACCAACCATCGGATATTACGCCCAGCAGTTAACAAACTCAGCCTTCGAATCTGCCTCTGCCCACACCAGAGCACTTCGACGCGCCTACGATTGTTATTCCGAACAGGAATTCTCCAGAACCTGACGCGCCTGTGTCGCAACTGCCACCGAAGCCCGAAACTGAACCGGTCCAGTTCACTGTGACGGCTTCTCCGGCGATGTTGGAAGTCAACGACGAGGTTACTTTATCTGTCATTATACGGAACCAATCCGGAGCAGATTTGAGTGGTTTGGCTTATACCGACCGCCTGGAGAGTGGGCTGTCGTTTGCATCATCGTCCAATGGTGTTAAGTTTGATGGTGGCATGGTTTCCTATGGAATTGGATCCATCCCGGATGGCAAAGAAGTGGAGTTTTCTTACATCCTGAAAGTGAACGCGCTTAATGCGGTCTATCGGGATGGTGAATTGTGGCTGCATACGGCTGGTTTGAAAAACAGCCAAGGAGACCTGGGTTTGACCGCACAGGCCGTTTTTGGCGTTGGGACGGCGTTAGCGTCAAAAGAAACTAGCGTCACGACCATTCAGGAAGAGGGCGGTTGGTATTCGGTGGGGGAGGCTTCGGTTTACGTGCCACCGGAAGCTATTGCGCAGGATGGTCTGCTGGTAATGTCTCAACAGTTTTCTGAAGAAGGGGATCCGGAGATGAAGTTCGACCTGAGCATTGTCAAGACGAACGATGTCGCTACCGATGCGGCTGGAAATCCCCTTGAGCAGCGGCTGGCTGTTGAGGCAGGATCCGTCGAAGCATTCCAGGCTCCCGTGTTCCTGGATGTGAATTTCGATCAGGTTGCCATTCTGGATGAGGTTCCTGCCGGTCAGGAACCGTTCATCGCCACATATTATGAAGAATATGATGTGTGGGTCAAGGTGCCAATCCTGAACGTGGATTACGAAAACAACACCGCCATGGTCCAGACGAACCACTTCTCCACCTGGGGTGCCGGGGTGGGGAGTTCCCTGCCGCAGAACGGGACTGGCACACTGCTCTTCGACCAGCCCTACACATCCCTCTTCACCGGAGCAGCCCAATACAGCATCCCGGTCTGGACCCCGTCCGGGCGGTCTGGGATGACGCCTAGCGTGGCTCTCTCTTATTCAAGCGGGACCGTGAACGGGGTGCTGGGCGACGTGCAAGCCCCGTGGGTGGGCGTTGGCTGGAACATAGACAGCGCCGAGATTGTACGCAAGATCACCACCAACACCAGCGCGTATGGCTACGAAAACAAATTTGCGCTCACCAACAATGGGCAGCTGTACCAATTGATCCGTGATGAGTACGTGCCGAACCGTTATTACGTAAAGGATAATGCTTTCTTGTACATTGAACTGCATAACCGCGCCCTGCGTAATGCCGGGGAAGTCCAGAACGATACCGGCGAGTGGTGGGAAGTGGTGACGACGGATGGTACCCGCTACCGCTTCGGCTGGAATACCAACTCCGAACAACTGGCCCTCATGTACGGCTATTCTTGCACCTCCGGCGGGACAACCTGCATAACTCCCAATGGGGCCTATGCCTCGATCGGCTACGCCGGTAACGCCACCAACCTGGTAGCCATGCGCTGGCGGGTGGACCAGATCACCGACGTACATGGGAACTATATGACCTACGCATACAGCGAAACTCATCCGGCCTCGGCATCCCAAGTCCCAGCTTACGACCGTTCCAGCTACTTGGAGACGATCAACTATACCGGATATGATGCTGATAGTGAGTATGGATACCAAGTCAAATTCGTACTCGGCGACCGATCGGCGGTGGGGGATGTCCCGACACAATTCAATGTGTGGGACTTTGTAGATACCCAATACCTGGATAAGATTGAAATTTATTGTCCCGCGTGTGATATCGCCACGCCCATTCGTACCTATGATTTAGACTACCAACTGGCAGCCGCGCCAAATGCCAACGGGACGTTGGTCTTGGGCAGCATTACCATTTCCGGCGGGAACTTCAGCGAAGGCGATATTTCCATCCCAGCGACAAGTGCAGCGACCGTCCGTTTTACCTACGAGAATAAACCCAATCGCGCCAACGGGAACGGCGACAGGTTCTATTACCCGCGCCTGACGCGCATCAAGAATGGTTACGACGGTAAACTGACCTACACCTACGAGACGGACGGGCGAGGTAACAATTCCTGGTACAACTACCGAGTCCAGAAAGCGGAGGTCGAGAGCGGGATCCAGATGGCGGTTGCTCGAAGTTACGCTTACCAGACTCCGGTCTATACTGGCATCGGGTCCGACCCCAACCTTGGGGAGTTGATCGGTTACACCACAGTTACCGAGACCAGCCTTGATTTCAATAACGGCTATGCCGCCATCCTAGCAACGAAACACCAGTTTGGCACGAGCGGTCTGGATGTGGGGCTGGAATACTGGACGGAAATGTCCTGGGGCGGAACCGTTTACCAGAAGACTGTTAACACCTACGTGACAGACAATAGCCAGGCGCCTTCTTCGGTCTGGAACTATCGCTACCTGTCGCAGGCGGAGACCTACTTGCGCTCTGGCGGCAGCCTGACGCTGGTCTCGAAGGTTGGGTACTACCGTGACCCGGCCACCGGCAACCTGCTTGTGCAAAGCGACTACCTGGGCGGAACACTGAACCGGAAGACTTATTACGAGAATGCTGTCAACAGCGACCCGGACGTGTATATCTTGAATAAAGTATCCAGAAAATTGCTGGTTGATGCCAGCAACCAGATTTATTCCGATGTGCGCTTCCACTATGACGGCAGCCTGAACTCCTTGCCTATGAAAGGCGATGTCACACTTGTCCAAACGCTCACCGGGAACGATTCACAGACGGTGGACACGACGGCCATTTACGATGATTATGGCAACCTCCTGGAATCGCGCCGGTACGAATCGTTTGGGACCCTGAACACGGCTCCCTCGAGCGCATACCGGGAGACGCTCGCCTCCTACGACACGACCCTGAATACCTACCTGGTCAGCGTGACCAACGCGCTGGGCGAAACCTCCCAGACCGATACCCTGTTCGCGCTTGGCCAGACATACCAGTCCACGAATGCCAATGGCTGGACTACGACCACCACGTACGATGGCTTGGGGCGCTCCCTGACCGTCACACCGCCTGGGCTGGGGCAGCCCGGTGTGTGGTATTCCTACCCGACGCCGGATGCCAATGGCCGGGTCGCCGCGCCGTATGCCATCGAGATGCAAATCCTAGATTCCCAGGCCAGCGTCTATCGCTCGGTGTGGGGCATCTACGACGGCCTGGGTCGTATCTTGCAGAACCAAGTGTATGACGCCGATCAGTCTCAGATGCTTCTCACCGATGTAGCCTTCAACGCCCAGGGGTTGACCGAGAAACAGAGCCTGCCTCATTATGCCAACGCCAACGGTGGCACCTACGTGACCCCAAACTGGCCTTCCTTGACCTATTCATCCTTTGTTTACGATCCACTTGGGCGGCAGACGAGCGTCACTGCCCCAGGCGGGATCGTGACCTTGACCGCTTACGACGGCCTGGCGACCACCGTGACCGACCCGAACGACAACCTTCGCAAGCAGACCACGGATGGGCTGGGACGAATGGTTCAGGTGCAGGAATTCACCGGCACGACACTGTATGCAACCACCCAGTACACCTACGATGAGGCGAGCAGGCTGGTACAAGTCGCGGATGCCCTCGGCAATATCACCAACCTGGGATACAACTGGCTGGGGCAGAAGACCATCATGGACGATCTCGACATGGGGAATTGGTCTTACGAGTACGACCCGCGCGGCAACCTGGTCTCTCAGACCGATGCGCGTGACCAGACCCTGGCTTTCACCTTCGACGATGTGAACCGTCTTACCCAGAAGGAGGATGACGGGACAAACGACGTGTTGGCTTCTTACGAGTTTGGGACGACCCAGGGTTCGATCGGGATGCGGGTTTCGATGTCCGATCCGAGCGGATCCACGGGTTGGACCTATGCCGATTATGGGCGGACCATTACAGAGACACGCACGATCGGCGGCGTGCAGAATTCTATAACGACCTCGTCCGACTGGCTTGGGCGGGTGATGTTCATCACTTATCCGGGTGGCGAGGAAGTCACCTTCCAGTACGACGCCCTCGGTCGGTCCGACAGTTTCGCCTCCAGCGCTTACCCAGGGACAACCCTGGCGAACCTGGCATATGATGTCCTTGGACGGATTACCTCCACGACGCTTGGCAATGGGGTGGAGATCACCAACGGATACAATTCGGCGCTACGTCTCCAGGGCCGCCAGGCTGTGAATGGGAATGCCCAGACGCTGATTGATTACTCCTACACTTACGATAGCAACGGTAACATTTCCCAGATCACGGATGACAAGCTCGGCGAGGTGCTCACCTATGCATATGACGGCTTGAATCGGCTTACTTCTGCCGAAGCGCAACAGGGTCTAAATGATATCTACCGGCAGAATTATGAATATGACAAAATCGGCAATATTTTGCAGGTAAGTAACTGGGGAGATGTTAGTGCTATCCCCGGACAAGGTTCGGCCAAGACAGCCAGCTTGCTGCCCCTGCTTACCACTGGCAGCATTTCCGATATCTCCTTCCACCAGCCATCTGTGCTGATGCAGGATCCGGCGACCGACACACCGACACCCACTTCAACGGACACCCCAACATCTACTGACACACCCACCTCGACGGAAACGCCGATCGCGACCGATTTTCCCACTTTCACGAGTACGCCTACCAGGACAAGCACGTTCACCCGTACCCCATCCCGTACCCCGGCCACGAATACACCTTTCTCCACCGTAACCGCCAGCTCTACCCCTACCATGAACGGAACCGCGACCCGGACGGCAACTTCCACGCGCACCCCGACTCCCACCCCAACGGCTGGTCTGAACTCCGGTCTGATGGGCTATTGGAGTTTTAATTCCATCAACGGCACAAATGTACATGATTATTCCGGGCGCAGCCATCCTGGCACGTTGAGTGGCGCGCAGGTCTATCCCGGGGGTCACTCCGGCCCTGCACTTAGCTTCGACGGGGTGGACGATTATGTCTCAATTCCTTACCACACCGATTTTGCCCCCTCCGGTAGTTTTTCCATTGCAGTCTGGATCAACCCGGAGACCATTGCGACCAGCAGGAATACCCGCATCATTGACCGTTCAGGAGTTTTTTCCCTGCAGTTCAACACCAATGGATATCTCCAGTTTCAGGTGGAAGGTCTTACGCCCAACAACGTGATTGGCCCGCAATTGCCCTTGAACCAGTGGAACCTGGTAATGGTAACGTATGACTACGAATACCAGCAGTTGCGACTATATGTGAACGGCGAGTTGGTGGCAGCGGCCAGCGTGACAGGCACAACAGCCGCCAATACAAACCCGCTATACTTTGGCTCTTCCAATGCAAACGAAAAGTTCAAGGGGCGGCTGGATGAAGTCCGCTTTTACAACCGCGTCCTGACGGGCAATGAATTAGATAGCCTGGATGGTCTGCCAACAGCCACCCCCATGCCGACGAATACAGCAACGAGAACGCCAACTTTTACCCAAACACTCACTGGCACTCTTTCGACAGCGACACCCTCAGCGACTCCCACCAATACCGATACTCCTACTCCGACCATCACTCCGATCTATGCAGGCGATAATCCCTGGGGTACTGGACAGGATGGCGATCTCACCATCGCGACCGGTAATACCTACAACCTCTCCACCCAAAATCGCTCCGGGCGCACCTGCACTAATGGCGGTGACTCGGTATCGTATTCCATCACCCAGTTGACGAACGGTTATGCGGTGGTGAGTCCGACTCCTGCTGCAGGCTGCCTCGCGCCAAACGACGAAATCCTACTGATCAACTTGCAAGGGAGTAGCGCTGCATACCCGAATGTGGGCAACTATGAGTTCCTGCGCATTTCTAATGTGAACGGGAATACCGTCTATGTCACCTCCCCGAAAGTGCGTTTCTATGGGGAAAGCTTGGAAAGTGACAGCAACATAGGTACCGGTAGCGGGCAACAGCGGGTGGTCATCCAGCGTGTGCCGAACTACAACAATGTGACTATCAACGGCTCTCTGGCTGCTAGTGCGTGGGATGGTTCTCGATATGGAGTGATCGCTTTCCGCGTGGCTGGGACTCTATCAGGGTCTGGAACGGTTCTGGGTGATTCGCTTGGTTATCGAAGAGGAGCTGGGGTCGTCTGGCAGGTATCCGACAACACTCGCGGCGAGAGTTTTGGAGGAGGGGCTTGGAGTGGTGGAACTGCTTCGAATTTGGGAGGCGGCGGAGGCGGTGGATTGCAACTTGGCGGCGGAGCCGGGGGCGGGCATGGCTCTGCCGGGCAAACGACATCCGGCAATGGCGGGGTGGTATACGGAAATTCCGGTTTGACCAGGATGTACCTGGGCTCTGGGGGCGGGGGCGGCGCGAATTGGTCCTATTCGGAAAGCAATGGCGGTAATGGTGGACGCGGTGGAGGTATTATTTTCGTTGCGGCAGACCAGATTTCCTGGTCCGGTTCAATTTCCAGCAAGGGCGGGAATGGAACAGCCGGCAGCTGGGGCGGCGCTGGCGCGGGCGGGGGCGGGTCGGGCGGTAGCATCCGTATGGAAGGTGAGGAATACGTTAGTTCCATTTCAATACAAGCTGGAGGTGGTGCAGCCCCGAATGCGAACGGGGGAAATGGTGGAATTGGACGAATTGCCGTCTATTACGGAGAGACTATCGGTACAGTAAATTCGAATCCTTACACGGGGATTTCAATGATCGGCGGAATTGTTCAGCCGACTCCTACGCCCGTGCTATTAGTCACACCTTCTCCTTGGGGCTCTGGAATGGATGGCAATATCCAGGTCAACAGCGGACAAACGATTAATTTGAATACAACCAATATCACTACTGGTCGCAATTGCGTAGATGGCGGTGATGCGGTGGCTTACTCAATTGTCGAGTTGACCAACATATACGCCCGCCTGAATATCAATCCGGCGACCGGTTGTCTCGCGCCTGGCGATGAGATCCTGTTGATCAACCTGCAAGGCAGTAACGCCTCAACCGTCAACACGGGGACCTATGAATTCCTGTTTGTGGATCAAGTCATTGAGGATACCGTCTATTTCGGCGCGCCCAAGACGTTCTATTATGGTGAAAGCTTGTATGCCAATGACAATATCGGCACGGGGAGCGGGCAGCAGAATGTGATGCTCCAGCGCGTGCCAAATTATGATGATGTAATAGTTAATGGAACCCTAACGGTCAATGCCTGGGATGGTACCCGTTTTGGCGTGATCGCTCTCCGTGTAGCTGGGACGTTGTCGGGGACAGGAACGATCTTGAGTGAGTCGCTTGGTTATCTGGGGGGGAGTGGCGGCTATCAGGGTGATACATCTTCTTATCAGGGGGAAGGTTATGGAGGTGGCGGGGGAACGGCTGGTGCTTCCAACTTTGGGGGCGGTGGGGCTGGTGGCCAGCGAGGTGGCGGCGGCGGGGGAGGAAGTTTCGGTTCAACTGGACAAACCACTTCTGGAATGGGTGGAAGCCCATATGGCAACACGATGCTGACTCGTCTGTATCTCGGTTCCGGTGGCGGGGGTGGTTCCAGTGACTATGTCTACGGAGGAAGTACCGGCGGCAATGGTGGCCGCGGCGGGGGCATCACATATTTGGCTGTGAACCAGTTCAACTGGTCGGGAACCCTTCGTGCTAAAGGTGGGAATGGTACTGCTGGTGTCACGAGTGGTGGTGGCGGGGGTGGCGGCGCAGGTGGCAGTATCCTGCTCGAAGGTCTGGACATTAGTATCGCGGGCAGTGTCGTTGCTGACAATGGGGTAAGCGCTGGTACTGGTGGCGCCGGTGGTATCGGCCGTATTGCTGTCTATTACGCCGGGACTTTTGCCGGCTCTTTTACTCCCAATTACATCAAGAATACCAGCCTGGACATGGAAGACTCAATATTCTCAGATGGTTTCGAGACGGGCGATCTCAGCCAGTGGGATACCACACACATTGACAACGGTGATCTGGTTGCAGACACATCCGCTGGATATTGGGCTGTCTACGGCCTCTCGGCCTTCCTCAATGACAACACTGATCTCTATGCCCATGACGATTCTCCCGCCTCCGAGAAACACTACAGTGCCCGTTTCTATTTCAACCCAGCCTATCTCCTCATGGCCCCTGACGACGCGCTGGATGTTTTTACCGGCTATTCCGGCGAGGCACCAGTCTTCAACGTTCAGTTGCAGAAAAATGGAGCGACCTTCCAGGTTCGCGTCCGGACGCGCAGTGATGCCGGTACATGGGCGGACTCTGCCTGGTATTCGGTCAACACCGGCTGGAACGCAGTTGAAATCGAATGGCAGTCATCTCACCTTGCTGGTACTCTCAGTTTGTCACTGAACGGGCAAGTTAGACAAACTCTTATCAATATTGATAATGACAACACGGCTATCGATTCTGTCCGCATGGGAGCGCAAGAAGTGGACACCGGCACGCGCGGGACGCTTTACTTTGATGACTTTGATTCGCGGCGTTTCTCGGCTATCGGCGTGCTGCCTGACCCGGGAGAGAATGAGAATACACCCGAACTATACACCTACGCCACCCAGCCCAACGGCACGGGTGGCATAGATACCGAGATCAATTCCCGCTTCGATACCAGCAACATGGGCACCGCTTCTTCCATATGGGTGGGTGAAGATCCGGGACATGACGAGATCACACGCAGTCTTGTCAAATTCGACCTATCGTCCATTCCTTCTAACGCGACCATCCTCAGCGCCACCTTGACCATGACGGTGACCTATACCTCCAGCGCCGCCCGAGATATCTGTGTGTATCGCCTTAAGCGGGATTGGGTGGAAAGCCAGGCCACTTGGATCAGGTTTGCCACCGGAAGCAACTGGCAGACCGCCGGGGCGGGTGGAGCCAATGACTACGACTCTACCAGTATAGGTTGTATTTCCTTGAGCGGAACCGAGACGAATGGGACGCAGAAGAACTGGTCACTTTCACTGACAGCCATCCAGGAAATCGCGAATGGCACGTGGTCAAATAAAGGCTTCATGCTGCGCATGACGACGGAATCCAACATTTCTTATGGATTCGCCTCCTCCGACAATACGACTGCCTCCTATCGCCCTAAACTGGTGATCGAGTACACAGTTCCTGAAATCACTCCCTCCCCCGAAGGTGGCCAAACAGACGCTGCCTACACTTATTCCCAAGACAAGCCCCACGCTGTAACCAGCGTGGAGCGAACCGACGGGCAGAACACGACCACCGATACCTACACCTATGATGAGAATGGAAATATGACCTGCCGCGTGGAGAAGGGACAGACCTTCGCCCAATTCTACAACGCTGAAAACCGGATGTCTGTAGCCCTGCTATTGAGCGGTACCTGCGTCGAGAATGGGACGCCTCTGGCCGGCTGGGCCTTTACCTACGACGGCGACGGGACGAGAGTTAAGCAGGTGTATACTGACGGCAGCAGTACCTTGACAACCTATTACTTCTTCGGCGGCGCATATGAAGTGCAGGACGACGGGATGACCGGTACGGTCAGGAAATACTATGCCTTCGCAGGTCAGACCATTGCCATGACCACCTGTACGGGCGGAACATGTTCTGCCCCTGACTATTTCCTGAGCGATCATCTGGGTTCTGTTGTCGCTGTGACCGATGAGAGCGGCGCGTTGCTTAGCGAACAGCGCTATCTTCCCTTCGGTCAGGTGCGCACGGATGTGGGCTTCATCTCCGAGACCGATTTTGGATACACAGGGCAAAGGAACCTTGATGCCCAGGGAAATGCCGCTTCACTCGGCTTGATGGATTACAATGCCCGGTTCTATGATCCTTATATTAACCACTTTTTCCAACCTGACAGCATTATACCCGACCTCACCAACCCGCAAACTTGGAACAGATA
>Ga0315273_10008597_pt1 | contig 12895 bp, 9 predicted proteins | sample YL17G02_0_MG_FD_205753 | JGI IMG/M metagenome (GOLD analysis project Ga0315273, IMG submission 205753) | Sediment microbial communities from Yellowstone Lake, YNP, Wyoming, USA - YL17G02_0 | ecosystem: Environmental > Aquatic > Freshwater > Lake > Sediment | place: USA: Wyoming | collected...
AGTACTGGACGACGGAGCCATCGGCGTTGCGGCGGCGGATGGTGCGTAAGTACATGCCTATCAATATAGGCCAACACAAGCACCATTACAAGTCACAACACTCAAGTCGTGTGCCTATGCTCTTCGAGGCCGCAAAACCTCCTAAGTCCTTTACCGTCAGCATCCGACCCCTCCAAAATGGGGCTAGGCACACGCACTCCCGTCAAACTCGGGTGTGGGCGCGTGGCTATTTCTGCTGCAGCAGCGGGAACGTGACGGACGAGGTGATCACGCAGTACATCGAGAACCAGCATCACGAGGAAGACGCGGACTTTCGGGTGGAGGGCGAGGATGGCCCAACGAGGCCGCCGAAGCCCTCGGCTTGAGCCTGCTTGAGCAGGGGCGCTTGAGTCGGCTTGAGCCGAAAGAAACCCACTTCCAGTGGTTCCGTGAAGCCATCGGCTTCAGCCGATGGAGTGTTCACTTCACCCCGTCGGCCGGAAGAAGCTGGCAGTCAAGCGAATCTTCCGCTCGGCGTACGGCCGACGGCGCCGGTGTCCGCTCGGCAGCCGCGGTGCGGCGCGTCAGACCAGACGGTCGTTCCGACCCAGGGTCCGGTCGACGAACATCCGGTGCCACAGCTCGAGGAGCAGGAGGATCCAGAGCTGCTTCTCGTGGTTCCTCTTACCCGAGACGTGGGTGTCGATCAGCCTCCGCACCTCCTCTTCCCGGAAGTAGCCACGTCTCCTGGCTTCCGGCGAGAGCAGGACCTCCCGGAGGAGCGGCGTGAGAGCGCCCCCGAACCACTCGGCGAGGGGCACTTTGAACCCCCACTTGGCCCGATCCACGATGTGCGGGGGCAGGCGCCGCCGTGCCACCCTCTTGAGCAGCCACTTGCCCGAGCGCCCGCGCACCTTCAGGTCGAGTGGGAGCCGGGCGCCGAACTCGGCTAGGCGGTAGTCGAGGAACGGACAACGCAGCTCGAGCGAGTGGGCCATCGTCATCCGGTCGCCGCGGAGAAGCAGGTTCCCCGGGAGCCAGAACCGCGTGTCGAGGTACTGCGCCTCCTCGACGAGCGAGGGGAAGTGGCGGCCCTCGAGCCATGGAGCCACCGCGCCGTGCGCCGATCCGGCCGCCGCCAGATCAGGCGTCATCAGGACCGCTCGCTCCCTCGCCGTAAAGCCCCCGAACCAGGCCGTGTGCCGCTCCAGGCGGTCGGGCTCGCCCACGGTTTCGAGGGCCAGCTGGAGGCGGCGCAGTCGGAAGGGCAGCAGCGCCGCCACGGCGCGCGAGACGGACGGGGGGATAAACCCACCCGTCAGGGCCCAGGCACGCTCGAAGGCGTACTTGGGGTAGCCGGCGAACACCTCGTCCGCGCCTTCCCCCGACAGCACCACGGTCACCTTGGTCCGAGCGAGGCGAGACAGGAGGTAGATTGGGATGTCGGAGGCCTCGGTGATCGGGGTCTCGCGTGACTCGAGCACCGCGGGGATCTGGCGGATCAGCTCGGCGGCGCCGACCATCACCTCGTGGTGGTCGGTGCGCAGGAGAGAGGACACTTCGCGAGCGTAGGACAGCTCGCTGAAGCCTGTGTCGAACCCGACCGAGAACGTCTTGACGGGCTCGGGGTGGGCCTCCGCCATCAGCGACACCACGACAGACGAGTCGAGTCCCCCGGAGAGGAACGCCCCCACCGGGACGTCCGCGACCATTCGTCGGCGGACCGAGTCCGTGAGGAGGGCCGCGAGCTCCTCCTCCGCCGCGGCGGGGTCGGGAGAGAGGGGACCGGCGCTCCGGAAGGTCAGGTCCCAGTAGGGCCTCGGGCTCGCGGCGACGGCGTCTCCCCAGACCTTCATGCTCGAGGCCGGCGGAAGGCACTCCACGTTTCGGAAGAGCGTCTCTTCACCGGGGACGTAGCGGTAGGCCAGGAACGAGGGAATGCGGGAGCGATCGACCTCCGCGGGGACCTCGGGGTGCCGCAGCAGCGCCTTCACCTCCGAGGCGAACCGCAGGCCGCCCGGCGTCTTCGCGTAGAAGAGCGGCTTCTTGCCGAGCCGGTCCCTCGCGAGGAGCAGGCTGCGCTCGAGGCCGTCCCACAGCGCGAACGCGTACATCCCGTTGAGACGCTCGAGAGCCGGCTCGCCCCACTGGCGAAGGGCGCAGAGCAGCACCTCGGTGTCGGACTTCGTGCGGAAGCGCGCGCCGTGGTCCTTCTCGAGCTGCTCGCGCAGCTCGAGGTGGTTGTAGATCTCGCCGTTGAAGACGATCGTGAACCGCCCGCAGTCGGACATCATGGGCTGATGGCCGTCATGGAGGTCGATGATGCTGAGGCGCCGGAAGCCCAGCGCCACCGGCCCGTCCACGAAGTACCCCTCGTCGTCGGGTCCTCGGTGGACGATCGCCGACGCCATTCTCCGCACGACTCCTTCCGTGGCCGCAGCGCCCCGCTCGAAAACACCCACGATCCCGCACATCAGGCCCACCTCTCGTAGGCCGCCGAGCTCGGCTCGGCGGCCCCGGTCAGTACCAGCGTCGTGAAACGGCACGACCGACCTCGAGCCGAAACAACCAGCTGCTCGATGGGCCGGAAGACCCGGTATCGAGGCGACTCGAATCCGGCCGGGAGGGACTCGTCGCCCCGGTGACGCGTCACGCGCGCGGCAGCGTCGCAGGTGACCGCCAGCACGCAGAGCAACTGTCCCTTGCAGCTCAGTCGCCAGCGGCCCGCGAACGGCGCCCCCGGGGGAGAGTCGGCCGGCGACAGGTCCACCTCCGGCCCGAGATTCCAGATGAGCTCGACGTCGTGGGGACGCTGGCCCGTGACCGAGTCCTCGACCCGGAACCCCAACCCGCGGCGCCAGGAGAGCCGCCGCTCGTGGGTCACGGGGTCATCCAGCCGAGAGTAGCCGTCGTGAGCCGCGGCCACGACGAAGGTGTCCGCCTCGTCTTGCTCGACCCGCAGCGAAGCGTCGGCGTGCGTGCCCCAGAGGAACGGCCCGGCGTATTCCGCCTGGTCACGGCCGTCGACCCTGATCGTGTTGTGGGCGGAGGTCCCGCGGAAGTAGCGCCTCCACCCGTCGCTCGTGTGGTAGACGCCCGTCCCCGAGTCGGTGAGCACCGACGTGTCGCCGATCCGCAGGAGCACGGACAGCTGGTCGCAGTGCGAGTGCGCAGCGATCGACGGGTACCCGAAGGGACCTGCGCGGAAGGCGACCGTCACCGGCCCGGAGCGGCTCACGAAGTGGCCGCCCTCCGGGAAGACCCAGCGCCGCTCTCCCGCCGGTTCGGGGGGAGGCGCGGGCGCGGGGCCGTGCCAGTAGGCGGTGCGGCGATCGACGCGGGGCTCGCCGCCCCGCGTCCGGGCCACGCGCGCCGCGTGCGCGCCGCAGGACCGGTCGCCATAGACGGCCCACGCTGTCCAGAGGAGCGACTCGTAGGGTCCGACGCCGGTGCCCAGGTTCAGGCCGGAGACGAAGCCGTCGTCGGCGTCGCCGATCGCGAAGGCCGCACCCGCGTCGTCCGCCATGGCGTCGACGAACCCGAGCATCCGGTGGGCGAGGCGGGGCAGGTCCTCCGGCACCGGCCGGCCCAGCCGCTCGAGAAGGCGCATCCCCACGAGCAGGTACTCGAGCACGTAGTGGTGGTAGTAGACGGCTTGCTCCCGGTTCACTCCGTCCGGGAAGTTCTGACGCCGCATCTCCTCGATGAAGCGGGGAGCGGCGAGCTGCGCGTGGGCGACGGTGCGGCGGGCGTCGGGGAAGAACACTCCGGCCACGAGGAGACCGACGAGCTCGCCGAGGAGGTGGTTGTTGGCCGACGAGTGGCCGGACAGGGTGTACCGGATGAACTCGGCCTGATCGGACACCGAGTCCAGCACGAGGGTCCGGGCCTGCTGCACCAGCGGCACGTTTCCGCAGAGCTCGAACGCCAGGCCCCAGGAGAGGAGCCGCAAGGCGTGCTCCAGCGAGCTGATCCAGTTGATGCCGAGGTGGCGCGGATTGGCGGCGATCCAGTCCAGGATCACGGCCACCACGGCGGCGGCGGCACTGACGTCCCCGGTCTCCTGGCACTCGACCGCCCAGGGCACGATGAACTGGTGCCGGCTCAGCTCCCAGGTGTACTTGCTGTCTCCGATCATCTCCTCGTCGCGGTAGTCCACGTCGCCGTAGAAGCGGAGGGGCGCCCGCCTGCCGCTACGGTGGTCCCGAGACCAGTCGAGCGCCTCGTGCGGGTAGTCGATCTCGACGTCGAAGAGCCGGACTGGGCGCCGCGGCCCGGCGGCGGTCAGGCGACGGGCCTCGTCGAGGATGGCTCCGGACACAGCGGGCCGGCCCGTGTGGAGCCGTCGGCATTGCTCCCGCACCTTGCTCTCCACCCGGTGTCCGATCTCGGCCGGCGACATCGCTGCGAGGCGGGTGCGGTACCAGCCGATCCCCCTCAAGGCCACACATCCCCCGCGGCGCGGGTCTCTGCGAGCAGCGTGTCCCACCGGCGCGAGGCCTCCGCGATCGTGTAGCGTCCGGCGATCCGGCGGGCCGCCAGGGACGCGCTCCGCAGGCGCTCCTCGTCCTGCAACAGCGCGAGCATCGCAAGGGCGAAAGCCTCCGGCTCCCGCCCCGTGACCAGGTGGCCGGTGACGCCCTCTTCCACCAGGTCGGGGAGGTCTCCGACCGCCGGGGCGACGACCGGCAGACCGCACATCATGGCCTCGACGGCCGACAGGGGGAGCCCCTCCGATTCGGAGGTCAGGACGAAGACGCGCGACCGCCGCAGGCAGGCCCCGACGTCCTGCTGGCGGCCGAGGAACGCCACGCGAGTCCGCAGGTCCGGCAGCGATGCCCGCTCCTCGAGCTCGGCCCGGAGCGGGCCGTCGCCGACGACCGCGGCCTTCGTCCCGGGCCGGCGGGCCGCCACGAGGGCGACGGCGTCGAGGAAGAGGTCGACGCGCTTGATGGGGGCGAGCCGGCCGACGAATACGAGGTCGAATTCCGGTTCGGCGCCGGGAGGCGCCGGCTGGAAGCGTGCCGGGTCCATCCCGCCGCCGATCACGTGGATCGACGCCCCAACTCCGCGCTCCCGGAAGCTCCTCTTCGCCCCCGTTCCCATCGTGATCACGAGATCGGCGGCATCCACCGCCCGCAGCAGCCGCCGCTCGACCACGGGGTCGGGCCCGGGCATCAGGCCGAAGAGGCGGTTCTCGCCGTGCAGTCCCCCCTCGTCCACCTCCGCGGTTCCGCCGACGCAGAAGAACATCGACCTCGCGCCGGCGAGCCGCGCGAAGGCGACCGCCACGAGGCCGTTGATCAGCAGGTGGAAGCCCCCCACCACGTGAGGCCGACGGCGAAACGCCAGCCACCCGAAGGTGACAAGGCGAGCCGGCGTCCGGCCCACGGCCCGGACCAGCAGGGGGGAGGGCGCGACGTGCTCGACCTTCTCGATGGCGGGGACGGCGTCGTTCGCGACGACTACGATCCGACCGCAGTCTCGCGACGCGGCGAGCGGCGCGAGGTGCGCCTTCACCCAGGCCTCGGAGTGGAACATCCCGGTGAGCAGGATCCGGAATCCCTCGTCTGCGGGCGGGACCTTCGCCCGCCGTCGCGGAACCCGCAGCAGCAAGCCGTGCGCGGCGGTGAGGAATCGCACCGCCCGGTGGGCGGTCCACGCGATCAGGCGCGCGCGGGCCCCGTTCGGTGCGCTCAAAGCCTCGGGAACTCCAGGCGAGGCCAGGGCAGGCAGACGCAGCCGCCTCCGGCGAGCCCGGCGGGAACGGGCTTGGCCGCGATCGGTCTTCCGTTGACCGTGACCCGCGCCGGCTCTGGGCTCGGGAGAAGAAAGCACAGGCCCGCCCCGGTGCCCGGCGTGCGGACATCGATCTCTAGGGCGCCGTCACGTCGTCGGCACTCCCACTTCGCCTCCTCGCGGTCGCGCGCGTACTCGAGCAGGCGCCGGGTCGTCGTGACCAGCACCCGGCCCGCCCGGTAGGCCTCGGCCAGCCGGCCGAGGGCCGCGCGCGTCCGAGGACCGAACGGCACCTTCGGGTCGCCGACCTTGCCGAGGTGCGTGTAGAGGACCGTAAGGCCGCCGCGACCGGCGAGACGATCGAGCAGGCCCTCGGTCAAGACGCCGGCAAGCCCGTCCGCCGTCTCTCCTTCGTCGACAGCCTGCCAGAAGGGGTTGGCTCGGAGGAACTCGAAGACAGGCTGGCCGTCGCGGAGCTCGACGCCGCGCTGCACCCGGTTGGGCCGGTGCATCGCGTACTTCTCGACGCCCAGAGCGCCCAGGGCGCCCTTGGCGGCCTCCTTTGCCAGGGTGCGGGACGAGGCCAGGGCGTGCCGGGGGTCGAAGATCCCCCCAAGGCGTCGGGGCACGTCCTGTCCGGTCACGCTCGTGACCCGTCCTCTCCACACGAACCGCACGCCGTGGCCGACCGTCAGGTCGGCGTGGTAGGCCGGAGCGCCGGGGAGGTCGCCGCTGCCCCGCATGATGTCGGCGCCGAAGTTCGTCGGGGCCACGGCGTGGTCGATCCAGACGGCAAGCCGGCAGCCGTGGTGGTCCAGGTCGTCGAGCGACCGCGCGGCGTCGCGGCGCGTGACCGCTAGGTCGCCGAAGGAGTGGAAGCAGTCGATGTGCCCCGACCGCATCAGCGCGCGGAGGCCTTCTCGTCCCCGCTCGTCCGTGTTCCAGTAGGCGAACTGCGAGGGCGGCATGTCGAAATAGATCGTGTTGCCGACCTCGAGCCCCAGCCCCGGCCCCATGCACGTGTCCTCGGCGGTGTTGAGGTAGCGAGCGGTCTCGAAGTAGACGTGCGCGTCGGGCGTCTCGTCGAGGTCGCTGCAAATGGCGAGCACCGCCCGGTACGGGTAGGGACAGGGCCGGAGCCGGACGACGTCGGGCGACGTTTGGTCCGGGCGGGAGGTCATGCCTCCACCCTTCCGTCCACCACGAGCTCCCGCTCGAAGCGAGCCATGACCCGGTCGACGGTGTGGTTCTCGAGGTAGTGCCGCCGGGCCTTCCGCGAGGCCGTAGCCCACGCTTCCGGGGAGCCGACGGTCTGCCGCAGCGCCAACGCGATCGACGACGGGTCCCGGCGGACGGCGGCGCCGAGGCCGAGCCTGCCGATGACGTCGTCCGGGTCGTGAGTGGAGACGACCGGCACGCCGTAGCTCCAGGCCTCGATGAAGGTGTTCGGGAACCCCTCATGGTCGGAGGTGCAGAGCAGGGCGGCGGCGCGGCGGTAGAAGCCGTCCATCTGTGCCCGGCTGACCCGCCCGTGCAGGGTGACGTTGGGCAACTCCCGGGCCCGGGCGATGACCGCGGGGGCGTAGTCTTCCTCGCCGGGTGGCCCGAGGACCTCGAACGACACCTCCGGGCAGGCTGCGGCGACCTCCAGCAGGCGATCCGGCCGCTTCACCCGACAGAGGCGGCCCACCCACAGGACGCTCGCTCCCGGGGTCCACGACGGCGACACGAACTCCCCTTCCCCCGGGCCCGGGCCCGGCATGGGGATCGCTTGCGCCGCCACCCCGAACGAGTCCTTCAGCATCCGCACCTGCGTCTCCGTCTGGGCGACCACCCGGTCCGCCTGGCGCAGGCCGTATCGGTAGAGCCACCGCTCGCGCCACGTGCGTAAGTCCGGCAGGCTCGGGTCGCAGTCCATATCGGATGCCGTCGAGTACACGAAGCGGCGGCCGTGCCGCCGCGCCCACCAGGCCACCTGCCCGGTCACGTACTCGGCGCAGTTGTGGTAGTAGGTGCGGGCGTCGGCCCGGGCGAGGGCCGCCTCGAGGGCCGTCCACCTCGGGTGGAAGAAGCGCGCCCCGGGCAGTCCTTCGTCGCGGCCGCACGTCTTCAGGACGCGAACCCCGTGGATCAGCTCGTCGCGCGGAGGCCCCTCTCTCCACGTGACCAGGCCGACCCGGTGCCCGTGGTCAGCCAGCCAGCGCGCCATCAGGCTCGTCTGGCGCTCGACACCTCCCACGTGACCCTGCTCGCCGCCGGTCAGGGCCCCGTAAGCAAAGTGCGCCACGAGGCAAACGTCGAGCTTCGGCATGGCGGAGGGAACTTCCGTGTTCCGCGTCACCCTCGGCGGTAGCCCAGACGGCGGTTGAGGTCGCCTGCGACCGCGTCGAAGGTCGCGAGCTCGTCGGGCCCCAGGGCCGTCTTCCACCGGTCGTCGAGCTTCACCTCGCGCGTGGAGTCGAGCCGCATCCCGTTGCCGACGACATGGTAGGTGCCCCTCGCGAGCGCGGGCGGGATCGCGGGATCCACGCCGATCCACTCCAGCACGGGTCGGAGGGCGGCGTGGGGGTCGGTGCAGATGTCCTCGTAGCGGACGACGCGGCTCTTCTCCGGGGTGAGCAGGCGGAGAACCGACTCGGCCTCCTCGTTGCTGCGCCGCCACTCCCGCGTGGCGTCGTGCATGGACAGCCGCTCGGCCGCGCGATCTCCGCCGGAGCCGCCCCCGCGGAGGCGCTCGTCCCGTGCGTCGGCGAATCCCGCCGGGTCCACGTACGTGAGCGCGACCGCGCGGCCGTCCCGGACGGTGCGGAGCACCTTGATGTCGAGGGCCGGGTTGTCCAGCAGGTACTTGAGGCGGATCCCCACCTTCGAGGAGTCGACCACCACCGGCTTGCGCGCCAGGCGGGAGACGGTCTGCGCCAGCAGGGCGTTGGTCTTCTGCCAGTCCCGCAGGTGCGAGCGCCAGGAGGGCGCCGCGCGCAGGGCCAGGTCGCGAGCGAGCTCGAGGCCCGGCCCCCGGTGGAGCGGCCGCAGCGCCCGGCGCACGTAGCCACCGACCCCGAACGCGAGATCGGTGCTCCCGTCTCCCGGCTCGAAGGCGTGCCCCCGTGCGGCCATCTCGCGGCTGACCGTGGTCCAGAACGGGCACTTGCGGAGAAACTCACCGCACGAGCAGCGGTAGCGCTCGATGTCGCCAAGCGAGGTGAGCTTCAGCTCGCCGACGGTGCAGATCTCCGGGTGACTGCCGAGGAGCAGGCCCAGCAGCGTGGACCCTGAGTGGCTCGCGGCCAGCAGGTAGACGAGGCGGGTCCGCGGCTCGATCACGCGGTCTCCGACCACAGGAAGGGATCCAGCGAGGGGGCCTTCGTTGGCCGACGGAGCCGCGACGAGAACCCGCCCGACGGGAGTGAGCCGGAGTCCGCACCGCCGCTGTCGCCCGCCTCCGCCTCCGCGGCTCGCGCCGCCACCTCCTCCGCCCGCGCCCGCAGCACCTTCGCGCGGAACACCATGCCGATCGCACACCACATGCCGACTGCACCCTCCCGAGGATAGAACGTCTGGCTCCCGACCGACGCGACGAGCAGGGCCAGGACGAGCGCCAGGCAGGCTCCGCCGGTCGCGACGAACAGCATGCTGCGGGAGTCGCGCAGCAGGCTGACGGAGTGGAACACCACGACGGCGTAGAAGGGCATCACGAGGACGAAGCCGATCCAGCCGTTGTCGAGCAGCATCTCGAAGTAGGCGTTGTGCGGGTGAGGGAAGACCTCCTGGAGCTCCTGCCACAGGAACAGGGCGAGACCCGTTCGCTGCATGGCCTCCCTCCCGTAGCCGACGTTGGGCGACTCCTTGATCTTCGCGATCACGTACGGCCAGATGAGGGTGCGGCCCGCGGTGACCGTGTAGTCGTCCACCGAGCCGTCGCGGTGGCCTTGAGCCACGGCCGGCCGGTCCTCCGTCTCCGGGCTGAAACCCTGCGTCATGCGCTCGACGGTGCCGGGAACGAGCAGCACCACGCCGACGACCACGACCGGTACGAGCAGGAGGTAGCGGCGCCAGCGAAGCGTGCACAGCGCCAGGCCGACAGCAAACCAGGTGGCGTAGCCCGTCCGCCCGCCGGTGAGCGCCTGCGCGTACAGCATCGTCGCGGCCAGGAGCAGGACTCCGAGCCGCGCCACGAGGCGCCGTGGAAGGACGTGGAGGGCGAACACCGCCCAGGATGCGCCCCCGAGCATCATCGAGAGGTTGACCCGATGGTAGCCGACCTCATTCTGCAGGATCTTCAGGCTGCGCGCGGAGAGGTCGGCTCCGCTCAGCACCGTGCCGGGGGGCATCCATTTGATGACCTGGACCCCGATGATGACGTAGACGGCGACGCCGCAGAGCAGCCCCAGCAGGAAGCGCTCCCGGGTCCGCGCACCGTCGAACAGGAGGAAGCCCGGCACGACCCACTTGATGGTGTTGACGAGGTACTCCGACCAAATGCCCGCCGTCGTGTCCACCTCGAAGAGCCCGCCCGGGTCGGCGAGCAGTCTGACGAAGCCGACGAGAACCACGAGCAAGTACAGCGTCAATAGCAGTTCGACGTGGCGAGGCAGATCCCACTCGAGCTTCTCGCGGCGGCGGGAGAGGGCCCACGCGGCGACGATGGCCAGCAGGAGCAGGTTCCAGACGTTCAACCCCTGGATGCCGAACAGGGTCTTGGGCATGTCCGGGTGCTCGATGACCGCGGTCAGCAGGATGAGACCGCAGAGGGCCCGGTACCAGTCCTTCCACGCGTAGACCGCGAGGAAGAGGACGTACGCCACGAGGAGAGACAGTCGGATCATGCTGGACTGACGCGCGCCTGACGCCCCTCCCTGCTCGCCACCATGTCTGCCACCTTGACGCTCCCGCCTGCCGAGGATGCGACGCACCGACGCCGGAGCGCTTCCCAGAGAGGGACTGGGATCCAAAGGCTATTACGCCAGCCGCCCCACACCGCTGTCAAGCGCCACTCTCGATCGGTTGCGCCTTCGCGCGTCGGCAGGCATGCTTGCGGGCACCGACACCGGCACCCGAGCAAGGAAGGGCGTTCCGCGCCGGAACCCGTAACGGCGTCGGCGGGGAGAGGCAGTGGGATTCAAGACAGCGCTCAAGTCCGTCGCGGCCACGCCCGCGGGCTGGCGCGCTGCGAGCTTCGTTCGTCCACCAGGTGTCATCGTGTTGACCTACCATCGCGTGTCCAGGCCCGGCGACCGGTTCCCGGGGCTCCCGATCGAAGGCTTTCGCGAGCAGATGCAGTGGGTGTCGGCGCGGTGCCGCCCCATCGCCCCGGAGCAACTGCAGGAAGGGGCCGGCGAGCCCCGAGCCGGCCGGCCGGCCGTCCTCGTGACCTTCGACGACGGCTACTTGAGCTATCGCCGCGACGCCTATCCTATCCTCAAGGACCTCGGGATCCCCGCGCTCGTGTTCCTGGCGACGGCCTACATCGACGACCCCACGCGCCTCTTCTGGTGGGATGCCCTGCGGGCGGCGATCCTGACGAGCCCGAGGGACCGCGTGGAGCTGCCCTGGTCGCCGGGAACCGTGACGCCGCTGGGTGACCGCGGCACCCGCGAGCGACTGTTGCGGGCCGCGAAGGACCACCTGAAGGGAGTGGAGAGCGACACACACGACGCCGAGGTCGCAGAGTTCGTCGAGCGCCTCGGCATCTCCGAGAGAGCCCTGCGGGTCGAGCGCGAGATGATGGACTGGAGCGACGTCAAGTCGACCACCGATCTGACCCGGTTCGGCGGCCACACCCACACGCACCCGATCCTCTCGATGGTCCCCGACGATCGGCTCGAGGCGGAGATCGCCACATGCCGCAATCGCGTCGCCTCGGCAACCGGGGCGCCACCCCGCTTCTTCGCGTACCCCAACGGCCGGTCGCGGGACTTCGACGAGCGCTCGCGCGGCGTCCTGCGTCGCCACGGCTTCGACGTCGCGTTCTCGACAGAGGAGGGGGTCAACGGACCCGACGCGGACTGGATGGCCGTGCGCCGGTTTGCCGGCGAAGGCTCGCTGCACGACCTGGCTTGGCGCCTGCTGGACCGGTCTCGGCGCTGAGCCGGCGGGTCCCGGACGAAGGGACCGCCGGGGCGCCGGGCACGCGTTACTTGACAGTCGTCCGGCTTTGGAGGATGCTCCTTGCCCCTCCGCTCGCTGGGTGAGGCCCTCTCCTCCTTATCCAGCGTCCTCCTATGCTTGTGTTCGGCGTCGAAACTTGGGTTGAGCGGATAATGGACACTCCCGCGATGAAACGTCGCCTTTTCAGCCGTAGCGTGAGACTGCAGTGGCTCCCGAAGGCGGTGCTTTTCGGGGCGACGGTAATGGTTCTTCCGACCGCCGGCCGGGCCCAGGAGGCGGCGGCGCCGCCGGCCGAAGCCCAGGCCCGGAAAGGCCAGGACTACGTCGTCGGAGCCGGGGACGTCCTGCAGGTGTTCGTCTGGAAGGAGCCGGAGCTCACGAAGGACGTGACCGTCCGCATCGACGGCAAGATCACGGTGCCGCTCGTCGGGGAGGTGCAGGCCGCGGGCCGCACGCCCGGACAGCTCACCGCCGATCTTCGCTCGGCCATGGAGCGCTTCCTTGCCGCTCCTCGGGTGACGGTCGGGATCCTCCAGCCGAACAGCGCGCGGTTCTATGTGATGGGACAGGTGGCGAAGCCGGGCGACTTCCCGCTGACCGGCCGGCTCACCGTCCTGCAGGGGCTCGCGCTCGCCGGCGGCTTCAGGGAGTTTGCGAAGACGGAAACTATCGTGATCCTGCGGCAGGAAGGCGGCAGCCAGACCACGATCCCAGTGAACTACAAGAGGCTCGAGGGGGGCAAGGAGCCGTCCCAGAACGTGGAGTTACGCCCGGGTGACACCATTCTCGTGCCATGATCGAAATCCTCTCGCCGGGCGCCCGCCGACGGCGGCTCTTCTCGATCGGGATCGTGCTCACCGGGGTGGTCTCCGTGGCGACCCCCGTCCGCGCCCAGGTGGCGCCGGCGCCGGCGCCGACTCCCACAGCCAGGCCGATCGACGCCCCGATCGCCGGAGGCCAGCCCATCCCCCGGAGCGCTGCCACCCCGCAGGACATCAAGGACGCTGCGGCAGGATTCTTCTCGGGGCGCTGGGACTACAACATCTCCGCCGGCGAAGCGTGGCAGCTC
>Ga0315273_10008598_pt1 | contig 12894 bp, 10 predicted proteins | sample YL17G02_0_MG_FD_205753 | JGI IMG/M metagenome (GOLD analysis project Ga0315273, IMG submission 205753) | Sediment microbial communities from Yellowstone Lake, YNP, Wyoming, USA - YL17G02_0 | ecosystem: Environmental > Aquatic > Freshwater > Lake > Sediment | place: USA: Wyoming | collected...
CGACTTCGCTCGGGGTGAATCATAACAGGTCAACGGGGTCGATGTCGATAGCAATGGTAACGGCGGGGCGGACAGGGGGGGAATTGCGGAGGGTCGTGAATAACTGGTGCAAAATCGCGGGCTGAGGGGCCTGAAGGATAATCTGCATACGGTGGAAGGTCTGGATTCGGCTGATGATGGCCTGGATGGGGCCGCGAACCCTGATTTGTAATTGCTGGTCGGCGACGATGCGGTCGATTTTTTCTCGCAGGAGTTTGGCGGCCAGTTCGAGTTTTTCGTGTGTCCTGTCACGCAGGGTAATCAGGGCCAATCGCCAGAAGGGGGGCAGGTTGCAGGCGCTTCGGTGAGTCAGTTCCTCTTTTACAAAACCCTCGAAATCGTTTTTGAGGGCGAATTGAATCGCGGGCTGATTGGTTAAAAAGGTCTGGATGAAGACGATGCCTTTTTTGGCGGAGCGTCCCGCGCGGCCTGCGACTTGTGAAATCAGTTGGAAGGTGCGTTCGTTGGCGCGGAAGTCGGGGAGGTATAGCGAGGTATCCGCGCTGATGATGCCGACGAGGGTTACGTTGGGGAAGTGGAGGCCTTTGGCGAGGATTTGAGTGCCGGCGAGGATGTTGATTTTGCCATCGCTGAAATCCCGCAGGACGCGGTAGTAGTCGGCGCCTTTCATTGAGTCGCTATCGACGCGGGCAATTTTGGCGTTCGGGAATTTTCGGGTAAGGTCCTCTTCGAGGCGCTGTGAGCCGAGGCCAATCATAGTCATGCCTTTGCGGCAGAGGGGACATTTTTCGGGGACGAGTGTTTGTGAGCCGCAGTAGTGACAGATTGCGAGGCCTGAGTGCATGTGACGGCCCGTGATTGTGGGTATTGGCGAGATTTGTCTGCCGGGGGTTTTGTGGAAGGTGAGGGTTACGTCGCAGTTTCGGCAGCGGAGGATGTGTTTGCAGGAGGGGCAGAATACGAAGTTGCTGTAGCCACGGCGATTGAGGAGCAGGATTGCCTGCTCGTTTTTAGCGAGAGTTTCGGTGAGTTGATTTGTCAACGGCTCGCTCATCAGTTGCGACGCGAATTCGCGCATATCAATCAGGCGCATCTCCGGGAAGGGGAGGTCCATCACGCGTTTGGGCAGGCGGACCATGTTGAAAAACGCTCTTTTGGTTTTGCAGTTTTGCAGTGTTTCGAGCGAGGGGGTAGCACTTCCTAATACGCAATGGGCGTTGCATAGTTGGGCGCGTTTGATTGCGACATCTCTGCCGTGGTATCGGGGAGTGGTGTCCTGTTTGTAGCTTGGCTCGTGTTCTTCATCGACTACGATGAGGCCGAGGTTGGCGAGCGGTGCGAAGACGGCGGAGCGTGCGCCGATAACGACGTCGGCCTCGCCTGATTTTATTTTGTGCCACTGGGTATTGCGCTGTGGGGCGGTGAGGCCTGAGTGCATAACGGCGATGCGGTCGAACCTTGCGCTGAAGCGCTGAATTGTCTGGGTGGTGAGCGCGATTTCTGGGAGCATCACGATTGCGGTTTTGCCTTTTCTGATTGTTTGTTCGATTGCTTTTATGTAAAGCTCTGTTTTGCCGCTGTCGGTGACGCCGAAGAGGAGTGTTACGCCGAATCTGCATTCGTTTATTCGGCTGATTATGTTTGCGAGAGCTTTCTGCTGGTCATCGTTGAGGATTACCTTTTCCCGTTTAATGAGCATACCTTCGGGTATAGCGGGCAGGGATTTGAGGACGGTTCTCTGGGCGATTTTGATAATATTCTTTTCGACGAGATTTTTGACGGGTAAATCGGTGCATCCAACCTCTTTGAGTAGTTCATTCAGCTCAACTGATGTCTCCGATTCGAAGGCGTTTGCCTCTCGTAATTTCTGAACAACCTGTTTTTGCTTTTTACCTTTTATTGTGGCACGGCCATCTTGGCCGTGTTCGCACGGGCTGGAAGCCCGTGCCACAAATTCGTCGATTTGTTCTGGTCCGATGGCTAAGTAAACGTATTTTTGTTTTTTTTCACCTGCGCCTTTTTTGACGGCCCCGGGGACGATTGCGCCGAGCACCATACCGAGTGGGCAAACATAATAATCGCTAATCCAACGGGCCAGTTCCATCAGGCCCGCGTCGACCAGCGGCTCTTTGTCAATGACAGATGAAATTTGTTTTAGTTTAAACTTTTCTCCTCTGTGGCCAATATCAGTTTCCGCGCAGTAGCCGATTTCCTGTTTGTTGTTTTTGCCGAAGGGGGCTTCGATTCGCTGGCCGACGGCGATGGGCCAGAGTTTATCGGGGACGAGGTAATCGAATTCGGCATCGACGCCCGACTCAAACGCCACGCGGATAACACGGCCCGCGGGGGCTTTGTCGATTTTGTCCTCGGCGAATAAGCTGTTTTGCTCGTATTTGGTCATATCGCAAGGATCCATTCTCCGTAGCAGTCCCGCCGAGCAATTCTACCGAAGCGACTACGATGCTCCGCGACGGCGGGGCTACTGCGAAGGATGAATTGTCCCAGCAGGCGGAAACACTGTCAAGCTTGGCGAAAGTTTGAAAGCGAGATTGGCCGAATAGTATTTAGGGTTATTCATTATGTTTAAGTAATCGGGGCATAGTTTGAGAGGTTCTGCGGATGCGGTCTTTCGTGAAGGTTTTTCCGGCGGTTATATGGGTTGCACTGAGCGTTTGCGGGTGCGGGCCTGAACGAAGCACGCTGTCGCTTATTCACCCGCATACTCCGGGAAAGCTGTTTCAGGAGAGTTCAGTGGACCTGAGTTATTATAAGCCCGTTCAGGAAAGGCCCAGTCAGGATGCCAATATCGTTTTTGCGGTGGCGGCGTCAGGGGGCGGATACAGGGCGGCGAATTTTGCCACGGGTGCGTTGCTTGGCCTTGAGGATCTGAAAAATTCAAATTCGCCTTCACGCAACGCGTTGTCGGAGGTTGATTATTTTTCGAGTGTTTCGGGCGGTGGCTTTGCGGTCAGCGCGTATATTTCGACCCTGCGCGATTACAGTTATTTCAACGGTTCGGCGGAGGGGTATTCATTCGCGTCGGCTGTCGCACCAACAGCCGCTAAATGTCCCTGTGAGCAGAAGCCGCCGGCGGAGCAGAAAATCGACCCCTGTGTCAGGAGACATCTCGCCGGTGTATATAAGGATTTTATCGAGGATTTTTTTCGGACGCTATTGCCCTGGAATTATCTGGGCTTCGATGACAGGAGCCTACGATTCGAGCAGGCAATTGACGATGACCCGCTTGGCTATCGCTGGCGCAAAGCGAAACTTAAATCTTTGCGAGACCCGAATGCCACCGGAAATGCCACGCTGACGCTTGAGGATGTTTTTGTTCCGGCGGGCGATTCGAACCGGCAGGTCTTGTTGCCATACTGGTTTGCCAACGCGACTATTTATAATAACGCGGTGATATTCCCATTTTCGCCCGGCAACCTGCGTGACTATAATCTTGCAGGGTATTACTACCGCACGAAGGAACGCAAATTACGTAACACCGACCCCTATGATTTTGCCCTGTGCGTCCCGCTATCGGCGGGCGTGACATCGAGCGCGAATTTTCCGCTGGCGATGCCTCCTTTGCGATTCACAAGCAAGATGGACCCCAACAATCCGTATTTTTATCTTCTTGACGGTGGAGTAGCGGATAATCTTGGCGTAATTACCGCGATGCGTCTGCTTGGTGATAAAACGAATGAGGACATACCGCACAAGGTGCTTGTCGTTATCGATTCGTATCAGGGCAATCTTACGCCCTTCGAAAAAGCCAAAGACCCGCCCCCCGAATCAGCGACAGCCGCACGACTTATGGAGACGGGACTCGATTCCTGGCGGGCAAGATACCGCGAAATTACCGACCGGGTATGTGAGCAGAATAATATTACGCCGGTTTATATCAGTTTCGATGACCTTGTCGATGCGGATTTCAATGACCTGTATCCATTTGGTCTGACCGAGCAGGATAAAAAGGAGCTATGCGCAGATAAGCCCAAAAACTGTCCCAGAGCGACGCCGTTTTATCTTCTGCGAAGTATCACGATGACGGCTCCTGCCTTCTGGGGCAAGCACGGTCTCGAATACCAGTTGCCGAAGGCGCAGCAGAACCTTCTTATCGCCGCGGGGCGATACGTCGTCCACAAAAAACGAAGTAAAATTTTGAACGCCCTTGGCTGGTGAGGGTGATTTATAATTTGAAATGTTCGGCGGCTAATTTTGTGATGTGGTCTGCGATGGCGAGGGAGGCGGTTGCGGCGGGGGAGGGGGCGTTCAAAACGTGAATGGCGTTGCCGTGGGGCTCAATCACAAAATCATCAATCGGCTTGCCATCTGCACCGACGGCCTGCGCACGGACGCCGGAGTTGCCGGGAGTTAGATCGGAGCCCTGAATGGAGGGGACAAGGCGCTGCAATTGTTTGACAAAAAGTTTCTTTGAGAATGCCCTGACATATTCGCCGAGGCCATAGCGCCAGTTTTTCATAAACATCTTCAATGTTCCCAAATACGTCAGCGAATCCCAAGTGTCCCGTAAATTAAAATCTAATTTTCCGTAGCCCTCGCGTTTGAATGAGAATACGGCGTTTGGGCCGCATTCGACGCCGCCGGCGACCATTCTCGTAAAATGGACGCCGAGAAACGGAAATGTGGGGTCGGGGACGGGGTAGATGAGGTTTTTTACCTTGCCCTGTGCCTCTGTTTTCAAATCGTAATAATCGCCGCGGAATGGGACGATTCGCATTTTGATATTTACGCCATCGAGGCGGGCGATTCTGTCGCTTTGGAGGCCCGCACAATTGATGATGAATCGGCTCGAAACGGTTTCCTGATTCGTTAGTATTCGCGTGCAGGCATTTTCTTTTTGGAAGCCGGTGACATTGCGGGAGAGAAATATCTTATTGTCGGAGTTTTGCTTTTGTATTAGTTGGGCCAGCTTATTCACTACCGCGACAAAGTCGATTATGCCCGTGCAGGGGACTTTTATTCCGGCGATACCTGCGCAATACGGCTCGATTTGTTTGATTTGGGCGGGGTTGATTTTTGCGACGCCTTCAATCCCGTTTTGGATTCCGTTATTAAAGATGCGTTCAAAGTTGGGCATTTCTTTTTCGCTTGTGGCGACGATGATTTTGCCGCAGATTTCGTGGGGGATGCCGTATTGCTTCGCGAAGGCGACGAGCTGTTTGCGGCCGTCGGTGCAGGTTCTGGCCTTGGCTGAGCCGGGTTTGTAATATAAGCCGGAGTGAATGACGCCCGAATTGTGTCCTGTCTGATGGCCGGCAAGCGTCGGTTCTTTTTCCAGCACGGCAATTCGTAAACGGGGATGGCTTGTGGCGATTTTGTATGCCGTCGCCAGCCCGACAATCCCGCCGCCTATGATTGTAATATCAAAATCAGATTCGTGTTTCAAAAAACGACTCCTGACCCCTTTTTTGCTTTTTACCCGTTTTTAGCGTAAAAATGAGGAATCTGGCGAAACGACTCCTGACCCCTTTTTTGCTACATATCGGGGACGACTTCGGGATATAACTGGCCCGTTGGGCTGATTTTGAAGACGTAAATCAGGCCTTCTTTGAGCTTTGAATATACGGCGTTGCCGTAAATAGCCGTGATGCCTTCCTGTTTTAGCTTCTCCACATCGTTGGCTAAATCCCAGATATTAGACCAGAACATCTCTCTTTGCTTAATTGGCAATCGACTCAACAAATCGGCGTATCTTGCCGGCTCAGTGCCGGGTGATTCAATCGCCAAACCATTCTGCGGGGTCATAGTTTCGCCGTAAATTCTTCGCCACAGGTACATCGCTCGCTCTTTGCCATCCATTACCATTTTGTTGTCGAATTTCACTATCAGCGCGTCGAAGTGAACGATGTCTCCTTCTATCGTATAATCCTTTTCGAGGATTTTTTTAAGTTTGTCGCTTCTGGCCGTCTCGACGAATCGCAGCGTAGTCCAAACCTTGCCGTCTTTGGTTTCCTGCTTGATTACCTTTGCGTATCCAATCTGCTCCTCGGCAGTCAGGTTTGTGATTGCCTCTTTTAGCTGCTTATTTTCGTTTAGCAGTTGGTGAAAGGTCATTTCACGCAGGAGGTATCCTCTCGCGAAGTAGCCGGCAGCGATAAGGCCGACTATAAGCAAGAGCAAAATTGTGATTCTGATTTTAGCGGTTCTCATATTTATCCTTTAGCCCGGCAATGCGAAGCCCCTGAACATAAAATACGAGGCGGCGAGCAGGCACAATCCCGCCCACAGGAAATCCAGCTTCAACGGCATCTTCATATATACGACGCAAAACACCGCGAAGACGGCCATTGTTATTATTTCCTGTATGACCTTCAACTGCGCCAGCGAGAAGTATTGAAAGCCGATGCGGTTGGCGGGGACCTGGAGGCAATACTCGAAAAACGCGATTGCCCAGCTTGCCACAATGGCGATGAGTACCGCCTTGCCCTTCAAATCCTTCAAATGCCCATACCAGGCATAAGTCATAAACAAATCCGAACCAACCAGCATTACTATCGGCGCCATAAATCGCATATTTGCCTCATCATCCTTTCTGAAAAACCTCATTTTACCATTGTTATATAATCGACCACTTTGCCTTCTATCAATCACCCCGCCTGGGGAATATGAATTGATATTGATATTTAGAGCTTATAATCATAACATAAATCTCTTTACGAACCCAAAGAACCGTTGAATTGAGGAAAATCGTGCCGATTTACGAATATAAATGCGATGACTGCGGCAAGATAACCGAATTGCTGGAAAGCAGCAGTAATAAGGCACAGCGAAAATGCGCCCACTGCGGCAGCGGCAAACTCGCAAAACAGCTTTCGGTGTTCTCTGCCCAGGTCAAAGAGGGTCAGTCAAAGAAATGTTTCGGGTGCAGCGATAACAGTTGTCCACATTCGAGAAGGTAACAAAAAGACAATGGACGAGAAAATTGGTATTTACGATTTTAACGCGATAGAGAAGAAATGGCAGCAGAGTTGGGAGGCCGGCAAGACCTTCAAAGCCGCCGACTGCGATGCTAAGCCGAAGTATTATGTGCTGGATATGTTCCCATACCCAAGCGGTGCGGGGATTCACGCCGGGCATATAGAAAATTATACCGCCAGTGACATATCGTCCCGATATAAGAGGATGAAGGGTTTCAACGTTTTGCACCCGATGGGATGGGACGCGTTTGGGCTGCCGGCTGAACAATATGCCATTCAAACCGGAACACATCCTGCCGAGACCACGCAGAATAATATCGATGGTATTCGCAAACAAATCAAATCGCTTGGTTTCAGTTACGACTGGGACAGGGAGGTCAATACCACCGACCCGAACTACTACAAATGGACGCAGTGGATATTCCTGAACCTTTTCAATAGCTGGTTTGACGAAAAACAGCAAAAAGCAAGGCCGATTAAAGAGTTGCCGATACCGGCGGGGCTAAGCGACGCTGAAAAGCGAAAATATATCGACGACCATCGATTGGCATACGAGTCGGAGATGCCCGTCAACTGGTGTCCTGCTTTGGGGGCAGTGCTTGCCAACGAAGAAGTGGTAGGGGGAGTAAGCGAGCGAGGGGGGCACCCGGTAATTCGTAAGCCGATGAGACAGTGGCTATTGCGGATAACGGAATACGCGGAGCGATTGCTTGAAGACCTCGTAGAAGTCGATTGGACTGAGTCAATCAAGGAAATGCAGCGAAACTGGATTGGCAGGAGCATCGGCGCGGAGGTCGATTTCAAAATAGATGGTCGCAATGATAATATCCGCGTTTTTACTACTCGGCCCGACACGCTTTTCGGCGCGACTTATATGGTGCTATCGCCGGAGCATCCGCTTGTTGATGTAATCACGACGAAGGACAAAAAGGACGCGGTGAAAAAATACCGCGAGGAAGCGGCCCGCAAAAGCGACCTCGACCGCACAGATCTGGCGAAAGAAAAAACAGGTGAATTTACCGGGGCTTACGCAATTAATCCCGTTAATGAGATGAAAATCCCGATTTGGATTAGTGATTACGTTCTCATCAGCTACGGCACGGGCGCGATTATGGCTGTGCCCGCACATGACGACCGGGATTTTGAATTCGCGAAGAAGTTTAATCTTGCGATTATTCAAGTGGTTGAGCCGGCGGACGCGGAGCAGACAAAGCTTGTAAAGGAGGGAAAGTTGTGTTTCGCGGGCGACGGCACGGCGATAAACAGCGGTCAGTTTACAGGACTGAAGACGCCCGATTTCAAAGAGCGAATTAGTAAATGGCTTGAGGAAAGAGGGCTTGGCAAAAAGGCGATTAATTATAAACTTCGGGACTGGCTGTTCAGCAGGCAGCGTTACTGGGGCGAGCCGATACCGCTTGTGCATTGCGACAAGTGCGGCATAGTGGCGTTGCCTGAATCAGCTTTGCCAGTGATGTTGCCGGAAGTTAAGGACTACACCCCGCCACAAACCGGCGAACCGCCTTTGGCCAAGGCGACTGACTGGCTCAAGACGACCTGCCCGCAATGCGGCGGGATTGCCTTGCGAGAGACAAATACGATGCCGCAGTGGGCGGGGAGCTGCTGGTATTATCTGCGGTATATCGACCCGGGCAGTAATAATCGCTGCTGCGATGGGGCGAAGGAAAAATACTGGATGCCCGTTGACCTTTACATAGGCGGGGCAGAGCATGCGGTATTGCACCTGCTGTATTCGCGTTTCTGGCACAAATTCCTGTTTGATATTGGTTATGTCAGCACCAAAGAGCCATTCAAAAAATTGGTCAACCAGGGGATGATTCTCGGTGAAGACGGCCAGAAGATGAGCAAATCGCGAGGCAACGTTGTTAATCCCGATAAGGTCGTCGCCGAATACGGCGCGGATTCGATGCGTCTTTACGAGATGTTTATGGGCCCGCTGGAGGCGGCAAAGCCATGGAGTATGCAGGGGGTTGAGGGCGTGCACCGGTTTTTGCAGCGTGCCTGGCGACTGATTATTAATGAGGACACAGGCAATCTTAACGCTGCAATTCAGAATGCGAAAGCCGATGAGGCGACAACGCGATTGCTTCACCAGACAATTCAAAAAGTCGGCGGTGACGTCGAGACGTTTGGTTTTAATACCGCGATTAGCTCGATGATGATTCTCGTTAATCATCTTATAAAGCAATCCGTTGTGCCGAAGGCGGTTGTTGAGCAGTTAGTGCTTATTTTGTCGCCCTTTGCGCCGCATATTGCGGAGGAGCTTTGGCAAAAACTGGGTCACAGTAAGACGCTTGCTTATGAACCTTGGCCGAAGTTTGACCCGGAGCTTGTAAAGGAAGCTGAAATAGAGCTGGCCATACAGGTCAACGGCAAAATCAAAGACAAAATCGTTGTCCCCGCGCAGGCGGATGATGAGCAGATAAAGCAAAAGGCGATGGCCAGCGAGAAGGTTATTGCAGCCCTTGCGGGCAAACAGCCGAAAAAGGTAATCGTAATCAAATCCCGGCTCGTCAACATAGTTGTTTAGGAAGAAGTCAACGCAATGTATGACAAATATAACAGAAGATGCTTTCTTGAGCGTAGTGCAGGTATAGGAATTGGATTGGCGATGGGGTGCATCAGCCTTGCCGGCTGCAATAATCAGTATAGAAAAGAGGCAAGTGAAAAGGGAGATTCGGAACTGATTGCTTATTGTGGACAAAATTGTGTCGAATGCCGAATTTATCTTGCGACAAGAGAGACAGACCTTAAAAAACAAAGGCAAATGAGGGAGCAGATTGCCAACTATATCACGAAACAGTTTGGCACAGAAACCCGCTTGGAGGATGTAACTGACTGTGACGGTTGCACGACGAAAGATGGGAAACTATTCTCAGAGTGCCAAAAGTGCCAGATAAGAAAATGTGCGAGGGAAAAGGGCTTTGAGAATTGCGCATATTGCAGTGAATATGCCTGCGATAAACTGAGCAAGCTTTTTGATTCTGGCAGTGTAGAGGCAGACGCCAAAAAACGGCTGGATGAAATAAAGGCCCGGCTATAAATGAACCCGGTTTGTATTCTGTGATTGCCTGATGTATATCGAAATCGAAGCCAAATTGAAGGTTGATTCGCTGAAAAAAGTGGCCCGCCGGTTAAAGGCCCGTAACGCCAAATTTCTGCGAGGTGCCGTTCATACCGATACTTATTTTGACGACGCCAGGAAGTCGCTGAGAAAATCCGACAGCGCGCTGCGGATTCGCCGACAGCTTATGGACCGGGGAGAGCCGCGGCACCCCGGCGTAATAACCTTCAAAGGTCCCCGGCGAAAAGGACGCTTCAAACAGAGGCAGGAAATTCAATTCGGGATATCTGACGCTGATATTGCGGAGATGTTTTTGGCCGCGATTGGATATAAAAAGACGCTTGTGTATCAAAAGAAACGCCAGGTCTGGCGATTAGGCGGCTGTGAGGTCGCTCTTGATGAACTGCCGTTCCTGGGTTGTTTCGTCGAAATAGAAGGGCCAAGCGAAAAGAAAATCGCCGACGTGCAGAAAAAACTGGGCCTGGAGGATTTGCCGCACATAACCGAAAGTTACGCCGCATTGATGCAAAAGCAACTCCGGCGACGCGGAAGGAAAAGCAGTAAGGTTTTCTTTTAGCGATTATTATGAGCTCAATTAAACCCGACGACGGCTATATCGCTTATATAGTCAATCCGAAATCCGGCGCCAGCAGCGGCGAGAAACTTCCCGGCTGGCGATTCGAGGAATACCTGACGGGCAGGGGCTTCGACGTCCGTATGAATCTTACCCGCTCACTTGAACACGCCTGCGAACTCGCCACAAATGCCGCCGGCGACACCGACTGCGCAATGGTTGTTGCCGTGGGCGGCGACGGCACTATCAGGGAAGTCGCACACGGCCTCGAAGGCAGCGATAAACCTCTCCTTATCATCCCGGGCGGCACCGAAAATCTCCTCGCCAATGAGCTGGGTCTTGAAAAAACGCTCGCGACGCTGATACGAACCTTCGAAGCGGGTTTTACGCGGGCCCTTGATTTGGGCAACGCCAACGGCAGGTGCTTCACCTCGATAGCTGGTTTCGGCTTTGACGGCGAGGTCGTTGCCGAGGTCAGCCAGAATCGCACCGGACACATAAATTACTTCGATTACTTCTGGCCTCTCTGGCGCACTTTCTGGCGATACCGGTTTGCCCCAATGACCGTGGAGGTCGATGGCGAACAGATTTTCGACGGCCCCTGTCTTGTCTTTGTCGGCAATATTTCCAGGTATGCCGTTGGCCTTAATATCCTCGAGCACGCCGATTACAGCGACGGTTTTCTCGACGTTTGCGTTTACAAGTGCGCCTGCCGGACGCATTTGGTCAAACATTCCGCGTTGACCATCCTGCAGATGCACCCTCGCTGCGGCGACGTTGTTTATCGGCAGGGCAAAAATATCACCGTCGATTCTCCCAATCCCAATTTGGCTACCGAGGTTGACGGCGACCCAGGCCCGGCCGTGCCGGTGCGGATAACCATTATTCCCAAAGCGGTTCGGGTAATGGTTCCCGAAGGCGCCAAGCCGGCGGGCATCAGGGCGCAAATTTTAAGGGCGCTGAAGTAGCCCTTTGACAAATAGCTTCCTGTCGAGGATAATCGCTCAATCACAGATAACAAATATGCGAGCTAAAACCTTCAAAATCGGTTCAGCGGATTCGACAGGCTCACCGCAGGTAGAGGTCGGCCTCAAGGCCCCGATGTTTCTTATCGCCGGCCCCTGCGTAATCGAGACAAAACAAATCTGCCTCGATATCGCCAATCGTCTGGCTGATATTTCCTTGCGCACCGGGATAGGCGTCATTTACAAAGCCAGTTTCGACAAGGCCAACCGCAGCAGTGCATCCAGTTTTCGAGGTCCGGGACTGGAAAAGGGGCTTGAAATTTTAGCTGCCGTACGCGCTAAGGTGAAATTACCCGTAATGACCGATGTTCATCTGCCTGAGCAGGCCGAAAAAGTCGCAAAGGTCGTCGATGCCCTTCAGATTCCCGCTTTTCTGTGCAGGCAGACCGACTTGCTCTGTGCCTGTGCCGAGACCGGCAAGCCGGTAAACGTCAAAAAAGGCCAGTTTCTTTCCCCCGACGAAATGAAAAATGTTGTCGAAAAGATTCGCTCCTGCGGCAACGACAAAATCTTTCTCACCGAACGAGGCACATTCTTCGGCTACAACCGCTTAGTCAACGATATGACCGCTATCACTACTATGAAGCAGCTTGGCTGCCCCGTTGTTTTCGACGCCACCCACAGCACTCAACAGCCGGGTGGCCTTGGCAACACCAGCGGCGGCCAGCGTCAATTCGCCCCCATCCTCGCCAAAGCCGCGATTGCCGCCGGGGCAAATGGCCTGTTTCTCGAAGTCCACACCAACCCCCAAAAGGCAAAATCCGACTCCGCTGTTATTATGCCCATTGAATGGGTTGAAGACCTGCTTACCGACTGCAGAAAAATCTTCGATATAATTAGCGGACGGGAAAATGTCTGACAGAAACCAATACCTGTATGGGCCGGTGCCTTCTCGCCGGCTGGGACTCAGTTTGGGAGTCGATATCGTCCCCTTCAAAACCTGCACCCTCGACTGCATCTACTGCCAACTCGGAAAAACCACCTGCAAAACGCTCGAGCGAAAAGAATATGTTCCCGTTGGCGACGTTCTGGCGGAACTAAAACAACTGCTCGACGCCGGATTGCAGACCGACTACATAACTATTGGCGGTTCAGGCGAACCAACTCTCCACAGCGGCCTTGGCCGGCTAATCGAGGGGATTAAAAAAATTACCTCCATTCCCGTAGCAGTCCTGACCAACGGCACACTTTTTTATCTGCCGGAGGTTCGGGCCGATTGTGCGGCCGCCGACGTAATTCTTCCTTCACTCGATGCCGGCGACCAGCAGACCTTCGACA
>Ga0315273_10008601_pt1 | contig 12890 bp, 12 predicted proteins | sample YL17G02_0_MG_FD_205753 | JGI IMG/M metagenome (GOLD analysis project Ga0315273, IMG submission 205753) | Sediment microbial communities from Yellowstone Lake, YNP, Wyoming, USA - YL17G02_0 | ecosystem: Environmental > Aquatic > Freshwater > Lake > Sediment | place: USA: Wyoming | collected...
TGGGGGCGTCTCTGGTGCCCAGGTTCGGCGGTGTGGTCGGCGTCCTGGTGACCATCCTCCTGGCCAGCGCGCTGGGCTTCCTGAACGGCGTGTTCGTGACCAAGCTGAAGATCCCGGCGTTCATCACCACCCTCGGCATGATGTATATCTACCGCTCCCTGGCGTACATCTACACGACCAACACCCCGGTGTATATCCAGGACCCCTTCTGGCTGTTCCTGGGCAATGGGGTGGTTCTCGGCGTCCCGTTTGCAATCATCCTTATGGTGTTTTGCTTCGCGGTCGGAATCTATCTTCTGCGCAAGACGCCTTTTGGCCGGTACGTGGTGGCCGTGGGGACCAACAAGACGGCGGCCCGCCTGTCGGGAATCAACGTGGACGGGATTAAGCTGGCGGTGTTCACCATGGTGGGGCTGTTCGTCGGCATCGCCTCGGTGGTCACCGCCGCCACCCTGGGCAGCGTCAACCCCGGGATGACCGGGCAGGGCTACGAGTTCCAGCTCATCACCGCGGTGGTGCTGGGCGGAACCGCACTGTCCGGCGGGAACGGTAACCTGCTCGGGGCTTTCTTCGCCGCCATGATCGTCACGTACCTCAAGAATGGCCTGGGCATGAAGCAGGTTAACTCCTATTGGCAGTTCGTGGCCTTCGGGCTCGTGCTGATCTTCGCTGTCGGCATCAACAGACTAAAGTTCACCCTACTGGGCATGAGAGAAACCTGAGGGTGGGCGAGTAAAAGGAGGTGCGGAAGGGTTCTCTCAAAAACCAATCTGTTTCCAATCGTTAAGGAGGTTTTGAGTATGAGAAAGATCCGCTTTCTGATTCTGGCAGTCGTCATCGCGGCTGTCCTGCTGCCGGGCGCCGTGTTCGCGCAAGCGAAGACCATCGGCTTCGCGTTATGGACCATGCAATACACCTTTTTCCAGGCCGTGGAGAAGGGCGTGCGCGACGCCTGCAAGGACCTGGGCTACAAGTACATCATGCTGGACCAGAACTCCGACCCGGTGAAGATGGTCCAGGACATCAACACCCTGGTCGGGCAGAAGGTATCCGGCATCGTGATCACCCCGGTCGACCCGGGCGCCATCGGGCCGGCCGTCGAGAAGGCTCGCAAGGCGGGGATCCCCGTGGTCTGCGCCGACATCGGCAAGTCAGGGCCGGTCAACGCGCTGCTGATCTCCAACAATTTCAAGGGCGGCGAGATGGCCATGCAGTTCATCGACAAGACGCTCAAGGCCAAGGGCATCAAGGGCAAGAAGGTCGGCGTGGGCCCCGTGCAGCCCCAGTGGACCTATGCCCGCCAGCGCGGAGAGGGCTTCAAGGCCATGGCCAAGAAGCTGGGCTATACAGTGGCTTCCGAGCTGGTCGTGAACCCGCCGGACGCCCAGGGCGGCTACGACACCATGCAGCAGATGATGAGCGCCGTCCCTGACCTGGTAGGTGTGTTCTACTGCAGCGGCCGCGAGGCGGTCGGTGCGGCCAACGCCATCAAGGCGGCCGGCAAGGACATCATCGTGGTCGGCTACAATGGCGACCCGGAGGAGATCCAGGCCATGCGCGACGGGATCATGGCCGCCGACGTCGCCCAGCAGCCGTACAACATCGGCTACGATAGCGTGAAACTGTTGAAGGATATCTTCGCCGGCAAGAAGTACGAGGACGCCGTCGTCCCGGTCGACGTGGCCTTTCTCACGCCGGACACGATCGACGCGTTCCAGGCGGAGTACGAAAAGAAGATGAATCGCTAGTCTGTCAAGCTGGGCTGCCCGGAAAACCCGGGCAGCCCTTATTACATCGAGATCCAGCCACCCCCGATGCCGCGAAAAGCCCCTGCCATCCTTTTTCCCGAAGCCAACCGCGTCATAATCGACGAGGTGCCTGTTGCCGAGCCCGGTGACGGCGATGTCCTGGTCCAAATCGAGTACTCCTCGGTCAGCGTGGGCACCGAGCGCTGGTGCCTGACCGGCCGGCTCGATGTCCCCGGCGAGGCGCCGCTCGCTTTCCCGCACGTGCCGGGCTACCAGGCGGCCGGCGTCGTGCTGGAGACCGGCCGGGCGGTACGGAGCCTGAAGCCTGGGGACCGGGTGTTCAGCCGCAACTGCCGGGCGCCCGTCGGAGGATGGCGGGGGACCTGGTGGGGCGGGCACGTCGGGCTGCACGTGGCCGAGGAGGCGGCCGTGATCCGCCTGTCGCCGGGGGTGTCGCTCCCGGAGGCCTCCGGCCTGCTGCTGGCCCAGGTCGGCTACAATGGCGCGACCAAGCCGCCGGTGGTGGCCGGGGTAGCCGCCGCGGTGATCGGCGACGGCCTCGTGGGGCAGTACGCTGGCCAGGTGCTGCGGCACCGCGGGGCGCGCGTGCTCCTGGCCGGGCTGCAGCCGCTGCGTCTGGAGCTAGCCGCCAAGCACAGCGCCGACGAGGTGTTCGACGCCTCCGGCGGGGATTTCACCGCCTTCGTGCGGGAGCGCTTCCCCAAGGGCGTGGCCGTGGCGGTGGAGACGGCCAGCAGCCGGCGGACGGTCCGCCAGGCCATCGACCTGCTGGCCTACGGCGGCCACCTGGTGCTGAACGGCTTCTACCCGCCGCCGGAAAGCCTGTTGGACTGGCACTGGCTGCGCACCAAGGAGCTCACCGCCCACTTCCCGAACTCCCGCACCCGGGAGCGCCTGGAGAGCACCCTGCGCCTGATCGAGCAGGGGGCTGTCCGGGTGGAGGAGCTGGTCACCCATACGGCGCCCCTGGCCGAGGCGCCGGGGCTCTATGAAAAGCTGCTCGGCTCGGAGGCCGATTTTCTGGGCCTGGTCATTCAATGGAGGACGTGAACATGGCTACCAAGAACTACCTGATCTTCGATTTCGGGGCCTCCAGCGGCCGCGCCGTGGTGGCCCGCTACGACGGCAATACCTTCAGCTTCGACGAGACGCACCGCTTTGAGAACCGGCCGGTGTTCGCCACGGGGACCTTCTACTGGGACCTGCTGCGCCTATTTTCCGAGCTGAAGATCGGCCTGCAGAAGTCGGTCAAGAAGTACGGCCCGATCGCCTCGCTGGGCCTCGACACCTGGGGGGTGGATTTCGGTTTGATCGACAAGGCCGGCAAGCTCCTGGCCAACCCGGTGCACTACCGGGACGCCCGACGCAACGCCCTGGCCGGCGAGGTGTACAAGGTCATCCCGGAGTACGAGATGTTCAAGCTGTCCGGGGTATTCACCCTGCCGATCATGGGCCTGTTCAACCTCTACGCGCTGAAAGCCGACGACGCCTCGGAGTACCGCAACGCCCACCGCTTCCTGATGATGCCGGACCTGTTCCACTACCTGCTGACCGGAGAGGTCACCAACGAGTACGCCGACGCCACCACCTCGCTGCTGTTCAACCAGACCGACAAGCGCTGGGAGCCGAGGATCCTGGATGCCTTGGGGTTCCCGCGGAGCCTGTTCAGCGACGTGATCCTTCCCGGTACCAAGGTGGGCGTCATCCAGGAGTCGGTGCGCTCTGAGCTGGAGGTGCCGGCGATCCCGGTGATTGCCTCGGCCACCCACGACACCGCCTCCGCGGAGGCGGGCGTGCCCGTGGCGGACGCCAAAAAGCGCTGGGCGTTCCTCAGCATGGGCACCTGGGTGGTCGGCGGCATGGAAACCGAGCGCCCGGTGATCACCGAGGCGGTGTTCAAGGCCGGTTGGGGCAACGAGGGCAACGCCCTGGGAGGGACCTTCCTGGCCAACAACGTCAATGGCCTGTGGGTGATCCAGCAGTGCCGTGAGAAGTGGGTGAAGGACGCCGGGAAGGACATCGGCTGGGACGAGGTCGTGCAGGCCGCGCTCCAGGCCAAGCCCCACCGGTCTTTCATCGACGTGGACCAGCCGCGCTTCGGCGCGCCCCAACCGGATATGCCCCGCGTGATCGCTGACTGGTGCCGGGAGAAGGGGCAAAAGGCCCCGGAGGGCATGGGCGAAACCGCCCGCTGCGTGTACGAGAGCCTGGCCCTGAAGTTCCGCTACCGCCTGGAACAGCTGGCGGGCTTCGCGGGCGAGCGCATCGAGCTCCTGCACCTGGTGGGCGGCGGCACCCAGAACGTGCCGCTGTGCCAGTGGACCGCGGACTGCACGGGCATCCCCGCCGTCGCCGGTCCCACGGAGACCACCGCGGCCGGCAACCTGCTCATGCAGCTCAAGGGCACCGGCGAGATCCGCAGCCTGGAGGAGGGGAGGGAGCTGGTGCGCCGCTCCTCGCAGGTGCGGGAGCACTCGCCGGACCCCTCGGCGCGCGCTGTGTGGGACGAGGCGTTCGTGCGCTTTCTGAAGCTCCTGGGCTGAGAGCCCTCGCCGGCCCTCACTCTACGTACATGTAGTCCCGGTACTCGGCCTTGGGCACCCGCTTGAGGTCCAGCCACCAGGCGAGTTCCTCGAGATATGCACTCACGTCGGCCAGTACCATGGGGTAGTGGTGGGCGTAGAAGTTGTCCATGATGGTGTTCATTAAATCGAGCACCTTCACCGGCTCACGGTACAACTTCAAGTCCCCGGCCCACCCCCGGCTGCCGGAAAAGGCCTTCTTGCCGGAGTCTAGAAAGCGCCCCGTGAAGTACAGGAAGTGATCCAGCTCGCGGGCCAGGCGGAACACGGTCATGGGGCTGGCCCGGAACTCCACGTCGGTGATGGGACCGCAGTCCTTCATGTGCGGCTGGTCCGAGTAGTCGGCGAAGTAGTGCCGCTCCAGCAGCACCCCCTTCTCGTTGGCCATGTCGAAGGGGGAGGTGCCGCAGTGCCAGATCATCAGCGAATTGTCTTCCAGGTCGAACTTGGGCAGGTCCATGAGCACGGTGGTCTGGTCGGTGAGCAGTTTGAGCACCAGCATCGACACCGTGCCGATCACGTCGGCCTCGCAGCCGCCGGGGATCTTAATGTTGTTCAGCAGGGCGTTGACCAGGCAGCCGGACATGCCCTTCAGGGGCATGAGCTTGGGCCAGCAGGAGAAGGCGATCCCGGCGTAGCCGTTTTCCTCGGCCAGCTTCTTGACCGCCAGGAACAGCCGGACCGCGTACTCGACCTTGTCGGCCCCGATGCGCTGCCGCCGGCACAGCTTGTCCAGCGTGGCCAGCTCGGCGCGCACCTCGCGCTCGCCGATCTTCTCGCCCAGGGCCATGACGTCCTCGATCTCGTAGTCCCGGGAAACGTCCACCCCCAGGTGGCGGAACAGGTCGCGGTTGTCCACCGTGTGGTTGATGTGCCCGTCGGCCAGCTTGCCGATCTGCGCCACCTTGGCATTGGCCAGGTTCTTGATCGCGAGCAGGGACTTCACCGTGATCTCGAAGCGAGGCTGGAACAGGGGACCGTCCAGGGGGCCGAAGAACCACTTCACCTTCTTGGGGCTGCCCTTGAACATCTGGCGGGCGATGCCCATGTTCTGGCACAGGTTCACGAACGAGGCCAGGGGCATGGGCCCCTCCTCACGCGGCTCCTCCACGGCCCACAGCCCCAGGCGGGCGCGGGTCTTCATGACCTCGTACACGTTGTCCCCGATGATGTAGGCCGGCTGGAACAGGAGGAGGAAATCCACGTCCTTCGCGTCCAGGTCCTCCCGGATGGCCCTGGCTTGTTGGACGCTCATCATGGCCTTCTTGTAGTGCACGCATTCGAACCCGAGCTTCTGCCCGAGGGCGTCCAGCTCCTTCTGGTACTGGGCGAAGGTGTCCAGGCCGGCCTTGGAGAAGCCGTCCATGAACCCGGCGGCAAACCCGATCTTCAGCTTCTTCATCCTTTCCTCCTGTCGATGATCTCGTTCAACCGCTCGCGGTAGTAGCGGAAAGAATCCCAGGGAATGTCCTCGGGCACGGCGTGGTCGATGTGCGGGATGTAGCCGCCGCGCTCCAGCAGGGGGGCGATCCGGCTCAACTCCGCGTCGATCGCCGCGAGGTCGCCGGCAATGAGCGGGCGCTTGTCCACCCCGCCCACGAGCTGCAGGCGCGGGTAGGCCTCCCGGATGGCCAGGATGTCGTTCACGGTCTCGATCGGGAAAAGCCCCGTGATGCCGGCCCGGACCCACAGGGGCAGCAGGCCGTCGAGGCGACCGTCGCAGTCCACGATGATGGCCGGCACGCGGTACTGGCGCAGGAAGTCCACGAAGCGGATCGTGTAGGGCAGGGCGAAGGCCTCGAACATCGCGGGGGAGATCATGGGACCTCCCCGGTAGGCGATGTCCTCCAGGAGGAGCACCCAGTCGATGTCCGCGTTGGCCAGGATCAGCGACCAGTACTCCATGGCGAAGTTCAGGAAGAACCCGTTGAAGCGGTGGATCAGCGCCGGCTCGTCGTACAGCGCGGTCATAAAGCGCTCTTCGCCCATGAGGCTGCGGGCGAAGAAGGTGAAGCCGAAGGGCCCGCCGCCCAGCCGCAGGGCGTATTCCCGGCCACGGACGAGGTCCCGCAGGCGCGCGGGCGGGACCGGCAGGCGGGCGGCGTGGTTGCGGTCGTAGCTCGCGATGTACGCTTCGAGGTCCGCGCGGCTGGAGATGGGATACCGTAGGAACTGTGGGGTGGAGGCCCGGTGCTTGAGCAGCCGCACGGTCAGCCCGTAGGAATCGGTGAAGATGCGCTGCTCCTCGTCCTCCGCCAGTACCTGCTTGGGCAGGCGGGGGCTGAAATCAATGGGAAACTTCACCGGGTAGGAGTCCAGGCCCAGGGCCGGCCGGACGTAGAGGTCGACCAGCTCCCCCGCGCCCGTGCGGGTCGAGGTGGTGTCGGCGGCCGCAAAGGGGGCGGAGCCGCGCACCAGGTCCCCGTCCTGGACCCCGGCCGGCGGGGCCTCGTCCCCGGGCAGGCCTTCCCGCTGCCAGCGGCGGATGGCTCCGGCCCAGTAGCCGAACTCGGCTTTCAGGAGCGGCGCCCGGGCTTCGAAGCGCATGGCGGCGAGGAACTTTTCGCGGGAGGTCATGACAGCACCCGCACCCCCCGGGCCTCGAGCGCCGCGCGCACCTCCGGCTCCAGCTCCGGGTCGGTGACGATGGTCTTGAGGCGGTCGTACCCCAACCAGTTCACGGTGCCGTGCTTGCGGAACTTGGTGGAGTCCGCCAGGCAGACCGCCTGCTCCGCGTTCTCGAAGAACAGCTGCTTGATGCGCACGTCGCCCAGGATGTAGGCGTCCAGGATACCTCGCTCCGGCGACACGGCCGCGGCGGAGAAGAAGAAGCGGTTGCCGCGCAGGTTTTCCAAATGGCGCTCCGGGTGGGTGCTGGAAAAGCCGGCGGTCTCGCGATCCAGCACTCCGCCCAGGCAGATCACCCGGAAGGCCGGGAGCGTGAGGAACTCCATGGGTATGAAGAGGGAATTGGTGATCAGGGTGACGCCGGCCAGCGTCTTTTTCTTCAGCTCCTCACATAGGTAGAATGTCGTGGAGGAGGCGTCCAGGAAGAGGGTCTCGCCGTCCCCCACCAGGCCGGCCGCAATCCGGGCGATGTGCTTCTTCTTTTCCGGGTTGGTTTCCAGCTGCTCGAAGAAGTCGTGGCGGGGCTTTTCGTCTCGGGCCAGCCGGATTTCGCCGTAAGAGCGCTGCACCCGCTTTTCTTTCGATAGGGTCTCCAGGTCCTTGTACAGCGTCGGCGCGGAAACGCCGAACTCCCGGCTGAGCTCCTGCACGGTGAGGCGGTTGTTGTGCTCCAATAACTGGACGATCCGGTCCCTGCGCTCTTTGGGATGCATAAATCCACAAGAAATGATAGATAATTCTATCATAAATCATTGAAAATAGCAAGAAATTTGTAGGAATCATCGAATGGTGAAAGCAAGTGTGCGGCAGGATCGGCAACAGGCGGTACCATTGGTGCGGTAGTGCCGCTAGGGCGCTTTGACAATTCTACTATAGTTGGTAGAATTATCGTGACACAGGTGGGGGAGGCGATGGAACGGCGCTCGAACGACGGGGCACAGGCGGAGCCGGGGCTGGACGCGCGGGTAGAGGCGCTGTCCCGCGGCCGCAAGGAGCAGGCCGAGCGCCTGGAGCTCTTCGACGCGAACGCCTGGTTGGGCGAGCCGGCCGGGTTCCCGCTGGCCCGTGGCATGGAGGCTCCGGGGCTGCGCAAGGCGCTGGAGAGCTGCGGGAGCCGCGAGGCGCTGGTTTCGCATTGGGCGGGCTTGCGGGTGGCGGCGCAGGCCGGGAACCGCGCCCTGGCGCAGGCCCTGGGGCAGGCTGGCGGCGGCTCCGGGATGCGGGCCCTCTGGACGGGCCTCCCGCTGTTCCCCCGCGAGGCGGGTCCGCTGCCCGGAGCGGGCGAGCTGGGCTTTCCGACCGGCGGGGTGCGCCTGTTCCCCCGCTCCCATAACTTCCCCCTGGCTGTATGGGTGCTCGGGGGCCTGTGCGGCTGGCTGGCGGAGCGCCGCATCCCGTTGTTCCTGTGGCACGTGGAGATCGATTGGCCTTCCCTTCATGCCCTGGCCGTGGCCTTTCCGCGCCTCCCCATCGTCGTGGAAACCCAGACCCAGAAGATCCTGTACCAGGACCGCGCCCTGTTCGCCCTGATGAAGGATTGCCCGAATGTGCTCGTGGAGACCTCCAACCTGGCAGGCGCGGATTTCCTGCGCTTCGCCGCGCGGGAGCTGGGGGCGCGGCGCCTCTTGTACGGTTCCTTCCTGCCGGTGAACGACCCCTGGGCGCCCATCGGCATGATCCTGGACGCCGACCTTCCCTGGGAGGAGAAGCGCCTGATCGCCGGCGACAACCTGCGCCGGCTGTTGGCGGAGGTGCGCGGGTGAGCGGGCCTTTCATCGTGGACGCCCACGCCCACACCGGGGCGATGGGCCTGTTCTTCAGCCCGGAGTCGGAGGCCCCCGAGCTGCTGGCCCGCATGGACGGCCTGGACATCCAGTGCTGTGTCAACGCCGGCGCCTGGACCTACCTCCTGCAGGGAGGCAGGGAGGGGCTAGAAACCCTGCGGCGGGAGCACGAGGCGTCGCGGGGCAGGATCCTGTACCTGGGGGTGTTCGACCCGCGCCGGGGGCGGGAGGCGCTGCGGGAGCTGGAAGAGGCCTGCCGGCGGCCGGGCCTGGCCGGGGTCAAGATCCACCCGACCTTCCACCGCACGCCGGCGGAGGCCCCGGGCTACGAGGCGCTGTGGCGATTCGCCGAGGAGCACGACCTCACGGTGCTCGCCCACAGCTGGAGCTCCTCGGAGCACAACCCGGCGCAGGCCCTCTCCTTGCCGGGACGCTTCGAGGCCTGGGTCCGGCGCCACCCCGCCGTCCGCCTGGTGCTGGCCCATGCGGGCGGGCGAGGCGACGGGCGGGCCGACGCGGTGCGCCTGGCGCGGGAGCACCCGAACGTGTACCTGGACCTGGCCGGGGACATCTTCTGCTACCGCCTCGTGGAGACCCTGAGCGCCCAGGTGCCGGCGAACAAGCTCCTGTTCGGCAGCGACTTCCCCTGGCTGGACCCCCGGGCCAACCTGAGCCGCATCCTGCTGGCGGATATCCCCACCCCGACCAAGCGCCGCATTCTGCGAGACAACGCCCTGGAGGCCTACAAGCTCAACCTCTCGAGCTGAGGACCTATGGCGAAGCCTCCGCGCCGGGCCTCCCGTAGTAGCGCAGGACAGGCATGCCCGCCGCCTGCGCCGCCTGGATCCCCACCTCCGAGTCCTCGATCACCGTGCAGGACTCCGGGGCGACCCCGAGCCTGGCGGCGGCCTGGAGGAACAGGTCCGGGTGGGGTTTCCCGCGGGCCACGTCCTCGGAGCTGACCACCGCGTCCACCTCGATGCCGAAACGCTTCATGACCGGGAGGATCGAGGGCCTGGAGCTGCCGCTGGCGATCGCCGTCCTGCAACCCGCCGCGCGCAGGATGCGCAGGAGCTCCAGGTTGCGGGGGATGGGGGTGACCTTGTCCTGGTGCTTGGGGGCCAGCTCGTTTTTGCGCGTGTAGATCCGGTCCGCATCGGCCTGGACCCCCGCCTGCTGGCAGAAGTAGCGGATCTGCTCCCGACCGGTCATGCCGGCCTGGTAGTAGAAGCGCTCCCGGTCCAGGGGGACGCCGACCTCGGCCAGCGCTTCCCGATAGCTCTCGAAGTGCGCGGGCATGGTGTCCACCAGCACCCCGTCGAAGTCGAAGATGTAGGCAGCCCCGGCGCTCACGTGCTCACCTCCATCACCTCCCGGACGGCTTGAGCGATGTCCTCGGCCTGCGGGATCACCGCCTGCTCCAGGGCCGGGGCGAAGGGGATGGGCGTGTCCGGCACGCACACCCTCCTCACGGGGGCCTGCAGGTAGAACAGCGCCCGGTCGGCCAGCAAGGCCGCCACCTCCGCGCCGAAGCCGCAGGTGGCCACATCCTCGCTCACCACCACGGCCCGTCCGGTCTTCTCCACGGAGGCGACGATGGCTGCGCGGTCCAGAGGGACGAGGGTGCGCGGGTCCAGCACTTCCAGGCTGATCCCCTCCTTTTCCAGGACCGCCGCCGCGGCTAGGGCCTTGTGCACCATCAGGCCGGTGGCCACCACCGTCACGTCCGTGCCCGGCCGCCTCACCTCGGCCAGCCCCAGGGGCACCAGGTACTCCTCCTGCGGGGCCGGCCGGTAGGCGGCGCCCAGGGAACCCACGGCCGTCTGAGCCTTGCCCCCGGGGGAGGCCCCGCCGTAGAGCAGCTTGTGCTCGAGGAACACCACCGGGTTGTTGTCCCGGATGGCGCTCTTCAGCAGGCCCTTGGCGTCATAGGGGGAGGAGGGCATGACTACCTTCAATCCGGGGGTGTGCATGAACCAGGCCTCCAGGCTCTGGGAGTGCTGGGCCGCCCGCCCTGTGGCCCCGTAGGGGGCGCGCAGGACCATGGGCACCGCGACCTGCCCGCCCATCATGAAGCGGATCTTGGCCGCCTGGTTGCACAGCTGATCCATGCCGCAGGTGATGAAGTCGTTGAATTGGATCTCCACCACGGGGCGCAGGCCGGTCATGGCCGCCCCGATGGCGGCGCCGATCATGGCCGCTTCGGAGATCGGTGTGTCCCGAACCCGCTCCCGGCCGAACAGGGCCGCCAGCCCCTCGGTCACCCGGTAGGCGCCCCCGAACACCTCGATGTCCTGCCCCAGCAGGACCACCGCCGGGTCCCGGTGCATCTCCTCGATCAGCGCCTGGCGCAAGGCGCCCACGATTTTTCCCTGCATCTTCCCCCCCCTCGGTCAATCCGCGTAGAGGTAGCGCCGGTACGAGGTGGGGTCCGGGTCCGGACTGGACTCGGCGAAGGCTACGGCCTCCCCGATTTCCCGGTCCGCGGCCTGCTCCACCTCCGCCAGCTCCGTCTCCGGGACCTGCCACTCCGAGTCCAGGCGGGCACGCCAGGCCGGAAGGGGGTCTCGCGCGCGCCAGCGCTCCAGCTCCTCTTTGGTGCGGTAGCCGGCCGGCTCGAAGCGCGAGTGGCCCCGGAAGCGGTAGGTCTTGCACTCCAGCAGCGAGGGCCCCTCCCCGCGGCGCGCGCGGGCGATGGCTTCCCCGGCCGCGGCGTACACGGCCTCCGGGTCCATGCCGTCGGCGACGCGGCCCGGCATGGCATAGGACCCCGCGCGCACCGCGATGTCCTCCACCGCGGTCACGCGCCGGTAGTGCGTGGAGAAGCCGTACAGGTTGTTCTCGCAGACGAACACCACCGGCAGCCGCCAGACCGCGGCCAGGTTCAGGGACTCGTGGAACACCCCCTCGTTGGCCGCCCCGTCGCCGAAGAAGGCCACGCTGACCCGGCCGTTTTTCAGGTACTGCGAGCTCCAGGCGGCGCCCACCGCGTGGGGGATGCCGCCGGCCACGATGCCGTTGGCCCCCAGCATGCCGACGCGGAAGTCCGCGATGTGCATGGACCCGCCCAGGCCGCGGCAGCAGCCGGTGGCCTTGGCGAACATCTCGGCCATGACCGCGTTCAGCTCAGCGCCTTTGGCGATGCAGTGCCCGTGCCCGCGGTGGGTCGAGGACACGTAATCCTCGACGCTCAGGTGGGCGCAGACCCCGGCGGCCACCGCCTCCTCGCCGTCGTATTGGTGCATGCTGCCGGGCATGGGCCGCGTGGAGAAAAGACGGAACAGCTCCTCTTCGAATTTGCGGATGCGCACCATGGTGCGGTAGATCGCTAGCGCCGTGTCGCGGTCCATCAGGCTTCCTCCAGGGCAACGAGGCGTACGGGGCAGGAGTCCAGACCCGCGATCGGCAGGGCCAGGACAAAAAGGGTAAAGCGCTCCCGGCGCAGGCTCTCCAGGCGGGCCGCGAACTCGATGATCGGCACCTGGTTGTCCATCAAGAGCTGGTGGTTGGGCTGGTTGGGCACCCCCTTGATCTCGATACCGGAGGCGTCCGAGCCGACCAGGTTGATCCTTTTCTCGAAAACCAGCCAGCGGACGGCTTCCAGCTCGAGGAAGGGCCGCTCGTGGGAGCGCTCGGTGCGGTACAGCCGGTCGCAGCCGAAATGGAACAGCACGGCGTCCCCGGGACGGATCAGGCCTTCCTGCCGGCGCAGCTCCGCCAGGCTCACCGCCTCGCCCGGCTGTTTGCGGCGGTAATCCAGCAGCACCGCCGGGGTCACCAGACGCTCCAGCGGGAAGCTCGCCGCGTCCAGGCCGTGCCGGTTGTGGTGGTACGGGAACTCGATATGCGTGCCGCAGTGCGAGGACATGCGGATGTCTTGGAGGATGTACCACACCTCCTTGTCCTTCTTGTACTGCGGGTACAGCTCGGTGGTGTCGTGGGTCTCCAGCTCCAGCGGGTACTCCTCTTTGCCCGGGTACAGGGGGTGGCTTAAGTCCACCAGCCGGTAGCCGGGGATGGGGAAGACCGCGGAGGCGGGGGGTTGAATCGTTTCCAAGCGATCAGCTCCTTTCAGGAAGCCGCAGCAGGCCTTCCATCCGGCGGTTGACCTGCTCGTAGTTCCGGGA
>Ga0315273_10008602_pt1 | contig 12890 bp, 17 predicted proteins | sample YL17G02_0_MG_FD_205753 | JGI IMG/M metagenome (GOLD analysis project Ga0315273, IMG submission 205753) | Sediment microbial communities from Yellowstone Lake, YNP, Wyoming, USA - YL17G02_0 | ecosystem: Environmental > Aquatic > Freshwater > Lake > Sediment | place: USA: Wyoming | collected...
CGGGCCGCTTGAGCCTGAGCAGCCGTGGACGGAGGAGGAGTTGGCGAAGGCGATACGGCCAGAGCTTGACGACCTCGCCACCGACGTAACAGAGGACTTCTTTATGACCGTTGCTGAAAGCATCGCTCGCGTTGCGCTCTCGCGCCCTTTGGCGAAGGTGGATGTGGAGGATGTTCGGCTGGTGGCGGAATACAGAATGCCTGGAACAGATGCCGTGTTCGACATTGACGACGTTACAGCCGCCGCCTACCGCATCCTCGCCGCGATTTGGGAGGGGAAGCCGTGACGAAGCGTGTGACAGACGAGCAGGCGCGGCGCATCGCCGTACAGACTCAGGAGAGCATCCAAACGCAACGCGCCTGGTTGACGGACGACGCAGAGAGTGATGCCGCGTTCCTGTTCAACGTGCAAGACCTTGCCGCTGATCTCTTGGACGCCAGGGCCGAGATCGCCACCCTTTGCGCCAAGCTGGCGGCGGTGTGCGAGGCAGGGAGTGCCACCCAAAAAGCGTTTGAGGAGCAGGCCGAGTGCGGCGATTGCGATGCCAAGGCCGAAGCGATGGGGAACGTACCCGGCCAAGGGGGAGTAAGTGCTGATCCACGCTGACGCTCGCTCCATCCCACTCAAAGACGAGTCCGTCAACTGCTGCGTCACCTCGCCGCCGTATTGGGGGCTGCGCGACTACGGAACGCCGGGGCAGATCGGGCTAGAGCCAACGCCAGAACTGTACGTCGCCACGATGGTTGACGTGTTCCGCGAAGTGCGGCGGGTGCTTAAGGCTGACGGGACGCTGTGGTTGAATCTGGGGGATAGCTACGTTAGCGGATCGGGCGCACAAGTTCCAGACAGCAAGGCGACCGTTAGGCGTCCTGGTAATCCAGGCAAGAACGGCGGCGTAAGCAACCGATACGGCCAGGGCGTGATTGGCCTTGCGCCCAAGAACCTCGTCGGCATCCCCTGGCGCGTAGCCTTCGCGCTCCAAGCGGACGGCTGGTGGCTGCGGTCAGACATAATCTGGGCGAAGCCGAACCCCATGCCCGAGAGCGTCACGGACCGCCCGACGAAATCGCACGAGTACCTGTTCTTGTTGGCGAAGTCGGAGAGGTACTACTACGACGCGGGGGCGATTGCGGAGCGTTCGACGCACGCCGGGAAGGTGGTAACTCTCGGGGAGAAGTCGCTTTCTCGTGGACAAGCCGCAGGCGCTAACGTAGCTGCGTCTGGGAACGGAACCGCGTCAAGTGTGGTCGTCACCGAAACCCGCAACTCCCGATCCGTATGGACAATCCCCACCACGCCATACCCCGGTGCCCACTTCGCCACGTTCCCGCCCGAGCTGGCCCGACGCTGCATCCTGGCCGGGTGCCCACCTGGCGGGATAGTGCTGGACCCGTTCGTCGGCAGCGGCACGACCGTGATGGTTGCGCGGCAGCTCGGGCGCGAAGGGATCGGCGTGGACATCAACCCGAAGTACCTGGACGAGCAGGCCGAGCAGCGGATTAAGACGGACAGAGGATTTGCGTTTCCCTTATGAAGGGCGTTGTCGCAAACATGCGAATGCTCTACAGGAGCGCATCGACAGCTTCGCAGCCGCCCGAGCGGCGAGGGGGAAATCGTGAGCGCGAAGATTGACCCGGTGGAGGTGGCGAGAATGGTTATGGACATCATATCCCCAGATGAAACCTCAATCTCTGCCCAACATGCCCTCGCCCTCGCCAATGTCGTGATCGCGGCGAGTGAGTTCATCGCGGCAGAACGAAACGTTAGAGATGCCGAGTTTGAAACTCCTCTGGCGTATACCGATGCGGTGCTCGAGATGAACGAAGCGCATGCCGCCATGTGCGCCGCATTGAAGGGAGAGTGAATGAACGTACTGCACAAGAAGCTCACCGAATTAGCCGCGTACCTCGATGGGTTCGTGTCGCGTGAGGACTACGACGCCGTTGTCAAGGAGCGGGATGATCTGCGCGCCTACGCCGCGCAATGTTCCCTCAACGCTGACAACGCGAACATCTCGCTCCAATGCGCGTGCGATGAACTGGCAACGATGCAGGCCGAGCGGGACGCGCTCAAGGCGACGGTGGAGAGGGTGCGTAGGCTTTTGGATGGTATGCACGCATCCTGTTCTCAATGGCGATTCGATCTTGAACGCGCCCTCGCGCCGCAGGGGGAGGTGACGTGCGCCCTGTGCGATACGCAGGCAATGCACCGTTGGGGAACGGGCTGCACCGACCGTCGCGGCACCACCAGCTTCAACGGGCGGGGGAGGCGGGAGAGAGAAGACCGTCACCTCACCTACGAGTATTGGTCTAACGACCGCAGACGGCGCACCCGGCGCGGCGGGGGAGGCACATGAGCGGATCTGGGTTCGTAAAATTCACACTTCTGAACGAAGCAACGTTGCATGTTCGTCCCGAGAGCGTCGTTGCCGTGTACGTCACGCACTCCGAGAGCAATCAATGGGTCACAGTGGTCAAGATAGGTGACTCAGAGGATGGAACGTTCTGGGTCAAGGAGACTGCGAAGAGGGTTCTAGAGATTCTGAATCTCACCCGGCGCGGCGGGAACAAATGACCACCATCATCGTCGCCCTCTACATTCTCACCGGGGCCGCTTGCGTCGGCTATTGGGTCAAGGCGGGCATGAGCATCCCTAGCGCGATGGCGGGAGGGGCCATCTGGCCCATTGGCCTCGCAATCTGCGTGGGGGAGTGGCTGCACGGTCGCACCCGGCGCGTCGGGGGAGGGAAGTGAGCAAGCGCATCCTCTCCGACTTCCTTCGCGGCCTCTCCGTCCTCGGCCTCGCCCGCAAGTACGCGAGAACGGTGGCGCAGATTGAAAGCATCTTGAGGAGGGCGATGTGAGCGAAACGAAAGATCACCGTCTCCGAACACGCCGAGAGCTTTGCGGAGCGACTCTCGAGCGCATCGCTAGCTTGACAGGCTTCTCGATCTCCAAGATTTCCCGGTGGGAGACGGGAGCGTACAAACCCAACCCGGCCGACGAAAAGCTGTGGGAGGTTTCCGTTGCGTATGTCGAGCGCGAGAGCGCGAAGCTAGCAGCGAAGATGCGCGAGGTTATCGAGTGAGCGTACCGATCGTTGGAGAGTCGAAGCGCGATGTCCCCTTCCCGGTGCTGCTAGCTCGAGTGCGTCGTGCGCTCATAGGTGGCTACGGAGTCAAGCAGTCCAAGCCCTTTCTGATGCTGTGCGACCTCATCGAGATTGCGTACAGCGACAAGCAGGACCGCATCGGGATTCCAACCGAAAAGGTCAACGTCGAGGGATAGGCGTGTAGACTCTGCTCCGTGAAGCACGAGGAGATCGACCCGGCGAGGCTAGAGCAGGCCCGAAAACTCTCCGACGAGGAAGTGCTAGCAACTCTCCTCGAACTGTCGGCGTCGAACCCCGCGATGGGGCAGCTTCCACTCGACCTAGAAATGGCGCGGCAGTCCGGCCTCGACTCTCCCTACGCGCTATCGACCGAGATCATTGACCCAGAGTTCTACGGCAAGTTCTTCTCTGAGCGGCACAAGCGCTTCATGGACGAGTGCCTAGCTCCGTGGTGTCTAGGCGAGACGGTAAAGATCGACGGAATCTCCTACGACCCGAGGGACTACACCGGACTGCTGTTCCTGTGGTCCCGATCGACGTACAAGTCAACGATGATGCGCCTGCTGGCGATCTGGTTCTCCCTCTATGTAAAGGTACGTCTCAAGCGAGATGCGAGGCAGGCGTTCATCCATCAGGTCATCTCCAAGGCGTTGCAGCACTCGGAGGCGATTCGAGAGATCGCGCGCAACTGCGACAAGTGGCGGTCATGCTACTCGGAGTTCTCTCCCCGCTCGGACGTTCGAGATTGGGACCAAGTGAAGGAGTGGCGTTGGCCGAACTACACGTCGTTCTCGGCTACGGAATACTCCTTCACGTTCTACGGGGAAACTAGCTCGAAAACGGGCGGCCACTACGACATGCGATGGGTAGACGATTGGGTGACGGAAGAATCCGTAACGAACGCCGATCAGTTGGGCCTTTCCGAGCGCCGGTTTCGCGGCATGGACAACTTGCGGGACCGTACACGCGAGTACAACCCTTGGATAGCGGGAGGGACTCCGTACCACTTCCATGATACCTACGCCCGACTCGAGCGAGCGGGGGGTTGGCTCGTCTACAAGGTGCCCGCTCACTCCGGATCACCGAAGGAAATCTTCGACCTGTGCTCTGTGGACGATAGAACCGAGTCAGGGCGCAAGAAAATTCGGTCCACGCTAGCTCGCATCAAGAAAGAACGCGCAAAAGACCTGAATTTTCCCAATCTTTTGTCGTGGGATGAGCTTTACAGGTCCGCGAAGGCTCAAAAATCTGACTCCGAGGCCGGTCTTGGGGGTTCACACGCCGAATACAACTGCCAACTCCTGTTGAATCCGGTCCCCGAGGGCGAACAACGATTCGATACGGCTGATCTGGACGCTGCATGGGTCGATGAACTGCCCGGAATCGGAGAAATGCACCTCTACGTCCGATGTGACCCGGCTATTTCAGAGAAAAAAACGGCCGACGAGGTGGCAATCAACCTGGGAGGAGTCGATTGGCGCGGTCATCGCTTCTATATAGATGGATGGGTTGGTCGAGAGAAGAGGCCGACCGAGCAAGTCCGAAAAATGTTCGCACTGGCTAAGAAATGGGCTGCTAGGGGCTACAAGGTCATCAACATCGGGATCGAATCGGTCGCCTATCAGGAGGCGTTAGCCTCTCTCTGCCGGTTGGGGGTCCCCTCAAGGGACACCGAGTTCGATGGTGAGTCGGTTCCGATCTTGAAGCCCCCCTGTCCGATCGTTTCGATCATTCGTAGCTCCGACATGCGTAAAGACGAGCGAATCCTTGCGATGACGGGGCCTATGGAGCGCCGAGAGGTTCATATCTGGAAGCAGAACCCGATCGGCCGTAAGCTCTACGACGAACACAAACAGTTCCCCTACGGATCGAAAAACATCCTCGACACCTGCCACGACTTTTGGATCAAGGCGCGTCCATGCGCTCGAGAGTTGCTAGCAGACGCTCGCCGCATAGATCCTGCATTCAAGAAAATATGGGAACGGGCTATGATGAGCGGAGAGGAAAAATCCGTGCTTGTCGGAGCATCCAATTCCAGCGCACTCGAGCGTTGGGGAGGGAAGTAGTGGATAGCTACAAAGGCTGGTTGAAATACGTTCCGACGATCTTGGGCGGCCCGGTCACGGCGGTCACGCTAGCAACGGGCGGAACGGGGTATCCGCTCAGTTCTACTTTCACCGTGACGATCGTTCAGGCGGGTTCGGACGGAACCGCCACGCTATCTCTCACCACCAACGGCTCCGGTGTAGTAACCACGATCAACTCGATCACGGTTCCGGGGCACCTCTACATCGTGGCAAATGGCCTAGCTGTATCGAATCCGATCGGTGGGGTAGCCCCTTCGTCCGGAGCGACGGTCAACATCACGACGGTAACGGCCGGAGTCGGTAACAACATCACCGGAGGGGAGACGGGTTGGGTGAAGGCGTTGAGCCTCACTCCCGCAGCGGCGCTAGCGACGATCGTTGTGGCCGACGCAGCGACCGTGACCGGGACTGCGCTCTACCACCTGCAAGCCAAGGCCAGCGACAACACGGCGTTCGTCAACCTTGGCCCTGTTGGCTTGAAGTTCAGCACGGGACTGTCCTACACGTTGGTTGGGGCAGGCTCTTTCGCCGAAATCTACTACGTCTTGGCATAGGAGCAACGATGTCACTCAGCCCAAACGACCTGCAAACTCGAGCTTGGACAAAGCTCAACCTCACGGCCACAACTGGAAACAACCAGACCACCGGAGCCTCATGCCGGATCATGGCGATCTCCCTAACTCCAGCGGCAACGGCGGTCGCTACGCTCGTCGTTGCGAATGCCGCCACCGTGACCGGCACAGACCTGATACACATGCAGGCGGCCGTGAGCGGAAACACCTCGTTCGTATTCTTCGGTGGCGGCGGGGTGAGATTCGCCACCGGCCTGTCCTACACGCTGACAGGAACCGGGAACCTCGGTGAAATCTACTACCTTCTGGACACCTAGACCGTGGCGATCGTTCGTTTCTCCCTCCAGATGGGCGACCGGCTGCCAGCGCACACGGCGGTCGTCATGGGTCGAGGCGCAATCGTCAACGGCAACCAGACGAACGTGAACGCGGTAGCGGTACACTCCGGACACGATCTCTCCGTCAACGACAAGTTCTACTACGCCCTGTCGCGCTCGAACGTCATCAGGACTCGCGTGTTCACGGTAACGGTCAAGACCGCGACCCTCATCACCTACAGCGGTGCGCCGTTCTCCTGGCCGAGTGGTGCGTTTCTCGTTCCACTCGGAGTTGACACCGGGGCCGAACTGCAATCGGACGGCTCGTGGTCCGACCCGAACTTCGACGGCTCTCCGTTGACGGCCTACTCCGACCCCAACGGCGACGGATCTTACCCCTACGCGGAAGTGCCCGTGGAACCCGGTGGAGACTTGGGCTTTTGGTGCGCGACCTTCGAAGTGTGGATTCTAGCGCTCGATTCCAGGCGCAGGATCGTGAGGGTCTACATCCAGTCTGCCGGAGGAAGTTCCTCTGGTCCGACCGTGTTCGTCGTCACGGCGGCAACGCTTCCAGCGGCCGGAGCGTCCTACGATTTCGGGACAACGGGAGTCGAATACGTCGTTAGAGATTCCGGTTTCCCCGACGTGACCAAGAGGTGTCTCCAGTTGGCCTCTGGCAGCGCTTACGATTGGTTCGTGGTCGCCCAAGCCGACCGCTAGGAGGTTCGATGTTCCGAAGGCTAGCCATAATCGCCACCATATTTGTCGCAGCAGCGGCAGGAGCAACGACCGTTCCGGTCACGTCTACCGATCAAACCATCGTCGCTCACACGACCGCCTGTTACAACTTCGCTGGCGCTCCTGCGGCGATTACGCAAGACAGCGCAGGCAACCAATATCAGTGTATCGCTGGACTGTGGGAGTTCTACACGCTAGGAGTGAGCAATCTCGAGACTAGGTGCGCCGGACCCGATGATTGCGGCCTAACCTTTGTCGATAACGCATCGGAACCTGCTACTCCAGGTGCGGGGACGCTGTTCTACACGAAGGGCGGGCTGGTCTACAAGAAATCGGCGGCTGACTCCACCGCGAAATTGATTATTTCCACGGACAGCGTAGTGCAAGGGGGCAATACCGACTTCCATTTTGCCTCAAACGGAGACGGCATCATCGACTCTTGCTCTAACGCGAACTGGGGCGATGAGGACTACACGCCAGCGAACACACGTTTCGTGCAGCAGATAAGCTCCCGCTTCAAGATCGTTACGGCGGAGCAAACCAACGCGACCGCCTCGATGGCGACAATCTCTCCGCTCACGATGGCACTCAACACGAACAAGACCTACGAGGTCTTGGTGGTGCTAGCGACCCTCTCGTCCGAGGCGACCAACGGGAACACCTACCAGCTTTTTTTTTCCGGTGCCGGTACTATCACGTCTCTACGGGTGGTTGCCTACGGGACGCTAGCGTCCGGTACACAGCAGACGGGGGCGCTCTCCGCTCTTGCGACCCCGACTCCGGCGTTCTGCAAGATCAACACTCCGGATTGCATCGTGACCATCCAAGGCACGATCACGACGAATGCTAGCTCCGGCGAAGGTACGTTGAGCATCCAGCACGCGCACCCCGTAAGCGGAACGAGCACGGTACGAGTAGGGTCGTACTTGAAGGTCACGAGGCTACAGTGATGCGGAGGCTGCTGGCACTCGCGGCGATCCTATTCGCAGTCCCGGCGTTCGCCGTCCCCACGACGGTATCGGACCTGGCGGTGTCTGCCCCCTCGAAAGCCCCTCAACTGCACGCCGTCGTGACGTTCACAGCGCCGAGCGACGGAGGAGGGGATGTCACGTCTTACAGCATTAGGTACGCGACTACGGCGATCACGAACGACGCGACGTTCAACGCGGCTATGAATGCTAGCAATCGAACCGTCTCGGGAACGTTGACACCGGCAACGCACGGCACTCCGGAGTCGATCGAGATTGTCGGCCTCAAGCCCAACCAGGCGTACTACTTTGCGATGAAGTCAACTGGGGGCAGCGGAACGTCCGCCATCTCTAACTTCCCGGCAGCGTTCACTACCGCGAAATACGTCGGCTATGCCTATCAGGTCCCCGGAGGCGGTTCGGACCACATCGGGGGGTCCGACGTGGAGGGTTCGATCTGTCGCGTGGATCGGTTGACGAGTGCCGTGGCAGGATCGGCAGGAGTGGGGAGCCTGCGGTACTGCATAGGGTCCACCGTTGATCCTGGCTCGTTTGCTCGAGTGGGCGGCTGCGCGAACGATCCGAGGACCGTAATTTTCACAGTGGGGGGAACGATTCCACTGGCGGCAGACATCTCCATCCGTGAAACGGAATGCAAGCTAACGGTAGACGGATCGACCTCTCCCAACCCTGGGATCACGATCGGGAAAGACATCTTGCCGACCTACGCGACAACGTGTTCCACTAGCCCGACGTGCCCCGCTCCGATTGTGACTACCGCGCAAAACTGCCCCGCAACGTGTACTCAGATCACCGCCTGTCCCGCCGATTGCGCTAGTAAGCTGTGTGTCGATACAGCTGTGAATTACAAGTGTGCCGACACGTTCACAAGGCCCGGAGGGGTCTGCATGACTATGGGAGAGTTCAAGATCGGAGAGGATGCTCGTCCCTCCGCCACGCAGAACGTGATCCTAGATTACCTCCGGTTCGACGGGAACTACAAGACGGGTTGGGATGCTTGCGAGGCCGGAGGATCTTCAACGCTTGGACTCCAGTATTGGTATAGCGACTTCGTTGGAGACCACCTAACCATTAGGAATGGCGGAGACGGTGCTTCTGACATCTACAGTGGGGACTACGCCGTATCAAATATCGCATTCACGAATACGCTCATGGCCTGGTCGTTCCATCCTCAACTACTTGGGTCTACAAGCGGAGTCTGTGCTTGTTCTGGGTGGAAGAGGGAAAACATCACGCTCTACAGAAATGTGTATGCGAGATGCAGCCAGCGTGTTCCTCTCGTTAGAGGAAACAGCCTCAACGTCGAGTTCAGAAACAACATCGTGTTTGACTGGGCCTCAAGTTGGATTAGCGCGACGAACACCGGAGATGGTATGGCTCTCTGGTCATTGGACGCCGCCTCTGAGTCACCAGGAAAGCCGACAATCAACATCATCAACAACTGGTTTCTTAGCGGTGGGCGATTCCCTCAACTGGGTTTGTTTTACGGCACCAACTCCGGAAACGATGCTGGCAGCGGTGACGTTCAATCGGACGGTGGAGGGAACGGACACTACCAAGGGAGCGTAGCGCTTGACCCCGTTCCCAACTGCGATTTTCCACAGACCGGGAAGCGGGCGCAAGGCGAATGGTTCACTGGGACCAACATGGGCGATATGAGGGTTGCGGGAAACATACTGCCCCAGGCCAACTGCGATCAATGGTCCACGCGAGCCGATGAAAGGCCCGTAACCGCAGGCGCGGAAGTCACGACCATCGACGCGATTGACCTTCAAGCGTCCGTGTTGCCTGACGTTGGAACGCACTACCGCCTATCGGATGAAACGGCGCTGCTAGCAGAGATCGTTCCGCCTCCTGCCGGGATCACAACAATCAGCGGTGTCAAGGTGAAAGGCGTGAAGATCAAATGAAGGAGATGGAAGACGACAACGAAGCCGAAAGCGCTTCTAAATCGGAGTCTAGCTCGTCTCGGAAGATGCCCGAGAAGGAGTTAACGAAGTGGAAGGCTCTCATTAACCTGGCTTTGTCCTATCAGAAGAAGAAGGGCAACTTCCCGAGCGGGACAGGTCAATCCGAGGGCCGGTGGGACGTGAACGTCAAGGCTCTCGATGGAGACTTCAACTCGAAGATGGAGCTTGGAGAGGAGGCGGTAGACGTGAACATCACGCACGCCACTATCCAGACGCTACTCTCTCCGCTCTGGACGACTCTTCCGTACATCACCGTCAACCCTCTTTGTGCCAAGTACCAAGACGGCGACGAGACTGCGGATAACATTGTCCGCTCCCGCCTCACCGAGTACGAGTTGAACTATTGGATGCGCGAGTTGAACATCAACCGCGTCGTCAAGAAGTGCATCCTCGACAATGCCGCGACGAACGCGGGGTACGCATACATCGGATTCGTCTCGAAGAAAGAGGACATCAAGAACGACGACGGCGAGGCTACCGAGAACGAGCCTCAGATTCGGCTCAAGTCTCCCTACGTCAAGCGTATCTCTCCGAAGTACATCCTTTTCCCTCCGGGCTACTACGAGATCGAGGAGTGCCCCTGGATCGGGATTGGCTGGATGAAACCATGCTGCGACGTTGAGGAGCGCTACGAGGTCGAGGAACTCAAGAGCGACATGATAGGAATAGCGGACGACGACATCCACCAGATGACCGGCATGACCTCGGCGATGTCCGACTACCTCAAGAGCGACGAAGCGGGGTACGTCATTCTTTGGCAGATATGGGACAAGCGCAGCGGCAAGCTCATCTCTCTCACGTTGGGTCACGAGGACGCGCTAGAAGTAGAGGATTGGCCCTACGACCTCGAGGGCTTCCCGATCGTCAAGATGCGCTTCACGTTCACACCCGACCAGCAGTTCGGTATGCCGATGATGTCGGCGTGGCTGGCGCAGCAGAAGGAACTCAACGCCGCGCGCACCGTCACGCGCAGCCGCGAGTCGCGCAAGAAGGCCGGTGTGTTTCTCTTGAACGCTCCGGAGGGGTTTGAGCAGGCGTACAAGAGTGCGCCCGATGGGTTCGTCATCAACATCCAATCCGACAGCGACGACATACGAAAACTCATGGCGATCGACAACGGATTGCCACCGGCCGACTCCGCTTACTCCTACGGCGCAACACAAATGCAAGACCTATACGCGATCTCGGGGCTTGGTGCGCAGCAGAGGGGAAGCGGAGATCCGAACATCGAATCCGCCACGGCTTCGGCGCTCGTGGACAAGTGGGCACAGATACGGCAGACGGACATGGGCGACACAGTTAGAACCTTCTACCTAGAGATCGCCAAGAAAATATGGATGGTCCTCAAGCAGTTCCCGAACACTAAACGGGACATGCTCGTGATGGGGCCTCAAGGATCGTTGCAGCGGATCACCTATACGCTCGCAGAATTGAAGGGCGAGTTTGGGTTCTCGATGGAACTCGCCTCGCTCTACTCGGAAGATCCGGCCACGAGGCAGCGCAACGCATTCGCTCGATACAACCTACTTCGGAAAGACCCACTTGCTAGGGGAGAGAAGTTGCTAGCAGACGTGCTAGAAGCCGGAAACAAGTTCAACATCGAGAGTTACCTGACCTCGCTGGTGGCCCCTAGCGAGGAGTTTAAGAGGTCGCTCCAGGGTCTTCCGGTGCAGGCCAACGAACTCGATGACCACCTGGGTCATTTGGCCGATCACGACAAGCATCTTGACCAACTTGAAAAGATGGTCGCAACTTCGCAGGCTGGTTCTGATGATGAGGAGAGGGCGAAAACGGCAGGTCAATTGATGATGGCCCACGCCAACGATCACCTTCGCATCCTCGCCGAGTTTGACACCAAGAAGGGAAGTCCAGCCGGTAAACCGATAGCCGAGAACGTGTTGAGGGCCGATACCGCTACGCCGAATGCGGGCGAGACTCAGGCCGAGTTGAACGGAGGCCCCGTAAACAGCGCGACCGATTACGCCTCTCCTGGCGGCGTGTCGGCGGTGTAGCTTGCCGATCTACGAGTACGTCTGCGCCGAGTGCGGAACGACACACGAGTCGTACCGGCGCGTTGACGACCGCAACTTGACCATGCTCTGCCCGTTGGGTCACGAGACGGAGCGCATCTACTCGGTCCCTGCGCTTTCGATCTGGGACGCCGATCGGCCGTTCACGAACGCAGTCACGTTCGGGGACGGGAAATTCCCGTCGAAGTCGGCCTACGAGTCGCACTTGAAGGCGAACGACATGGCAGAGACGAGCACGAGCGGGAAGAACAAGAGCATCGTGCCTCGCTCCATGAGGAAGGCTTAATGGACAAGCAGAACCCCCAAGATTCTCAAGGCGTTTTGCGGGTTGCCGATGAGGGTCCGATACCGGACGATCCGGCTTCCAACTACTCGATTGTCCTGACCAAGAACGGTCCATCCGGGGCAACGGACACTATCGCCATGACAAAAGACGGAGTGACTTGGACGAAGACACTTTCGTACACCGGGTCTGATGTAACGGGGATTTCAGTCTGGGTGAGGAGTTAGATGTATAGCCTAGCGCAACACATTGTAGACCACTCCATCTTGGGTGTTGGTACTAGCGGGGGTGGAGGTATCACCGGATCTGGGACTTTGAACGTCTTGGCAAAATGGACCGGGACAGGGACCACTCTTGGTGACGGTGTAGCACACGATGATGGCAAGGCGTGGTGGATACCGGCTGTATCTGGAATCCATCACAAATCTGCCGAAGTTTTCTTTTATGGGGATGCTACAGGCTCTCCCGATCCACAGGATGCTGCTGCTGTAGCTGGCGGGATTTTTATGCGTTCCGGGGACGCTATAGCGGGGGGTCTTGCTGGAGCGCCGTTTTACTTTAAAGCAGGAAGTGGAAACGGGGTTGGTGCCGGTGGACTCTACTCTCAAAAGGGAGGCTCTGGGGGAGCCACAGGGAATGGAGGAGACAACCAACTTGCAGGGGGTCCGGGTGGCGTAATTTCGGGTAACGGTGGAACGGTCCATATCTTTGGTGGTAGTCCAATCGGTGGTGGTAATGGCGGCGATGTTCGCATTGGCGGCGGAACGGGGATCGGCGGTACAGACGGAACCGT
>Ga0315273_10008603_pt1 | contig 12890 bp, 14 predicted proteins | sample YL17G02_0_MG_FD_205753 | JGI IMG/M metagenome (GOLD analysis project Ga0315273, IMG submission 205753) | Sediment microbial communities from Yellowstone Lake, YNP, Wyoming, USA - YL17G02_0 | ecosystem: Environmental > Aquatic > Freshwater > Lake > Sediment | place: USA: Wyoming | collected...
TCATTTCAATCTTATGTATCTCCCGGGGCCCCTCGATTGTCAAAACGTCCGGCGGGACCGCCGGGGATATGGATTTGAGGACCAAAACGAGGTCGCAACCCGGGCCTTTTGCTTGTATTAGCTCCCCCAGGCTCATTGTGAGGACTGTGCCGTTTTCATGTGTGCCGAAAACATTCGTTTTGAAGATCGTTTCCAGCTCCTTTACTATATTTGCGCTGCCACCGGGGGTCAGAAAATATGCCAGGGGCCGCCTTTTCAGACCCTGCAATCTGGCCCGCTCGGTGCAGACAAGCTTCTGCTTGAGAAGGGGGGCCAAAATCTTGCTCAATCTGGATATGCCAATCTCGAGGGCGCCGGAAATGCCCTTGGCCGTGAAGGCCTCGATTCCGGCGCTGTTGGTCGCCCATTGGTGCGATTCCTTGAGGCCGTGCAGGTAGATGAGGACCCTGGTGGCCGGCGGCACCATTTCCCAGACGGACTTGGGCGTCATACCGTCCTGAAATGAGCATCGGCTCTAATAATCTTACTTGACCGGATGAAGCTGGGTTCGGTATTTGGCACAATGGTCGCCGCCCGGCGCCGGGGGATTGCAACCGGGGTCCGGGGTACCAGCGAGTAATGGGTGAAATAGAAAAAGCGGCCGCAATGATTGCCTGGGCCCTAATGTCATGCCGCCGGGAGGGTTGAATCGGGCCGTCTCGTCCGTCGTCGTCGTTACCCGACTGCCATCTGCCTCAGTCCGTCGTTACCCGTGCCGACTGCATCTCGGCCCCCAAGACACAAATCATAAATAGGCAGTCCATGAATGTATGATATGGCAATCACAACGGATGTGATGATGTGCCCGAGGATAAGACATATGGATGGCAAGGGTGACGGGGCGGGCGGGAACCGGCCCATTGCAACGGAAGGCGCGGGCCAAGATGCTCCCCAGGACCGCCGCGGCGGAGGAGATATTCCGGGTGGCGGTTCTGCGACATCCATCACTTCCGGGGCAATGGCGAACATTGTCGCCGGAGAGTTTGCGCGGTCGGGGCCGAATGCGCGTTTTTTGTTCACCTGCCGGTTCACCAAGACAATGAAGCTAAACGTGCTTCTGCTCCATCATTGCCTCCGGGTGCGCAACGAGAAGGGAATCTGCGTCTCCATCGACCGCCCGCACAGCTATATGCAGTTCGCCCTCAAAAAAATCGATGTGCCCCAGGACGGCCTGATATTCATAGACGCCATCTCCAAGCTTACAGGGCAACGTTCCGAGGGTTCCATGGTCCGGTTCCTGGCCGACGGGCTGAGCCTGCCGATACTGGACGACCTTTTCAGCAGGGCATATGTCGCGGAGGGGGCCGAAAGGCACTTTGTGAAGCTCGAGGACCTCAACTTCCTTTTGGTGGACAATGTTAATGTGATTCTCCAGTATTGCAGCATGGATAAGACCCGCAAGCTGCTTTCGGCGCTCCTCGATATGGTGAAAAAATATACCTCCATGAGGACCATTTTCGTGCTTGACCCCGGCTCCAACCGGGAGATATACGATTTCCTCAAGCCTCTGTGCGATCGGGAGCTGTCCGTTTTGGAGGATTGGCTGTGATACGGGAAGACGGCGTTCTCTGCCAGAATTCAACTCCCTTCCGGGTGGGACCATGAACGACAACACAATGGAGCGAGTGCCTTCGGGGATAAACGGAATGGATGAGATGATGCAGGGTGGGTTTCCTTTTCCCTCCACCATCCTTGTGGCGGGCAGCGCGGGGACCGGCAAGACCACATTCGCGCTCCAGTTTCTGGCCAGGGGCGTCAAGGACGGGGAACAGGGGCTGTTTTTCACAACACTTAGCGAGCCCACGCAATGGATGTTGCGGTTCGTCACCAACTATACTTTCCTCGACAAGGATTCTTTCGGGCGACAGATAAAATACGTCGACCTCGGTCCTTTCCTCAGAAAGGAGAAGGACCCAGAAAAGCTTTTGGCCTACATTGATGACCAGATAGCGGATTGCATGCCACAAAGAATCGTCATAGACCCGGTATCTATCATCGGCTCGATGGTCAAGACGGATTACAGGATGTTCCTCTATGACCTGTCAACGCACCTGAAGAACTGGCGCGCCGTCACGATTCTCACCGGCGAGGTGCTTCCGAGCGAGCCATACCCCGTGGAGATATCCTACATCGTGGACGCGGTCGTGCTGCTATCGTTGGGGCTCACCTCCGAGGGGACCAGACGGAAATACCTGGAGATTTTGAAGATGCGGGGCACGAAGCACACCACAGGGCAGCATCTGCTGGATGTCTCCCCGGCAGGCCTCACCGTGACCGCCGGCCTCAGGTGAAGGCGGTTCGCAGGCGGGGATGGTCGTGACCCAAAAGACCGAACTGATATATCATCGCCTCCGGAATGTGCTTGGTTCGCCCCCCAATGTCAGGAGGATCTTCATAACCGTCAAGGCGCAATCCGTGACGAGAACGGACATTGCCGTTCTGAGGGTTCTTTTAACGGAAATGGACCAAAAGGGTGTCTACATAACCGTGGACAGGCCCGAAAAGCATGTGATGGAGATACTGGAGAGGCACAACCTGGCCTCCCATGCGGATGTGTCGTTCGTTGCCGGACCGCCCCAGAGAAGGATCGTGATAGCCACGGGCGTCCTCTCCCCGGCTGCTTTCTTCGATGATTTGTTCCTCCGGCTTGCGGACCCCCGGACGCGGCCGGGCCTGGACCAGGAGCTGGCGGGCATGAAATTCCTGATGGTGGACAACCTCTCCTCGCTGGCGGCGTACAATGGCCCGAACGGCATTGCGGCAAGCTTCGGGAGGATCTCTCAATTCCTCAATGCCTATCCATCGATTCGTTTCGTTGCCGTGGCGGCGCGCGATTCATTTGCCGCCGTCAGGCCCGGGGCGTTGGGGTTCCTCGATATGGAGGTTGACATCCCGGATGATTGGTTCGCTGTCTAGACGGGACGCGGACCGGTTCCGTTTCGATGCCGGTGAGCGGGCGGTTGGGCGGGGGCGGGATGTTGCATGATCAGGACGCAGCGGGATTGTTTCGGGAAGACGCCCCGGATATGCTTCTTCATTCATTGTCTTGTCTGATTAGAAGGCCTCCCGCATCCTCGAAATAATCCGCCAGTGACCCCGGCCGGGCGATTTCCTGAACGTCCCGCCAAGGATGGATCTTTCCCGGACAAGTCACTGGGGGAATGAGGCGCGGGCGCCCGGAGGATAAAGTTGTTTGATGTTGGAGAAGGCCCTCATGCGGGAGCTGAAAAGAAAGGTATTAATACGCCAGGCCCCAATATGATTACCGGCGGGATTGGACCGGGATAACACAGAAATGGTCCCGCGCCGTTGCGCGGTCTTTTCAGGTGCCGGCGGCTGATGGTGATGATATACAGGAGAGGAGGTTGGAAAAAATGAGGTCCCCGGATGGGCCGGGACCGGAAGCGGTGGAGGCTTGTGTGGTGAGCGGTGAGGGTGGGGATGAAGAATCGGCGGATGCCGTGACAGCCCGCAAACCCTCCGGATATGGCGCAACTCCCGACGTACAAGGTCACGATGACGTTTCGAAAGCAACAAGCCTCACCAACGGCAGTGGCTCCACACACGGTGCTGGCCGCAATGGTGGGTCATGTCGCGGCGGCCTTGAGGGCCGCAAAGGGCTATCCAACGGTAACGAGCGCATCGGCGAGCTGCGGCAAGTACAGAAGAAGGCCTCAAGGGTCGGCCGCCGTGGAAAAGGCTCGTCAAAGGCGGCAACGGAGATTCGCGGCGACATAGGGTGGGGGACATCGGCGTTGGGACTTGCCGGGACCGCGGCGGGATTTCTGTGGGACCCGCTAGACAGCCGTCCTTTCGAACTGGATAGAATCGGCTTGCTCCAGGTTTCGATGATAGCGGCCGGCATCGTTGTATGCTTCATTGGAATATTCGTCCTTTCGACATTACGAGAGCGCACCGTATCGGGGCCCGTTCGGAATGGAAAGAAACTGCCAAACGGGAGAGCTCCGGGAGACGATGCCAGGACGCGGAGCGCGGGGGAATGAACATTTCCAGCAGGGCGGGCACCGGACAGGGTGGACAGGGGCCGTGGTGAGCCTTGGAGACGACGAGCATATTGATAGCCGCCGGGATGGTCCTGCCGGCGTCCATCTCGCTTTGGGCCTTTGCCAGGCTTGTCCGCTATCCCTCATCCCGGACGCGCACCATCGCGATGGGAATATTGGCCCTGATATTCGTTACAGCATCCTTGTTCCTGCTGTCATTTGGGCAGAGCGCCAGCCCTTTGGGAATGGTTCTGGCCGTTCTTCCGGGGGTCCTGGCAATATGGACCTCCGCGGCGACCCTCAAACTTGTCCTCTCCTTCCGCAAAACATCATGGCTGGCAGATTATAATTTCCTGGAGGGACTGATATATGTTCCCGCGGTGATTCTTTCATGCGCCACCGCCGCGGCAGCATTCGTGCCAGGGGTTTTAACCCCTGCCACGACATATGATTCATTCCATGTCGAATGGGGCGCTCTGGGTGTGGGATTTGCCGTGGCGGGCATGATATATCAAACATGCACTTTGATCGTTTTGGGTATTATTATCCGGTCCGGGATATACATGCAAAAGAGGGAGCTTATCGTCGCATTCGTTGTCATCGCGTTGGCATATCTTGACGGATTTGCGGCGATGGATCTGACACCCAATGTCGATCCCATCTGGTTGGCCCTCTTTTTCCAAAGCCTTGTCGGTGTTGCGCTCGCGTACATCGTCATGAAGAGAAGCCCGCTCATAATGCCCGCCCCCGAAAAGCCCATCCTGGAAAAACCGGTCGAGTTGCTCAGGCCCGGCGGGACGTACCTGTTTTTCAGGGAGAAGGCAAGGGCCCGGGAACTGTTTGCGCTCTATATGAAGAGCGGGAAGGAGGGCCTGTGGATAACAAGGAGGCCGCCCCATGAAGCCAGGGAGCTTTATGGCCTCGTGAAGACGCCGTTCATCTGGCTGACAGGCGCGGTCGTCGAGGGCGAGAACTGCATCGATCCAGCCGAGTTCGGCCCGCTCAGCAGCGCCATCGGGTCCTTTATCGAGAAAGCAAAAGATTACATGATTCTCATCGAAGGGTTGGAATATGTTACCACAAAGACGGGATTTCCCACCGTCCTCAAGTTCGTCCAGTATCTCAATGACAGGATGATGAGCACGGGCGGCATCCTTATGATTGGATTGAGTCCATCGGCATTCGCAAGCCGCGATCTGGCAATGCTCAAGAGCGAGGCGGCGGGAGTGTTCGAGGAAGAGGGGGTTTCGGGCGCCGCCCAAAACAAGGGTTCGCCCGCGCCGGAAGCTAGCGCGGCCTGACCGCATGATGTTGCTGGCTTTCACCGTCTTTCACTTTCTTTTTCTCAATCGGGATATATCGAGAAAGGCCATAATAATGGACCGGCATGCAGGATTCCGCGCAGGGGCGGATCAAATGGAATGGGGTGTCCGTCCCCGACGAGGTCGACCGTTTCGTGCATCTGGAGCCTCATGCATCCTTCCTGGAGGAGGTCAGGACGGGACTCGCCGGCCATTCGGGGGCAATCGGGGGACAGGAAAAGAATGCGGGATCCCGCAGATGGGCATCGAAGAGGTTCCGGAGGATATTTCTGGAGGCCGAGGATGCCGATATCCCGGTTCTGAGGGTGGCGCCCAACGGGACGCTGCTGTACGCCAACCGTGTCGGAACAGAGTTTTTGAAAAGATCGGGTTGCCGCCGCGGGGGCCGCATTCCCAGCGAGCTGTGCGGGCTGTTCCCGGAGGTGCTTCGCACCGGGGGTGAGGAGGATGTCGAGCTCAGGAACGATGGGAGACGCGCTCTGTTCACCGTGATGTCGCGCCCGGTCACCTCCGGAGGGGAGATTCCAGTGCAAAGGCCCGCGCGCCCCGCCAAAGGAAATTTGGGGCTGACAAAGAAGCGGGCGCTGGAAATGCTGCCCATTTTTTTCTATGTGATAGGAGCGACCGATTGCAAGGGCAATGACTGGGCCAGCCCGGGGGCAAAGGATATCACCGGTTTTTCGCCGGACGAGTTCATCTCGGAACCGGCTCTATGGGAGTCCAGGCTGCACCCGGAGGATGCCAAACGGGCGGCCGACGCCCTCGGGAATGCCCTTTCGGCCGGGAGCTTCTCGGTCGAATACAGGTGGCGGCGGGCCGACGGCAGTTACGCATGGTTATTGGACCAGGGCGTGCTGGTCCCGCTGGGGCGGAGCCGGGGCCGGTGCATTGCGGGAGCAAGAACCGATATCACATCCAGGCGGGCAGCAGAGGGCTGGAGGATGGACAACAGCGAGTTTTTGGAATCTTTGGTCGAATCCGTCTCGGATGGCATATTCTTGGCCGGTGAGGACTTAAAATATGTCTTCCTTTCCTCGTCCTACGAGCGCCTCGTCGGCCTCCGGCGCGAGGAATGGGTCCGCGGCAATGCCCCGATGACCGTCCACCCGGCCGACCGGCCCAGAATAGAATCCTCCATCTTCCAGGCCGTCGGCGGCGACCGCTCCAGATGCCATGCCCGCATTCGCACATCCAGCGGCTGCCAGCTCGATATCGGGTTGAGGTTTTCCCCGTTCAGCTGGAAGGGCCGGCGGCTCGCATTGGCCGTCGTCAATTGCACCAACCATGTTTGACGGTTGCGGTCACAAGGTTCTTATCCGCTCAAGCCAATAGTGATGTCAATGGACGCCGTGGGATCGGGGTTTGTGGCGGGCCTCTGCGTGGCCATCCTGATCTTCCTACTGACCCTCTTTCTGCTCTGGCGGGTCCCCGCATCGCTCAGCCGAAATCTCGCAGTGGTTCTGATCACTCTGCTTATGATCGCCTCGGTCCTGACGGTGCTGGTCACTGTCGGGATTCCCGGTCGGTACGAGCTCTTCGTCATTGCCCTTTCGGATATGCTGACATATTGGTCCGTGGCGGTGGAATTAAGGATGATTCTTTCGTTCTCTAAATGGAGGGAGGCCAGCTTCACCGGCGTCGGGCGTTTCATACTCTACCTGCCCGTGGCGTTCACGAGCCTGATGCTGACGGTGGCTGGCGCCCAGGTTCCCTCGACCATGAGGGTGTACCACCTGATGGGCCCTCCCTTTGCCACCTTCGGTTTCATGGACCCGGTGATAATGGTCGCGGGGGTCGTCTACATCCTGAGTGCGATCATCGCCCTGTCGTTGATGCTTCGGACCAGGGTCGCGCAGATAAGAATGGAGCTTTTGATGCTGCTGGCCATACTTGTCACGGGAATCGGAGCCAGCCTCGGCGCATTGTTCATCCTTCCGGAACTCTCCACTTCCGCGGTATATCTTGTCATCGGTTTCCTTCTCGGCCTGACGTTGAGCCGGATGGCGCTAAAAAAGAGCCTGCTCATAATCCCGCAGAAGGAGGAACGCACGGTTGAGAGGGAAGTGGACCCGCTCGCGCCGGGCGCAACATACATTTTTCTTCAAGACAAGGAAAAGGCAAGGGAGCTTTTCACGCTGTATCTCAAGAATGGCAAGGAGGGCCTGTGGGTGACACGGAGGCCTCCACAGGAAGTCAGGGACATTTACGGCCTGAAAAAGACGCCATTCATATGGCTGACCAGCGCGCCGGTGACTGGGGAGAACTGCGTGGATCCCGCCGAGTTCGGCCAGCTCAGCAGCGCTTTTTTTGGTTTCATCAGGAACGCGAAGGACTATATCATCTTCATAGAGGGTATCGAGTATATCGTCTCGAAGAATAGCTTCCCGACGGTGCTCAAGCTCGTCCAGTACCTCAACGACCGCGTGATGAGCACCGGAGGCATCCTGATGCTTTGGATGGACCCCCACGCGTTCGAGGCCCGCGACATTGCCCTGCTCAAGAGCGAGGCGGCCGAGGTGTTCGAGGAGGCGGTCCTGCCGGTCCATGCCCGACGGGCGCTCTCAAATCCCAAGGGGGAAACATTTTATAACGTCGGCTCCAATGGATAAGGCCATGTCCGGAATAAGGCTCAACTGCTGGGAGTTCCGCAAATGCGGGCGGGAGCCCGGCGGGGCCCAAACCAGGGACGGCAATGCCTGCATCGCATCGGTCGAGGCGCGGACAGACGGCTTCAACTCGGGGAAGAACGGCGGCCGGGCATGCTGGGCTATCGCGGGGACCGAATGCGGCGGAAAGTCCCAGGGGACCTTCGCCCAAAAGATCGATACCTGCCAAAAGTGCTATTTCTACCTCAAAGTCATGGAGGAGGAATATCCCCATTATTCGAGCACGAAGAATATAGCGCCGATGCTTCATTGAATTTGGAGACGCTACACCACTTTGCGTCCCGCCGGCCTGTGCGAGAGGCGGTTTTCGAGCGAGCCGCCGATTATGGCATTTCCAACATTCCTCGCAGTGTCCGTGCGAGATGTTCCAGGCAACCGGAGACCGTTGGTGAGCGACCGTTCCCGTCGCAGGGACGCCTGCCGGCCCGGACCGGAGTGTTTCTCCGTCAAGGCCCTCCCGATTTCTTCCATTCCTCGGTACCCCATCCAGCGTCTTTTTTCAACTCTTGTTTGGACCAACGGTCTTGGGCGAAGGATGCCCGGTGCGTTTGCGCATCGCAAAGGTGATCACCAGGCCAACGACCAGGACGACGGCCGCCGCCAGGACGCCCGCCATCTGGGTCGGTCCGATGATGATGGCAGCCGAGTGCTTCGAATCGAGAGTGTTCATCACCGGATCCAGCAATACGGCGCCCACAACGCCCAGAATGCCCAGCACCGAGACCACGATCCCTACTATGTTGAGCCCGGCCTTCATCGGCTCCCCGGCCGGGGGCTCACGGTCCTCTTCATCGGGCGTTTCCTCCTCCTCCTTCTTTTTCTCCTCGGTCTTTTTGCCGGTGTCTTCTTTTAATTCCTTGTCCTCCTGCTCCTTTTCGGGTTCCGCGCTCTCGTCTTCCACCTTTTCAGCGGTCACAACGGCGACTTCGGCCCCTCCGGCATCCTTTTTGGCGGGTTCTTCGAAAACGGCTCCGCAACCGGGACATTTAGAATCGCTCTCGTTGACCGATGTCCCGCAATCCGGGCACTCGAATTTGGTTTCTTCGGGCATATTCTTCGTATTATTATTGACTTGTTGGTATATAATGTTTGTCGCAAACATGCGACCGCACCTAGACCGGTCCTGTGAGGGATGATGAAGTTCCTCGGAATTGGCCGCCGGGGCATTCCTCCGTCGACGGGCGCAACCCTTGACTTTGGGAACTCCTAAATTAAAGGTAGAGGGCGCGTTCCCGGCCCGATGACCCGGGCCTCGCCGCGCCAGCCGATTTGTGACATGTTGTGGGAAGAATCCGCGGTCATCCCAAATGTAAAAACGGTGTCACTGTGGCGGGAATTCCTCCCAGCCGACGACCCGGGTTGCCATCCTGGCGGGCGATGCCGCTGGCAGCCGGCATGTTGCCCGTGGCCGGCCGACGGTTGCGAATCGACCGCCCCTCGCGGGACGAGCCGAAAACAGTATAAGCGATAGCATCACTGGATATATTGCATGGACAGGGGATTGTGATACCGGAATCGGAGATGGGCATGAATCCGGGTGCTTCGGTCTTTCTGACCCCCGGGCAGACGCCCTGCCCATTCGGCCTCATGAGGGAGCTCCAGACCATCCAGGCGATTCTTTTGAGGATAGACATTCCCAGGGGGCAAATTCCCATCCAGCTCTATCTCAATCTTCTGCGGGGGCGCGCGCTCGGCAGTCCCCTTGAGAGGCAGATAAAGATCACCGAGCTCATCAAGGGCGCGTTCGGGGACATGTATGGAGAGCTCGTCCATCTGTCATTCCACGTCACCAACACCTCCAGGCTGGGAGAGGACGCCAGGACCAAGCTCAAATGCGACGCGGATTGCAATGGATGTACGGTCAGGGCCGACGAACGGCTCCCGCAGGAGCTGGAAAGGCTCAGACGGGCGCTGAGCAAGCGCAGTTTCTCGGACTGAGCGCTCGAGCGCACGCGCCCTTGAGTGACTGGCGGCTTCCCGTCCGCGGCAAGGCAGAATCGGCCATTGTTGTGTCACTAGCCGTGAACAGCCCCGCCGGTAATAACAATGCGGGAGGGCCCCGGCCATGGCGCAGGCCAAGAGAAAAGATATTAATATGGCGGGCTACAATAGTTCATGCAGATGACAGAAATGGGTCCACGGGACCTTCTTGGCTGCCAGGTGTCTGACGAGACAGGCGCCCCCCTCGGAGTGATAAAGGGCGTCCACCAGCTCCGGATGGCCTGCGGCTTCGAGGAGGTAACGATACACAACGGGAGAGGCCTCATATTCGCCCGAATCGACGAGCTGTCCCGCTCCAGGAACGGGTTCGTGCTCGCCAACGGATTCCATCACACCGAGTGAGGTCTCCGACGAAATATCGGCTCACGCGCACAACGGCGCCGTCCGGCCTTGCGCCGTTCACGATCAATTGACAACGTCTTGGGGGCCTCCGTGGAGGCGCCCGGGCGCATGACCAAATCCGTCGAAATGTCGTCCCTTTCCACCCGCCGCCTCCTGTCTTTCCATTCAGCCTGCGGCCTTTTCTTTCCCCATCTTTCCAGCCGTTTTTCCACATCCGGATATAATGCGACAGACAGAGTAATGAACGCCGGGTTCCGGCCGACGCGGCCGGCGGGCAGGGCCTTTCGGGCCCTTTCGGGGAAAGGGGTGACGGCGATGGCATGGACACAGGGCAGGGCGCTCAAGATCTGCGTGATAGGAGATCCGGGAGTGGGCAAGACCTCGCTGGTGCGGAGGCTGGCGGAGGGCTCGTTCGAGGAACGCTACATCACGACCGTGGGCGCGGCGGCCTGGACAGTATCGATTCGCCTTTCGATACCCGGATTCCGAAGACCTCTGCACCAGAAGCTCGTCCTGTGGGATGTCACGGGCCACGGCGGACCCGAGGCGATTGGGCCGTTCCTGCGGGGCGCCGACGCGGCATTGGTGGTCTCGGATGCGGCGAGGCCCGACACCCAGATGAACATGTGGAAATGGGTGGAAGGGGTGCGAATGGCCGCCGGCAGCCTGCCGATCATGCTCGTCGTCAACAAGACAGACATCTCCGGGCCATACATAGACCCCGGCACGGTGATGCAACAGGCCCGCGAATACGGAACGCTTTATAGGCGGACCAGCGCGTGGACCGGCCGGAATGTCTCGTCGGCGATATCGGACCTGGTCGTCTGGCATCGCGGGCCGTGGTCCGTCTTTGAAAGCGGACCGGCGGCACCGCCCCGTTTCCCGCGCCCCCGGCGAGAGGCCGGGCATTTCCACAGTTGGGATTTCCCGGCCCGGTTTCGGCCGGGTGACCCCGGTCTGGCCGGTTGGCCCGACCCGCACGGGTCTTGCGTGATAGGGTCCGCCGGGCGGGCATGGGGCTGAGAATTCTTTTGGCCCACCGATAAAGAACCTGCGCCTGTAACGGGCCCGGCCGTAAAATTCCGGACTGTGTAGAGTCCCGAAATAAGGACCTCTCGGTAAGTATAATAAGCGAATATGAATGCATGCGGACCCTGAACCGGAAGAAGGTTCGGTGGATGGCGAAGGAATGGGACCGAGGGGAGCTGACCATGAGCTACATTTGCAAGACCGTAGGGATCAAGCCCCGTTACGGGTGGAAACTATACAGAAGATACGAAAAAACCGGGGTATTACCGTATCCAAAGCGCCCTGGTCGGAAACCCAAACCAATTCTACTGGAAGAAAAGCAGAGGATTCTGGCCATGAAGGAACGACATCCGTTATCGGGAGCCAACACTCTTGAGAAGTTGCTTGACCAAGAAGGTGGCCATATCCCTCACAACAGAATACATATTGTCCTCAAGCAAACCGGAAAAGCAAAGGACGAGCCGAAGAAGCAGAAACAACGGAAATATGTCCGATACGAACGGAAACACAGCAACTCCCTATGGCATACGGACCTTTTTGAAAAATACGAAGGTAATAATGTCGCCATCCTCTATGAAGACGACGCCTCCCGGATGATGACAGACGCATTACTTTTAGATCGACCTACAGCAGCGAACTGCGTAACCGCCGGTAAGATGGCTATATCGGCCTTTGGCAAGCCCAAACAGCTTATGTCAGACCATGGAACGACATTCACATCCCTACCAAGAGAAGGATGCCTGGAGCCGGATCCGAACGAGTTCCAGCAATGGCTGGAGGGTTATGACATCGATCATGTGAAATCAAGGGTAAAACATCCCCAGTCTAACGGGAAAGTCGAAAAGGGCGGGGGGATTCTGAGAAAGCTTGTGGAACATTTCGGTTCTTTGGAGCATGCCCTCTACTATTATAATTTCGAAAGACCCCACTGGAGCCTGAACATCGAGATATGTGAAACGCCATTCAAGGCGTTCATACGGAAGATGAGGCCCGAACAAAGGCGGGACTTTGTTCGGGCCAATAATGCGCTGGTCGCCAGACATGCCCCGGAATATACGATTTTGGCCGAGGAAATGGTGAAATAGGAGGTCAAAGATTATGTACCCAAATCCCCGAGAGGTCCATAATTCAGGATTCTACAATTTTTCGCCTTATAGAAAGCTTGATAGAACGACCTATACGTACTGGTAATGGGTTGGCTTTGGCAGTCCGTTACCTTAGGCGGGGACAGGCTGCCAAAGCGATACCCCCAGTTCTTGGGCTCGCTCCAGGTAGTGGACTTGTTTCATGTCGTACGCGAGAACCTTGAGAGCCATTTCCCGGCGTCGCATCCAACCCTTTTTTCCACGGAGAGCTGAACCCCATCGTCGTTTGAGAGATCCGAAGATGCTTTCTATAATGCTGCGTAGATGGTAAATCGCCATCCATGCATCATTATCGGTCGAATACTCGGAGAAGGATACCTTCAAATCGGTTGAACCGCTGGC
>Ga0315273_10008604_pt1 | contig 12888 bp, 27 predicted proteins | sample YL17G02_0_MG_FD_205753 | JGI IMG/M metagenome (GOLD analysis project Ga0315273, IMG submission 205753) | Sediment microbial communities from Yellowstone Lake, YNP, Wyoming, USA - YL17G02_0 | ecosystem: Environmental > Aquatic > Freshwater > Lake > Sediment | place: USA: Wyoming | collected...
TCTGCGGGATCTGCGACCGCTGGGAACAGCTTCGCTCGGGACATGGTCAGTCCATCTGGACAAAGACCATTCCCGAGATTATGCCTCCCCCAAGCCACCAAGAAGAGGGTGACTAGGAACGTAACCCGCGTCTTGTTCTTCGGGCGTCAGCTTGTCATTCATGTCCGATGTATCTGCTTGGCTCCACTCAATGCTTGTTCACGAGACCAGTTACCTGCGATGAATTCCGTTACTGGTCTACACAGATGCCCCACACACGAATCGGGGCGTCGTTTACGCGGCAACAAACAGCCTGTTGGTTCTAAGTATGGACATAAGGTGCGAAGGATGCCTTGCTGGCGTTCACTTTCCTTGATGTGAGCTAATTCGCCGACCATGTCCCACAGCGAACAACACTCCCCACACGACAGAGGACACACCACGTCCTCGCGTTTTTTACGATGCAACCTCATTCGGAACCTGCGATCGCTTGTCGCGCTGGAGTTATATGTCTCTTACGAGGATGTGCGTACCACAACTCGGGGCCTTGTTCGACGATCTCGTTTCCGTGCGCATCTACGAAGATCGTCTCGACCGCACCTCCCTCGACACCCAACCGGACGATCGCTTGCCAGACAGCCTCCACGGCAGCCTGCATGTTCGCGACCGTTTTTCGGAGATGCTCGACCGCAGCTTTTTCCTCGGGTGTTAGCTTGCAATCCATGAGTTCACTTCCGTTTGCTGAAGACGTGATCGCCAAGGTGCCCCTTGGGGAGACGACAGATGAAGTCCCAGCCACCTTCGCCTCCCTCGCCCCACTCGTTGCAGTCTCCATAGACACCGTTGTACTCGTCGCGGACCACCAGCCTGTGTCCCTTGTGCCTGGCAAACCAACCGGCAGGTATGATTCCGGTTTCCGGGCTGAGCAAGAAACTCTCGTACACGTCGATGTGGATGTTGGGCCAAGATTCCCCTAGAACAGCCAGTGAGGGAGCCGTTGCGACAAGGCGAGCGACGCCCTTCGGATCTTTGTTAACGCGCAATCCTAGCTCGTCGTCACAGTCGAGGCAGGCAACGTCCCAGTAGTGGCTCACTATGTAATGTCCTCAAAGCAAACCACCGAGAGCTTGAGCAGCTCGGAACGGATCATCTCGGCGATCTGCCGCATCTGCGGATGGGCTTTCGGACTGGTGCGCAGCCTCAAGAAATGCCTCCACTCGCGGAAGTTGGCCGTCATACCGATCTCGGACTTGAGACTGTTGGGCAGGACGGATCGTGCGATCTGCGGAGCGATCCCGATGTTGACCATGTGCAGATACGAGCACTCGGCTTCGTACATGGCATCGTACCACAACTGAGGAGGGGCGTTTCCAGGCAACTCTGGCAACGGAGGCTCGATGAAGGAGATCTCCCCCTCGAAGGAGTCTTTCGAGTAGTTGCAGTAGCGCGTGGAATTGTGCATGACAAAGCCGTCAGCTATGTAATTGTGAAAAGGCCCTTTCATTTCCAGATCGAACACGTCTTCAACTCCAGCAGGAGTTATTGACTCAATACGATCCGCATGTGTGATCGTGCCAACCCACCAACCCCTGTGAAGTTTCACATGGCAGTTTACGCAGATTCGGATCAGGTTGCGATCTGTGTTGTTTTTTGGATTTTCGTCTAAATGGTGCGTGTGCAGTTTGCCTGAGCGATCACACAGTTCACACCTGAGCACATGCAATTTCCTTCTTTGACCGTAGCTTCTGCTCACACCGCCTTTCCAGCAGGAATTAGCAGGACCGACTTCGTTATTATGATGGTGTTTCCTTAATCCGATAGCTTGTTTCTTCACGCTCGGATGTTGATCTTCAGTGAGGAGCCGATTCCAAACCTTGCGTCCTTGAGCGTAACCACTGAGTATATTCTGTCGCATTTTTTCCACCGACAGAATAGTGTGTCCTCGTTGGTATTTGCCTGGGTTTTTATCGTTCTTATGTGCTTGGAAGATGCCCAAAGCATGTAATCGACGAAGGATTGTCCTGTAAGGAGCACCATGGATTCTGGCGATCTCCTCTGGTGCTAATCCATCCTTTAGATACAAATGCTTCAAGGAAGCATCGGTTATCGTAAGCAAACTAGGACGCCCGTTCACCATGACCGAATCACCAACACACAGGTCTTTCAGGCGAGCGAAACTTCCATCTTTCGTTTGGAATTCGTGGGCTTTGGTGACGAATGTCTTGTAGCCTAATTGGGTTTCTACCTTGAAAACTGGTGCTCTTCCCTTGTAGAAGGTGCTCATCACCGAGTTAGAGATGATCACCCCATTCGCTGCGCTCTTAATGTATTTCTTCGGGGTTTTACCTTCCCACAGTTGTGCTATGGTGAAGTTTCGCGACAAGCGGGCACGACCCGATATACACTCTTGGCTGTAGCTCGCCAGGCGATGTCTGACGATCTCGTGGGTGACTCCACGGTCGGTGACGATCGAGAATCCGGCCGAGGCATGTTCGAGGACGGACTCGTGACCGTTGCTCAAGATCATCTTGATGAAGGCAATGGCCGACTCGATGTCCGTGCCGGTGCCATGGCAGATCTCGCAGGGGTGCTTCTGACCCACTATGATCGATTCTCGCCGTCCTTCCCCCTGGCAGGACTCGCATGCCTTGACCTTGTGATTCGACTGGTAACAGATCCGTCCCATGCGCTCGATGGTGCGCTCAGGCTCAGAAGTGCAATGGATCAAGGTGACGCTCGGCTCGACGATCTTCATGTACGCTTCTCCTTCATCTTCAATATCACCACTTCCTTCATGCACTTCAGCCAGGTCTCGGCGTCCTCTTTCTGCTTGAACAGGACGAATCCGCGACCGTGGTCGATGCACCACCAGGCATCGAACCTCTCTCGTTCCGGGGCCATACGACCATTCCAGGAAGACCTGCCCGTGTATGTCTCGTAGATGAACGGATTTTCGAGAGGACGAGAAATTCGCTCGTGTTCTGTTGGTCGTAGTGCCTGCTCGAACAACATCGCAGCAGAAGGAATCAGGGCCTCCGGCCCGACGAAGTGGATCTTCTCACCCGTCGTGGCCGTGATCTGAATCGGACCCGTGAGCTTGGCAGCTCGCAGCTCCTTGAGGGCTCGCGGGAGCGCACCCCACTCGAACTCGCTCGCTCCCATGTAGTCCATGGCGAAGCGACGGTCAACCCCTTGGCGCTCTCCTCCCTCCTCCTCCGGTTTACGACGCATGCGCTGGATCAGTCTCGGCATCTTCTGCGTCGTCTTCGTCTCGCTCTCTTTCGCCTCGTCCATCTACTCGTTCTCCTTCTCTTCGCATTGAGGACAGTAGCAATTACGCCCCGAGGGCATGCACTCGTGGCAGCCTTCACGCAGGCAACTCGGACACTCCAGAGGACCATGCTTGGCGAACAAGGCTAGATCTTCCTCGTCCAGCTCTTTCCCGCAGTAGGAACACCTTTCGGGCTCGGCACTCGTCTTCTTCATCGGCTTCTCTTCCCCCTGGCCTTGCCGTGAACTACCTGATTGGACCGCGTGATCGCTTCATGCGCAGCAACTTCAACCTTGGATTTCAGTTTCGCATCCATCTTCGATGGCCCATCTTCCATGAGCGTCACTATCTCGTCGGTGGAGCAGCGTCCTCCCAAGAACATGAAAAAGGAAGCTAGAACCCCCGGCTCTTTTCGGTCGTCCTTCTGCGTTTTCTTCTTGGTCTTCATTGACCTCTCCTTTCTGCGATACAAATCATCAACCAACACGCCGAAAAAACTGCTTTGACCTCACTATGACACATGAGGATCCAACTCTGTTGCTCATAGGCCAGTCTTTGAGACCAACTCCCTTCTGGCCAGCCGGTACCAGAAGATCGAAGTCCCCTCCGGCCTCGTCTTCTCTATCGAAAACAGAATGCGCAGTTGCCGCATCCGGCGAAGGCCCTCCTTGTGAGGCTCTCCCTTCGAGCCCGCCGCCATGCAGATGTTGTCCGGATGATGCCAATGGCCATTGGCCATCAGCATGAAGACTTTTCTCGCACCGAGGTCTAATTTCCGGACTTCCTCATCGGGAGGATTCGGATACAACTCGGCCAGCCTGCGCTCGAAGATCGCCATCTCGGCAGCTTCATCCTCGGTCAACTCTCGTCGTGCCATCAGCAGTTACCTTTCTTACCTACAGTTGTTGCAAACCAATCGGGGTGCATCCTCTCAACTCTTGCAACGAATTCCTCATTTTCCTCCGAGTCGTTCGACGAACATCTCCTCCCATTGCTGGGCTACCTTCGTCCAGGAGAGGTGACGCAATGCCCATTCTCTCGCATGATCGCACGCGCGAGCAGGGAGCTGCTCATCGGTCTCCAGTAGCGCCTTCACATGCCCTAAAAACTCCTCCTTGTAGCCGTCCCGCGTGTTCGGGGGCTCCACGAGGCGTCCATACCGCACGGTCTCGGTCAAGGCAGCCAGGCGCGAGGTGACGATGTGCAGGCCCGCTGCCTGTGCCTCCATGGCAGTGATGCACGAGGTCTCGTGGAAGTTCGTCGGGTAGAGCCACATGGAGGCTGAAAGGAAGGCCCGGGCCAACACCCCCTGGCCCACTCGCCCGTGGGAGAACACTCCTTGGGACTCCATGCGGGCCAGCCGCTCCTTGAAGAAAGCGATGAGAGCGAGAGACGACTTGTCCTTCGGAGAGGCGGACATCTTCTCCCAGTTGGAAAAGCCGTAGTAGACGTGCAGCTCGGCATCCGGTCGGATGGCTCTGATGTCCGGCCAGTAGTCGAGGAGACGGTCTAAACCTCTGTCCGGAGAGGACGAGTACACGATCTTGCATCCCTCTTTCTTGGGCTCTCGCAGGAACAATCGAGGGTCGATCGCATTGCGGGTCAACACGAACTTGTCCCGAGGTGCTTCTGGGTAGTAGTTGCACAGGAACTTCCGTGAGTATTCCGAGAGACACCAGACGATGTCGTACTTCTTCATGAGACCTTGCCAGTCGTCCCCGACGTGGATGTCGTGTACCCAGAGGCAGGAGAGCTGAGCCCTCGGTCTCAAGATCCTCAGTGCTTCGAGGTGTCGAGATATGACGATCACGTCGCACTCGATGGGAGCGGCCCCTGCCGACAGGTAGGGACGATAGTCGAGGTATTCGACGCCATCTCGCAGACATGGAATCACCTGACCGATCACCTCTACTTCGTGTCCTGCACGAGCTAGCTCGGCCGCCATGTGGATTGCCGCCGTCTCCGAGCCTCCGATGCCCCCTGCCAAGAGAGAGTCCGGTCCCCAGGTCTCCCAGGCCGGTCCTGTCCAGATCACGATCTTCATGCCAGCTCCTTTTCCGGGAGATCCTTCATCATGGTGGTCGCTTCGAGCCAGAGATCGCGCCAGCGAAGCACGAGATCCTCCCAGCCTTCGGTGCCTCCATCGACCCAGGCCATGCTGGCTCTCTCGGCTGTGTACTCGGCATCCGTGATCCTCGTTGCTATGCCAGGAGCATAGTCGACGATCTGCTCCCACGAAGGGCCATCGTCACCATAGATCAGGGCGATCTCGTCGTGGATCTTCAACCAGCAGGATAACATCTCCGTGCCGCGTTCATTCACAACCAGCTCCCCTTGATGAAGGACCGGAGAAAGCAACGGAGACCCTCGTAGACCTCGACATCGCTCCCGAGTAACCGACCATTGAGATGGACTGATCCATCGCGAGCGAAGCGGAGACACGTCGTCTGGTTGCCGATGACGATGTCGAAGTCCTCCTCGGGCAATCTATTCCCGATCGTGATGGTGTGGCTGAGCTTCCGGGCCGCCATCACCTGCTCGCGGCTCGGCTCACCGAGAATCGTCGGCTTGCTGTCGATGGGGATCACCGGAACTTCCTTTCCATCGTCCTTCATCTCTTCTCACAGGGGTATTTAAGATCACGCTTCCATTGTTGATGCTGGGAGGGGGTCCGCACGATCTCGTCGTGAAGCCTCGCGACTTCCGCATTCAGCGCCGCAATGATGACCCGGTTGGCGTCGCGCTCGTCTCGTAACCTCGCAACCTCCGCTTTCAGCTCCACCACCTCCGGGTCGCTCCTCGGGCACAGGACCGTGCCGTCCACAGGTAAACCATGCTGAGCGCAGGATAGGTCGTTGTCAGCGGCAGGCGACTTCAACCGCGATTCCTTTACCAACGCCTCCCATGCTTCTGCTGCCCGCTTCTCCGTCGCCTTCAACACCTGCCGTGCTGCCGAGGCCACCACTTCCGCGTTTCTCCACGTCGACATTGCCGCCGATACCACAGGGCCGCTCATGGTTGCTCCTCTCCCGTGATTGGCTCTCGCGTGATCTTCCAGATGGTCGCGTTCCCCCACTCGCCGCACCTGATTCGAGCCGCTGCCTCGCGCGCGGCACGCAGGGTCGAGTACGCGATCGGGTGCCACACGCGCTCCTTACCCATGCGCGAGGTGATTTCGTAGACCGTGAACTTCTTGGCGGGGATGCTGTTCCAACTCATGGCTTCTCCAGGTGGGTCTTGTCTGACCAGTGTTCGCCGCGCTCGATGGCGTCGGCCGACTGCTCGCAACCTTCGGTGAGACCAATCGTGTGCATGTAGTGTAGCTCGATGGCACCGGCCTTGCGGCAGCCTTCGATGCGCGCCTTCACACCACGCAGCCACGCCACGATTGCGGCGCGTTCCTGGGCGCGTGCGGCGTTTATGGCGTCCTGGACGTTCCAGGGGGCCAACAACGGTTCACTCGTCGAGACGCCGTTGGGCTGTGTCTCTCGCAACGGTGTGCCGCACGAGACGCACGAGTCCGCATACGTGGCTGCCCAGTGCGTACTACACTTGGGGCAATCCTTGGGTACACCTTCCACGCTCATGGCTTCTCCCGCCTTCGACGCCTTCTCCACCAGCTGGAGATAAGACACGCACGCAGCACACTGCGGACAGACGTTGATGAGCGTCGACGTATGCCACTCGCCGTGAACCGCGCAGAATCGCTTACCGGGATCCATCTGGCTTCTCCCTTCGCCGGTGCAGCAGATGCGCTTAAGTGCTTGCCAGAAGGACACGTTCTTCGCCTCCTTCAGGGCAGCCACGCTAACCGATCTGCATACCTGGAACAGGCAGCAGACAGTCGCTCCACCTCGGCGCGTAGACGCTGGTTCTCAGCCTCACACTCGTCACGGTCAAACCCCCGCGATCCATACGCTTCCAGCTCATCGTCCCGCTCCTTGGTCAACTGTGCCTCTACCGAGTGAGCCTCGCGAGCCGACTGCTCCCACAACGTCTTGTAGTGTTCCCTCTCCCCCTCCGCTTTCTCCCTCGCCTGGAGCTCTGATAGCAACTCGTCATGAAGAGCATCTAGATCGGAAGCTCCTCGGCCATTCGTATCATCCGTGCGAGTTGTCATAGAATCACCAGGAAACGTCGACCGTCAACCTAGCCTTGACCGAAGGCGAAGAAGACTCGGTGGGTTTCAAGACTTCGACGAAGACGATGAATCCTCGTTGGGTAAGATCTCTTGATACCCGCAACGCGATCTCGTCCATCGCGGCCGTGCAAGCTCGCACGAATCCTTCGGTGCAGGGAAAACGATGAACATCCGGAGTGGTTTGGACGGCGTGGTGGAAAAGCCCTGCTGGGTGCCACGAGAACCCGTTCGATGTCAGCTCTTGTTGAGCTGACCTCGCAATCTCGGTGAGGATGTAGGCTACGAGTCGCCCAGGAACGTTGTCGTGGAGCCAGACTTGGTCAGCGATCTTGTTCTTGTGAGCTTCGCGTACCATCTCGCGTGCTTCGTCAGCGTTTTCGCAATGCTGCTTGTTCTCCATTTTCAGTCTCCTAGATCTGCGACTCGTTGCTCAGAAGCTCGTTGATCTTGTTTCGCAGCCGTTCCAGTGTCAAGGCCAGAGAGGTCGCTTCCTTGGAGGTCAGCTTGCAAGCCTTCTTGGTACTGAGAGCGTCATTCAGCTTGTTCTCGGCTGTGATCAAGGTTCGCTCAGGACATGCCTCATCGTCAGAGGGAGCGCGGGCCGAAGGTTTCGAGAGCTGATCATTCCTCCTCTTGGAACCGTTGACCCTCCCTGGGATCTCACGCTTGCCGAACATGCGCTCGATGTTCGTGCGAAAGGCATCCGAGTTGACGCCGCTGGAAAAGGGCTTTTTGGACAGATACTTCATAGCTACTCATCTCCTCTGGGTAACGAATCCCATTGATGTGTGATGCGATTCTGTCGCCAGTCCCAGGTCACCATCACCCTGGTACACTGCCAATGAACCTGGGATTGCTGGTAGTGAGCCAACATGCAGTCTTTGTTGTATGGTTGCCCCGGGATGAAGGACAACCGGCCGGTGAGCAGGTAGATGTCGGCGAAACCTGCTACATGGTGAACGAACCAGTCCGAGCCGACTGCCGCCGGAACCAGCAGCAGGATGTTGGCTCCTAGCATGGCCTCGTTGCGACAACGTGAAGACCATTCTGCGATCTCGGCGAACGGCGGATTGAGCCACAGCAACCCCTTGGACGCTCCGTTGGGTTCCCGCTGGTTCGACAGCTCAGCCCAGGAGTGGCCGAAAGCGTCCATGGCGTGTGCGTTCGGATCGAAAGGCATCGGTCCCAGGAAGCTGGTCGAGGGAGCGAAGTAGTGGGGCGACTGCGCGTTGCTGGCATCGGCCGCCAGATCGAAGGAGATCGGCCCGAATCGCTGGACCACCGCTTTCATGAAAGCGTCCGGTGTGCGGTAGTCCTGCTTGTTGGTGCCACTGCGACTGGTCGAGATGCGAGCGCCCACAAGATCCTCACATGCACAGGTGAGCAATCCAGCCGAGACCCAGCAGCAAGACAGCACAGAGGACGTGCTGGATGAAGAGCGCAAGACTCTTCTCGATCGTTAGCTCGGAGTCGTCGATCTTGGGCTTAGGTAGGAAGTGGCTGACGAGACACCCGAGTCCGACGGCCCAGGCCAAGGTTAGCCTGGGGGCACCGAAAGGCAGCATGAACCACGTCCACAAAACCGTGGTAACCCATGAACTGAAAAGCACGACAGGGATCAAACCCATAAGCGTGAACACGAAAACCTCGGTAGACCAGTGTTTCTTCATCTCTCCTCCTTCTCCTCCGTTTTTGATCGCGCTTCCCGCTTCGCTCGCTCTGTCCGCACCACCGCCGTCGCCTCCTCCGCAGCCTCCTCTGCTTCCTTCGTCACCTCCCACACTATCATCGCCTGCGGCTCTATCGTCAGTGCCTCTTGCGCCCCCTCAAACTGATCATCGCTGGAGAGACGTTGGTTCATGTCCGCCGCTTCACTTTTGTCACTCTCAACAGCCGCCGCACGATTTCCAGCGTGCGAGCGGTCAACGACTCACCCGATGGTTCATGTCCCCGTAGAGCTGCTACGAACGCCAATACCTGCGCGGCATAGACATGATTGCCTTCGTTGTAGTGACTGAGCCAATGGTGCCCTGAGTGCTTCGCCGCGCACCACCTCTGCCATCGAACCATCTTGGTTGCGGCCCGCTCGTAGAGAGCCGCATCGGTCCAGCGGGCGTCATCGAAAGGGTGGCCATAGAGACGAATGCCCATTGGACAGGCATCAACACCTACCTGCTTGCGGTGCTTGCCGACGCCCATCCAAATCGGACGGTGGACGTGCGTCCGAAGGTCACATTCTTGTACGTTGACGGCAACCAACAGCACAGGGTCTAACCCGTGCGCTTCTGCCACTGCGTAGATGGCGACCGCTTGCTCCTGGCACTGTTCCATAGTCCACGCTTGCGGGTGCGCGAACGCGGGCTTGACGATACAGAGAAGGAGAGCGAGAGCATCGAGAGTCATGATAGTACCGGCATGCCACCAAGACATCCGATGCGCGCCAACCGGCGAGCGAGCTTCTGTCTCACGAGCTGAAAGGAATCCTTCACCCACTGAGCATCGGACAAGACATCGTGCTTGGTTGCTTCATCCTGGGAAGGCAGATCGGTCTTCTCGAAACCATGCAAGATCATGAATTGCTTGAGATCGAAACAGAGACGAGGCCAGCCTTCGGGGAGATCCAACATCCGGCCGGAAGGCGCTACCAACTGGCACAAGGCCACCCAGTCATAAGCCGAGTAGTAACCCCAGAACTCCGGCTTCGGTCCCGCCAAGGAGACGATCTCCTCGGACACCTGCTTCCGGCACTTGCGTGCCTCGTGAGGAGGCAGCCTGGACAGGACGTGCGTCGTGAGCCAAGGATCGCACTCGGCTAGTTCCCATCCGTCTGACAGACATGCTGAGTAAGCAGTACCCTCATCGCTGACCAGGCCGATCGAGATCAGATTGATAGTGCAGCCCGTGTCGGTGAACTCCGTGTCGAAGAACCAGCGCATGTCAATGTTCCTTCTTCTTCTTGCTCTCTCCCACCTTGTAGATGTGTCCCATCACGTCGCCTCCTTTGGGACCACGATGGAAGGGCTTGATCCAGATTGTCTTCCTCTCGGTCAACCCTTTGCCACAGGCTTGGTGTCTGATGTGACCGCGAACCGTGTGGGCAGCCCTGAGATGCCATCCCACCACGACGGTACGAGGATCGAGAGCCAACATGTGCTCCTTGGCGCTCCGAAACAGCTCAGGATCGATCTTCACCTCGCGCCCAATGATCCATTGGGTGATCCTCGTCTTGTCCGGGTCGGCCCGACGACGGTTCAACACCGCATTGGAGGGAACTCTTCCTTGCATCCCTCCGACGGACTCCAACCAGGAACACAGGTTCGACAGCACCCTCATCGACGCTCGTTGAGTCAGGCTGTCAACCTCATTCCACGGCGTCTCCTCGTTGTTGGCATTCATGGCCCATCGAACTTCATCTTCCTTCAGGTGAGCCGCAACGCTGGTGAAATGGTGGGAATAGATCCTATCGGTCAACACGTTCTCGTCAGAGTCGGATCCTACGCAGCTCACCAACCTCAACATGGAGGGTTGCTGCTGATTATCGAAGTGATTGACCATGATCGTGGTCACATGCTTGTTCCCCGCGTTCGTTTCTCCGGGACTTCTGATGGGAATGTATCCAGCAGGGATTCGGATCATGAAAGCCGGATACGGCAGCCTGGGAAATCCTGGTTCATCCGATGGTGTCGTGAGCAACAGCCCGACCAACAACGATTCCGTCACATCAAACACGTTGAGTCCATTGGCAAACCACTGGATATGGCTCAGGATGTTCTGCCCCAACGACACGATCTTATCCGTGTCGAACTCACCGTTTGTTCTCACGTCCAATGGTCCGAGGACTTCCTTCAACCGTTCGGACTGCTCATGATTCGCGAGGAACCCCGTCAGGTCGTTGCAGTCCTCGATTCCGATCTTCTTGGATAGATCGACTGCTAAGCTCATCCTTGTCTTCATGTTCATTGGGTTCGTCCCTGCTTCACCCCCGGATCATCTTGCATCGGGGGTACAGTTCGAGAAAGCGATCCTTGGCCAACCGCTGACGAGTCTCCTCGCTGAGCCCCACGGGAAGCGTCTTGCTGATCGCAAGGGCCAGGTGCTTCGACACCATGTCCTTGTGCTGGGACTCATTCATCACGATGCCGATCAGCGTCCCTTCATGATCGAGCACCAAGAACATGAAAGCGCCTACACCAGCGAGAGCTGCTCGCCCTTCTTCGACTTCTTCGGAGGAGACAACTTTCCCTCCAGGGCAACCAGCGCACGGTCCAGGGCAGAGCGGACGAAGGCATCCTGAACGACGTTGCCCATCTCCGTCAGGATGCCCATGGCCAGGTCGATGCGCGACTTCAACGAGAGGCGAGGAAGAGGATCGACCGGCTTGTTCGCCGTCACGTCCCACTCGATCGAGTTCTGGCCGGTGAACTTGTCCGGTCGCTCTCCGACCTCGATGACCACGCCCCACCGCTTCAGTTCCGCCAGACGCTTGTGGAACGAAGCTGCCTTGTCACTATGACGACCGAGCATCTGGTCTAATTCGCGTCCCGTGAGCGGTCCTTTTTGGTAAAGTGCATTGTACACTTTAATCTGCATTTCCCCGAGCTTGCCAGAGCTGTTGATGTCACGGAACGCTTCGACGGACGTGTGCCTACTCATGCCATTCTCCCTTCGCCTCGGTGATGACGATCTTGTCGTCGGCCCACTTTCCCCAGCGCGAGATCTCCTCGTACTCCCAGCTCTCGGCTTTCTCTCCCTTCTGGGACGGCCTGGTCAAGAGCCACAGGGTATTGTGGTGCCAGCCAACGTTCACCAGCTTCTTGCCGGGAGGCAACGAGATCTCCATGGAAGATCTCATCCCCCTGGTCTTCACGTTGCTCCGGGAGCAACCCTTCGAGGACGACTCGACAAAGATGAGGCTAGCAAGCAGCAGACCGATGATCCCGTACATCACCGATCTGACGATGTCCATGAAGTGCTTCAAGAGAGACTTTGATCTGGTGTTGCGGCCCTACGACTGCTTCTTGGGCTTGTCCGGTCTTCTCACCGCCAGCTCGTCCTGGGGCTCGCTTCTTCGGATCTTCTCCCTGGTCGTCTCGGCCTCGATGAGCTGCGAGACTACCTTGAAGCCCACGATGATGAGCTTGGCCAGACAATCAAGTCCGGCCAGCGACACCTCGATCGGGATCTCTTGTGAGAACGTGAACTTGGATACCTTGGGTGACTGTGACATGGGATCTCCTTGTTTATGAACCATCACTCAGCTTGTCGTGCAGTGCCTTCAGAGCGGCGTTGTGGGGGAACGACTTCAGAGCCTCCGAACACATGGTCTTCGCTTCGTTCGTCCGTCCTAGCTCGGCCAGGGCAGCGGCGACCAAGATCTTGCTCATGTCCTCGAACACGGGTCCGTTGTCGAGCAACTGCATCACCACCTTGTTCTCCACCCCCATCTGGAAAGCGTCGATCGCCTCCTGCCACTTCCCCGCGTGGAACCTCGATCGAC
>Ga0315273_10008606_pt1 | contig 12888 bp, 9 predicted proteins | sample YL17G02_0_MG_FD_205753 | JGI IMG/M metagenome (GOLD analysis project Ga0315273, IMG submission 205753) | Sediment microbial communities from Yellowstone Lake, YNP, Wyoming, USA - YL17G02_0 | ecosystem: Environmental > Aquatic > Freshwater > Lake > Sediment | place: USA: Wyoming | collected...
GGTCGTGTAGCAGCCCACGAGCTCGCCGACGCCCGAGGAGTCGATGGTCGTGACGTCCCTCATGTCGACGAGGATCTTCGTCGCGCCTCCGTTCACGGCCGCATGGATGGCCTCCCGCATCTGCAGGTCGCCCGCCCCGATCGTGATCTTGCCGTGGAGCTCGACGATCTTGACGTCGCCGACATCTCGCGTGGTCACCGTGGTCTTCATCGTGTTTGTACTCCCTTCTTCCTGTCTCCGCCGAGGTGTTTTCTCATCGTGAGGACGGTGCCGCCGCGCGCGCCGCGCGAGAAGATCACGTCGTCCATGAACGTCTTCATGTAGAAGATGCCGCGGCCCGAGGTCTTCATCTGGTTCTCGGGCGCGAGCGGATCCGCGACCGCGGTCGCTTCGAAACCTTCGCCCTCGTCGCCGACGACGATCTCGAGGTCGTCCGCCGAGCCTCCCAGGGAGAGCATGACGCGCCGCGCCGGATCCTGGCGGTTCCCGTGTTTGATCGCGTTCGCGAGGGCCTCGCGGAGCGCGACCCCGATCCAGTGCTCGGCGTCGTTCTCGATACCCCGCAGCCGGCAAACGTATTCGAGGACGGCCTGGCCGAGCTCGAGATTCTCGAACCGGCTGGAGAGCCACAGCACGATCGGTCCCGGCGAAACGGACGATTCCGTCATTGCAAATGAACGAGGAGACGCGCTGCTAAGCTCGACCCTCGATGGTTACCTCCACCATCATCCCGAAACGCGGGCGCATGATACGCGAGCGCGCCGCGGGCCGTCCATCGATCCGGCCCTCCGCATTCGCGCTCCTGGCCGCCCTCCTGGCCGCCCTCCTTGCCGCGGCCAATCCCGCGACGGCCGACCGCCCGATCGCCGAACGCCTTCCCGAAGCGGTCGCGGGCGCCCAGAAGCTCGTCGAGAAAGTCCGTGGCGTGCCGTTTCCCGGGACGGTCGCTTCGGCGATCCTGCACGAGAAGGACCTCGCCCGCGTGCTCGCGAAAAAGCTCGTCGAGGACCTGCCGGCGCCGTTTCCCCGCTACGCCGCCTCTCTCGCGGCCGCCGGCTTCTTCGACCCCGAGCCGGGCCTCGAGCAGAAGCTCACGACGCTCTACGCGCGGCAGGTCGCCGGCTTCTACGATCCCGCCGAGAAGAAGTTCTTCATCGTGCCCGAGCGGACGGCCGAGACGGCCGTGGCCGGGACCGCCGCCCTGGGCCTCTCGGCCGAAGCCCTGCTCGAAGACACGCTTCTGGCCCACGAGCTGACGCACGCGTTACAGGACCGCCGCCTCGACCTCGTACCTCGACTCAAGGCGCTCCACGATTCGTCCGACGGCCTCCTCGCGCTCGAGGCTTTTCTCGAAGGAGAGGCCACCGTCGTGATGATGGACGCCCTCCTGACCCGGCTGCCGGACGAGTCGAAGGAACTCTTCGGCGAGGACACCCTCGCTACGATGATGTCCGGCCTCGCCAAGGGCGCCGCCGTGGAGGGCGCCGAGGGCGTGCCGCCGTTCTTCGTCAAGGAAATGCTCTTCCCGTACGTGGGGGGAACGGCGTGGATCCAGGCGCGGAAGAAGGCTGGCGGCTGGCCTGCGGTCGACGCCACGTACGCCCGGCCGCCCCGGACGACGTCCGAGATCCTCCACCCGGAACGCACCAGCGCGGCGCGCGTTCTCCTCGACGCCGGCGACCGCCCGACGTCCGCGAGCGTTCCCCCCGGAATGCGCCTTCTCTACGAGGACACCTTCGGGGAGTGGATGCTCGGAACGCTCCTCGAGCGCGCGGGGGCCACGAACGCCGCCGCGCTCGCCGCCGAGTGGCAGGACGATCGCGTCGTCTTCTTCGAGCCGAAGGAGTCTCTGGGCGCCGGCACGCTCCCGGTCGGATTCGTGTGGCGCCTGCGCGCGACCTCGCCGGCCACCGCGAAACGAATTGCGACCGCGCTGGAACCGCTCTACGCCCGTCCGGACGGCCGGTTCGCGGCCACGGTGACCGCCACGGCCGATCGCGTCGAGGTCGTGCGCGGCCGGACTGCGGCACACGCCCCCGCGCCGGAGAGGGCCCTCAGCTCCCCGCGATCAGCTTCAGCGCCGCAGGAAGGAAAATGAAGAGCTGAACGGCGTCGAAGGTGCCGTGCGCGAAGATAGACGCGACGGCGTTTCCGGTCCTCGAGAAGGCCGCCGCGAGGACGGTCGTGATCGCAAGCAGTCCGACGAAGAAGAACGGCTCGCCGTAGCCGGCGTGCGCGAGCAGGAACAGGATCGAGGCCGGGACGGCCCCCAGCCGCCGCTGGAGAAACGCCCGGAAGTGAAATTCCTCGAGCGTCATGGCGAGAAGCACGAGGAGGCCCCTCTGCGCGGCGGGACGGGAGGCGAGCCAGCCCACGAGAGGCGGCACCGTGCGGTGCGGGTCGTAGTCGAAGGCGCGAAAGAGAAAGGCCGCCGAGACGCCCACCACGATCGTCAGCGTCCAGCCGATGAGACCCAGCGCGGCGCCGGCACCCGCCTCCGCGAGCGGGCGCCTCGAATCGAGCCCGAGAAAGGCGCGCAGCGGCGGTCTTCCGCTGAGCAGCCACCAGCCGAGAAGAAAGCCCGCGAGCAGGGTCTGCACGGCGAACACCTGGGAGAAGCGGAGCGTCGTGACGTCCGGGGCGCGCCCCCCGGCGGCCGCGGGCAGCAGCGTCGTCGCGATCAGCACGAGAACGAGGAGGAGAAGCGCGGCGCGCTTCCTCCAGGGCGACGAGAACGCGTCGCGCCGGAAGGCTCCCTTCCGGTCCGCCACGAAGACGATGGCGAGGACGAGCGGGAGGCCTGCGCCGAAAAGGAGAGCTCTGTCGAGAGACGTCACGCGTGGGAGCCCGGAGGGCCTCAGAACTTTAGCAGACGCAGGTGGAGCAGGCGCTAAACTCGGACTTCGGGGAGACACCTTAGATGCGAGCAGAACTCACACAGATCGACCTGTCCCCCATAGGCGAGCTCGTCCGAATCCGTAAAGAGGAGACGGTTCTCGAGGAACGCCTCGCGAAAATGGAGACGAAGAACGAAAACGTCTCGCCCGTCGTATACGCGCGCGTCAAGAGCGACTACGAAGCGCGCAAGGGCGAACTCGCGCGGGGGTCGCAGCCCCTCAAAGAGAAGGCGCTCCGCGAGTACCAGCGCCTGAAGGTCCTGCGCGTCGAGGTCGAGCGCGCCGTGCTACAGGTCTCGCTCGAGAAGGAAGAGCTCGAATTCCGCAAGGACCTCGGGGAATTCCCCGACAACGAGTTCACGAAGCGCCTCGCCGACTGCGAGAACCGCCTCGCGGAGGAGCGCCGACAGCTCGAGGACGTGCTCCAGATGCGCAACACCTTCGCGGCGGCATTCCGCTCGGAAGAGGAGATGGAGACCGGAACCCTCCAGCCCGGGCCTCCCCCGCCCGGGCCTCCTCCGCCCGCGCAGCGCGCGCCTTTCGCGCCTCCCGCGCCTCCCGCGCCTCTCGCTCCTCCCGCGCCGCACGCGCAGCGCGCGCCTCTCGCGCCACTCGCGCCTCCAGCGCCTCCAGCGCCGCATCCGGCGGGAGACGACCTCACTCCGGACGGGACAGTGATCACCGCTGCGAGGCCAATGTCTCCCGGCGCCAGGATCCTCTCCAGTCCGGGAGTGCCCCTCGCCAGGACACCGGCGGCGGAGCCGTCTCACAGTGCCACGATCATCCTTCCGCGCGCCCGGCTTTCGCTTCTCGAGGGCGACGAGCCCGTGAGGGAATTCCTCCTGAAACCCGGCGTTTCGGTGATCGGCCGCCTCGCGCAGAGCGACATTCAGCTCCCCTCGCCCGATGTTTCGCGCCGGCACGCGCAGGTCACCGTCGGGCCCGACGGATGCTTCGTCTCCGATCTCGGCTCCGAAAACGGCGTGAAGGTGAACGGCCACCTCGTCGAGAACCACCGGCTCGAGGACGGCGACGTCGTCGTTCTAGGAAAACAGCGGCTGGTCTTCCGGGCGTGACGGCCGGCGCTCGGACGCTCCGCGCCGGCCTTTCATCTTTTCACCCGCCTTCTTGACGGCGCCCCGAGGGAATCCGATCATGCCGATCAGTGCAAGAGCCTGGAGGGTTCGAGACCGCGCGACTTCTGCCGTCGGCCGGAGTGAACGCTCCCTTCGGCCTGCACGTCGTCCTCGATGTCCCGGACCCGGGCGGTGCGCGCAGCCCGTGGGTGCGGCTTTCGGAGGCTGACGACTTCGCACGCGTCTATCTGGCCGCGGTCAAGGGAGACGACAACACCATCCTCGAGCTCTGTGCGCTGAAGCTGATGCCGGACGCCTGGCCGGAAGGCGCGACACCGGCGGCCCTCGGCGTGACGAACAACGACCTCGAGGACCGGTGGGAGAGGGAGAACGCGCGCCTCGTCCAGCTGCGCGTGCTGTCGCCGCACTTCCCGCGCCTCGTCCGCATCGACGACTCCGCCGGTGAGCTCGCCCACCGCCTTCCGCCTCTTCTCTATTCGCATCCAGGACGTTCGTTCTTCGTTCCGCCCTGCCCGCGCTGCCGGAATCCGCTCTCGCTCTGCCGCGACGAAGCCTGGCTCGCCGGTGCCGGGCTCCCTTCCTTCGCCACGACGCTGGACCGCCTTCTTTGGTGCGAGCGCTGCGCCCGCGGATCCGAGACGCCCACGGTCTACACGACTTCGCGGATCAGCGCGCCGCGCACCGCCGTCCGTTCCGCCACCGACCTCCTCGACGATCTGGGCAACGCGCTCCGCGAGGTCTGGACGAAGGAAGAGGCGACCGCTCTGGTCGGCGCGGAAACCGCGAAGGCCGTGCGCGCCCTTCCCGCGGGCTCGGCCGCCGGCGCGGGCATCGGCGACCTCTTCACGCCGCTCACTCTTTATGGGTCGCCGTTCCTCCTGACCGTGGCGGCGCCCCTCGACCTCGAGACGCTCGCCGACGCGATAGGCGGCAGGCCCTGGGAGGCGCTCCCGGCTCCGAGCCCGAGAGCGGGCGGCGCTTTTCCCCCGCGCTGGGCGTGGCTCGCACGCCCGCCAGCGCCGACCAGACGGCTGCTGTTTCCGTCCGAGAGCTCTGGCCTCGATGCCGTCGAGATCTTCTTCCTGAAGCTGACCGCCTTCCGGCAGATCCTCGAAGGACTCACCGACTACTACCGGGCGACGGGACGACCGCATCTCGACCTCCACCCGCGCCACCTCCTGTTCGAGCTCTCGGGAGCCGGAGACGGCCTTCCCGTCTTCTGGACGCTTCAGGCGCGGATCCACGGTCTGGCCGCGGCCGCCGTGCCGCTCCCGGCTCCGGGGTCGCCGACGGTCGTTCTGCCCGGACAGGGGCTGGCCGTTCCCTACGCGGCTCCCGAGGTCCAGGAATTCCGCCTCGCCGGGTACCGGCCGGGCGAGTTCGTCTTCACCGACATCGAGGAAGAAGGGACCGCGGCACGGCGCTTCCGCCTCCGCGGCCGCCTGTCCGACCCGTACGGCCTCTATCCGGCGCCGCGGCCGCGCGACACGATCTTCCTGTCCCTCCCGGACCCGACTCTCGGCTTCGGCTTCACGGGGCTCGCCGTCCGGGCGACGTCCGGAGACATCCGCTCCGACGAGGCGGTTTTTGCGAGCGACCTGCTCGAGCTCGGGGAAAGCGGCCTTCGCCGCCTCCGCCTCGCGCTCGGCACGAAGCTTCCCGGTGCCCGCTATCGTGTCTTCCCGGATTTCGGCACGCCAGCCGATCTGCACGCCCTCGGCGTTTCCCTGCTCCGCCTGCTGCTCCGGAACGACGAGCAGGATCTCGGCGCCGTGCTCAAGGCCACCGACAGGCTCGGGCGAGAGGTGTCGGCGTGGGCGCCGGAGGCCCGGCGGGACGTCACGCTCGCCGCCCTTCTCAAGCGCGCTCCCGACGCGGCGCCCGCCTTTTCGAAGGCGCAGATTCTCTGGGGCCGCGACGACCGCCTCGCGAGCAGGCCGAATGCCGTTCCGGACGGACTCTGGGAGCGGGCGCTTCTCCTCGCCCTCCGCCTCGTCACCCGCGTGACGGGCTTCTCGGTGGCGGCGGGCCCGGCCGACTTCGACCCGCTCTTCCGGGAAGAGAAGCTCGAGCGGATCCTGCCTGAAATCGTGGGGATCCTCGCCGAGCTGCAGTCGCTCCTCTTCGAGCGGCAGCCGCTTCACCTCGAGATCCAGCAGGTTCTCGCCGAGATCCGTGAGGACGAGCGCTCGTCCGGGGCGCGGCCGTGAGCCGTCCCGCCTTCGTCGCCGTCGAAGTCTGGCTCGGTCCGATGGAAGGGCTACGTCACGTGACCCCGGCCGGGGACGCGCCCGCCACAGTCCACATCGGCCGCGTCTCCCTGGACAAGAAGACGAGCACGAGGAACGAGTTCGTGCTCTCGTACGGCTACGGCGTTTCGTCGGCCCACGCCGAGGTTCGCCTGGAAAGAGGGCGGCTCTTCCTGAAGGACAACGGGAGCACGAACGGGACCTCCGTCCAGTCCGGGCAGGTCACCGGGGAGATCGAGATCCACTCGGGCGACGTTTTCCTCGTGTCGTCGACACCGGTCCGGGTACGGCTCGTCGACGCGAAGCTCCCGGAAATGCCCTTCCCGCGCGTTCTCCGGGGAGAAGCCTGGCCGGACCCGGCGGTCCAGAGCATCGTGCGCGGCGCCCGCGAGTCCGCCACCCAGCGCGGCGAGCTCTTCGCCGACACGCGCCACCTCTGCGACTCTCTCCTGCGCTCGCGCACCGCGAGCGTTCAACGGATTCTGAGGGACGCGAACTGGTCGCGGGAGCAGGCGCTGACGGAGCTCTGGGAGGGGCGTCTTTTCGCAGGGCCCTACGAGTGGCTGAACGACCTCTTCCTGCAGCCGCTCGGCCTCAAGACCGGCTCCGACGAGCTGATCCTGTCGCCGAAGGTCGGCTTTCTTCTCGAGGAGTGCCAGCGCCGCTCCATCGAATCTTCGGCGATGGACCTCGAGACGACGCTTCGCCACGAGTTGTTGAAGCTGCTCCGGCAGGACGAGGAGAGCGCCGTCGGCTCGTGGCTCGCCCGGCGGATTCCGGGCTTCGCACCCGGCGAAGAGGCGCCGCCACCTCCGGCACCCCGGCCCTCGCGGCCTGCCGCCGCCGTCCCTACGGTGCCCGAGACGATCCCGAAAGCGGGCGGGGCGCGCCGCGCAGAACCGCCCAAGCGCGAACCGGCGCCCGAAGTCGCCGCTCCCGAGGCCGGGATAGCCGGCTCTCCGCTCACCCAGGACGACATCGCGCTCGACAGGAAGGCGCGTGAGCTGGCCGACGGGCTGCTTCGGGAGTCTGCCGCTTACCGCTTCTCGACGCCGGCGGACCGGCGCGAGGCGCTCAAATCGCTCGTCGTCCGGGAGCTTCACGCTCTCGCGCCGGACAAGAGGCCACGCGTCCTGGAGCAGCTCCGGCTGCAATTTCCCGTCGCCGTGTCCGGCGACGTTCCGAACCCCGAGGAGCTCCGGCTCCGGCGCCGCGTGGCCGAGCTGGAGCGGCGACTCGCCGAAGCGGCCTCCCAGCCGGCCGCGGCCGCCCCGAAATCCCCCGCAGGCGCCGCGACCCTGCCGTGGAAGACCTTGCTGACGCCGGAGGACGGCAAGGCCTCGACCTTAGAGCCCCGGTTTGCTGTCCTCCGCGATGTCCTCCGCTTCGCCCAGGACGTCGAGACGTTCACCCTCGGCCTCGTCGAAGCGATGACGATGCCGGGCGCCGAGACCGCGAGCTTCCGCCTGCCCAACTTCCGCGACCGTTTGAGCGGCTTCCTCGCCGCGGCCGCCGACGGGAAGAACGTGAACCCGAACGACGTGCGGGACTACCTCAACGAGCTGCGGCGCTGGCAGATCGCCATTTCGGCGGGGCATCACGAGGCCCCGAAGTTGTGGTTCACCAGGCTCTGGAAGAGAATCAGCCCGGCAGTCATCGAAGCGGGAAAACCGGAAGCGGGGTGGAAGCTCCGCGGGGAGACGGCGGAATGGTGGAACCAGTATCGCGACCTCGTGAAGGACCTCAACCCCGATCTCGTCCAGGATCAGGTCCTCCAGGCGGCGGCGCACTTCTCGCAGACGGAATACCAGAAGCTCAACAAGAGGAAATAAACGCGATGCCGACCTTCGACGGAAAGCCCGACCGGCGCCTCCGACTCGCCCTCCTCGCTCTCGTGATCGCCGGTGCCGCGTTTGCCGGAGGGTGCGGCTCCACCGCCGCGACGGTCGCATTCCGCTGCGCGCCCGAGATCAACGGCGGGACGCTCCTCACGGTCGACGTCGTCCGGGCCACCGAGCCCGAAGTCGAGAGGATCCGCGCTCTCGGCGAAAAGTGGTTCTACGACCCGCTCCGGGAATCCCTCAGGGACCGGACCCGAACCGCCACCTTTTCGCAGGCCGAGGGGCGCTGCGAGAAGGAGCTGACCGTCCCGGCCAGCAAGGACGACAAGTTTCTCGTGATCGTCGCGGACTACCGCTTCCAGAGCGCCGACCCGGGGCGCCACCTCATCGTCCTGCGCAGGGAAAAGTGGAAGGGCCGGACGATCCGGGTCCAGGTCCGCGACCGGGAATTCTCGATCGTCGAGCCGTGAAGAAGAACCGGCCTGTCCTCTGGGCCGAAGGGATGTTCCTTCGGCCGCACCACCTTCAGGCGGCGGAGCGATTCCGGGAGGAAGCGCTCCACGACGAGGTGCGGCGCATCCAGCCTTTCTTCTGGGGCGTCACGCGGATGGACGTCGCGGCCGATCAGATGGAGAACTTCGTCTTCGAGCTGCGCGACATCGAGGCGAAGCTGAAGGACGGATCCGTCCTCTCGGCCGGCTCGAACCTCCGGATCTTCCCCCGACCGTTCAAAGCCGAGCTCGAGCAGGCGGGAGGGCGGATGGACGTCTTTCTCGGGGTCCCGGTGTTCCGCGAGGACGCGCCGAACACGTTCTTCCCCGGCGAGGACAAGCGAGGCCAGGACCGCCGCCTGACCGCCGAGGTCCTCGAGGTGCCGGACGAGAACACCGGGACGAATCGCCAGCCCGTCGAGACACGCCTCGTGAACGGACGCTTGTTCTTCGGGAACGAGAACCGGGACGGCTACGAGTGCGTGCCTCTCGCCATCGTGGAGCGCTCGGGTCAGGGGAAGAACTTCCCCGTCATGTCGAAGGACTTCATCCCACCGGTGACGGAGATCGGGGCGTGCGCGGCGCTCCAGACGCTCTGCGAGTCGGTCACGAACCGGCTCGAGGCCAAGCATCGGCTCGTCCTGACCGAGGTGGCCTCGGGGCGCCTGGCCATCGAGTCGGAAGGGACGTCGGGCTGGCAGACGCTGATGAAGCTGAAGATCCTCGGCAGCTTCGTCTACATTCTCCAGCAGCTCACGCGGATCCCGCGCGTGCATCCGTTCCCGGTCTACTGCGAGTTCGCGCGCCTTCTGGGAGATCTCGCCATCTTCGACGAGGGGCGCCGGCCCTTGAAGGTGCCGCTCTACGATCACGACCGTCTCGGCCCCTGCTTCTTCGACCTCTGCCACAACATCGAGCTGCTCACGGAGAAAGTCGTCGCCTCGCGCTTCATCCGGGTCGAGTTCGTCCTCCGGGAAGACCTTCTCGTCGCGGACCTGCAGCCAGAATGGTTCACGAGCGAGGCGGAGTTCTTCCTTTCGGTGGAGACGGATCTGCCCGAGCGAGACCTCAAGGAGCGACTCAACACGATGAAGGTCGGCGCCGTGCACGACATTCCGCTGCTCCGGCAGCGGCGCCTTTTCGGCCTCGACCTCGAGATGCTCAAACGCATCCCTTCGGGGCTCCCGGCCGGAGACGACCACTACTACTTCACGATCGAGAAGGAAGGAATCTACTGGGCCAACGTCGTGAAGGATCACGTGATGGCGGTATCGGGCATGCTCGACCCGAAGCTCAAGTTCTTTCTATACGTCGTCTCCAAGCCGATGAGCACGACCCGTGGATAGCACCGGCACGACCGACCTGTTCCGGGTCTCGTCCCGCCTCTTCCTGTTCCTCAGCTCGTTCCGGCAGAAGGTCCGCCGCAGCATCCGGCTCGAGCCCGACACCGTCGCCGCCGATCTCGAGGAGATCTTCGACGAGCAGGCGCGCGCCGTCCGGGGCAACCCGCGGCTCGACGCGCTCTACGAGAAGGCGCGGTACCCGCTCGTCGTCCTCGCGGACGAGATCCTCCTCCATTCCGGCTGGGACCACAGCGCCGAGTGGGAGCAGCGCATCTTCGAGGAGAAGTACTTCAGGACGAACATCGGCGGCGACCAGTTCTTCTCGATCGCGAAGGACCTCCGTCCCGACGATGTCGAGCTCGCGGCCATCGTCTTTACCGGGCTGGCGCTCGGATTCCGCGGCAAGTACCGCGAGCGCCCCGAGAAAGCCGTCGAGGTCAAGAACCGCGTCTACCGGCTCCTGGCGGAATACCTCGCGGACGTGGGCGAGAAGATCACGCCCGAGGCGTATCACGTTACGGCGGGCGCGGCGCGCAAGCTCTCTCCCGCGGTCACCCTCGCACGCGTGGCGATCGTCGGCGTGGGCATCCTCTTTCTCTACTACGCGATCACGTGGCTCATGTGGGCCCGCTCGGTCGACGAGCTCCGGACCGTGGTTCAGGGGATGGGGCTGGTGTAGACGTCATGCAAGAGCTCCTCTCGCTGATCCAGGGGCTTCCAAGGCCGCTCAAGTACCTCGCCGGCGCCGTCCTGTTCATTCCCCTCGGCTACTTCCTCATCCGCCTTCTCGGGCTCGAGAAATACTGGTGGCTCTTCCTGCTCGGGTTGCTCGTCGTTCTGGCCGCCGTCCTCCTCTTCGAGGTGCTGCGCAAGGGGCGTGAGAAGCAGAAGGGCCAGGCGTTCGAGGGCGAGCTCCGGAAAGACTCGCAGTCCGCCGGCGCGTCGAAGGAGGAGGTGCGCGAGGCGCTGAAGGACCTCTCCGTCAAGTGGCTGGAGGCGGTGCAGAATCTGAAGGCGGCTGGCCTCGACATCTACTCGCTGCCCTGGTACCTCCTCATCGGGGAGCCGCAGTCGGGAAAAAGCACGACCCTCAAGAACTCGGGGCTCGAATTCCCCGTTGGGGGAGACGCGCTCTCGGGCGCCGGCGGGACGCGCAATTGCGACTGGTGGTTCGCGAACGAGGCCGTCATCCTGGACACGGCCGGACGCTTCACGTTCCAGGAGGAAGCGGCTCCCGACGCGTCGGAGTGGTCGAGCTTCCTCAAGCTCCTCCGAAAGCATCGCGGCTACTGCCCCATCAACGGCGTCCTCGTGGTCATTCCGTGCACGTCGCTCCTCGAGGACACGCCTGAAGAGCAGGACAAGAAGGCGCAGAACATCCGGGCGAAGCTGATCCACATTCAGCGCCTCCTCGACATCCGGTTCCCGATCTTCTTCCTGATCACCAAGGCCGACCGCGCGCTCGGGTTCTCGGAGTTCTTCACGAAGCTCGACCCGGTCGAGCAGCGCCAGCTCTTCGGCTGGTCGAACCCCGCCGGCCCCGAGAAACCGTACGACCCGAATGTCGTGGACGCGGCCTGGGATCAGATCGTCACGCGCGTTCACAAGCTCCGGCTGAAATTTCTCTCGAGCGAGGAAAACGTCGCGAACGCCGACCGGTTCTTCGTCTTCCCCGAGGAGCTGCGCGCCCTGAAGGACCCGGTCCGGCGCTATCTCGATGGCATCCTGACGCAAAGCCGCTACGACGAGCCGTTCGTCTTCCGCGGGTTCTACATCTCGAGCGGCGTCCAGCAGGGCAAGCCGATTGCGCAGGCCACGCGCGACCTCCTGAAAGGCCCGTCGGGTTCCACGGGCGACGTCATCGAGAGCCTCGAGAACATCTTCAAGAAATCGCGCGCCTTCTTCATCAAGGATTTCTACGAGAAGAAGGTCTTCCCCGAGCAGGGGCTCGTCGCGAAGACCCGCGCGGCGGCCGCGCGCGAGAAGAAGACGACGCTCGTTTGGCGGATCCTGACGTGGGCGATCCTGCCGCTGATCATCCTCACGATGATTCCGGCGTTCCTCTCGCTCCGGAGGATCCTGAACCCGATCCGGACCCACGCCATGCAGGCGCAGCAGTGCATGAAGGTGCCCTGCACGATCGCCCAGAAGTACGAGCTGACCCGCATGCTCTATGAAGACCGCGTCGAGCTCGGCAGGCACCCCTTCCTTCTCGGCCTCTTCCTGAGGGGTGCGAAGTCGAACGAGATCCAAGGCCTTCTCGCGACCGTCCAGCAGAAGCTCTTCTTCGACGGAGTCGTCCGGCCGCTCCTGAAGGAGTCCGAGGCGCGGATGGCCGTTTTGAACTGGGAGACCTTCTCCGACTACCCCGCGTTTTTCGGCGCTCTTCAGAGTTTCCTCGCGTGGCGCGGCTTCGACCAGTCCCTCAAGAAGGCGGACGGCACGGACGCCTTCCGCGCGGAGGACCTCCGCCTCCTCGGCCTCGTCAACTTCGCCCAGAAGACGAAGGGGATCGCCGGGAGCGAGTATGCGGCCGAGATCGACGAGTGGGCGGCCCAGATCACGCCGGCGGACCCGCGGCCGGATCAGTTCGTCACGCAGCTCGCCCGGGGGCGGGCCACGGGCGACCTGAAGGTCGTCGTCCCCGATCCGAGCCGTCCCATCGACACGTTCGAGCGGTACTGGACCGTCGCGAACCTCGCGCGCTGGGACTGGAAGCTCATGAAGGGGCTGGAAGAATGGGTCCGGCTCTACACGGCGCTCACGGGAATCGTCGATCCGCAGCAGGCGAGCTACCTGAAGCGCGCCGCCGACACGGCGAAGCTGTTCAAGGCGAACTACGAAGCTTTGAGCAAGCACCTCGAATCGCCGCGTCCCGGAGAAAAGGGTTTCCCGGGCGCGAGCGTCGAGCAGTGGCAGCGCTATCTGAACGAGTCCTATGCGCTGCTCCTCGCGGTCGGGCCGCCCGCC
>Ga0315273_10008608_pt1 | contig 12887 bp, 23 predicted proteins | sample YL17G02_0_MG_FD_205753 | JGI IMG/M metagenome (GOLD analysis project Ga0315273, IMG submission 205753) | Sediment microbial communities from Yellowstone Lake, YNP, Wyoming, USA - YL17G02_0 | ecosystem: Environmental > Aquatic > Freshwater > Lake > Sediment | place: USA: Wyoming | collected...
GATCTTTCGATCCTCCTGGCTGGGTCTGGTCAACCGAGATCACCGAGTGATCTCCCGACCTCCATCGTGGGCTTTGGACAAGCCCACGACTTCAGTCGTGGGTGGTTGACTCTGGTATGTCTGCCGTTCCATCACTCGGACATCTGGTGCCTGGAAGAGGAGTCGAACCTCCATCGGGTTGCCCCGGCTACGGCTTGAACGTAGTGTGTAAACCGTTCCACCACCCAGGCTCATCAACATCTTACTCCAACCCAACCACCCTGACAAGCTACTTCTTCTCCGTCGCATCGATCCTCTTCGAGGCAACGAACACGGCGAGATAGATCAGTCCGATCCCCAACATCTTGACGATCCTGAACACGATGACACCTTTTGACGAGGATGCCTCTTGCCGGTTGGGCTAGGCGAGATCTTGCCTCTTGCCAAAGAGAGACCTAGCACATTCCGCCTCCATGGATAACCTCTTCTTGGCCACCTCGATGAGGATCGGAACCTCGATGTCGCCCTGAGTGAAGTACCACACCAGGTATTGCAGATATGCGGTCCGCAATCGAATGACCGCCTCCAGCACCCTCTCCTCATGCTCTCCCTTCGTCCCATCGAACCATAGGTTCACGAGGTATCCCAGCGGCTGGAAACTCAACTTCAGCGGGATGGATATCTTGATGTCCACCGAGGAGTGATAGATTCCGTTCTCCCTCTCGCCCGCATCGTCAAGATGAATCCAGGATCCACCTCGATCCCGACCGATCTGGACCTCGATACCGACATTCTTCAATGAGAAGCTGAGGAGATTGGGGATGCTCATCCCATCCCAGCCCGGCCTGTAAACCGAGTCGCATCCGACCTCGGCATTCCCACATTCTATGATCGTGATGATGTCGTTGATCATCTGGACGATCTCATCGGCATTCTCCGCCGTCAGCTCTGGTTTCTGATCTTCCCAGCTGTTGCGAGTAAATGTTGACATCGTTCGCTCCTTCTTTCTATTGGTGGACGGTGGGCGATTCTCACGCCGCTTCTCTTGACAGCCGGAACGTGACTCCGGTCAGCGATGCCAACCCGACGGAGAGGTCACTGATGAGGTGACATCACATCGAGAGACCCATTGGGATCAAGACCGCCCTTCACATCTCCTCTGGTAGAGGGAAGAGGAATCGAACCTCGCCTCGCCCTGATCTGGGGCAGATAGCAGTTCATAAAACTGCCGGCTCACCATGAGCTTTCCCTCCATTACGGCTGGTACCCATCCGGGAATTCGAATCCCGAACATGCGCTTCTTAAGAGCGCCGCCTCTTACCAATTGGGCTAGATGGGCATTGTTCGTGGTGGCGAACCGGGGACCCTAGCTATTCCCCTTGCTTACCGGCGTTACGATCCGGAAAAGGGCATCGTCGCTGGAAATCCTACTTGCATCCGGGCATAAATGCCGGTCTGCTCAGGATCGGTCATGACTCCGATCCCTTTCGATTCCAGAACTCCCTACGGGAGCGTGTCGCCACCACCATCCGTCCAGCTCGAGTTCTGGGCGAACACCTTCACGAATCGCCTTTCGAAGCCCACGGCTTCAGCCGTGGGTGGTTGACCCATCTCCTGACGATCGAGTCTCTCCCAAACGCTCCAACAACATCCTCTCCTTTTCCGCTATCTCATCAGCGTTCGGGGCGAAATCGAGGTAGGAGGTGAACTCTTCCATCTCGAACGCCGCCCGAATCTTCATCCGCCGGAACCCATGATCTCGACACAGGATATCCGCCACCTTGTGCATCTCGTGATACCCCCACCAGGGCATCGGTTTGTTATTTTGATACTTGTGGTTCCATGCGGCCAGATGCTCGTCCATCTCCTCCAGCATCACCCGCCCAGCAATCTCCAGCACCATCTTCCTGAACTTCGGCTGTGTGAACCGATGATCATGCTCGAGGCGGATCGACGACCCACCATCAGGACAGTCGGAGACCAATAGGTACCAAGGCATCTCAGTAGACTCCTTTGCCGGGAATGACATTCCTCACTCCTCCCGTCGGATCATCGACATCTCCAGCCCGACGAGGAATGACATGGATGTGGGCATGTTCCACCGTCTGACCTGCGACCACCCCGTTGTTGATCCCGATGTTGAATCCCTGGATGGTCGGGTCCTTGGACGCCAACACGATCTGACAGGTCCTGATCATGCAGAAGACATCGTACCTGCCGTTGGCACTCTCCACCTCATCGAAGATGTCGGTGATGTGGTCCTTCGGGATCACGAGCATGTGTCCCTCGGTGACCGGATGGAGATCGTAGATGCAGAACATCGAATCCAAATCGAACTCGATCCTGTTGCAGTCGATGTCACAGAACGGACAGTCCATTTCCTCACTCCTTTGAAAGACACTGGTGTCCACGGGGGGAATCGAACCCCCACGGGGTATGACCCCATCAGATTCTGAGCCTGACTCGTATGCCTGGTTCCGACACGTGGACATCCCTTCGAACATGGAGGCGGAGGTGGAATCGAACCACCTATCTCCCAACCGGTAATATCCCCGGGAGGGCGGATTGCCAGCTTCCCCTACTCGCCATCTGGTCCAAGCGGATCGAATCGAACGATCTATCTCCAGGGCCTATGCCCCGGTGGATTCCCGGCTTCCCCCAACTTGGATCATGGTGCGGAGGGAGGGGATCGAACCCTCAGCCTTCGGCTTATCAAGCCGGTGCTCCACCAGTCGAGCTGCCTCCGCAAAACCCTTCATTCCTGCAGATATGAGAATCCATCAGCGCTATCGAACCATGGGTGTCGTTCCCAATACTTGTCATCCCCCTTCACGAACGACATCAGATGCAGGTCCGAGTATCGACTGTGCTTCTCGTTGTGACATCGAACACAGACCAGGTCACACTTGTCGAGCTCCTCCTTCAGCTTCTTCCAAGACAGCCTGTCGAATTTGCAGCTGAGGTTGAACTCCTTCGAGTCTGAATCTCGATGGTGAAAAGCGAATGCTGAAGGGTTTCCTTTGAACCCACACTCCTTACATTCCCCTCCGAGATAAGCGACCGCCATCACCTTGTTCCTCATCCGCTTCACGGTGACGCCACAGGAGTTGCATAGAACTCTCTTCCCTTCTGCCACGAACTCACGATTGCAGATCTGGCAAATGTTGACCCTCGGGAGAACCATCCTGTCTGGTTTGTTCTCATGTATTCGTCTCGTATTGTGCGATCCCCATGGGCTGCACTCCAGACAATACTTGCGATTCCCGACATTCCGGCCCACCCCTCCTACCACGATCCTCGATGGGAACTGTTTCCCACACTGCATACAGGTCTTCATATTCACACCTCCAAAACTTCATTAGGAGATGTTGCCTAATTGACCTGCGTATGGCATACTTCTTTTTCTAAGCTAATGGTGCCCCCGAAGGGAATCGAACCCCCATCCCTTGGTTAAGAGCCAAGTCGTCTGACCGTTGACATACGGAGGCACATCTTCACGCTCCACCTGGGGGAAGGGTGTCATCCCCGACCGGCTCCTCGATCGGAGTCCCCGGTTGGGGGAACTCGATGGTCGGCAGACCGTCATCCTTCCCGTACTTGTCCCAGTCGATGGGTGCCGGCCGATCCACCGTGAGGACATCGACCCACACGGTTCCGAACTCCTTGCGATAGATCGTGCCATTCATCCAATCGATGTACGAGATGCCCGGCACATCTCCCGTCCTGCAGCATTCCGCCCATCGAGGTCTGCTGAAACCTACCGACAATCCCTCCCGACGAACACCCACGGGCAGCCAGATGCCGAGGGAACCCGATGCCTTGAAGGCCACGAACTCCTCGTACCTCACATCGAAGAACTCGGACTTCGGCTCCGTCGCAGTCCTGATCCTCAGTGCCATGACATCCGGAAAGCAGATGTAGACGAAATCGATGACCGAGAGATATGTCCTCGAGGAAACCTTCCCTGCGACCATCGTGTCGAGCCTGACCCTCCCAGGTGAGGGCTTGTCATCCTTGCATCCCACGAGGAGCACGGCCGAGATGAGGAGGAGCGCCCTCATCGATCCGACCGACATCGACATCACCTCCTGATGAGGACTGCCGAACGATCCCACGAGCGAGGAGTCGGTCCATCCTCTTTCGCCTCGTGATGTCCACCTGCGCCCTCTCGCCATCCAGGTCGCTCTCGATGCTCAATCCATCTGCGAGAGGAAGGAGGCCGGATGAGGATCGCCTCCTCATTCGGGGACGATCCGCATATCTCCTGTCCAGCTCCTCGTAATCCCTGCCGGACAACTTGGGGACGGGCTTCAGATAGAGTGGCATCTCATCGACCTCCACATTTCAGCTCCACGATCGGACGCTTTGCACTTGCTGCAGATCTTCTCCCGCACTCCACCCTCGATCCATCTGACGGCGGCATTGCAGCAGTCACTGATCTCCTCTCTCAGACCACCATCCGTCAGATGGCTCGTGGGCGGCGGAATCAGACCAGGAACTCCCTGCTTCGGCTTGTTCATCTCCGTCCCCTCGTGTTAGGAATGTTGGTGGACCCAACCAGGCTCGAACTGGTTTTTCGGATTTGCGAAACCCGTGTTCTCCCAAACGGTGAACTATGGGCCCAACTATCACTTGACCATGACTTGCCACTCATCATACTGCACCCGAGAATCGATCAGTCCCTTGTCCGTGAGGGTCTTGATGAGGACATCCGTTCGCCCCATATCCGGGGGCGGCATCGGCGGAGGCGGGTTCTCCGGCACATCGACGGCAGAGGACGATCCAGCCGATATGATCCCCGACGGAGAGTTGGGCTTTCCCATCGCTCCTCCCCCTCCTCCTCCATTCGAGGGCTTCGTGGTCTTCGACTTCGTGTCCTCTTCTCTCACATCGACCCACTCTCCCGGTCTCGTGTTCTTGGAGAGGATGGTGCCGAGAAGCAGCCTCTGTTCGGACGATCCCGTCGACTCGAGGACGGCACCCATGATGTCCGTCCTCTTCTGTTGCCTCTCGAGTTCGGCGGAAAGACCCTGCGTCCCTATCGAGAATTTCGACACGGGGATGAATGCCAACATGAGGCATCCGACGGAGATGATGAACATGGAGACATGTTGCATTCCGATGTCGAACTGCTTCCTGCAGATGGCGATCACCGGCAGGATGAAGATCCCGATGCCGACCAGCGCCAGGATGATGTGCCCGATGAGCTCCATATTGCGCCTCCATGATGACTGGTTCCCGAGGAAGGACTTGAACCTTCATAGGATCTTTCGATCCAATACCGTATCCAAAGTACGGGGCCATACCGTTAGGCGACTCGGGAATGACTACAACAGTCCATACGACTTGGCCCACTTGCGAACAGCACCATCGCTCACTCCATATTGCTGTCCAATCTTCACCATACTGGTATGAGAGATCAATGCTTGGAGCTCATCCTTGGATGGTCTTTCGACTTTTCTGCGCCCCTTCGAGAAACAAGAGAAGCACATCTCATTCTTGGTTCCCCGCCCAATCTCACAACCACACTCAGAACACAAAACCGGATGACCCACTTGATGAACAGATAACGGGAAAACCAGTTGTAGATCCGGATGCCCCTGTAGGGTCTGTGGCTGTGGCTGTGGTGGAATTGAGGGAGAAACGACTTTTTCTCTCCTCTTGTTTCTCCCCGAAAAAGTCAGAGTTTGAGAATTGCAGTTCGGACAGAGCAATCTTAGATTACCTATCCTGTTGTCATCTGGAACACCATTGATATGGTCCAACACCATCACCAACGGATCACCTTCCCACTCGGGCAACATCCCACATTTGTGACAAATGTCTTGAAGCAAACCAGTAGCAAGAAGCCGTTTCTTGAGATGAAACCTACTGTAAGAACTATTCTCCACCAATATATCCTCAATTGGACATTGTTTAGCCTGGTGGAAAACTGCCGATTTCTCAGCCACAAACCGAAGAGACCTCTCCTTCAACCCAGAGAGACCAATCCCCTCCTCTTTACAACGATTCTTGACAGTGATGTGGTTACTGCCTTTGCTCTCCAATCCGAAATGAGAAAGTACCTGTCTCATCGTATCACTCTGATCGATGATCTCCCGGAACTCCTCGCTCGATACCTTCCAAACTGGACTGCGATGTTTTCTTGACATATGAGTGTGACCTCCTGTTGAGTATCACATTCATATTGTCGATAACGATACATCTAACCTGCATCGCAAACAGGAATGTTACCTTTTATTTTGGCTGCCGAGCCTGAACTCGAATCAGGGCTACATGCTTCAGAGGCATGCGTGCTACCAGCTACACCACTCGGCAATGTCGGACGAGCGCATGGACAGTACCTTTTCACGGGTTCCTTGTCAGGGTGACTCTGTGCCGTTCTGCGCTCGTCCAAGATTTGCGAGACGGTCGGACTTTCATGGTGCAACCCCAGAGGACTCGGGGCGGTCCGCCGAACCTACCAGTTCCCAGCTCCTCGTGCGACATCTCCTCGTTGGCTTGGGAGCCTGGTTGTCCGTCTCGCTTCGGATCCGATGGTCGTCGCAGGACACATCGGAACCTCTGGTGTCCGCCGGGGGACTCGAACCCCCACGAGAGTTGATTCTCACATGGCTCTCAACCATGCCCCTATACCAGATTCGGGTAGGCGGACACAACATCTCGACTACGCCGGAGGTGTGACCGTCCACCCCAGCTTGACGAGGAGCTTCAGCGTCCCCTCCGCCGTGTTCCTGTCATACTCCTGCTCAGACTCGGACAGACGATCGTACGGAATCAGCGTCGGGTTGTGCTTCTGGACATCGTCCCTGGCGGAACCGTATGTCCAACCCTCCTTGACACGACCCTGCGCCCAGATGTCATGGACCTGCTCTGCGATCTGCTCTCGGAGCAGCGCCATCTCGGGCGGCAGGGCGACATCCGATGTGTCCAACGGCTTGGGATCGTACTCTCCGAACGGTGTTTCCATGACCCATCAACCTTCCTTGCGTCGGTGTGTGACATCGAACTTATGATATTCCACAGAAGGGCAGTTGACAAGAAGAAACTGGTGCCCTCCCCCGAACTCGAATCGGGACGATTATCACGGTCTGAGCGTGACTCCTCTGCCATTTGGGATAGAAGGGCATGAAACAACTGGCGGGCGTGACCGGATTCGAACCGGCGGCATCCTGCTCGACAGGCAGGCACTCTAACCGCTGAGCTACACGCCCAACACTGGTGGTCCCTCCCGGAGCCGCCCCGGGGTCTCCTGCTCTTCAGGCAAGCGCTACTCTGACTCAGCTAAGGGACCATTATGACTGGTACGCCCGGCCCGATTCGAACGGGCGCACTCATCCTTAGAAGGGATGCGCTCTAATCCAGACTGAGCTACGGGCGCAACACGAACCAGGGACACTCCTCGGCATCCACCGGCTCGACATTCTCGTAGTGCGCCATCGTCGGGCAACACAGACGGTGCATCTCGTCCTCGGAGACATCACAGTAACAGTCATCATCGGAATCGAACGGACCACGGTGATGCTCGCAATCTCGACAGGTCATCATGACTCCTTCTCCGGCGTCAACGGCTTCTCCTCGTCGAGCCTCGTGTACACAAGGGAGATGAACCTGTAGAACAGACCTTTCCCGAGGAACATGCTGTCTCTCATTGTCTGCAAGGTCACCATCTTCCCGATCCCCCACTCGTCGCTTTCCCACAAATATGCGACTAGAAAGCTGAATGTCCTGTTGTCATCGAATTGGACGACGAGGTCCCCTGCGAACCCCCTGACATCCTTGAGGATGCCACGGTGCTCGTCACGCCAGGGGTGATCGCCTTGGCAGCCGGAGAGGAGGACGATTGCGAACAAGATCGGCATCAGTGGTCTCATGATCGATTGCATCGTAATTTGATTGGCAGGGACGGAGGTACTCGAAACCTCGGGCGAAGGTTTTGGAGACCTTGCCGGACCCTGTCCTCGTCCCTATGGTGCCACGTGAGGGAATCGAACCCCCTTACCACTGAGGGAACCGGTCTACAGCCGGTCGTCAGTCCCATGCTGACACCCGTGGCATTCACATCTGGAACCCCGTGCCAGAATCGAACTGGCGGCCTCCTGATTCGAAGTCAGGCATTCTCATCCACTGAACTAACGGGGCATCCTAGATCTTCTGTCTTTCACACTCCTGAGCGAGCCACGGATGTTTGCGAGCTATCTCGTCCAGTACTCGCTTCCTGATCTCGATATACGCCTCGGTGACTCCCACCCTCCCAGCCACACCATCAACCTCGTGATCGTAATCGCTCATCTCGTGTCTCAACTTGTTGACACATATTCGCTGGAGGAATTCTGGATCTGATGAAGGCGTCGCCTGCTCAACACACTCTCTCTCGAAGTTCCACTCGTTGAAGGAATCGCAGGCTTTTCGAATCAACCTCTCCTTGGACATCGCCGGGACATCGAAAGAAACATCTGATATGGATTCCATCATCTTCCGCACCTTCGTCTCGACGCCACTCCTCGCCGCCGTCTGACGAGATCTCGCCTTCTCCTTGGCGAACTCGAACTGCGGAGAGGATTCTGCTTCTTCCACCCTCGATAGATGGTAGAGGCACATATCAGGGGCATTGCGAGAATGAGGATTCGGTCTGTGCAGATCTGGCTCCCCCAGGAAGTCGAAGATGAGCTTTTCGGTCCAGCCCCTCTCCTTCAGTCCGGACTTGGTGATGGACGGAATCCGTTCATCCTTCGATGGCCACCTCGGCATCGGGATCACTTCCCATCTCGAACCTGGTCCCCTCGGGAACCGCCCCGACCAACACCATGAAATCCCGGATGCTGTCGAGGTTCTCCTGCGTCAACCTCGGGACCGATCTCATCCAACACCCGGAATCGTTGCGGTCGTTACCATTCTCGTCGAGACTCCCCTCCGGCCATCTCGAAAGAACATCTGGGAACCTCAGCCCCAGCTCGCAGAGGTCCACCACGAAGGCGGGGATGTGTCCCACCCAGAGGTCCGTGATGCCGCTGTCCTCACAGACCTCCCGCTCCTTGAGACCATGCTTCTCGGTGATCCTCTCGACGCACCCCTCGTCATCGGCATCGCAGTGACGCCTGTACTCCTCGTGCATCCCGATGAGGGGGTGATCGTAGAACGAGAGCCACATCACGATGCGTTCCCAATCGAACCCATCCCCTCCGACGATCCTGCCCTCCGCCCTCGAGGGGATGCCCGCCGCTCGCCTCCCGATCCTCGTCGCCCTCCCGATCAGATCGAACCCATCCATGTTGCATCGGGCGAGGACGTGGGATAGGTACTCATCCCATCCCTTGCTGACGTAACCCTCGAGCTCCTCCTCGATCAGCGGGACGACCTCGTCCTGCTGCTCCGGGAACCTGTCGGGGTCCCTGACGATGCAGTAGTGACAGACCATGCCCTCGCCGACGAGGACGCCAGCCTTGGGGTGTCCGCACCTCCGTCCCCCGATCTCGTTCTTGCAGATCGAACAGATTCCGACGGGATCATCCTTCGATGGGGTGTATGGTTCCTTGGGCATCGTCGTTCGCTCCTTCGAGATTGGAGTGAGGAGAGGAAATCGAATCCTCATCAGTGCGGCCACAGCGCACTGCTCTACCATTGAGCTATCCCCACATGGGGCGACCGACCCGACTTGAACGGGCAAAAACCTGTTCCACAGACAGGTGCGTCTACCAATTCCGCCACGGCCGCCATCACTCGTCATAGTGGATCATTCCTGCATTGCATTGCAAAACATGGTGGAGCCACGGATAATCGAAATCCGCCTTCCGCCTTGCAGGGGCGGCGTGCCAGCCCACAACACTATGGCCCCAACTACGACTGGTGTCCGAGGGGGGAGTCGAACCCCCAGGCCTCACGGCGGCAGCTCCTAAGGCTGCTGTGGTTACCAATTTCACCACTCGGACATGGCGTCCACGGGGAGACTCGGACTCCCGACCTCATCCTCCGCAGAGATGCGCTCCATCCATCTGAGCTACGTGGACATGTTTGGTGGGCTCGGCTGGGATCGAACCAGCGGTCTCATCCTTATGAGGGATCTGCTCTAACCACTGAGCTACGAGCCCGCCAAACCACGAAACAACTTGGACCTGCGGGCAGGACTCGAACCTGCGTCCCGGTCCCGTCTCCATCACCGTTTGCGGGGGTCCTCCCCCACAAGTGATGATGGAGTTTGGAGACCACTCTGCCCCTGAGCTACCACAGGACACTGGTCCTCCCGACGGGATTTGAACCCGCATTGGACGTTTCCGCCATGCCCTCGGTTGAAAGCCGAGCGTCTGAAACCGTGTTCGACTACGGGAGGAATTAACGAATGCCACCGTTAGGAAACGTCTTCTTCGTCCGCACGAACCCACTTCCTTATGGTGGTGTCGCTGACACCATACATCTTACGACATTCTCACGACTCCTGACAAGAGGAACTTGCGACACCGACATCCTCCAGCACCTCGACGATGCGACGGGCCTTTGACAGCTCGGTTTCGATCTCTTCCCGGGTTGGTTTCCTGATGAAAACGGGCCCATCGATGATCTGCGATGGAGTGTAGAATCCCATCATGGCATCCTCCCAGAGTGTGGAGATCTCGATGAACCTGCCATCCTCCACACCGAGGAATCTCCTCAGGGAGGTGAGTCTCCCCTCTTCCGTCACGACAGCGATGACCGTTCCCGGCTTCAGTGCGACGATCTCATCGAATTTCATATGTCTTCACTCCTCGGAACTGTTCGAGACGACCGCAAGAACCCTGCCGTTGCCTCACGGCATCTCCTGGCTCCATCCTTGCTTTCAAGCTCGCCTGCGACCAACGAGCGGGATGATCGTCTCTTCTTCCTGCAGGAAGATTGGTGTCTCCGATGGGATTCGAACCCACATGGAGCTTTCGCTCACCGGATTACATCCAGCATCATGTCGCCATGACCACCTCTCTCGAGGCTTGCTGGCCGGACCATGTCTTCGCCATCTCAGACGGGGAACGTATGGCCTCTACGGATCCCGTTTCCGGTTTCCTCGGCGTCGTCTCAGAGAGAGGTTCGCCGATACAGTTCCCTCCACCCATCAGGTTGAATTCCCCGATGGGGTTCCATTTAGAAAGTCCGGGGCCGCACCGTTCGGCGTCGGAGACATCTGCGTCTGCGTCTGCGTCTGCGTCTATTAAATGGTACCCCCGGGTGGACTCGAACCACCGACTCCCTGGTTACATCCAGCATCACGTCGCCGTGACCACCTCTCTCGAGGCTTGCTGGCCGGACCATGTCTTCGCCATCTCAGGCGGGGAACGTATGGCCTCTACGGATCCCCTTGCGGGTTTCCTCGGCGTCGTCTCGGAGAGAGGTTCGCCGATACAGTTCCCTCCACCCATCAGGTTGAATTCCCCGATGAGGTCCCTTTCACAAGAGCCAGGTACTCTAACCAACTGAGTTACGGAGGCACAACAGTTTGGCCCGCTAGTCTTTCACGGTCGCTTCCGGAATGCTTGGCCTTCGCATCCATGGCGATCCTGTATGATCTTAACCTACCGCCCATCAGGTGGCCACCATCAGGGTTTCGGTGCCGGAGTCCAACCGGCTCTGGCGGGCTTATCTTTTGCGGTTATCAGGGAATGTGGACAGATCCCCTCCTGCCGCACGAATCCATCGAGGAATATTGTCTGGTAGCCCTAGCCGGATTCGAACCGGATCATCTTCCGCTCGAGAGGCGGAAATCCTAACCGTTAGACGATAGGGCCATTGGTTGCCACCACGTTTTAGGAGTGTGACGGCACGTCCTCCATCTGGATCGTCAGGTGATCCGTCCCTCTTGCAATGGAATCATCTCCTCTCTTGTTTGGTTAATTGCCGATGTTTGTACTTCTACCAACATAGGCATTTTCACCAATCATCCGCATTTGTGGCTGAACAATGGCTCCCCAGGCAGGTATCGATCCTGCTACCTCAACGCTTAACAGGCGTGTGTGCAACCATTACACCTCTGGGGATTGAGAAACTGGTGTCACCGGAGGGATTCGAACCCCCATAGGCTTCAGCCGTCGGATTTACAGTCCGGTTCCGTACCGTTCGGAGTCGGTGACATGAATATGTTTGGTGCCCAAGAGAGGAGTCGGACCCCCATCAACTGGATGTAAGCCAGTTACTCTACCGTTGAGCTACTTGGGCAATTACTGAATGAGACCATCCCAGATCCCACTAAGCTACCCGGGCTTTCACATCGCACATCGCCATCGGAGGAGAGAAGCTCGGTTGATGACAGAGATTCAGAGCCTCGTCCATGACCCTCGCATTGCGGATCGCAATCCTTCGAATGGCGATGACATCGTCGAGGGATGCCCGCCCCATTCCCCGGAGGTCGAACACCAGGACATCCCTGCCATCGACCACCTGTCTCACGATCATCATACCACCCTCGCATGGTCATCGACCCACGAAAGTGAGGGAGGATCGAAATCCCTGTCGAGGAATCCCGCAAGCATCCTCCTCGCCCTGATCATCTCGTCCCTTTGACACGAGACATAGTCGTCTGGCAAGCGACCCTCGAGACGGTGGATCTTGGAGGTATCACCCCCGGACAGGACATAACCCTCACGAACCCATCTCACCATCATTCTCATCACCATGCCACTCTCGCATGCTTGTCGATCCACGAGAGTGAGGGAGGATCGAAGTCCTTGTCGAGGAATCCCGCCTCGATCAGCCTCATGCTGATCAGGTTGTTCCTCTGATTCGAGATGTAGTCGATCGGAGAGATCCCCTCGAGGCGATGGATCTCGGAGGTATCTTCCTCGCTCATCTGATCATCTTCCATCATCCATATCAGTATCATGATTCCGTTTGGCAAGGAAACCCACGACTTCAGTCGTGGGAGGAATTGCCACGAACTTCCTTTCGAA
>Ga0315273_10008609_pt1 | contig 12887 bp, 8 predicted proteins | sample YL17G02_0_MG_FD_205753 | JGI IMG/M metagenome (GOLD analysis project Ga0315273, IMG submission 205753) | Sediment microbial communities from Yellowstone Lake, YNP, Wyoming, USA - YL17G02_0 | ecosystem: Environmental > Aquatic > Freshwater > Lake > Sediment | place: USA: Wyoming | collected...
GCTGTAGATGCCCTTATGGACAATGGCAGGAGGGGCAGATTGCCCAGCGCTGCCAGCACCCATAAGCTTAAATCGTTATCGGATATGCTGAGGGGTAAGCAGGGACGCTTCCGCCAGAATTTACTGGGAAAGCGCGTCGACTATAGCGGACGTTCGGTGATTGTTGTTGGCCCTGAATTGAAGCTGCACCAGTGTGGTTTACCCAAGCATATGGCTCTGGAGCTCTTCAAGCCCTTCGTGATGCGAAGGCTGATCGAGCAGGGCTACGCCCATAATATCAAGAGTGCGCGAAGGCAGGTTGAGCGGGCCAGAGTGGAAGTATGGGACATACTGGCTGAAGTGGTTAAAGAGCGCCCCGTGATGCTCAACCGTGCTCCCACGCTGCACAGATTAAGTATTCAGGCTTTTGAGCCGACGCTTATTGAGGGCAGCGCTATACAACTGCACCCGCTGGTATGCTCTGCATTTAACGCTGACTTCGATGGCGACCAGATGGCGGTACATGTGCCGCTCTCCAGATCTGCGGTACGTGAAGCACGCGAGCATATGCTCAGCGTGCATAATATGCTGCTGCCGAGTTCCGGTGAACCTGTCATGAGTCCCACGCTGGATATGGTTCTGGGCTGCTATTACCTGACCAATATGAGGCCAGCTACAGATGGTGAACCGAAACTTTTCGGTAGACCTGCTGAAGCCATCCTTGCCTATGAGATATTTAAGATAACGGGTGACAACCGGTACCCGGATTTACATGAAGAGATACTGGTGAGGATCAAAGGGTCTGAGGAAAGGCAGGATGCGGAAGTGCCTGAAGTTGAAGAAGAAGCACAGACGACTTATCGACAATATGAAGAGATGAGGTTATCCGGACCCGAGAGCCGTATGATTAAGACCAGCGTTGGCCGCATAATTTTCAACCAGATCCTACCAACGGATCTACGGCAACATGAACCATATAAAGGGTTCTGTAATTTTGCTACTAGCAAAGGTGACTTACGCCGGCTGGTATCCGAATGCTTCCGCTGGTGTGGCAGCGAAAAGACAGTGCGCATGCTGGATGAATTAAAAAGTATTGGTTTCGAATATACAACTAAATCGGGGACTAGTATCTCAGCCCGTGATATAGAGGTGCCCAAAATCAAGCCGAAGCTTATGAGCAGGGGCGATGAAGATATTGCCATCCTGCAGAGTCAGTTCAACAAGGGCTTGATAACTGATGAAGAGTTCGAAACCCAGGCCATAGACGTATGGACGCGCACGACAAACCAGATTGAAGACGAGATTAAGAAATCGCTGGACAGGTATGGCGGCGTATATATGATGGCCAATTCTGGTGCTAAGGGTAATATTTCACAAATCAGGCAGATGGCCGGCATGCGTGGACTGATGACTGATCCTTCGGGACGCATTATCCCATTCCCTATCAAGGCCAGCTTCCGTGAAGGCCTGTCAGTGATGGAATATTTCATGTCCACTCATGGGGCACGCAAAGGACTGGCTGATACCGCTCTGAGAACATCCGACGCTGGTTATCTTACACGGCGCCTGATCGATGTTGCCCAGGACCTGATTGTCCTGGAAGAGGACTGCGGTTATTCAGGAGATGGACTACAATTTTCTACTGTATACGGCGAAAAGGAAAAAGGCCTGTTACCATCGTTTGAGGAGCGTATTAAAGGACGCCTGGCCGCAAGGGATATCGTTGATACAAAGACCGGAGAGGTTGTCGTCGGCAAGAACGATATGATCGATGAAGATAAGATCATACAAATTACACAAGCTGAAATTAAGGAGGTCAGCATCCGGTCCCCGCTTATCTGCAATTCCAAGCGTGGAATCTGCCGGCACTGTTACGGGCGTGATCTTTCTTCTACTGCGCTGGTTAAGATAGGGACAGCGGTTGGTATAATTGCAGCCCAAAGCATCGGCGAACCTGGCACTCAGCTTACATTGCGCACCTTTCATACCGGCGGTGTGGCAGGCGGTAGGGATATCACCACCGGTCTGCCTCGTGTTGAAGAACTTTTCGAGGCCAGGGTTCCCAAGGGCAAGGCCGTGCTTACCGAGATAGACGGAACCGTGAACTTGAACGAGGTAGTTGAGGACGACATCCTCAAACGCCGCGAGATAATCATCACCCATGTTGAAGCATACCCTATTGAGTATGAAATCCCTGCCAGCTATAAAGTATTGGTAGAAGGCAATGCGCATGTGAGGGGAGGCGAAGTGCTGGCCGAACCTGATATCTCCATGGTTAAGCCGGGAGAACAGGCCCTGAAACCAATGGTTGCGCGTGTGGATGGGTTAGCCAGAGTGGAAGACGGCAAAATAATACTGACTTACGAGGAAAAAGACGCACGTAAATATGATGACATACCTGTAACGAGCCACATCCTGGTCAGGCAGGGTGATTACGTGCGTGCCGGTGATAAGCTCATCGAGGGTGTTAAAGATCCCCAGGACATACTGCATATCAATGGTCGCCAGGACGTCTTGCGCTATCTGATAGACGAAGTACAGAAGGTATACCGGTCGCAGGGTGTGAGTATAAACGACAAGCACGTTGAAACCATCGTCAGGCAAATGCTGCGAAGAGTGCGGGTTGAATTTTCTGGTGATACTAACCTGCTAGTAGGTGACCTGGTGGACAGGCTGGACTTTGAGAACATTAATGCCAAGATGGAAGCTGAAGGTGGTGACCAGGCGGTAGCACGCCCAGTCCTGCTTGGCATAACGCGCGCCTCGCTCAATACTGATAGCTGGCTGGCTGCGGCATCGTTTCAGGAAACAACCAGGGTGTTGGCGGAGGCGGCTATCTGGGGTAAGACAGACCGTCTGCACGGACTTAAGGAAAATGTGATCATAGGTAAGCTGATACCATCAACGATTACTCTTACACAAAGGCTGGGCAAGCCGATTAACAGGCTGCTGGATGATAGCCCCGAGGTATTCGCAGAGGTGGTTGCTAACTTTGTTAACCCGCTTACCATAGACGAGCCGGATTTTGAGGAAGCAACTGAAAACCTTGTAGAACAGGAATGATCGCCTGAGTTGAGAATGGATATTAGCGGAAGTCCCCGCCTGGTGGCGGGGACTTCTTATTTTATAGTGGAATACCCTATCCGTGTTTTTTAGGCTGTATGCTATAATGCTATCAAAATTTAGTTTACATATCTGAGATGCAGGAAGCTGAAACATCACGTATAGTATCCGGTAAGCTGTGCCCTGATGATAGCACATTAGATGCAAATCTGAGGCCCAGGCGGCTGGGTGATTTTATCGGCCAGCAGAAGGTCAAGGATAACCTCGACATAGGTATCCGGGCTGCACAGAAGCGTGGTGAGGCTATTGACCATATTTTGCTCTACGGCCCGCCGGGGTTGGGGAAAACAACGCTGGCCTTTATCATAGCTGGTGAGATGGGCGTAAATATAAAGGTAAGCTCCGGTCCTGCCATCGAGCGGCCTGGTGACCTAGCAGCCATACTGACTAACCTGCAAAAGGGCGATGTGCTCTTTATTGATGAGGTACACCGTTTGAGCCGGATAGTTGAGGAGATCCTTTATCCTGCTATGGAAGACTTCGCCTTGGATATCATACTGGGGAAAGGGCCGGGCGCTCGTAGCCTGCGCCTAAACCTGCCCCGCTTTACACTTATAGGCGCTACTACGCGCTATGCTTCCATGAGTTCTCCGCTCAGGGATAGGTTCGGCTCAGTACACAGACTCGATTATTACGATGTGGATTCCATAGGCGCCATTCTCAAGCGCTCCGCGGAGATACTCAAGTTGAAAACAGATGCAGAGAGCATTGATTTGATTGCCTGCCGCGCACGGGGCACACCGCGCGTAGCCAACCGCCTGTTAAAACGCATCCGCGACTATGCACAGGTCAAAGCCGATGGAGTAGTTTACAGGGATGTTACGCTTGAAGCCATGGCGAAACTCGAGGTTGATAAGCTGGGACTGGACGAAATCGACCGCAAGGTGCTTAAAACCATTATACAGAAATTTGATGGTGGTCCGGTCGGACTTGACACAATTGCTGCCTCCATTAGCGAGGAATCTGATACCATTGAGGGTGTCTACGAGCCATACTTGCTGCAGCTTGGATTCCTGGAAAGAACACCGAGGGGGCGTATGGCCACCCGCCTGGCTTACGAACACCTTGGCATAGTTTACAAGAAGGGCCCGCCACAGGGTAGCCTGTGGTAGATGCGTGTTTATACAGTTATACTGAACGTCTGTACAAGGCGTAAATTACGAAATCCAGGCTCCGTACAATATTTGATTTTAATAATTTAAATATGTTTGAATTTATATTGCTGTGCCATTTTATTTGACAAAGGCCTTATATTTAGATATACTTCAACTCATTAAAAGTCCTCTGGTGGTCAGAGCGAGGTGGAACCACCCGTTCCCATCCCGAACACGGAAGTGAAACGCTTCAGCGCAGACGATACTGAGGGAGGGATTCCTTGGGAAAATATGCCACTGCCAGGGACTTTTTTTATTGCCTTTTTTAACTGAAATCACCACTTCTCTCCTCTCATCTGTAGCTGGCACTCTTTGACTTGAAGTATAGTTAAACATATAATTCCTAGTACGCAGCCTCTTTAGGTTTTTGCTAAATCCAGTTTTTCGAGGTTACTATGGCCAGTAGATTTGAAAAATTTTCCGAGCGTGCCCGCCGGGCCCTGACGCGTGCCCAGGAAGAGGCACAACACTTCGGGCATAACTACATCGATACTGAACATATCTTGCTGGGATTGATCGCAGAGGAGGACAGTGTGGCCAGCCAGGTGCTGACAAACCTGGGAGTAGCTACCAGCAAGGTACGCTCTGCCGTAGAGTTTATTGTGGGCAGGGGAGGCCGGCCAAACACCAATGAAGTTGGCCTTACACCAAGAGCAAAGAAGGTAATCGAACTGGCCGTGGACGAGGCCAGGCGGCTTAATCACAGCTATATTGGCACAGAGCACCTTTTATTAGGTCTGCTCAAGGAACGCGAGGGATCGGCTGCCGGTGTACTGGAAAGCTTGGGGGTTACATTCGACAAGGTACTGACGGAGGTCAACAAGTTGTTAAACACCGGAAGCGGGCAGGCCAGGGCTGTTACCAAGGAAGGGGCCAGGACACCCATACTCGATCAACTTGGTGTCGACCTGACCAACCTGGCGCGCAATGGCAAACTGGATAATATAGTCGGCAGGGAAAAGGAATGCGAGCGTATTATCCAGATACTCAGCCGCCGTACCAAGAATAACCCTGCGCTGATTGGCCAACCAGGCGTTGGAAAATCGGCTATCGTAGCCAAGCTTGCCCAGCAGATCGTGACTGGTGATATACCGGAACCTTTGAGGAATAAAAGGCTGATTACACTTGATATAGGTTCGCTGGTAGCGGGCACCAAGTACCGCGGTGAATTTGAAGAAAGGTTAAAAAAGGTACTGGACGAAATCAAGGTCGCGGGTAACTGCATTGTCTTTATAGATGAGCTCCACACCATCGTGGGCGCCGGCGCCGCCGAGGGTGCAGTTGATGCATCAAACATACTTAAGCCTTCGTTATCACGCGGTGAAATACAGTTCATCGGTGCAACCACACTGGATGAATACCGCAAATATATTGAGAAGGACGCAGGCCTTGAGAGGCGCTTTCAACCTGTAATGGTGGCAGAGCCCACCTTTGAGCAGACTATTGAGATCTTAAAAGGCATCAAGCACCATTATGAGGACTACCACAAACTGATCATAAATGACGAAGCTTTGAGCGCAGCGGCTTCCATGGCATCCCGCTATATATCTGATAGGTTTTTACCTGATAAGGCTATCGACATCATGGATGAGGCTTCATCCCGCGTGCGTATAAAGAAGGGCGTTGTGCCGATCAGCATAGGCGAGGCGCAGAAGGCGCTGGAGAACTTGCGACGCGATAAAGACAATGCTATAGGTTCACAGCAATACGAGATGGCGGCCGAGCTACGCGACAGGGAGGTCCAGCTCCAGGCCAAGATCAAGAACATGGAACAGGAATGGCAGGATACGCAGAAGAAGGAAACCCCTATTGTTACCAAGGAAGATATAGCTGAAGTGGTCAGCATGTGGACCGGCATTCCGGTGGTCAGCCTGACAACAGACGAAACGGAACGGCTGCTCAAGATGGAAGAGGCTATACACCAGGATATAGTAGGCCAGGATGAGGCAGTCGTCACTATTGCTAGGGCTGTCCGGCGCTCACGGGCGGGGCTCAAAGAGACCAGGCGCCCAATGGGTTGCTTCATATTCCTGGGACCGACAGGGGTGGGCAAAACTGCCCTGGTGAAAGCCCTGGCTAAATTTATGTTCAACAAGGAAGACGCCATGGTCAGGCTGGATATGTCCGAATTTATGGAGCAGCATAACGTAGCAAGGCTAGTCGGCGCCCCTCCGGGATACATCGGCTATGAAGAGGGCGGTCAGTTGACCGAAGCTGTCAGACGTAACCCCTATACCGTGATCCTGTTGGACGAGATAGAGAAAGCACACTCGAATGTTTACGATATCCTCCTGCAAATAATGGACGATGGACATTTGACGGATGCTAAGGGTAGAAGGGTGGATTTTCGTAATACTATCGTAGTTATGACAAGCAACGTTGGTGCTGAGGAAATAAAGCATGCAAGTATGGGTTTCAATGTAAAGGGCACTGAAGAACACGATCGCCAGGCTGTCTATGAAAAGATGAAAGAAAGTGTGATGGGCGTTCTGAAGAAGAAGTTCAGGCCGGAATTCCTCAACCGCATTGATGCTTCCGTGGTATTCCATGCGCTTACCCCGGATCATATCCGCCAGATCGTCAACCTCATGCTTCGTGAAGCAGTGGCTTCAATGGGAGAAAAATTAATTACACTTGAGATATCCGAGGCTGCCAGGGATTATTTGGGCGAAAAAGGATATGATCCTAATTATGGCGCCCGTCCTTTGCGCCGTGTCATACAGCAGGAAGTTGAGGACAAGCTTTCTGAGAACGTGCTGCGCGGCGAATACGAAACCGGTTCGAAAGTACTGGTTGACTATGACGGCACAGAAATCGTAATACGTAAACTGGAAAAAGCGATGGCGCCGGCAGCGGAGAGCAAAGTGCTGTCAGGTGACAGCAATCACCTGCTTGCCGATAGCAACCCGTAGGTTAACCTGTACCCAACTGACGAATTAATTAAGGGCGGGGATGGCTAATAACGCCATCCCCGCCCTTCGATTTTGTTAGTGACTACGCTTATGCAGGTTATAATGATTTTTGTTATTATTTGCTGACCGGTAGAGTTGTTTTCAGGTAAGAACGAGTTGGAAAAGCAGAAAGTAAAGACCGTTTATATATGCCAGAATTGCGGTAGGGAGAGCCCCAAGTGGGAGGGCCGCTGCTCAGGCTGCCAGGAGTGGAATTGCCTTGTTGAGACCACGATTGCTATCAATAAACAGCCCGCTAAAATTCATCCTGATACCGCCGGTCTTTTACTGGAGCTGGCTAAAGTACAGAAAGACAGCTATGCACGTATCGCCTTTCCTATTGAGGAGTTGAACCGTGTACTGGGGGGTGGATTGGTAGCCGGGTCGGTGGTTCTGATCAGCGGAGATCCGGGGATCGGTAAATCCACTCTACTGCTCCAAGTTTCTGATGCCATTACCCATACTAAAGACGGGCAGGTTGTTTATATATCCGGTGAGGAATCATCACAGCAGCTCAAGATGCGGGCAGAGCGGTTGGGCATAAACGGCAATGGTCTTTATATCTACCCGGAAACCAACATGGAAAATGTCATGGCCAGGCTTGAGATGATGACACCCAACCTGGTTGTTGTAGATTCTGTGCAAACTGTGTACCTGGAAGATATCAATGGCGCACCCGGCAGCATCAACCAGATACGGGAGTGCACGCTGCGCCTGCTCAGGTGGGCCAAGAAATCGGGCGTGCCTGTATTTATATCAGGCCATGTAACGAAGGACGGCGCCATAGCCGGACCCAAGGCTCTGGAGCACATCGTGGATGTTGTGCTCTACCTCGAAGGTGAATCATTCAACAGTTACCGGATACTGCGCAGCGCCAAAAACCGTTTTGGCTCAACCAACGAGGTGGGCGTTTTCGAGATGTGCGGCACGGGACTGATAGAGGTTGCCAACCCCTCGCAGTTCTTCCTCGAATCATATGTAAATGGAGCCATTGGTGCAGCGGTGGTGCCCACGCTGGAAGGCAGCCGGCCATTGCTGGTGGAAGTACAGGCGCTGACCAGCCTGGCGGCCTATGGCCCGCCCCGTCGAATCAGCAACGGCGTGGATTTCAACCGCCTGCTATTGATCTCGGCTGTGTTGACCAGGCGTGCTGGAGTTGGCCTGTATAACCAGGACGTGATAGTGAATGTTACAGGTGGCATTAAGGTATCTGAACCCGCCGCCGATCTCGGCATAGCCATAGCCATTGCATCGAGCTTCAGGGATGCCAGGGCTATTCCGGGGACGGTAGCCGTCGGCGAGATCGGCCTGAGCGGGGAACTGAGACCGGTTCCCCAGTTGGAGCGGAGAATATCAGAGGCGGTGAGGTTAGGTTTTACAAGGTGCATAGTCCCTGCTTCCTCTAAGAAAGCTTCCACCATAGCGAAAGGGATTGAGATAGTCAGGGCCAGTAATATCGCTGAGGCATTGCGGCTTGGTCTGGAAAAGACGGTTAAGATAAAAGAGCAGGATGTTAAATAGCTTGTGTAAGGTTGCTGCCGTAGTGGTCAGCGCGGGAACCGGGCAAAGGTTGGGGGAAGACAAAACGTTTTTGGACCTCGGTGGTAAGCCGGTTATTGCCTGGTCCCTGGATATATTACAGGGCAGCGGCGCAATCAACGACATTGTCCTGGTCCTGCATAAAAATAGTCTAGATAGGGGTAAAAAACTGGTTACAGAGAGAGGATGGTCCAAAGTGATATCGGTTTGTGAAGGCGGCAGGTTGCGGCAGGATTCAGTGAGAAATGGCTTGGACCGGGTAAAGCATAGCCAGTACGTGCTGGTGCATGATGGTGCGCGCCCGTTTCTGACCAATAAACTGATTGATGATGGTATTGAATCTGTAAAGCAGACAGGCGCAGCGGTTGCGGCTGTGCCTGTTAAAGATACGGTCAAAGAGGTTGATGAGACAGGGCTGGTAGCGAAAACGCCGAAACGCAGCGTATTGAGGATGGTGCAAACGCCGCAGGTATTCCGGTTATTTATATTAAGAGAAGCATATGAGTCGATTAAAGGGGAATACACAGATGACTCGGCTATCGTAGAGCAAGCGGGTTATAGGGTTAAAGTGTACTCCGGCGATTACGGGAATATAAAAATTACCACACAGGAAGACTTGATATTTGCAGAAATGATTGCAAAGAGGGGGTCAGATAATGAGAGTAGGCATCGGCTATGATGTGCATCCACTGGTGGCAGAGAGGCCGCTTATATTGGGTGGAGTAAAGATACCCTTTAAGAAAGGGCTGGATGGTTACAGCGACGCGGATGTGCTGGTACATGCCATTATGGATTCCCTGCTGGGCGCTGCCGGGTTAAAGGATATCGGGCACCAGTTCCCGAGCAGAGACCTGCAGCATAAAGATGCTTCCAGCATCCATATGCTGGAGCATGTCGGGCGTATGGTCGCCTCGCAGGGTTACGTAATTAAGAATGTGGATAGCATTCTAATTGCGCAGGACCCTAAAATTGCACCGTATATCGATGAGATGCGTAACAACCTGTCCCGTGCCCTGCGCATCGATGATGACCAGGTGATGGTCAAGGCTACAACGACCGACGGGCTGGGTTTCACAGGAAAAGGGGAAGGGATGGCGGCCTATGCCGTGTCTCTGCTCGAAGAGTAACATTTCTTTTCACGAGGTACACAATGAGAATCTTTAATACGTTATCCGGGCAGAAAGAGGACTTTATCCCGCAGCAAGACAATGAAGTGAAAATGTATGTGTGCGGGGTCACTGTTTACGACGTTTGCCATTTCGGGCATGCACTTTGTTACGTTTCCTTTGATGTTATCAGGCGTTACCTTGAATATAAAGGATATAAAGTCAACTACGTGCAGAATTTCACCGACATCGATGATAAGATCATCAACCGGGCCAACGAAAGGGGCATACCGTGGCAGGACCTGGTGGAGAAATACATTGCAGAGTACTTCACGGATATGGATGCGTTGAATATCAAGCGGGCAACCGTGTATCCCCGGGCTACTTCGGAAATACCCGGGATAATCGAAGTTGTGCGCACTCTTCTGGATAAGGGGCATGCTTACCAGTCCGACGGCAGTGTGTATTTCAGAGTCAAGAGCTTCCCTGGATATGGCAAGCTAACGCACCAGAATGTGGATGACATGAGGGTTACAGCTACCTCCGAGGCCGAAAAGAAAGAAGATCCGCTGGATTTCGCCCTCTGGAAAGCGGTTAAGCCGGGTGAGCCTTCCTGGCCAAGCCCCTGGGGGGACGGTAGGCCGGGGTGGCATATCGAGTGCACAGCAATGTCCACCGGTCATCTTGGTAACAGCCTTGATATACATGGTGGCGGTCAGGACCTGATCTTCCCTCACCATGAAAATGAAACGGCACAATCTGAATGCTATACGGGAGTCGTTCCCTTTGTGCGTACCTGGATGCATAACGGGTTTTTGCAGTTGGGTGCCGATAAAATGAGCAAATCGCTGGGGAACCTTGTAACCGTCAAGCAGGCGCTGGAACGCAATAGCGCTGATGCCATAAGGCTTTTTATCATAAGCTCCCATTACCGCATGCCTCTCAGGTACAGCCTCGAGGCACTGGATGCTGCTGAGGGCGGTATTGAGAGAATGCGCACGGCACTAAAGGCGGGAGGCAAGCAGGGAGGGGCAGTACTGGATGCTGTACCGTTCAAGGCCAGGTTTATCGAAGCGATGGATGACGATTTCAATGCGCCACAGGCAATTGCTGCCCTGTTTGACATGGTGCGTGAGATCAACCGCGGCAGTGAAAAAAGCATGGATGTGGGTAAAGCTCAGGAGATGCTGAAAGAGCTGGCCGCTGTAATCGGTTTTACGTTACAGGTTACTAATAGACTCTCCGTCGAAGAGGAAATGGAGATAGAAGCGTTAATCTCCAAACGTAATGAACACCGCAAAGCCAGAGAATGGAAACTGGCTGATGAAATACGTGATCAACTGGCAAAGATGGGCGTAGCCATTGAGGACACCCAAAAAGGGACTATCTGGAAAATAGCACGCTAATGCGCCGGGGGGTTGAGGATTATTAACGTATCTCCTACTCTGGCGCCGAGGATTGCAGCAGCACTGCCGTCTTTGAAAGAAAGTTCCAGGTAATCGTTGCTGCCGATAATCGCCATAAGGCCTTTGCCCTGAGCATAATGGCTGCCGGTGTTATCGATGCGCTGGTTCCTTATCTCAACAGCCGCGCCACTCGCCGGGATGTCACGGCTGCGCAGATTGGTTACCAGGTTGCCGAACCTGTCGATGTGGATGATGTGTCCGACCATATGTCCCGTGGCGTCTCTAAAAGGCACAGGGATAGGGAAGGTAAGGATGCTTTCGATATGTTCGCCGAATTCGCTAATGGGTATATCAAGTGAAAGATGGGCGGCTACCGGCGCAAATATATCGCGCCCGTGAAATGTGGCGCTTACCGGGTGCCGCCAGTATTCCTGTTTGGTTATAGAGACTGCCTCGCATCCCTCCGGGATGGACCGTGTGGCTGCCGGGTCGGCATGAGAATAGGTTTGCGTCCCATGAATGCTGGAAATCTCATGCAGGACGTAACTGAGCGTACCATTATCCGGTGCTACGAAATATGCTGTCGGTGTTTTTAAGACGATGGCCTTGCGGTGGCTGCCCACGCCAGGATCAATGACAGCAAGGTGTATGCTGCCTTCGGGGAAGTAATGCCATGATGTGTGGAGAATAAAAGAAGCCTGCCTTATAAACTGCGGTTCTATGGCGTGTGAGATATCAACGATGGCGGCCTTCGGGTTAATGCTGAGCATAACGCCCTTCATGCTGGCGACGTAACCATCGCTGGTGCCAAAATCAGTCGTCAGCGTGATGACCCGCGACATGTTACCCCTTTTGTTTTAGGCAGAGCTGACTCTAACTATGACTACGGAAAGGATTACAAACAGGATAGCCAGAACTATAGTAACCTGAAAGAGCGTTTTTTCCAGGCCGCGCTTGGTCCTGTAAACACCGTCCGCCTGGCCGAAGATACCTCCCAGTCCCCCTCCCTTGACCTGCAAAGCCAGAACGCCTATAAGCGCTACCGCTAAAACTATCTGTGCGATGGTTAAATAAACGGGCATTTTAATTTCCTCCGAGTTTATCAACGATAATTTGCCTGACTACTGCCGGGTTGGCTTTCCCTCTGGAGGCCTTCATAACCTGCCCGATGAGGAAGGTGAGCGAAGCTTCCTTGCCCGCTTTGTAGTCGGCAACTGCTTTATCGTTATCTGCAATAACTTTATCTACTATTATAGCAAGTTCTCCGCTGTCGCTGATTTGTATCAATCCTTTTTCAGCCACAATAGCGGTTGCCGGCTTACCGCTGGTAAACATCTCTTCGAATACCGTTTTGGCCAGCGGTACGCTAAGAGTCCCTTTTTCAACCAGGTCAAGCATTTCCATAAGCTGCGCCGGTTTAACGCAGCCGTCTTCTATACGGCTATTACTCAAGTTCAGCAAGCGGGTGAACTCACCCAGCAGCCAGTTGCTGATTGTCTTGGCTTTTTTCTGGAGGTTCACTTCCCCGCTTGATTTACCGGCCAGGCTTACACATTCTTCGAAATACTTGGCTATTGGCCTGGTGTCAGTGAGCAATTCGGCATCATAGGGGCTAAGATTATATTGCGA
>Ga0315273_10008611_pt1 | contig 12886 bp, 5 predicted proteins | sample YL17G02_0_MG_FD_205753 | JGI IMG/M metagenome (GOLD analysis project Ga0315273, IMG submission 205753) | Sediment microbial communities from Yellowstone Lake, YNP, Wyoming, USA - YL17G02_0 | ecosystem: Environmental > Aquatic > Freshwater > Lake > Sediment | place: USA: Wyoming | collected...
GAGTGGACGGAGCAAAGAAGAATCTTTGTCATGAACATATAGTTGAACAATTTCCTTTCCTGCCCGGTTGCCCGTATTCTTTAACAGGACGGATATTCTTACAGGATCTCCGATTTTTACTGATTCAGGGAGCTTCAATTCGGAATATTCAAATTTTGTGTAAGAAAGTCCATATCCAAAAGGGAATAAAGGTTCTACCATCTTATAGTCATAATAACGATAGCCAACAAAGATTCCTTCGCCATAGAATACCTGTTTCGTTCCCGGATAATTGCCATAGGTGGGATTATCTTCATAGCGCTTTGGGAATGTAACCGACAATTTCCCTGAGGGATTGACATCACCAGAAAGAATATTGGCAATAGCATGCCCTCCTTCGAGACCAGGATAGTAGGCTTCAAGGACAGCTGGGGTACAATCGATCCAGGGAAGCTCAACAGGAGCGCCGCAATTCAATACAACGATTGAGTTAGGGTTTACCTGGGATACGGCTCGGATCAGTTCATCCTGCCGGCCCGGGAGCTGCATGTCTACCCTGTCAGTTCCTTCGGTTTCGTAATTTTCAGGCATTCCAGCAAAGAAAATTACCGCATCAGCTTTCTTCGCCAGCTCAATAGCTTTATCAAAGCGTTTGTCTTGCGCGGGAAGAGGCGTATAAGCAAAGGTGACCTGGAGATGTCCAAAATTCAGATTCTCTGAACGGACGAATTCAACCTGAATATCGTATGGCTGATTAGCTTCCAACTCCACTTTGCCATGCGTAGCCCGGACATCGGTTTCACCCGTTGAACCTTCTGCGTTGTTTTCAACCAGAAGTTTTCCATCCATATAGAGCCAGCTTTTTCCCGTGTTCGAAAGGCCAAAAGTATGTAATCCGGTTGTTTGCGGGATTATTTTTCCAGTCCAACGCACAGAGAACTGGTTTCCGATCTCCATGGAGGGTCCCTGCCCAAACCACCAGAAGTTCATTCTCTCATCCACTCTTTCCATCACCGGAGAGCCGGAGAAATCCAGGCTGTTGAAGTAATACCCAGATAATCCAAATCCTTTTCCCTTAGATGGTTGAATCTTTTCTCCTTTGAGAGTTGGCAGATCCACAAAGTTATCGCAACCTTGTTCATAAAGGATGGTGGCTTTTCCTTCATATTTGTTCTTCAATCCCTGCAGCGGGGTGATCCGGTAAGGTGGTTCGAGGGATGCGCTCCCCCCACCACTGACAGTCATTTCATCAGCATTCGGCCCCAGGACGGTAATAGTCTTTACTTTGGAGAGATCCAACGGAAGGATGCTGCCATCATTTTTTAGTAAGGTGATTGCTTCTTCTGCCAATTCTCTTGCCAGTAGTTGGTGTTCTTTTGTGTTGACAGAACCCGTGGGCAAATTTATCTGCTCATCCATCTTGCCAGACTTGAGGATCATACGTAAAACCCGTCGAACAGCTTTGTCAACCTCAGTTTCGTCGATCTGCCAGGTATTGACGGCATCTACCAAAAGGTTGCCATAATATTTTGGTGGTCCAGGCATTTCGATATCCAGCCCGCCCTCCACCGATTCGACGATCGTATGATTTGCTCCCCAATCGGACACAACTACACCTTCGTAATCCCATTCTCCTTTTAAAATATCGGTTAACAGGTAATAGTTTTCGCTTGCATAGATGCCATTGATTCGGTTATAGGAACACATAACTGTCCAGGGATTGGCTTCTTTTACGATCGTTTCAAATTGAGAGAGATATATTTCGCGAAAAGTTCGTTCATCAATTTCAGAGCTGCCCCGAAAACGCTCAATCTCCTGGTTGTTGCAGGCAAAATGCTTCAAAGATGTACCGACTTTCTGGCTTTGAACCCCTTGTACATAGGCAGCGCCGATTTTGCCAGCCAAGTAAGGGTCTTCTGAGTAAGCTTCAAAGTTGCGTCCTGCTAATGGGGTTCTAACAATATTCACGCAAGGACCCAGCAAGATATCGCAGCCCAGGGCGCGAGTTTCCTCTCCAAGCGCTGCTCCAACGCGCCTGATCAGCTCCGGATTCCAACTGGAGGCCATTGAGACTCCAGTTGGAAAAGATGTGGCTGGGCTAACCATCCGGCCGGCTTCAGGTTGGCTGGCGCGCACGCCGTGCGGCCCATCGGTCATAACCAACGAAGGGATACCTAATCTTTCTATTGGGTAGGTATGCCAGGTATCCTTTCCGGATAATAAGAGAGCTTTCTCCCTTAGGGTTAGTTTACCTAATAACTCTTCTACGCGTTGCTCAACCGCGCTGTGTAGTTCCTTCTTCATCGTCGCTTCTCCCAAAAATTTAATTTTCTTACGCCTCGAAGTGCTTGAACTGGGGCAAAAATGGACGATTCTGCCCAAGCATTTCGTTCACCATTGTCTTGATTTCTGCCAGGGAAAGAACTGCGGAGGTTAAGGGGTCAAAAGCACAGGCCTGAAACACCAGATGAGGATTGCCCGTCAGCGCTGCTTCAACTGCCATTTCCTCAATCATGGAGCTGGTGTGAATCAGTGTAGCCAGTTGTGGTGGTAGGGATCCAACATGAGCCGGGCGAAAGCCATTTTTGTCCACATAAACCGGAACCTCGACACAGGCGCCTTCGGGGAGATTCGTGATCAACCGGGTATTGGGTACATTACCATTGAAACCAAAAATTTCTCCACCTTTCAGGGCATTAATAATATATGCCGCATACTCGTGGCCGCGTTCCAGGCTGATGGGTGTTTCTTTTGCGAACCATTGCTTGGCTTCTTCTTTCCAGGTATTTTCCGCTGTTTGGTATTCCTTGAGGATATAGGCATACTCGCCTGGATTCCAACCCGTACCGTGGGTGCAATATTTCTCAATCAAATCCGGTCGTTTTCGGAACCAGGCATTGTATTCTGAATTGTGTCCACTCGACTCCGTGGGATAGTAATCGAGATGCAAGAACATTTCATTGCGCACCTGTTCTTCGTTATAAATTTCGGACCGTTCTGTAACAGCTCTACGAATCAAAGGATATGCGTCTTCGCAGTTCCATTCGTATTTTAAGTAAAAGGCCTGGTGATTGATCCCCGCGCAGGTATACCTGATCTCTTGCATGGGCGCACCAATCCAACTCGCTAACATCTCTGCGGTACCTTGCACGCTGTGGCATAACCCAGTTAATTGGATAAATGATTCGCGCTGCATTGCCCGGCAAAGCATTGCCATCGGATTCGTATAATTCAACAAAATGGCATTGGGGCAGTGGCGTTCCATGTCCTTGACGATACTGACCATCACAGGGATCGTACGGAGGGCACGGAAGATACCCGAAGGTCCTCTTGTATCTCCAACGTTCGTATCAACACCGTATCTCTTAGGAATTTCGATGTCGTGCCGCCAGATTTCTGTTTCACCAACCAGGATCGTGCATAGAACGACATCAGCATCCTTGAGAGCTTTGATACGATCCATTGTTGCTTCCACTTTGGCTGGATATTTTCCCATATCAACGATTTTCTGAACCGATGCTCTGGAAAATTCCAGGCGTTCCGCGTTAATGTCCATCAAACACAAGGTGGCATTTTTGAGTAGAGGAAAGGTCAGCACATCACGTACGAGACCGCGTGTGAAGCCCAGGCTGCCTGCTCCGATAAAAGTGATTTTAGTCATTGGTACTCCCTTCGATTTATATGAGTTGATCTGAATGTACTGTGAAAGATTTCACAATTTTGCACCTACGCGCAAAGTTTGTCAAGCTTTGTGGTCATTTCTTTTCGAATATATCTCGATAACCTTTGTCTAATTCATCGTCATTCAGGTGAGCATAACGTTGTGTTACTGCGATATTCCGATGGCGTGCTAATTCCTGAGCTAATTTCAGATTACCTGATCCTTTTAGGACAGTTGTAACGAAATAATGTCGAAAAGAATGAGGGGTGATCATGCCGGCAGCCCCTTCGCCCAAAGCTTCGACCACGCGCTGCGTAACAATGTTCCGACCCGTTGCAGTTGTAATCGGTTTGACCTTCTTTCCAGCGCCTTTATCATGGCGTGCAAAGAGGGGCAGGGAGGCAAGCGGATGGCCGGAAGAACCATCAAGAGATGTGCGATTACTTAGATATTCCTTAAGAGCTTCGAGCGAGCGTGATGAAAAACGAACGACGGCTTGACGATCTCCTTTACCAATGATGATTGCTCGCCCCTCGTTCCAGTCGATGTCACCCCGCCGAAGCTGGCAAGCCTCATGAACACGCAACCCCGTATCTGCAAGGGTGAATAAAAAAGCGCGGTCTCGCAGGCTACGTAAGCCCTCTGGTTGATCTTTAACTCGGATAGAAGGCAAGGTGTTTGCGTATAGCAAAACTGCTTCAATTTTATCTGACGGAAACTGAGGGAGACGTTGACCAGGGCGCCGGGCACGCTGGCGAATCAGTAGCTGCACGCGAGGAAGATTGGGTGCGGCCAATTTTTCGGCTGCCAGAAATTGAAAAAAGCCTGATAATGCGGTGAGATAGAGTCGTTCTGTGGCAGGAGAATATTTTTTCAGATCAGAAGCAAACCAACTAACCGAATCCTCACTTAATTCTTCTATATGGGTTTCTGTTGGATCCAGCGTGTGTTTTTTCAAGATCTTAAGGAATATTCGTAGTCCGTTCTGATACGTTCTGGATGTATTTACACTTCGGGAAAGGGAGACAGTTTCCAGATAAGCCTTTATGGCTTGATCAATTGAAATAAAAGAAGGCTCCTTTGATCCCATAATTGATATTATAGCCGAAAGGAGGAAATAATGGTGCATCCACGATAATATCCACAAATATATATGTATATATATTAATTATAGCAATATAATATGATCAATAAGACAGAAACCAAAATCCGGAGTGGAGCAAAAAAGAGACGCAGTAAGTTTCTTATAAATTTTAAAGTGCGTAATAGAATGCGATAATATTTGGCTTTGCTTGAAACTGCGGAAGGAGTTTTTAATTGTGATGGAAATAAATCAAAATTTGGCAAATGGAGCATGCAGGAAAGGCTACGACGACCTAACCGATCAAAATTGATAATAAATTTATGCTTGTTATAATGATACTTATCAAAAGCATAAATAACTCGATCATAAATATATCGTTTTATACCTCCCTCTCATGAATTTGGATTGTGTTTTCAGATAAAAAGAGTCTAAACTGTATAAATGGGTACGATATATTGCTTTCGCCTGCAAAGCACTGGCTTCGAACCTCTTTTACAAATCTACCCCTTCTCACATGCTGATTGGTTCAGGCATTTGGTCGATTTTCTCAAAGTATAAATAATGTACATATATTGTACATAATATATTTAGTTTAATCGTAAGAGACTTCACCCGTTAGATGAGGATTTTGAAAATTTCCTTCTCATGCACGCCATGGGCGCAAATACAGCAGGACAATTGGGCAGTGTGAGGCTGGTAGTGTTCTCTATGCATTGATGGCTGGAATTCATTACAGCTTTTTTGCGATGAGTTGGATTGGATGAAAGGGAGTCACATCAGTGCCATCCTCGATCTGGGCATGACAAGATACACCGGGTGTACATAGGATGACTGAGCTGTTCGCTTGCACGGCCCTCCGGATGGTGGGAAGAAGAGTTTGTTCCGCCACTTGCATAGAAAAGTCAAAATGTTCTTTTTCGTACCCAAAAGCTCCTGCCATCCCACAACACCCAGCATCAATCAACTGGACAGAATAACCTGCTGCTTTAAGAAGGACTAGACTGGCAGCTACTCCCATTGGGAATCCATCCTCAGCTGGGGATTGTGCTTTCTGGTAACAATGTCCGTGGAATAATACTTTTTGGTTGAAACCCCCGCTATCTTTAAACGTTAGTTTACTATAACGGATATCTCCATCTGTCCCAGGACGGATGAGGTACTCATCCAGCATGAAAGCTCGCGAGGAGATATTCAACATTTTAGGATCGTCTGAAAATAAATCCAGAAATTCGTCGCGCAAGGTGTATATTTCCGATGGCTCGACTCCTACAATGGGCATCATTCCGTCTGGATCAAGTCTTTGAATATCACTCAACAGGCGTTTCCCGTGCTTATTGGCTGATTCCAGAAAGCCTTTTGAAATTAAGGTCCGCCCTGCTCCCTGTGTGGGAAGGATATGAATTCTACAACCAATTTTAGAAAGTACATCCAGTGCGGTAAGCCCGATGTGAGGTTGGAAGTATTCTGTGAAGGCGTCAGAAAGAAACAATACGTCTTCTTTATATAGCTCAGGACGGTTGTGTTGTAATCGCTTCTTCCATTGCGAATGGAGAGAACGGGTCGACATTTTAGGGAATGCCCTCTGAGATGATAGACCTATGAGACGTTCTCCTGTTTTTTTAATAGTATTTGTTTCCAGTAGGGAATTTACTATTGGAGCAAAAGGATGCCCAATCGCAGCCAGATTTCCAATATAACCGAATAGATAATCGCGAACGTGTCGCTTGTGTTTTGGTTCGCTGTAATAATAATTAAAGAATTCGTATTTCAACCGGGCAATATCCACACCCGAAGGACACTCCGATTTGCATCCTTTGCATGCCAGGCAGAGGTCGAGAGCCTCTCGAACTGCTTGAAGCCCGAAATCTCGGGTTGGAAAATTCCCAGAGATAAGGGCACGCAGCAAGTTTGCACGCCCGCGCGTACTGTGCATTTCTTCCTGGCTGGCCTGGAAAGATGGGCACATTACACCGTCCGACTTCCTGCAAACCCCTGCTCCATTACACTGCTCGATCGCTTCAACCAATCCCCTTTCTCTCTGGCGTTCTTCGGCGTTCGAGAATTGGAAAACTGGTTGCCATCCCACTGATCGGTAAGTTTCACCAAAGCGGAGATTTTTATCCATTTCGAGTGGATCGACGATCTTACCAGGGTTTAGTAGCCCTTTGGGGTCAGCAGAAAATTTTAGGTCATGAAAAGCCTGGACGATAATTTTTCCATATGTTTTTTCTAACCATTCTCCGCGAGCCAGTCCGTCTCCATGTTCCGCGCTAACTGCACCACCAAGACGTAATGTTAGATCAACGGTTTGCTCCGCAATTGCTCTTAAATTGGTGACCCCCTGGATAGTTTTTAGATTCAAAAGCGGCCGGATATGTAAACATCCTGCTGAGGCATGGGCATAAAAATCGGCAGTTGTTCCGTATTGATCCAGTATCTTCTCGATTTCACGTACAAATTCACCTAACCGGTTCACTGGCACCGCTGTATCCTCGATAAAGGCTACCGGCTTATGATCACCTGGACGAGACATCAAAATTCCCAGGCCTACCTTGCGAACATCCCAAACCCTCTTCTGAACTTCAGCTGATTCAGCGATCCAAATGTGTTTGTCCAACCGGCGCATTTTTTCTAGTAAAATAGCTGGCTCGTTGCCCGAAAATTCCACCACGAGCAAAGCGGCTGGATCTTGTTCATCGACTTTTATATTTTCCACAAAAGATGTCAGTGGGGCATAGGCTGGAACAGAGCGCGCTAATTTAATCAGGCTTTGAGGAATAAGCTCTACAGCAGATGGTTCGTGTAAAAGAATTTCTTGGACAGCCTCGCAGGCCTCAATAATACTTCCAAAGCTCAAAACCCCTAAAATTGTACACCGAGGCTTGGATACCAACCTCAATTTAGCTTTGTGGATGACCGCCAAAGTGCCTTCGGAACCAGCGATTAAAGGAGCAAGATTGATCTGACCAGGCAAAACTGGAGGGTATGGTAATCGTTTTAAATTACCCGAAAACCATTCCTGATTTGAGGACCATTGTGGGGGCTGGCTAGGCGACCATGGAAGTAGATAATTTAAGTTATATCCGGAAGCGCGTCGCCAGGTTTCAGGCCATTGTTTTTGAATTTCTTCACTATAATCTGATCGGAGATCTAATGCTTTTCGATACAACCTGGCTGTAATCGAGTTACTCTCTGCTGCGATTTTCTGTGCAGACAGGAGACTGATTTCTGAAAAAGTTGCTGTAGAGCCATCCGATAAAATGATATCCAAAGAAATGATGTGATCAGCGGTCATTCCATAGATAATAGAGTGCGCTCCCGCTGCGTTGTTGGCAATACACCCTCCGATCGTAGCGCGCTCTGCGGAGGCAGGATCTGGACCAAATTGAAGCTGGTACGGAGAGACAGCACGGTTGAGTGTATTCAGGATCATCCCTGGTTCAACGGTAGCCGTCTGCTCTTCTCGGTTCACTTCAATTAAACGGTTAAGGTAGCGTGAACAATCAATCACCAGTGCACGCCCGATGGCCTGGCCTGCCAGGCTTGATCCTGACCCGCGGGCTAAAATCGGGATCTCGTATTTGGCGGAGGTTTCAATTAAAGTGATCAGATCTTCCGTTGAGCGAGGAAAAGCTACACCCAGTGGTTCGATCTGGTATATAGAAGCATCTGTGCTGTACAAAAGGCGTGAAGTTAGGTCATAGCGTAATTCGCCTGAAAAACGTTTTGTGGATTGCAATTCACTGATGAAATCGGCTGACAAAGCAGATAAAGCGATAGGTTTTCTATTTTGCATTTTCTCACTCAATTTTATTAAACCCTATTATGCCATAAACCACGAAAACTTTTCTCGAACAGAGCGTTTTAGGCTATTGCTTTTGGTAAAGTCCTGTTGTATGATTATTCGTTAAGATAGGACCGCTTATGAATAGCGATGTGATTGGATCTGATTTAGAGATTTCACGGATTATTTCTGAACTGACGTCGGATTTTACATTTACACTTACCGTAAATGAAGACGGCCTGGTTGTGCCCCTTTGGGTGTCTGATTCTTTTAGAAACCTATCAGGTTTCAGCTTAGCGGATTTTCTAAGCCAGGATATTTGGCAAAAGGTTCTTGCTCCACAAAGCTTACATATTGTTGAGGCTGCCTTGGTGGAAGTCAAGGCAGGAGAAAAATCGAAGTGCGAGATTCAAATTTACACTCTTGATGGTGATCAGAGGTGGTTGCGAGTCTTCTTTCATCCGGTATGGATTGCTGATAAAACAAAGTTGGTCCAAATTGTTGGCGCCGTTCAGGATATTACAGAAAACAAACGGATTGAATTAGCCCTGGCGGAACAATTACATGAGAGTCAGGCCATGTTACACATCAGCCAGATGTTGGCACATAGCATCGACCTCCCAACAGTGTTGAGACAAATTACAGATGCCGCAGTGACTTCTATTGAACAAGCTGAACAGGCTGTTATACATCTTTTGGATGAGGAAAGGAATCTGCTGATACCAGCAGCTATTGCCAAACCTGATACCTCACCCAGTATTCCCATTCGATTTCAACCTGGGAAAGGCATCGCTGGTCAAGCGATTCTCGAATGCCAAACCATTAACGTGCGCGATACTCTAGATGACCCTCGCTTTATACCAGGTGTTGATCATGCTGAAAAATTCCGATCTTTGCTTGTGTCTCCCATCAAATTCGGGGAGAAATGTACTGGCACGATTAGTGTTTTTAGTGCTTTTCCCAAGGCGTTTAACAGTGGTTCTGAGCGTATCCTTTCGGTTTTAGGTTCACAAGCCGCTATCGCTATTGAAAGGGCGCAGCTCCTAAACCAAGAATATGAGCAACGGCAGCTTGCTGAGGCCCTTCGAGAAGTTGGTGTCACTTTAGGGGCGTCATTTGATTTTAATGCCGTCTTAAATCGTTTATTGGAACAGGTCAACCGTGTTGTTCCTTATGACACAGCCTGTATTATGCTGATAGAAGATGGATATACACGAATTGCCCAGATGAGAGGATTTGAGCAGTATGGAGAAGAATTTCAATCCAAAGTAGCCGTTCAATCCTTGGATATAAGCAAAATTCCTTATTTGAGGAAGATCGTTGAGAGTGGCAGGCCGAATATTGTATCATCCACAGTTACGGATCCTGATTGGATCGACACGCTTCCTTTTGTAAAATCATGGGCAGGAGCCCCAATATTGGCTCAAGGGAGTGTGATTGGATTCTTTTCTTTGTCTCAAACCCAAGACGGATTCTACCAGCCTGTACATACGGAACGATTATCCTCATTTTCTGGACAGGCGTCGTTGACCTTGCAGAATGCGAGATTGTTTGAAATAACCCAACAAAGACTTAAGGAAGTTAATATTCTTTACCAGATAAGCCAGGGGATTGCAGAATCGCTGGAAATTGAGGAAATGTTGCAGCAAGTTTTAAATCTTTTGCACGATTATTTTAAGTTTTACTGTGTGCAGGTTTTTCTCTTTGACAATGATAACCAGAACCTAGTCATCAAGCAGAGCTTGGGTCCATCATCCACAGAGTATCGGAGAAAGGGTCATCGAGTTAGAAAAGGTGAAGGAATTGCGGGCTACGTTGCTGAAACGAATCACCCCTTCGTGTCTAATAACGTAAATGATGTTCTGTTTTACATACCTGATAAAGGTCTACCTATGACGAAAGCCGAATTAGCAGTGCCCCTTCGTTCCAGGGAAAAAATATTAGGTGTCCTGGATGTTCACCACAAATCCCCTTCAACTTTCACCGACCATGACCTACAGTTGATGTCAACCATTGCGGACCAATTATCTATCGCGATCGAGAAGGCGATCTTGTATGCAAACTTACAGACAACACTTATGCAGGAGCAAACTGCGCGTGCGCGTTTGGTTCAGTCGGAGAAATTAGCTGCTTTGGGCCGCATCATTGCCTCTGTAGCACATGAGTTAAATAATCCATTACAGGCCATCCAAAATGCACTTTACCTGGTTAACTTGGAGGAGACGCTTTCTCTACAAGCACGTGAAGATATGAAGGTGGCGCTCCATGAAGCAAGCCGGATGGCTGGACTAATTGCACGCTTGAGAGAGACATACCGACCAACGATAGGCGAAGAATTCCAACCAGTTTCTTTAAATGTTCTGATTAATGAAGTTGAAAAATTGGTAAGTACACACTTGAGACACAACAATGTTGTCTTAGAGTTCTCGCCATCTCAAGAAACGCCAGCTTGCCAGGTAATCCAGGATCAGATCAAACAAGTGATTCTTAATATCAGCTTAAATGCAGTAGAGTCGATGAACCATGGTGGTACTCTGAGGATTAGCACCCGGTTTGATGGTGACACAAAGCAGGTTATCATTGAGTTTGAAGATGATGGACCAGGGATTTCTCCAGAAGTCTTACCTTATATTTTTGACCCTTTTGTTACTACGAAAGAGGGTGGTACTGGTCTAGGGTTGGCGATTACGTATGATATTGTTCACCGGCATGGAGGTCATATTGATGTTGAAAGTAAACCTGGTAAAGGAACCCTTTTCCGAGTGTCGATCCCTGTCGAACAACCGTCTCTGTAAATAATAAGTATAGGAAAAATTTTTATTTTGCCATGACAACTGCTGGTAGTGTTTTAATCATCGATGATGAGGCCGGCTTGAGACTCACACTGAGCCGTATTCTCCAGAAGATTGGCTGCAGTGCTACGGGCGCTGCAAACGGTTTCGAAGCCCTTCGGTTGCTTACTATTACACCTTTTGACTTGATCTATCTAGACTTGCATTTACCAGACATGGATGGGATGCAAATTCTCCAGGAAATTCGCAAATTTAATCCAAAGGTCCCTGTCGTTCTATTGACTGCCCATGGTTCGATGGATTCTGCCTTGAAAGCCATGCGTCTTGGAGCGACGGATTATCTAATAAAACCGGTGAATCCAGAACAGCTAATTTCTCGGACGATGTCTGTACTAAAAGAACAGGAAACAGAACGTCGCCGTAAGGAATTACAGGCTCAAATTGCTGCACTTCAAGATGAATTGCGTTTGCTAGACGGGGAAAATCCTTATGGTAACCAAACCATCCAGTCCCCTACCCCATCTGATACACGCTATATCAGGCGTGGTTTATTGTTGGTGGATATGCAAGCCAGAAGGATTACATTCGGTGAAAGGGAGATTGATCTTCCGCCAGCATCTTTTGATTATTTCTTGGTTTTGGCTCGACATGCTCCCGAAGTTGTTTCCTACCAGATGTTAATTTCAGAAGCTCAGGGGTACCAAGCTGGTCTGGCGGAATCACGCGAGTTGTCACGTTGGCATGTGCATGTTATCCGCCAGGCGCTTGAGGTTGATCCGGCTTCTCCTCGGTTTATTTTGAATGTGCGCGGCCAAGGTTATCGTCTATTATTGGACTAATTTCGTCTAATTCCTAATTCTCCCCAATTTATCCCCCTAGATACTAATTAAATATTGGTCAATTATCGACCATAATATAGCCATGGATAAAAGTGACTCTTCTGATCATAATCTTGCTCGAATCCTCATTGTGGACGATCATCCCAACACCGCTGCTATGCTGGCGCGTGTTCTGGGTAAGTTTGATACACCCGTTGAGGTTCTCACAGCCTGTAGTGCCGAGGATGCCTTAGATCTGATCGGAGATAACCTGATCGATGTGCTGATCACTGATTTTATGATGTCTGGGATGAACGGTTTGGACTTGATCGAAAAACTCAAGGGCGAAAAACAACCCTCTCACACCATCCTGATTACAGCTTACGATACGCCCGGATTGCGCATTTCTTCTAAGCAGCTCAAGGTCAATGATTATCTCGTTAAACCGGTTCAGCCAGAGAAAATCCGTGAAATTGTTGGGCGAGTATTGGCTGAGATAAGACCGCAGCCATCAGTCGCTCCATCCAACAACTCACAGCAACGTTTGTTCAAAATCTTAATAGCAGACGATAATCCGGATAATGTTCGTTTACTATCCGTACGCTTGCATAGTGAAGGCTATGATCACATTACAGCTATGGATGGACAAGAAACCTTGGATAAAATCCGGTCTGAAAACCCAGACCTGGTTCTCCTGGATGTGAACATGCCCAAAAAGGATGGCTTCGAGGTTCTACTGGAAATGCGCGCCGACAATGAGATCAGTCA
>Ga0315273_10008612_pt1 | contig 12885 bp, 10 predicted proteins | sample YL17G02_0_MG_FD_205753 | JGI IMG/M metagenome (GOLD analysis project Ga0315273, IMG submission 205753) | Sediment microbial communities from Yellowstone Lake, YNP, Wyoming, USA - YL17G02_0 | ecosystem: Environmental > Aquatic > Freshwater > Lake > Sediment | place: USA: Wyoming | collected...
AGGCCCGCACCGTTCGCCGCTGGGGGATGCAGAGCTGATGATCACGCACTTGCCGGCCAAGAACTACCCGCGCTTTCATCTGGCGTTTCCGGTGCCCGATCTCGGGCAGGCGCGGCGCTTCTACGCCGACATCAGCTTGCTCTTTGCGAAGAACGGGTAGATCCATGCGCATCGTCATCAGCGAATTCATGGACGAGGCCGCGGTCGCGGGCCTTGCGGCGCAATTCGACACGCTCTACGACAAGGGACTCGTCGACCATCCGGGAGAGCTCAGGCACCGCCTTGCGGCGGCCGATGCGCTCATCGTGCGCAACCGAACGCAGGTCGATCGCGATCTGCTCGCCGGCGCGACGGCACTCAAGGTCGTCGGGAGGCTGGGTGTGGGCCTCGACAACATCGACGTCGATGCCTGCCGGGAACGACGGATCGAGGTGATCCGCGCCACCGGCGCCAATGCGCTGGCGGTGGCCGAATACGTGATCGGCACCGCCATGTTCCTGCTGCGCGGCGCGTACGCGTCGTCGGCGGCGGTCGGCCGCGGCGAATGGCCGCGCGCGGCGCTTTCCAACGGCCGCGAGCTGGCCGGCAAGACGCTGGGCGTCGTCGGATTCGGCAGCATCGGCCGGCTCACTGGCCGGCTGGGGCGCGCGCTGGGGATGCGGGTGATCGGATTCGACGCGCACATTGTTCCGTCGTCCGGGACGTGGAGCGATGAGGGCGTGGAGGCCCGCAGGTTCGATGCGCTCCTGGCCGACGCCGATGTGGTCGCCCTGCACGTGCCGCTGGTCGCTGCGACGCGGCACCTGATCGACGCGGCGCGGCTGCTGCAGATGAAGCCCGGCGCGATTCTGATCAACACGGCGCGCGGCGGCGTCGTCGACGAATCCGCCGTCGCCGCGGCGCTCATGTCGGGCCGATTGGGCGGCGCCGCGTTCGACGTCTTCGAGCAGGAACCGCTCGCGGCCGGATCGCCGCTTGCCGGCTGTCCGAACCTGCTGCTCACGCCGCACATCGCGGGAGTCACGGCCGAATCGAATACGCGGGTGTCGACGCTCATCGCGGAGCAGGTCGCCACGGCGCTGCAACGCATCGGGGCCCCGGGCTGACACTGGCTGCGCGAAAAGGGAAAGACCGCAATCGTCCATGGCCATGATCACGCTTGAAGCATTGCACGACCTGGCGTCGCGCGCGCTTTCCCGCGCCGGCGCGAATCCCGCGATGGCCGGCGCGACTGCGCGCGCGCTGGTCTATGCCGACGCGCAGGGTCTCGCGTCGCACGGCGTCTCGCGCGTGCCGCAGTACGCCACGCATCTCGCGAACGGACGCGCCGACGGGGCGGCGCTCCCGAAGGTTCTGCGCGCGAAGGGCGGCGCTGTGCTCGTCGACGCGCAATGCGGCCTCGCGTTTCCGGCCTGCGCACTTGCCGTCGACGAGGCCATCGGGCGCGCGCGGGAATTCGGCGTGGCGTTCGCAGGGGTGACGAACAGCCATCACTTCGGCGCCGCCGCGTATCACCTCGAGCCGGTCGGTGCGGCCGGACTCGTCGGGCTGGCGATGGGCAACTCGCCTGCCGCCATGGCTGCCGCCGGCGGAAGGCACCCGCTGTTTGGCACCAATCCCATCGCCGCGGTGTTCCCGCGCCGCGCCGCCCCGCCGGTGCTGATCGACCTGTCATTGTCGGCGGTCGCGCGCGGCAAGCTGATGGTCGCCGCAAAGGAGGGCAGGGCGATTCCGTTGGGCTGGGCGCTCGACGGCGACGGCTACCCGACCACGGATCCGAAGGCCGGCCTCGGCGGGTCGATGCTGCCGATGGGCGGCGCCAAGGGCGCGATGCTGGCACTCGTGGTCGAGCTGCTCGTGACAGCGCTGACCGGGGCGGCGATGGGCTTCGAGGCGAGTTCGTTCTTCGTCGACGACGGCAACCGTCCCCGGATCGGGCAGGCGTTCCTCGTCATCGATCCGGACGCGCTCGCCGGTCGCGGCGCTTATCTCGCGCGGATCGAAATCCTGATCGCGGAAATGTTGAGGGATCCGGGCGTGCGGTTGCCGGGTGAGCGCCGTCGTGAACTGGCGGCCGAAGCGATAGCGACCGGCGTCGACGTGCCGGCAGCGCTTCTCGCGCAGTTGCAGCGGCTTGCCGCGTGAAGCCGCGAATGGCGCCGCGGCCTCATCAGGCCGGTTGCCGTGCGCGGCGATTGCATGTCGGCCGTCATCCACGCTCACGGACGCGCCCTTCGGGCCTGGGCTTCGCCCCGCTCGCGTGGACGTCCCGGGGGGCAGCGAACACCAGGCCGAAGGCCGCAGGACAGCCGAAGGCTGGTCCCGCGAAGCGGGATGCGGCTTTGCCGCACAAAGTGAGCGTGGGGGCACACCAGTGACCGCGATCGCCGCCCGTCCCGTTGCGCTCCTGCTCAACGTCGCGCACGCGGTCGACCACATGTTCCTGCTCATCTTTGCGACCGCGGTTGCGGCGATCGCTGCCGATTTCGGTTTTGCGGATTGGGAATCGCTGATGCCGTACGGCGTCGGCGCCTTCATGCTGTTCGGTCTGGGTTCGCTGCCGGCGGGGCGCCTGGGCGACCTCTGGGGAAGACGGCAGATGATGCTCGTCTTTTTCTTCGGCATCGGCCTTTCGGCGTTCCTCGTTGCGATCACGCGCAATGCATGGGAACTCGCGGGCGCGTTGACGCTGATGGGCGCCTTCTCGTCGATCTATCATCCCGTCGGGATCCCGATGCTCGTACGCGGTACGGCGCGGCCGGGTCTGGCGATCGGCGTCAACGGGTTCGCCGGAAACCTCGGCGTGGCGCTCGCGGCCGTCACTACCGGCCTCCTGGTCAAATATGTCGGCTGGCGCGCGGCGTTCGCCGTGCCTGGATTGCTGGCGATTGCATCCGGTGTGGCTTTCGCCTGCGTCGCGCCGCACGAGGTCACTCCGCCGGCGCACGGCGCGCGGGCGCTCGCGGCGCACGACGCGCCGCCGCTCGTGCGCATCTTCATCGTCATGACGGTGGCAGCGATCTCGTCGAACTTGCTGTTCAACTTCACGACCAACGGCAATGGCCAGCTCCTGCGTGAGCGCCTGGCCGGCATCGTCGAAGATCCGGCGCTGCTGGGGGCGCTGCTCGCGTGCGTCTACGTCGTCGCGTCGTTCGGGCAGGTTGCGATCGGGCTTCTCATCGACCGCTACCCGTTGAAGAGGCTCTACGTTGGCGTGGTGGCGCTGCAGGCGCCGCTGTTCATGGCCGCCGTGGACGCCACCGGCTGGACGCTGTTCGCGCTGCAGATGGGGTTCATGATTGCGATCTTCGGCGCGATACCCTTTACCGATGCGATGATCGTGCGCTTCGTCGACGACCGGATCCGCTCGCGCGTGAGCGGCATGCGCCTATTTGTATCCTTTGGCGTGGGCTCCGCTGCCGCGTGGCTTCTGGGGCCGGTCGTCAAAGCGGCCGGTTTCGGGGCGTTGCTGTGGTTGATGGCCGGGGTTGCCGCGACCACGCTCCTCGCCGTGGCGTTTCTTCCGCCGGCGAAGGGGCGGACGAACGTTGCGCCGGTCAGCGCGCCGGCGCCGCCGCCGCGATCGCGTCCCGCAGCAGGTTGAACACGCCGGGCGCGGCGGCGATCACTTCGTTCGCGCGCAGGAACTCCTGGCCGCCCGCGAAGTCGCCGACGCGACCTCCCGCTTCGACGACGAGCAGCGTGCCGGCCGCGACATTCAAGGGATTGAGGCCGGTCTCCCAGAATCCATCGAGACGACCTGCCGCCACATACGCGAGGTCGAGGGCGCAGGCGCCGGCGCGGCGAATGCCCGCGCATCTCGGGACGAGCGCGTTGAGTACCGGCAGATAGCCCGCCATGCTGGGGCTCCCGCGCGCCGGAAACACCGTACCTACCAGAGCATCCTCGAGACGCACGCAAGTCGACGTCCGGATCGGCGTGCCGTTCTGCTGCGCGCCCTTGCCCTTGATCGCGGTAAAGAGATCGTCGTGGACCGGATCGAGCACCACGGCATGGGTAACCTCGCTGCCGTGGGTGAGCGCGATCGACACCGCGTAACACGGGTACCCGTGCAGAAAATTGACGGTGCCGTCGAGCGGGTCGACGATCCACTTCAGTGCATTCTTGCTGCTGTCGCTGCGGCTGCCGCCCACGATCTGGCTCACGAGTTCACCCGCCTCTTTCCCGACGATTGCGTTTTCGGGAAACGCGGCGCGCAGCGTGGCGATCATGGCGTTCTCGGCCTCGGTGTCGGCATTGGACACGATTTCGGCGTGGTCCTTCGCATGCGACGGCCGGCGTCTGAGGTCCCGCGCCGCATCGACGAGCACCGAAGCGCCGCGGCGGGCGGCATGAATCGCGACGGCGAGGATCGGATCGTTGCTCATGGTCTGTCTTCGGTCTGGCACGCCCCGCGGAGTGCCGGCGAGTCGTGCATGCGATTGTAACGCGACACGGCCCAACCGGAACCCCACCCGGCCTGGAAAGCTCTCAACCGACCCGAACCCGCAGCATCATCCCGCCGTCTTCATGCTCGAGGTTGTGACAATGGAAAAGATAGGTTTGCTCGCCGGCGAACGGGTGCCGGAAGTCGATGGCGATCTTCACCGATTCGCCGGGCCAGACGAGCACCGTGTCCTTCCAGCCGAGGTCCGTGGCGATCCGGCCCCGGTTGTCGACCACAAGTGAGGCAAGCGGGTCGGGGCTCGTTTCCCGCTCGAGGACCCGGAACTGGAACCCGTGCAGATGCATCGCGTGCGGCATGCTCGTGTGGTAGTTCCGGATCAGCCAGGTTTCGACGGCGTTGCGGGCGACGACGATCGGGACCGCCGTCACGTCGTACACCCGGTCATTGATCCGCCAGCGGCCTTTGGCGAATCCGAGCCGCAGCGGCCGCTCGTCGGTGACGGGAAGCGGCGCCGGCGGCGCGGAAAGCTGCGCCGGTGGCGCTGGCCCTGCAGTACCCCGGGCGCGGATTCGAAACTGCAGCAATTGCAGCGGCGCGCCATCCGCAACGTGCGGCGATTCGCCCACCGGACCTGCCGGTGCGCGCTTGTCGTGGGTCTCGCCCGCGGGCGCGGCGCCCGGTTCGGCAGGCCGCGCCGGGAGCGCATGCATCGGGTCGAAGGCGAGGCTTTCGAGCAGGACAAAGCCGCCGGCGGCGATGCCCGCGAAATCGACCAGCACGTCGATGCGCTCGGCCGGCGACAAAAACACTTCGGTGCACCGTTGTGCGCGCTCGAGCAACCCGCCATCGGTGCCGAGCAGCAGAAACGGCATCGGTGCACCGTCGTCGCGGCGAAAGGCAAGGCGAAAATTGCGGGCGTTGCCGGCGTTGAGTACGCGGAATCGGTAGCGGCGTCCGGTCACATCGAGGTACGGCCGCGGGGTGAAATTCACCAGCACCTCGTCGCCATACCAACCGACCAGCAAATCTTCGGTGGAGGGCGAGTATCGGTGCGGCGGATTGGCGCGGCGATCATGCAGCACCAGCGGGATCTCCGTTTCCCCCGGCACGAGCGAGAGCGCGGCGCGCAACTTGATTTCGTCGTCATCCTCGACGGCGATGAGCCCGAACAGCCCGCGGTAGGTCTGGGCGGCCGTGGCGCCGTGCGGATGCGGGTGATACCAGTAGAGCCCGGCGCGGTTGCGAACGTCGAATGCGTAGTCGAAGCTCTTGTCCGGTTCGATCAGCGTCTCGCCGTTGCCGTCATTGGCCGTGTCCATGGTGAGACCATGCCAATGTGCCACCGTCGGTTCGCCAAGGCGGTTCTCGAGTCTCAGCTCCACGCGCTTGCCGGTTCCAACGACCAGGGTGGGGTCAATGTAATCGCGTCCGTCGGCACGCGCGGCGAAGGCGAGCGCACCGTCGCGGCCGTAGGGGGCTGCACGGAGGACGACCGCGCGCCCGCCGGCGGCGAGACGTCCCATCCGGCCGTCGCCGCCGGGCACGAGCAGCGGCGTATCGAACGTGCCCGGTGTTGCGCAAAGCTCGAACGCAGTGGGCGTTCGCACGCCGCGGGTAAAGCCGGCGCTGAGGCCACCGGCGCCAAGGACGGCAAGGTTGCGGAGCAGCCGCCGGCGGCGGGCGGAAGAAAGGGACACGCGTCGATTTCGCGAGGTTGGAGTGCCGTGGCCGAGCTGAACTGGATCCCTGCTCAGGCGTCTTCAGCGGATCGCCACGCCCCACGGCAGCGCACCGACCGGGATTTCCGCGATCTTCTTGTTGGTCTGGGTGTCGATCACGGCGACTGCGTTCGATCGGCCGCAGGCGACGTAGAGCTTCTTGCCATCCGGGGTAAGCGCCATGTTCCAGGGACGGCGGCCGACCGGGATCTCGTCGGTGATCGTATTGGTCGCAGTGTCGATCACCTGCACCGTACCCTTGCCGCCCGAGGAGACGTAAACCCGCTTGCCATCCGGATGAACCGTGACGCCGTTCGAGCGGCTGCCGGCTTTGATACGCGCGATGATCTCGTGCTTGCCGACGTCGAATACATTGACGGTGTCGGCATTCTCGGCGGCCACGTAAGCGCGCGTCCCGTCGGGGAGAAAGCCGATCCCTCGCGGCCGGTCGCCGACCTTCACCGACTTGATCACCTCGCCTTTCGCGACGTCCACGATGTCGACGCTGTCAGCCTCCTCGGCACTGACGTAGAGCCACTTCCCGTCGGGGCTCCACACCGCATGCTCGGGATTCTTGCCGCGCATCTTGATGCTGCGGCCGACCTTGAGCGTGGCCGTATCGACCAGCACGACCTGATCGTTCTCCTCGATCGCCGCCGCGATCCATTTCCCGTCGGGTGAAAGGTAGATGGCCTCCGGCGAATCGCCAAGCGGCACCGTTGCGATAACCGCCCGTTTCGCCGTATCGACGACCACGAGAGCATTCCCGGTCTGGTCGCTCAGGTAGAGCCGCGCGCCATCGGAGGACATTGCGACGCCACGCGGCTTCTGGCCGAATTTGAGGGTTGCCGTGACCTTGTCCGTGGCGGTATCGATGACCGAAATGTCGGCCGACCCTTCGTTGGGCACGTAGGCGGTCGGCGCGGCGCCAGCGGCGACGGCGAACACGCCCAACACGAACGCGGTGAAACAACGGTATGGAATCATTCGCATCAACCCGGTTCCGAGAAATGGAGCGAGCGCGCTTTGCTTGCGACCCCGCTCTCATTTATCCTACACGATTTTGCCCCATGCCTTCCGCCATCCGCCACCTGCCATGGCGCCCGTCAGGGAATGATGCAATGCACCCATCCGTCCGCTTGCCCTTTCGCGCCGTGTTTCGCTGCACGATGTTGGGAACGGCCGTTCTCGCCATCGGGAGTGCCGGCATTGCCGGTGCGCAGCAAACCATGCCGACGGTGCTCGATCCGGTGGTCGTCTCGGCGACCCGCAACGCCGAGCGCGCGTTCGATCTGCCCGTCGCAATCGATACGGTGACAACGGACCAGATTCAGCGCGGCCAGTTGCAGATCAACCTGTCCGAATCGCTTGCGCGCGTGCCCGGCATGTTCGTCCAGAGCCGATGGAATTTCGCGCAGGACGTGCAGTTGTCGATTCGCGGTTTCGGTGCGCGCGCCAACTTCGGCGTGCGCGGCGTGCGCCTCTACCAGGACTACATACCGGCGACAATGCCGGATGGACAAGGCCAGACGGGCAGTTTCAGCCTCGCTTCGGCGCAGCGGATCGAGGTTCTGCGCGGGCCGTTCTCGTCGCTCTATGGCAATGCCTCGGGCGGCGTCATTTCGGTATTCACCGAGGACGGGCCGACACCCCCCCAGGCTACGGCGCAATTGATCGGCGGCAGCTTCGGAACCTGGAACGCCATCGCCAAGCTCGAAGGCCAGAATGGCGCGGTCGATTATGTCGTCGCCGGAAACCGATTCCAGACCGACGGCTACCGCGACCACAGCGTCGCATCACGCGATCTCGTCAACGCCAGCCTCAAGGTCGCGGCGTCGCCCGACACGACGCTCACGATGATCGGCAACTGGCTGGACCAGCCCGATGCGCAGGATCCCCTTGGCCTCACGCGTGCTCAGTGGGAAGCAAATCCGCGGCAGGCGGACCCTGCCGCGATTGCCTTCGACACGCGCAAGAGCGTCAACCAGCTGCAGGGCGGCGCGACGGTCGAGCATCGCTTCGGCGGCGACACCGATCTGCGGGTCACCGGGTACGGCGGGACGCGGCAGGTGCGCCAGTACCTCTCTTTCTCCGGAATCGGACCGACTTCGTCGGGTGGCGTCACCGATCTTGACCGCAGCTTCGGAGGTGTCGACGCGCGGCTCACCACACGGTTCTTGTTCGCCGGCCGGCCCGTCACACTGACGGTGGGTGCCAATTACGAAACGCAGAACGAGCGCCGGCGAGGGTTCGTCAACGACAGAGGGAACCTGGGCGATCTGCGCCGGGACGAAGACGACTCCATCAGCAACACCGACGGCTATGTGCAGGTCGGGTGGTCGCCGTTTGATGCATTGTCGCTGCTGGCAGGCGCGCGCTACAGCGACGTCCGGTTCAAGAGCGATGACCACTATGTCAACGCGATCAATCCGGATGACAGCGGGCGGCGCAGCTTCAGCCACACAAGTCCGGTGCTGGGCGCGGTCTGGCACGTGCTTGGCACTGTCAACATCTATGCCAATTATGGCCAGGGATTCGAGACGCCGGCGTTCGCCGAATTGGCCTACCGGCCGGTGGGAACGGGCCTCAATCTTGGCCTGCAACCCTCCGTCAGCAACTCGGGCGAAATCGGCCTGAAGGCCCTTTTCGGTGCGCAGCAGCGCGTCAACCTGGCGGTATTTAACATCGACACGACTGACGAGATCGTGATCAATACCGCCACTGGCGGGCGCACGACGTACAAGAATGCCGCCAAGACGCGCCGCCGCGGAGTGGAAGCGGCCTGGGAAGGCGACCTTGGCGCCGGATTCGCCGGTTACGCCGCTTATACTTACCTGTCCGCCAAATTCGCGTCCGATGCCACGACCGGCGTGCCGCCTCTTCTGGTGCCCAAAGGTGCCCGGCTGCCGGGGGTTCCCATGGCGAATGCCTATGGCGAAATCACGTGGACGTATCCCGCGGCGGCCGGTCTTGTCGCGGCGATCGAGGTCCAGTACGCGGGCAAGATGTATGTCAACGATCGCAATACGGACGCCGCGCCGGCCTACACGATCGGCAATCTGCGGATCGGCTTCGAGCAACGCACGGGCCGCTGGCTGCTGCGCGAGTTCGCCCGGCTCAACAATTTCACCGACCGCAATTACGTGGGAACCGTGATCGTCGGTGATACCAACGGCCGGTACTTCGAACCTTCGGCGACCCGCAACTTCCTGCTCGGCCTAAGCGCCAATGCAAGCTTCTGACTCCGGCACGCGCTACACGCGCACGGCGATTGCGCTGCATTGGCTGATTGCGATTCTTGTCATCGTCCAATTTTCGTGGGGCTGGTGGATGCAGGAGATTCCGAAGCAGCCGGTCGGCCCGCGCGTCGACGCGTTCAATCTCCACAAGTCGGTCGGCATGACGATACTGGCGCTGATGGTGGTGCGTATCCTGTGGCGGATCGGCCATCGTCCGCCGCCACTTCCGCCGACCTCGGCATGGCAGGCATGCACCGCGCGGCTCACGCACGCCGTGCTGTACACGGTGCTCGTGATCCACCCGCTGTCCGGCTATCTCGGCTCCGAATTCAGCGGTTACCCGGTCAAGTACTTCGGCATGACGCTGCCGAGCTGGGCCGGAAAGAATGAGGCGCTGAAGGATTTCCTGAGCGGCATGCACCTCGCGACGAGCTGGGTGATCGCGACGGCCGTTGCGCTGCATGTCGCCGGCGCGCTGAAGCACGCCTTCGTCGATCGCGACGGGTTGCTCGCGCGAATGGGACTCGGGAGAAACGCCGGTTCCTGATCCAGGCCGCGGGTTCCCGCCCTCGCTGCGCTCAACCGCGACGGGCGTTTGCCAGCACCTTTGCGGTTTCGTCGTGTTTGCCCTCGCGCGCCATGTCGAGTGCCGTCAGGCCGCGATTGTCCCGGAGATCGGTGCGGGCGCCGGCGTCAAGCAGGACCTTGACGGCCGCCGTCTTGCCCGAGCCTGCGGCCCACATCAGCGCGGTCAGGTCGTTGCTGTAAATGCCGTTTGGGTCGATGCCTTTCGCGAGCAGCAGTTGCACGATCTCCGCCCGACCTTCCCCGGCGGCGTACGTCATGGCGTTCTTGTTCAGGCGGTCGACGGCATTGGCGTCTGCGCCGCGGGCAAGAAGCGCCGTGACCATTTCCACCTCTCCGGCGTAAGCGGCCGCCATCAACGGCGTGACACCGTTCACGGCGGCCAGATTGACGTCCGTGCCGGCCGCGAGCATGGTTTTTGCCATTCCGAGTTCGTTCTTCTTGAGCGCGATGAGCAGCGCCGTCTCGCCGAGCCGATTGCGTGCGTTGGGCGCGGCGCCTTGCTTCAGTTCACGCTCCAGGGCCGCCGAATCGGCGTTGCGGGCGGCGAGCAGCAGGCGTGCGTTGACGCTGAGGTCCTGCTCGGCGGCGATCGCCGTGGAATGGATGCCCAGGAGGCTTGGCGCCGCCAGCGCCAAGGCCAACACCGTGATGTGCCGGAACGACATGAGAACTCTCCGTGATGACTACGGGGGATCCGCCGCGGCGGATGCTGCGCCGCACAAACCGACCAGGGTTTGCAAATGAATATATTTCGACTATAACGCAACTTGCGCCGAAGTGGTCTGACCGATTGACCGATCGCGCTTGGCGTTGCGATTTTGCGGCAGGAACCGAATTCACCAAGGGGGTCCCATGTTCTTCAAGAGAATCATGACGGGCGTCGCTGCCTCGTCCCTGTTGCTGTTGGCCAGTGCCGGCGTTGCGGCACAGGAGGTCTCCGGCGGCGCGACCACGGCGGCGAAGCCGATGCCGGCGAGCCCGTCGGTGTCACAGGCAATGCTCGACGCCGCTGGCAGTGACGCAAAGAGCTGGATCCACCCGAACGGCAGTTACGAACAGACACGCTATTACACCGGCGCCCAGATCAATGCCGGGAACGTCGGCAGGATGAAGCCCGCGTTCGTGTTCCAGACGGCCGTGCTGGAATCGATGGAGACCGCGCCCATCGTGGTCGATGGCGTCATGTTCCTGACCACGTCGTTCAACCATGTCTACGCGATCGACGCGGTGACCGGCGAGGAGTTCTGGCATTACAAGCACAAGCTTGGACCGATCGTGACCGTCTGCTGCGGCAACAACAACCGCGGCGTCGCGATCGAGGGCGGCAAGCTGTTCATGGGCACGATCGACGCCAAACTCGTCGCGCTTGACGCCAAGACCGGCAAGCTCCTCTGGGAGACGCTGATCGCCGACCCCGAGAAGGGTTACTCGGAAACGATGGCGCCGGCCGTGGTCGACGGCAAGGTGCTGATCGGCACGAATGGGGGCGAGTACGGCGTTCGCGGTTTCGTCAAGGCGTTCAACGCGGCCGACGGCAAGCTGCTCTGGACGTTCTACTCGATCCCCGACAAGGGTCAGGAGGGCGTCTGGGATCCGAAGGATGCGACCGGCCGCGACATGCACCGCGACATCGCCGCGGAGAAGAAAATGCTGGCCGAGAAGGGCGGCGAGTTCTACCAGACTCTGGGCGGCGGCGTGTGGATGACGCCGGCCATCGACAAGAAAACCCGCACGGTATTCTTCGTGGCCGGCAACCCGTCACCGGACCTCTACGGTGCGATCCGCCCGGGCGATAACCTGTACACCAACTCGATGGTCGCGGTCGATCTCGACAAGGGCACGTACAAGTGGCATTTCCAGTACATCGCGCATGATGTCTGGGACCTCGACGCCGTCAGCCCGCCGATCCTGACGCAGGCGAAGGACCAGGCTGGCAAGATGGTCGACGTCGTGATCCACGGCGGCAAGACCGGCCACATCTACGTGCACGAGCGCAACACGGGGAAGTTGATCCGGTTCTCGGACGCGATGATCCCGCAGGAGAATATGTGGGTGCTGCCGACGGCTGCCGGCGCGCGGATGCTGCCGGGCGCGAACGGCGGGGTCGAGTGGTCGCCGATGGCGGTCAATCCGAAGACCCGGTTGGCTTATGCGGCGAACCTGCATCAGCCAATGACCTACCACGTCGAAGCGTCGCCGTATCCCGGCGGCAAGCTGTGGCTCGGCGGCGCGTTCAAGACGATCCCGAGCGAAGAGCAGTGGGGGCGTCTCGTCGCCGTCAATATCGACACGGGCAAGGTCGTTTGGGGCGTGAAGACACCGCAACCGCTCATCGGTGGCGTGTTGGCCACGGCCGGCAACCTCGTGTTCAATGGCGAGGCGAACGGGTGGTTCAAGGCGTTCGACGCCGCAACCGGCAAGGAACTCTGGAAATACAACTGCGGCGCAGGCGTCAACGCGCCGGCGGTCTCGTATATGGCAGGCGGCAAGCAGTACGTTGCCGTTGCCGCCGGAGGCAACAACCAGATCGACGCCAAGCGCGGCAACAGCGTGTTCGTCTTCGCGCTGCCCTGATCCGGCACGTTTCGTACAGCGCGGCCACCCCGATCGTCCGGGGTGGCCGTTTTTCTGACCCACGTAGAATGACCCGATGATCCTCCGTCTCTTCCTCCGCGCCGCCGCGGCGCTCGCCGCTTCGCTCGTCCTGTCCTTGCCGTCCGCGCCTGCCTTCGCGCAGGCGCCGCCGGCAAAGCCGCCGCAAGCCGAGATCTGCGACGCCTGCCACGGGCCGAACGGCAACGCGGTGATCCCTGAGAATCCAAGTCTCGCCGGCCAGACCTGGCGCTACATCTACATCGAGCTCAAGGACTTCAGCGAAGGCCGGCGCACGGATCCGGTCATGACCCCGATCTCCAAGGTGCTGTCCCGCGAC
>Ga0315273_10008613_pt1 | contig 12885 bp, 6 predicted proteins | sample YL17G02_0_MG_FD_205753 | JGI IMG/M metagenome (GOLD analysis project Ga0315273, IMG submission 205753) | Sediment microbial communities from Yellowstone Lake, YNP, Wyoming, USA - YL17G02_0 | ecosystem: Environmental > Aquatic > Freshwater > Lake > Sediment | place: USA: Wyoming | collected...
ACCTCGAAATCGGAGCCCATGCCGTAATGGGACATGACCTCCACGCCGCCGCATACGATAATATCGCCCTCCCCCAACATGATTTCATGGGCGGCGATGTTGATGCCCTTGAGACCGGAATTACAGTACTGGTTGACGGTGCAGGCCGCTGCTTCCTTGGGGATCCCCGCCAGAAGAGAGGAGATGCGGGCGATATTGAGGCCCTGCTCGCCGATCTGACTGAGGCAGCCGATGATGACGTTTTCGATCTCCTGCTCATCGAATTTGCTCGATTTTGCATGGACGCGGTCCAGCAGGGCGCGCATGGTGCTGGCCATCAAGTCCTGGGCCGAGGCCTGGCAGAGCTGTCCCCCCTTCTCCATGCCCTTCCAGCCCGATTTCCCGATCGGGGAACGGACCGCGTCAATAACGACGACCTCCCTGATGCTTCTTGCCATGAGGGTTTCTCCTTTCCGATAACTCTATATAGTAATGTTAAAATATCCTCTCCCGAGAACTGAAAATCCCCCTTCCCTTTCGTACGGAAAGGGATATTTGAATCAGAAGAAAGGGGCGTTTACTTCAGCAGCTCCCGGTTGTAACCTAAAATCGTTCTGGCGATGATCAGCATCTGGATCTGGCCCGTTCCCTCGAAGATGTCGTTGATCTTGCAGTCGCGCATCCACTTTTCCACAAGCCATTCACAGGAGTAGCCCTTGGAACCCAGAAGCTCGACACATTTTTGCGTTACCAGAGTGGCCGCTCGTCCGGCTTTCGCCTTCGCCATGGACGCCTCCAGGCTGTTGCGTTCTCCCGTATCCAGCATGACTGCGGAGCGCCAGGTGAGGAGACGCGCCACTTCCAGGTTCGCCTCCATCTCGATCATGGCCTTCTGGACAACATTGAGCTGATGCTGGCCACGGTCGTAAGGGAAGGTGTATCCCTCGCTCTCCAGGGTCTCCTTGGTAAATTCCAGGGCCGCCCGGGCAACGCCGATGGCCATGGCCGCCACGCCCGGCCGCGTGGCGTCGAAGGTTTTCATGACCCCCTTGAATCCCTCGGCGGGTTTGATCTCCGGACTCCCCAGGATGTTGTCGTAGGGGATCCGGCAGTCCTCGAAGACGATGGATGCCGTATCGGAGGCCCTGATCCCCAGCTTATGTTCCAGTTTTGTCAGGGTCATCCCCGGGGTTCCCTTCTCCACGACAAAACTTTTGATGGCAGCCCTGCCCATGCTCCGGTCCAGGGTAGCCCAGACAACCACATTCGCGTGCATTCTTCCGCCGGTAACGAAGATCTTCTCTCCGTTAATGATCCACTCGTTGGTTGTGGGATCGAGGCGTGCCGTTGTGGTGATGGCCGAGGAATCGGATCCGCAGCCCGGCTCCGTGATGGCCATGGAGGCCCCTTTGCCTCCGAAACGGGCCTTCTGCTCGGGCGTAGCGACGGCATCGATGGCGGCGTTTCCCAAACCCACAGGAATGGCGAGGGTGCAGCCGGCATCGCCCCAGGCCAGCTCTTCCTGTACGACAACCATCGTTTCCCCGGCGCCCCGCCGCTTCGGCTCGGCCGGTGGCGCCTCTTTTTTCTTTTCGCCGCCGGAAGACTCCCTACGTCCCGCAAAGAAGGTGCCAAGGACCTTGGCTTCCTTGACCTCCTCATGCTCGTTATCGTCGTAGTAGCGTGCAACCTTGCGGAACGAATCCTTGACAAAATCGTGAAGGCCCTTTTTAGCTTGCTTCGCTGCAGGCAACATTTCAAAATCTATCATTGCGATCCTCCTTGTTCGAGATCAGTATATTCATCATCAGACGACGGCCAGGCCGTCGAGACTGGAAAAGGCCCTGCCATTGCGGAACCAGAGTTCAATGGGATGTTCCCGGATGTAACCGTGCCCCCCCAGGATCTGCACCCCGTAATCGACGACCTTCATGGTCTGTTCGGCACAGTAGAATTTCGCCAGGGTGGCGTCGCGGGTCGCATCCTCATTCCGGTCCAGGCGCCATCCCGTTCTCCAGGCAAGAAGGCGCATGCCGTCGATTTCCATGGCCGCCTCGGCCAGCATGAAGGCGATGGCCTGCCTGCTCGCAATGGGTTCGCCGAAGGCATACCGTTCCTTGGCATAGTTAATCGAATATTCCAGGGAAGCCCGGGCAACGCCGACGGCCATGGCACAGAGGGTGGCCCGCGAGAGGTTGACGAAACGCAGGTAGTTGATCCCGCGATTTCCTCCCAGTCTTCTCGCCTTCGGCACTTCGCAGTCCTTGAATTTTACGGGAAACAGGGATAGCGGCCGGAGCCCCATGTATTTTTCCCGCTCGCCGATGACCATTCCCGGGGTTCCCTTGTCAACGACGATCGCCTCCACTGCCGTCGGACCCGATCCCTTGGCCGTTGTGGCGAAAACGAGGATCTGCTCGGCCCGGTCGGCGAGGGGGACCATGCACTTCGTGCCGTTTAAGACCAGCGTTTCCCCACTCGACTCCACCGTTGTATGGAGATCCAGGGGGTCAAAAGTCACTCTGGGCTCCATAAGGGCCGCCGTGGCCGGATAAAAGGTCTCCCCGCAGAATTTGGGAAGCCACTGCTGCTTCTGGTCATCCGTTCCGAATTCCAGAACGGGTATCATCACCAACAGGGGAGAAAGGGCGCCCAGGGCCAGGCTCAAATCCCCCCAGGCGAGCTCCTCGGCCATGATCGTCCCCGTCAGCACGGAGCGGCCCAGCTCATAACCGCCGTAGCACTCCGGTATGGCATTCATACTCACGCCCAGTGCCCAGACCTTGTCCAGAAACCCTTCGGGCAGGGAGGCGTTCTCATCACAATCCCTGGCTATCTTCCGCAGCTCCTCGAAGGCAAATTTACGCATCGTATCCTGAATCTGCTTCTGATCCTCGTCCAAACGAAACTCAGCCATTCATCCACCTCCTCAACCCATTATCATCCGGTGTCCCGGTTATTTTATCGCTATGACCCTTCCGAGGCCCGATCCCGATCAACCGCTCAGGCAGCCGGGTTTCGGAAGCTCGCTGTTGTGCGATGAAATCTCACTCCAAAAAGTCATGATTCTAATCAGAAAGACGCCCTTGCGAAATGCGGTACTACTACTTGCTGCCGGAACCGTCCAGGCGAGTACATCGACCTTCGGAAGAAAAAGTCCAGGATCCCGTACCCGGTTATTCGCCTGTCTGTAAAGCAGACCGGCACAGGAAAGTCAAGATTAATTTACGCTGAAATGCAGTAATTTGTTTGATAGATTGGTCTTCTATGTTATGATCCCCCTCAAGCCCGATCCGGCCAACGCCCGTTCATAATCGTAACAATGTGTAGGAACAATCAGCCATCTCCATGAAAAGGGACGACCGCAAATCCATCTTCGCCTGGGCCATGTACGACTGGGCCAATTCCGCCTTCGCCACGACCGTCATGGCCGCTTTTTTCCCTATATTTTTCAAGCAGTTTTGGAGTCTGGGCACGGATCCGGTGGACAGCACGGCGAAGCTGGCGATGGCCAACTCCCTGGCCGGCATCATCATTGCCCTGAGCGCCCCGGTCCTGGGGGCGATTGCCGACCGGGGCAAGACGCGCAAGCGCTTTCTGCTCTTTTTCGCCTGCCTCGGCTGTGCGGCCACGGCCGGCCTTTCGCAGGTAGCCAGGGGTGACTGGCCCCTGGCCGCCGCCCTTTATGCCCTGGCCATAACCGGTTTTTTAGGCGGCAACATCTTTTATGACGCCCTGCTTCCCGTTGTGGCTTCGGAGAAAAGAATGGACATGGTTTCTTCTCTGGGCTACGCCCTGGGCTATCTGGGCGGCGGTCTGCTGTTCGCTCTCAATGTCTGGATGACGCTGAAACCGGCAGCCTTCGGCCTCGCGTCTACGGCCGATGCTGTCCAGGCCTCTTTCCTGTCCGTGGGGATCTGGTGGGCCTTCTTTTCGCTGCCCCTTCTGCTTATCGTCCGCGAACCCCTCGACCGCCGGGAGATTTCCATTGCCTCCGCCATCCGGGGAGGCCTGGCACAACTGGGAAATACTTTCCGGCAGATCCGCAAACTCAAAACCATCTTTCTGTTTCTGGCTGCGTACTGGTTCTACATCGACGGCGTCAACACGATCATCGTCATGGCCCTGGACTATGGACTGTCCATCGGATTCAAATCGACTGATCTGATCCTGGCACTGCTTGTCACCCAGTTCATCGGATTCCCCTCCGCCCTTGCCTTCGGCTATTTCAGCGGCAAGACCGGCACGAAGGCCGCCATATATCTGACCATCGCCGTGTACCTGCTGCTGCCCTGCTGGGGCTTCTTCATGAACAGCCGGGCCGAATTCTACCTGCTGGCTATGATCATCGGTCTCGTCCAGGGAGGCATTCAGGCGTTGAGCCGCTCCTTCTATTGCCGGATCATCCCGGCCGACCAGCCGGGAGAGTACTTCGGATTTTACAACCTGGTCGGCAAATTCGCCGTGGTGATGGGTCCGTTGCTCATCGGCGGGATCGGTCTCTGGGTACGGTCGCTGGGCTACAGCAGCAATTTCGCCTCCCGGATCGGTATTCTCAGCATCGCTGCTTTGTTTCTTCTGGGCGGCGTCCTTTTCTATTTCGTCGACGAAAAGAAAGGAAAGGAAGAACTCCGCCATTATTTAGCCGGGTACCAAGGCAGTTTGTTTTAAATCCTTCTGAACAGAGGAGACTTGGCATATGGACGAAAACACCCTATTCAAGGTGATAAATGATCAGACGGAGGATATGGTCTATTATTACCATCTCGCTTCGCGGAAATACCTCTTCCAAAATAAACATTCCGTAAACCTGACGGGAATTAGAAAGGCCGAAGGAGAGCAGGTCAAGGGAAAGGACATTCTTCTTAGCATCCACCCTGACGACAGGGAGAAGGTAAAAGCGGCTCAAGCGAGTTCTTTGAAGCCTGGCTGTTCCAAGGGAGAGGTTGATTATCGCATCATGGATTATCGAGGAGAATACCGTATCCTCCATGACAAGTGGACCGTCGAGCGGGACGATTCAGGAAATCCTGTTTGTATACTGGGGATAGCCCGGGACGAAACCGATCGCAGGCAAATGCAGGAGGCTTTGCATGAAAGCGAAGCCCGTTATCGCTCCCTGATTGAAATCTCTCCCGATGGCATTGCAGTCTCCGACTTGAACGGGAAGATTCTCATGGCCAACCGCAAATTGATGGAACTGCATGGATTTGACAGTACAGAAGAGATGATCGGCATAAATGGCTTAGATATTGTTGCACCCGAAGACCGTCAGCGCGCATTCGAGAATGGGCTAAATACACTGAAGAGCGGATACTGGGGAGAGATCGACATGACCTTGCTCCGAAAAAACGGCACGAGTTTCATCGGCTCTGTAAACGCCTCGGTGCTCTTGGACGCCGCCGGAAAGCCCAAAGCTTTTATCGGCGTAACGCATGACATCACCGAGCGCAAACGTGCGGAAGATGAGAAGAGAAAGCTGGAAGAGCAGCTCCGGTTGGTCCAGAAGATGGAGGCGATCGGTCAGCTCGCCGGGGGGATCGCCCACGATTTTAACAATATCCTCGGCGCCGTTATCGGATACACGGAATTGGCGCTCGAAGAGTCCTCGGTTGGAGACCGCCCCCGGCTCTATCTTGAGCAGATTCACAAAGCGGGTGAGCGGGCACGAGATCTTGTGATGCAGATTCTCACATTCAGCCGGAAGCAGGAGCAAAAACGGAAACCGGTCCTCGTTACCCCCATCATCAAGGAAGTGATCAAGCTGCTCCGGTCTTCCCTTCCTTCCACTATTCAAATCACCCAGAGTGTTTCACAGACGCCGCTGATGATTCTCTCCGATCCCACGCAGATCCATCAGGTATTAATGAACCTCTGCACCAATGCCGCCTACGCGCTGCGGGAGAGTGGCGGGCTGTTGGACATTCAACTGATACAGGAAAGGGTTGCCCATGGCAGGACACTTCATCCCTTCAATCTCAGTGTGGGTGACTATGCGAAATTAACTGTCAGGGACAACGGCTGTGGAATCGACGCCGCCGTTATGGACCGAATCTATGATCCCTTTTTTACCACCAAGGGTCCGGGGAGCGGGACCGGTCTCGGTCTTTCCGTCGTATATGGAATTGTCAGGGATCACGGCGGTGCTATCGACATAGCCAGCGAACCCGGAAAGGGGACAACCGTCACTGTACATTTTCCTCTTGAAGAGACGGAAAGGCTGCTACCGGAACAGGCGCCTGAACAGATTTCCGGCGGCAGTGAACGGATTCTCTTCGTTGACGATGAAGCGGCCTTGGTGGAACTGGGAAAAGTCATGCTGATGTCCCTCGGGTATCACGTCACGTCCAGGGCAAGCAGCATTGAGGCGCTGGAGGCATTTCGCGCCAGTCCGCACAATTTTGATCTTGTGATCACGGACATGACCATGCCGAATATAAGGGGAGATGATCTGGCAAGGGAGCTGTTGAAGATACGGCCGGACATTCCCATCATCCTCTGCACAGGTTTCAGTGAGATGATCTCGGAAGAGAAAGCAAAGACTCTCGGTATCCGCCGGTTTGTAATGAAGCCCATCTTCAAAAAAGATATCGCCAAGGTGATAAGGGAAATCCTGGATGAAGGATAGGGCTGTGCAATGTAATTTCTTTAACCAGTCGTTAACGGTATCGATCACGAAGGGATTTCTTCACGATCAACGGTAACTCTTATTCCTTCAAATCCTCCGGCAGCCGGGACCGGACAGGCTGCTGCGGCCGCCTGTCTCGGGAATCACCTGTATCTGCGTGCCGATGCGCTCCTTGAGCGCCGTGACGTGGGATATAACACCGATGAGCTTGCCGTCCTGCTGCAGACCAGCAAGCGTTTCTATGGCGGTTTCGAGGGCATCCTCGTCAAGGGTGCCGAATCCTTCGTCGAGGAAGAGCGAATCGACCCGCACATTTCGGCTGGCCATCTGAGAAAGGCCCAGTGCCAGGGCAAGACTGACAATGAAGCTTTCTCCTCCGGAGAGATTCTTCGTGGAACGGATTTCGCCTGCCTGATAATTGTCGATGACATTCAGTTCCAGGGGTTCGGCAGCGTCGCGGAGAAGGAGATAGCGATCCGTCATCTCACGCAACCGGTGGTTGGCATGGGCGATCATCATCTCGAAAGTCAGCCCCTGGGCAAAATTCCGGAATTTCTTCCCATCGGCGGAACCGATGAGCTGGTGAAGCCTATCCCAGCGTTCACACTCCCCTTTTTGAGCTTCGATGGTTTTCAGACGTTCATGCTGGTTGTGTTTTTGCGTTTCATTGTCCGACAGGCTTTTCATGATACCGCCGATTGCGAGTGTCAGTTGTTTCAATTCGGTTTCAAAGAGGCGGATGTTTTCCCTGAGGGTCTCAGCGGATTGGTCCGTTAGATTTTTCTCTCGTTCCACAGCGAGGGTTTCCGATCTGTCCTTTCGGCGGGTGTCCAGTTCCGCTTTTTCCATGAGGAGGGCTTGCTCCTTTTCAGCGAGCGCCTCCCGTTCTTCTTCCCTCAGGCGTGATGACAGGTAGTCTGCCTCATTGGCGAATCCTGCCCCGATGATCCGCTCCCGCCAGTTCTGTTCCGCCAGCGCCAGTTCTTTGGCCCGATGGCCCGTTTTTTCTTGCAATGAAGCGATTCTCTCCTTCAGGGCGCTGTTCTCTTTTTCAATTTGCCCGTAGTCTGCTCTGGTCCTTTCCTGGTCTTCGCCCGCCTTGTCCACCCCTTCCGCCAGTCGCTTTTCCTCCAGATCGGTGCTCTTTTCGTCGAAAAGCGCCCGGCGGGAACCGCTCAGGGATTCATATTCCTCTTTCAGGCCGTCACGATCTTTGCACCTTCCCGCCAGGTCTTCTTCGAGGCTGTGCAGCAGGGCCCGCTGCTTCTCAACCCCGGCCTTCCCTTCGTCGATCTGTTTTTCACGGGCGGTTTTCTCGGCCTCCTTCGCTTGCCAGGTATTTCTGCGCCCCGTCAAATCCTGCAGCAGGGCGTCGAGGCTTTCCAACGGAATTTGGCTGATCCCGAAAGGCTCAATATCCGCAAGGGCAGCAGCTCGGACCTTCTCGGTCTCTTCCGCCAGAAGGGCGCAATCATTGCCCAGTCGATCGACATCACGCCCGGCCGTTTCAAGGTTGTGTCTTGCCTCCTGTAAGGCCTTCCCCGCATTGTCATATTTTACCCTGATTTTCTCCAGGGTCGCTTGCGCCGACTTTTCCTGTCGGTCCTTCCCTTCGGCCAGGGCGACAATGCCCGTTGTCTCCGCAATTTTCCCCTGCACACCGGCAATCTCTTCGCGAATCTTCTCGGCGCGCTCCTCCGGTGAAACTGCCATATCCAATCGCTGCAGGACGGTTGCAAAGTGTTTTTCTTGCGTGTCGAGCGTTGCCCTCCTTTCGGCCAACTCTTTTTCCGTGTGCTGGATTTCGGTTGCGGTCCGAACCCTGTCGGCCTCCAGCCTGTTGAGATGATTGTCCGCCTTTTTGAGTGCATCCTTCGTTTTTTGAAGCGCTGCCTCCGCATCGTTCAAGACCGGGACATTCCCCCTGGCATAGGGGTGCTCAATCGCGCCGCACAGCGGACAGGGTCTGCCATCTTCAAGGCGCTTCCTTTCCTCCTCCAGATTACGGATACGGCTGAGAAGCGACACCTGCACTTCCAGGGAGACCATATCCTTTTCCAAAAGGGCTTTTTGATCGGTGCCGGATCGGATTTCTTCCTGGATCCTGACACTGCCGGTGTTTAACACCTCCAGGTTCGTTTTCAGGCCGCCCTGCGCCGAGACTGCCTGTTCAATCCGTTCAAGGGTTTCTCCTGCCTTACTCAAAATACGCTCGCGCTCTTTGAGTGCCTCCGCTTCACTGCGCCACAGGCTGATGTCGCGTCCCTCGATGATCGCTGCCATTTCATCTTTCAGGTCCTTGAGATCATTCTGACTTTTTTCAAATTCCTTGCGGACTCTTTCATGTGCGGCCTCTCTTATGGTGCATGCGGCTAAGGAGGTCTCCTTTTCTCCAGCGGCCGTGGAAAGTTCCTTCAATGCCTTTACATGCTTTGACGCAACGTCCCGCAGTAATGAAAATCCTCTATCGATGGCGCTGAGGTTGGTCATCAAAGCGGCATCAATGGCATGCTTCACCTGATAATCACGGACAGCTTCCAGAGCGACCTGGGCCTTTTTCAGTTCCAGTTTATTGCTTTCGACTTGGCGTTGATAGTCTTTTTCCTGCTTCTCGATCACCCCGATTGCCTTGTCCTTCTCTGCGAGATTCTTTTTCTGCTCACCCAGACGGGTGTCGAGGTCACGCACCTTTTTAATGATTTCCCCCTCCGCCATCTGCCTGGCTCTTGCCTCCTGCAGCAGGGACTCTGCGGTTTGTCTTGCGGCAAACGCCGCCTCGCCGGCCTTCTCCTTTTCAGGCAGCATGGCAAGGGCGCCCTGGAGTTCCTTTGTCTCAAACGCCTGCAGCTCCCGCAAAGCCGTCAATCCCCGGTAATCACCTTCCAGGCCGAGGGCCTTGCGGGATTTATCCAGCCTTTCGGCTTCCGGCGCAAAGGCAAGCCGGCGCTCCTCGAATTCCTGAAGTCTTGCGGCCAGTTCCCCCAGTTCTTTCTCCAGGGCCGCTATCCTATCGATCCAGGCCAGGGCCTCGCCCATCGCCTTCATTTTCCCTGCATGTTCGGCCTCCTGCTTCTGTTTTTCTCCCAGGCCGGTCTGCAAATCCCGCTCCTCGTCATCACTCAAGACCTGGATGCCTTTCAGTTCGGCCTGTAACAGTTCGAGTCTTTCCCTTTCCCCCGCGCGGCGTTCGTGAACCTTCACGGATATTTGACTGTAGATTTCAGTGCCGGTAATCTGTTCGAGGATGGGGGACCGCTCACTGGGAGGCGCCTGGAGAAAGACGGCGAATCCCCCCTGGGCCAGGAGCATCGAACGGGTGAACCGCTCGAAGTTCATGCCCGTTACCTTCTCGATGAATTCACCGACCTGGTTTATCTTGGATTCCAGGACCTTCCCGGTATCGACGTCCGCTATTTCGTGCCTGGCCTGCTGCAATTCACCGTCCGGCTTTTTATGGGCGCGGTGCTGGCTCCAGTGACAACGGTAACGGCCCTTTCCGGTCTCGAAGGTCACCTCGGCGAAGCATTCCCCCCTCTGCCGCGACATGATCTCGTTGCCGCCCTTCGTAACTTTGCCAAGGCGGGGCGTGCTGCCGTAAAGGGCGAGGCAGACGGCGTCCATGATCGTGGTCTTGCCCGCTCCCGTGGGGCCGGTGATGGCGAAGATGCCGTCCGATGCGTAGGCCGGATGGGTGAAATCGACCTGCCATTCACCGGTGAGTGAGTTCAGGTTCTTGAAGCGAACGCCGAGGATCCTCATGCCATTTTCTCCTACTGTGCCATTGCGTCCGCTTCGTTCAGGGATACAATGATTTCCCGATAGGCGCTCAAAAGGTCCTCTCGCTGTTCCTCCGGGATGTCGTGCGCGTCCAGGCAGCGTTTGAAGACATCCGTGACGTCGAGATCATCGAGGGTCTCCCCCGTGCCGATCCCGCTGAGAACGCGTTCCAGCGTCCGGTTGTTCTTGACGGGCAGGATCTCCAGGCCGGAGCCGGCTGCGAGCTCGTCGAGACGCATACGAAGATCACCGGCAATCTCATCTCCTTCATAGACGATCTCCAGCCAGGCATTGCTGCCCGCTGTCTTCAACGCATCGATTGCCCGGGTAATGGTTTTCCAATCTCCCCTCAGGGTCTTCAGCTCCCGAAAACAGGGTATGGGAATCTCAGCAACCCTGGGCGTCCCGTCCGAAAACTCGACGAGAACCACGCACTTTTGCTGCACGGCTTCCGCGAAGCCGATCGGCAGGGGCGAGCCGGAATAGCGGATAAAATCCGAACCGCCCACCGCCTGCGGTATATGGAGATGTCCCAGGGCAAGGTAGTCGATGCATTCGGGAAATACATCCATGCCGACATGCAGAAGGGAGCCGATGTACAACTCGCGCACCCCGTCCCCGTCAACGGTCTTGCCGCCCTCGGTGTACAGATGCCCCATGGCGACAATGGGCACAGGCTTATCAAGACGGGAACGTTTTTTTTGGGCTTCGTCATAGACCATCCGGTAATGAGCCCTGATCCCTTCTATTATTTTCCTCTCCTTGTCCTCGATGCTTTCCCCGGCCTCGGCGATACGGATGTCACGATCCCGGAGATAGGGGATAGCGCAGACAATCAGCCGGGGCTCGTCATCGGGCCCGGTAATCATGATTAATTCATCGCCCGGTGATTCGGATGCACACCCCACGACATGGATGTTCAAAAATCTCAGGAGTTCCCGGGGGGCATTCAAAAGAGAGGGCGAATCGTGATTTCCCGCCGTCACCACCACATGCCGATTCGGCACGGCAGCCACACGGCAAAGGAATCGGTAATACAGCTCCTGGGCATGGTTGCTGGGCGTGCTGCTGTCAAACACATCTCCCGCCACGAGCAGCACATCGATGTCTTCGCTCTCGATGAGCCCAGCCAGCCAGTTCAGGAAGGCTTCGTACTCATCGTATCGCTTGCGACCATGCAAGGCACGGCCAAGGTGCCAGTCGGAGGTATGGAGAAGCTTCATGCTATCCTCCAATTACTGTAAAATGTTGATATTCCATCTGAATACGACTATGCTTCTCAAACAGCCGGTCCCCATGCCCAGATCCGGCCGGACCGCTTTTCACTTTAGCACATCCTTCGGTTTTGCGCGTTCCTTTTGATGGTGTCTTTTTTACGGGACCATCATTATTATTCTTGACGAACTTGATACAAAGGTGAGATGAAGCGACTAAATTTCCCAAACAACTCCGTTGACGAAGGATCGGCAAGGGGGATTTACGATTTACATAATGAAAGGAGCTGACCTTTATGGCCGAACAAGGCATTTACGAAGATCTGAGGAAGGCGATCAAGCGGGCCGGAGGGGCACTGCCCGCCATCGGCATCGATGAACTTTATGCCCTGCTCAAGGAGCTATTCACCCCGGAAGAGGCGGCGCTGCTGATTACAATGCCGAACAAGGCGATTACCGCTGAAGATCTTGCGCAAAGCCTGGGAAAAGCACCGGAAGAAATCACGGCCATGCTGGAGACCATGACCAACAAAGGCGTTCTCCACGCCGTTAAGAATGCCGACGGAATTCACGAGTACTGCCCGATACCCCTTCTTCCCGGCATCTACGAGATGCAGTTTTATCGTGGTACCAAGACCGACCGCGATTATCGCCTCGCACGGCTTTTCAAGGACTATCTGGATACCCTGCAGAAGCTTCGGGAGTCCCTGCCGACGCCGCCCCCTCTGCCCAAGACGTCCTATTTTCGAGTTCTGGCCGTCGAAAAAGAGGTTGAGTCGTCGACAGCGGTGTTGCCCTACGCTCAGCTTTCCAAATACGTTGAACAGACCGAGGCCATAGCCGTCGGAACGTGCTATTGCCGGCATCATGCCATCCTGATCGACGAGAAGGATGATTGCGGAGTTTCCCATTCGAACTGCATGGCCTTCGGCGAAGGGGCACTGTTCGCGTCTGAACGAAAGATGGGCCGCCTCATAAGCAAAGAGGAGGCCCTGGAGATCCTTGCCAGGGCCGAGAAGGAAGGACTGGTCCACTGCTCCGCCAACACCTCGGAGGAACTGGCCTTCATCTGCAACTGCTGCTCCTGCCATTGCGGCATCCTGAGGCAGGCGAAATGGGTACCGGACTCCTGGCGCGTTCTTACATCGGGATACCACGCCGAGGTTGATCAGGATCTCTGCAGCGCCTGTGAAGTCTGCATCGATCGGTGTCCCGTCTCGGCAATCACAGTGACGGAGGCAGCGTCCGCTAACACGATGCGCTGCATCGGCTGCGGACTCTGTGTCA
>Ga0315273_10008615_pt1 | contig 12884 bp, 7 predicted proteins | sample YL17G02_0_MG_FD_205753 | JGI IMG/M metagenome (GOLD analysis project Ga0315273, IMG submission 205753) | Sediment microbial communities from Yellowstone Lake, YNP, Wyoming, USA - YL17G02_0 | ecosystem: Environmental > Aquatic > Freshwater > Lake > Sediment | place: USA: Wyoming | collected...
CTTTGGCGTCTTACCTAGTGCGTGTGCCTGCTGCGTAGCAATCGCAAAGGCTTCGCCCTCCGGCATGTCCGGATTCTTACGAAGGATGTGCTTGGCACGATCATGTAGCCACTCGGGCATAGTTCACCTAACCAACTTACGCGTCATTCATTTCCTGGCGAATCGCTTGCCCAAACGTGCCAGCAAGAGCACCGCCGCCAACACTTATGGAAGCAGCAGTGCCGTAGGTTCCCCATGCCTTACCCAGCACCTTCTTAGCTGCGCTCATTTGACGGGCATTAGCGCCAGCCGCACGCAACTTGCGCAACCCGTTGATAGAAGCAAGGGCCTCATACGCCAGTACAGGGGCAGACATGACCGCAGGCACAGCTGCACCACGTAGAGCCGCCCCAGAATAATTATCAGATGTGGAGCCGGCGCCCAACGCAGCAGCCACCCCAAAACTACTACGCGCCATGTTGTTGATTACCCTCGCATAGTTATTCTGTATCAAGCGCCCGGCTTTAGACGACTCGACCTGATGATGGCCAAGTTCATGCGCAGTTAGATATGGATTTCTGTTACCCCACACAACCCCTTTTTTAACATCGTGAGTTGGGTCTACATACTTCCTAAAGTTTTTACCGGATAAATGCTTAGCACTGCCAACGCCGTCCGCCCTATGCGTAGCGTCTTTAGCACTAAACATTACATCCAGTTTTCCTGGCTTGAAGTTTACTTTACGTCCCGGAGAAAGTACCTGAGCCCTTGACCCGCGTGCCGTATCCTTCTGCTTAACGAGATTTTTGTATAACTCACGATCCTCGGCATCAGTGGGCAGCGCGTCACGCGCACGACCCCCTCGTCCCATCGCTTTATCCAGGGCCTCCGACATACTGTCATAAAAATGAGATCGCCAGGAGCTCGGCGTTGTAGCTTTTTCGGGCAGCGGTGTGTGCGGGAGCATTCCCGTGTTGGGATCTCTATGCAAAGAATGTGCAAAGGCCACGTTACCCAGGACACCTGCTGGCATCAATAGGGGTAATGCCAAACCGGCCCCATGTAGAGTATTAGGCTCTTCTTGCTTCTTCTTTTTATAAGCAATCTTTTGAAGCTCATCACTGAAACTGTAGATAGACGCGTCCATATTACAGGCCCACCGTCCGTTTTACGCCGCTGCGGAAAGCGTTAGGATCAGACTGCCCAACAGACTCGCGAAGCTTCTGCTTGGCAGACTCTCGTTCCAAGAAGTGACGGCCAACTGGAACAAGCCCACCGAGCACAGCACCTTGCGCAGCACGGGCCATGTGCGGGCGTACTAGAAGTTTACCAGACGCGCCTCGTAAAAGAATAGGTTTACCGCCGCGCCCCTCGACTCCTGACATCGCACGGTGTGCTATGTCCGCCATCGGACTAACGGCGCCACCAACCAGCGCACCGCGCGCCACCTCACCAACACCCGGCCTGGTATCCTCGAGCTTCTTGAGCTTGTCCAAGGACCCCTGGGTATCCGCCAGCTTCGCAAAAGTTTCTTCGCGGATCAGGTCAAGATCTAACGCCATCGCAGCTGACTTGCTGAGCCCATCAGACACGGCAACGCCGGCTGGAATGTCGTACATAGAATCCCCGTAGGCTAAACCATCCTTGTGGTCTGGCTGCTTGCGGGGAGGCAAGCCATTCGAGGGATAAACCTGCGCCAGCTTACTGAGCGCACTCATGAGGGACACATGCGCTGCGGCAGTCTTAGACTCACCCTGCCCAACGGACGTACTGATATCGGAGAGGCTTGTGTACGTCGGCTGTAGTGAATGTTTCTCCGGGCCGGCTGACCCAACATTCTCTCTGCTGATCTTATCCCAGCCCTTTTGCGATGGGCTAAGAAGCGAGCCCGTCAGGGCCCCATCATTCTCAGTGACTGCGGCGCCGTGCTTGGCCAGTAGTTTGCCCCAGCGATTAGATGCGTAGGGCGCTGCCAAGATGCCAAGTCCTGCGAGATCAGCGGGCGCGTGGTGCTCGTGCTTGAGGACTTGATACTTGTCCAAGCTGTGCTCAGACATCGTAGACGGGTCCTGGCCTGCCTTACGCGCCCGGTGCCTGGCCAGCATGTCGCTAGCAGGACCGGCTGCGATTGTCCCGAGTCCGATGAGCTCGGCGGCACGTTCTGCTGTCGAATAGCCAGAAGCGTACTTGCCTACGTCGTCAGTACCTGATGCTTGGGTATATTGATCGCTCAACACGGTACCTCTGTTTTCTTGTCTACTTTCAACCTTCGGGGTTGGATTAAGGTCCATCTCTTCACGGGACGGCAACTGCTTTTTTCCACGCGGCGCAAAAGCAGGCATGCCCGTTGTCTGCGGATCATCGCCTTCTCGGTAGTCTACGCGCGCAGCGATCTTATCCACTTGTTTGCCCTCGAGGATACGCTCTTTGAGATCCTTGATCGCAATGGACGTAATAGACTTAAATAAACGTGGGTCCGGATTATTGCGGTGGCGCATAATATCTTTTCTGGCTGCGCCAACAGACCTATAACCGAGCATGACTTTGTCTTCATCGTAGGTACCATCTAGGTTAGCCTGATGAACAACAAATGCCTTTGGCGCATTTTTATGCGGCCCGATATAGACATCTATCTCTTCGTTATCAGCGCCCTTGGTGCCCTCGATGTACCCGTACGGGGATTTCATCTTGATGCTCCAAGACGTACCGGCGCGGTTCGTACCAGAGCGTATAGAGCCCTTATTGTGCTCAATGGCTATTGGCAAGCCCTGGAAGTTCACACGGCCTTGCAGCTTGAACCCGTCCTTGTTCTCTGTCGGATCTTCAGCCTCCGACGTCTTCAACAATGAGCCATCCTTCTCCTTTCGGAGAAGTGTGTCCACGCTCATAGGCCTGCGGCCCGACCGAGACTTCAAGTAGCCTCGTCGAACTTCCGCTTTACCCTTGAGTAGCCCGCGCAAAGACATGCCGTATTTTACCTGCTTGCAGGCTACTAACCAAGGAGGCCCCTGGAGTATCGGATTGCTGAGATATAGTTCAACACAGCTGCATACTTACGTCCACGGACATCAATGTTTTTCGATGCTGGGGAGTCACGCTTCAGGCCGATGAGGTCCTTGGTGTCTTCCTTGGCTAGGCCGAAGAGATCTGCGTACGGGCCAAAGGCCCTCGAATGAAACCCTTCGATACCCGACACGACCCCTTCGCCGTCATCATTGAACTGAAGATCTGACGTTCCGAAGAGGTCTACCAGGGACGCAATGGGGCGCCAGGTGTACGAAGTAATAAACTCATCGACGTTCAGAGCGTTCTGCCGAACATAGCTGTACGTCAGGGTCAGGAAATCAACTGCGTCTTGGATGCTTGCTCCCGCAACTAACTCCAAGGCGTTGACGACGTCCAGTCGCCCTAGAGTCTCATCCTCCGAGGATGATGCGCCACTTGCCCGTAGCGATGGGCTGGTCACTGTCCGAGGATCGTTTATTGAACCTGTGCCGAAAAACTTACCGTAGGTTTCCCCGATCTTAGCCCGCGACCAAACATTCTCGTCGTACCAGCCAGGAGCACATAGATCTTCAATAGGCGAAGCAGCCTGAGAGCGTTGGTACCGGGGAACCTCCTCCTCGATTCTATACGCCTTGAATATGACGACGCGATCTGGGTCACCAAGCATCTTTGTCACAGCTGCGTTGCCTAGCTGCTTCGCTGTCACAGGAACGCCGACAGGAACCAGCAACCGTTCACGCTTGGCTTGATACAGCGGCAGCTTCTTAGTTACCTGCGGACTATTTATCTTGCGCGCTGTCTCGGCAAAACGTGGGTCAGTCAGCCCACCCAACTGCTCCACAACCTTAGCTGCTTCCTTAGACGCGCCAGTGTACGAATCCGTGACCTCACTGACACGCAGGATGGGCCCACCATTAGGGCCAAGAGAAAGACGCTTAGGAGGAGTGAATGAAGCAACATCTGTAACTCGGACAGCTGACTCGTTCAGCTTAACAAACTTTTCTGTATCCTCTAGGCCAAGAAACTCTACGCCCTCCTCAGCCTGGCGCGGGTAACTCATTGTAATCTGTGTCTGCCCAGCGCCTTGTGAGTTAGAAACGCTGTGCTGGACAGCCGTGAAGTTGCCAAGGAAGTTGACGCCCACGGGTATCGACGTACTGAGCTTGAAGGCCCTCTCCTTCAGAGCTGAGATGGCGCCAAGGGCGACTTGATCTATGTAGCGATCCATAATCAGCCCAGGAAAGCCGCAGGCGATATACGGGTTGAACTTCCCTGTAACGGACATTTGCCGTGAGTTGAAACGATGCTTGAAGTAGATGAAGTTCGCAGCCCGCTGTGCGTAGCCGGCTTTCACCTTGTCCGCTGAAGCACTCGTGGTCTTTGGGCTAGAGGCAAAGGTATTGAACTCCCCCATCTTTTCGAACACAGGCAAGATCCCTGTGAAGAGCTCGTGGTCAAATAGCTTACCTGTGAACAGGTCACGCATGCGTGCTTTGTCTTTTTCAAACGTCGGTGCCGAGGGGGCGAAGTACAACTTGTCAAAGAGAAGGTCCTCGCCAAAGAACTCGTCGTTGGTCTTGAGAAGAAGCCTGGTGGGCTCTTCCAAAAACGCACGCCGATACGCAAGCGAGTCATAGTTCTCAGGGAACAACACGTTGCATCGTGGCGGAGAGCCAAACCAGATGTCAGGCCGGAAGATCTGCTGGTTCAAGCGCGATGCCGACTTCTTCGTCACAGTCTTAGTGGACGTGGACCTGTAACTGCCCCCCACCTTCGCCAGTGCATCTGAGATGTTCTTCAGCGCCGTAAGAAGCGGCTCGGGCTTGCTGACATTGAAGCCCTGCAACAATGAGATAGCCGTTCCTGAGTTAGATTCTGCAATGGTAAGTGGCGCCAGAACAGTATCTCCGAGGTTTAGGCTAGTAACCTTTACCTTCAACAGCTTGATGGCTTTATGCAGCTTCTGTACCTGTATGAACAGAGGACCGCTTGGGTCGGCGATATTCTTGCGTTGATCAACAAAGGTTTTCGACGGCGAGTCTGCGAAGAGAGGAGACTGAGTGGGCTGGGTAAGCAGCGGTGTAGCAAACGTCTTTGGTATCAGATCCCGCGTTACTGCTTCGAACACTAGGTCTGTGGTGTCCTTAAGGGCTTTCACGGCTGGGCCGGCGAATAATGTCTGCGTAGTTACGCGCTTAGCAGTGCTCGTAGTGTCGCCCGGAAGATAATAGGGGCAAGACTGACCATACATCTCATGGAAGATAACTGCGCTCACTGAGTTCAGCGCCTTACGAATAGACACTTGTCCGCCAAGTCCCTGAAGCCTTCTGCCAAAGAGACCAGCCCAGCCATCCCGCTGCATCAGCCGGCGACTTGTCTTGTCGTTCTCGGATGCTGTAATCATCTGCGTTATGTGCAGGCGCAGTTCGGCAATAGAAAAGAATACGTTCTGTCCGCCTACGCGGCCTATCGTGTCGTTCTTCTTGTCCCGAGCCGTAACGCCCTCATTGGGGTAGTAGATGCCGCCGATGCTCTCTATGACGCGGATGATGCCCGCAGCCAGCCCCTCCATGTCCGGATAGCTGTTGCAACGTCCGGAAGCAATCATACGCGTTATGATTGACCCCTTACCCGATAGGAAGTCCGTGAACATGGTGGCGCCACTACCTGAGAACAGGGCTGCCCTGCCAGGCCCGAAGATGCCCGTATTATCACTCTGCAGCGCGTAGTCCCAGTAGTTCGACGGGTCTGCGCAGTTGAGTATCAGCGCGCGGCCACTCTGCTGCTTATTCCAGGTGAACCCCATCACCTCCCCCACAAACAGCAGCTTGTACTTAGTGTTGTCTAGGTTGTGCGCTACCTTGGCATCATCACCCTCAAAAAAGTTATTCTCCTTCTCGCGCTTCGATGGGTCAGTAGCGTTAGGGTTACTAGCCCACTTAGGGGAGAGGTACGGGAGCTTAGCTTCAAGCTCATCAAGGAAGAATAAGTGCACCAGCGTCCGAGGAAAAAACTGAGTAGCCTCTTGCAGCGGAGGGATTTGGATCGAGGCAATAACCGGGCTGTTGGGGGCTACGTTGATGTCTGCTGAGACAACCGGCACCTCGATGCCCTCGAGGAACAGTCGTAGCTTGACTCGCTGTCCGTAGGCAGCCATCAGAACGTACCAGAGTCTGAGGTCGAGCCATCAGGCCCAGTACTGGCAGAGGCCCAAGCTCCATGAACTGGGCTTCCACCGCTACCTGACCCACCTGGATACCCCAGCAGAGCAGCAGGACCTGTAGGGGCACAGTTACCACCACCGCCGCCAAAGCCCTGACCAAAAGAGACACCGGCACTGAGTCCGATACTAGCGCTGGCGCCGAAGCTGGCGCTGGCGAAGGCGCTGGCTCCTGCACTAAAGCTCAGACCAGCAGAGGCTATAGCAGACACTCCCGCTTCAGCCCGTAGTGAGCCGCCCACAGCTGCCATAGCAAAGGCAGAAGGCCTGCCCGGAATACTTACAGCGCCACCGCCAGACAGACCAGAGTTCCCGGATGCAGCCCTCCTGGTCCTGCGTGATCTCCCGGCAAATCGATTACCAGCGATTGCTGTGCTGCCGGCGTTAGGCGTATTGAAGCGCGTAAACTCCGCTCGAGCCACAACACTTCCGCCAAGCCCTGACCACGAGAACTCTTCGCGTTTGATGAAGCCAGGATCACCTTCAGCGCCCTGCCCCGTACCGAAGCCGTTGCCGCCGAGGTCTCCATATCCTGGCTGAGCGAAACCAGGTCGGCTGTTAAAGCCGCTGATGAACCCGTAGTTTCTATCCCCGCCGCCCTCGGTAGTGCTGCGATCTGTAATGCCGTCATCCAGGTCTTCGCCGTAGATGGCTCCAAGAGAACTGAAACTTCCAGAGCTCGACCTTGAGAACGAACCAGACCCGGAAGTACCCGCAAACGCTCCAGCACTAGCGCTCGCAAATGCTCCTGCGCTAGCGCCCGCAGATGCTCCTGCAGATGCACGAGCACCTGCAAAAGCACCCGCAGACGCGCTAGCACCTGCACTTGCACTTGCGGACGCACTCGCAGAACCATTAAACCCAAACCCCGAACCTAGCCCAAAACCAGCTGCAGGAAACCCAGCCGGCGTCCATGTTGCCTTGTCGCCCTCTACACCAAAGAACGGGGTCATGCCCAGCTCAGAAAGCCGCTTGCGACTATTCACATCTGCACCGTAGCAAGCCGCCGCATTGATCACTTGGAGGACTAGATCTTCCAACTCCAAGCGTGCCCGGATGTCAGGCGCCACATTGAGCGGCGATTGATTCTTTCCATGATCAAGCGCTGTCGCATTGTTGAAACCAACACCTGCGCCTATGTACTCATCACGGTTGTCAGAGATCTTGCTCCTGATTGGGTACACGCGCTTGTTGAAGAACTCCAAGACATTCTGGTTGTAGGTGCCCAGAGCACGCCCACCGTTGAGCTCAATGATCGTCTCAATGGGCAAGCCAAACGTTCTTGGAACACTCCTGACAAATGACGTCAAGCGACTTTTAGCGTTGAAAGACGAGGGGCCAGATACACTGGGTAGCGTGCCCGCCAGAGCTGAAGCAATCTTTGCTCTCTCCTGCGCTTCACCGCTCATGTTGTAGAAGAATAGGTCCTCCGCAGCACTTGGGTCCCGGAGATCAATGTTTGGTGGAAGGGCAACGCTGGCACGAATAGGGAAGTTCGGGTTGCCAATGTTCGAGATGTTTCGGTAGCTGGTGACGAACATCCTGAACTGCATGTTCACCATCATCGGGTTGTCTGCTGTGTCCGTCGCCTGCGAACTAAGCATGTAGCCCTCTACGATGTTGTCGTCGTAGAACAGATACATACGAGCGCCGCGCTCAACCAGCTTTGTGCCGCGAAGATGCCGATCGTAGTTCTCCCACCACTCCGCCTTCCAGTTGAAGTCGTTAGAGTTAACTAGGACAGCCGCGACGTCCAAGAACCGAGGCGACTCACCAAAGAAAAAGATGTAGGACTCCCCAAAGGTCTCTACGATCTGATGCTTCTCCATGCGTGCTTCCTGCACAGACTGGAGAATAAAGTTGGTGTAGCCCTCTGACCCCGAGCGCCCCGTACCTTTGTAGGAACCGCCGTCCATCAAGGGTATCTCGCCGCCGGCAGCATCTATGATCTTGATTGCAGCAAAGCGGTCTTCCTTGATCTCAAGACCGCGCAGCGGACGACGAGCAATAGAGCTGCCCGCACTTCGAGAACGACCCTCACCCCCGTGAAGCCGACTGTCCATCTGTTGATGCATGCGCGCTTCAAAGGGATCTGTCGTCAGCTCGATAAATATTGTCATCAGATTACCACGTTGCTCTTGATGAGAAAGTCTTTGACTGAGCGGGGCGGTGACGTTCCATTGAATGCTTCCCCGGTCTGTAGTGCAAAGGCCAGTGCCTTGACCATGATGAGCATTGGGTCCTCGGGCGACACCTTATCTCGAAGCACCATTCGATAGATACGGCCTTCTTTGCGAAGGTTGATAACAATCTCCTGTCTACAAACCTCCAAGCAGGCAGCAGGCACAGGTACGTCTCGTTGGAATAGGAGTGATTTCATATCTTATCTATGGGTGGCGCGGCTTGCCCTGGCCTGCGACCGGGGCTGCCGCCTCTCCATCCTTGGGTTCAACCTTCTCCTTGGGAAGGGCTCTAAGTAACTCTATAACGGTTCCTCCAGGGCCCAGCGCTTCCGCTAGAGTCTTTGCTGTCGCCTTGTTGAACTCGTAAGACGGGTCTTGTGCGCTCTTAGCTGCAGTAAGTTTATCCTGCGACACATTCGTCTGAACTCTCGCCAGATGTGTGGCGGCCTCGCCAGTGCGCCCGCCTCTTGACGCGTCTAATGCCTGCGTAAGTTCTTCCACACCACCCGACATTAGGCCGCCAGACTTTTCGGCGATGAACGCCGCCGCCGCCTTAGTATCCATACCCTTTACCTTCTTCAGCTCTTCCTTCGTAAGATTAAGACCGAGAGAAGTAGCAATACGCTTATCGCGAGTACCTGCATCTGAGCCCCTAGCCGAAAGCATTTTCGATATGCCCTGAACCTGCTGCGCAGCGGCTGTTAGCCACCCAGTACCACTGACACCGCCAGCATTAGTAAGGAAGTCCTGACGCTCCTTACCTGACATCTTGCCTAGATCTGTAAAGGACTCGGCTTCTAAGTCATTCGCTTTCTGCAATAACGTGGCTTGTTCAACTGGGTTAGTTTTTCCTTTTGCAGAAATTCGAAGCTGCTCAGCCTCCATTCTTTTCCTTATATAGTCGCCGCCAACGCCGGTCTTAATTAGGGCGTCTTTGTCAGTTATCCCGCTGATATTTACCGCAGCACGTTCACCGGCCTGTATTGCTAGCTGCCTGGTAGCCGCCATTCCGTTTTGTGCGTGCGCAGCTGCGAGATTAGAGACAGCGCTCAGCATCATATCGGTGTCCCCGAATCCATGTTTCTTCGCTATGGAGAGCGCTTGTGCGGCGGTGGGCTTGGCGCCATTTTTCGTCAACGCCTGTAGATCTCCTGTTGCCATAACCGCCGTCAGAACATCCTTCTCCCCGCGCTCAGTTATAGATAGACCGCCGCCTTGCCCCTTTGAGCTCTCACTTATGGCCGCAAGCCTGGAGATCGCCTCGGTTCGAGATGCTGCTTGTTCTTCCGTAGTCCCAAACGTACCGCCTACAAGAGACTTCCCCGTGTCAGACATCAAAAACTCGCCGGCTGCGTGACTTAGCTTTTGCTCGATGTTAGAGCTCATCCCGCTTTGTGCCGCTATCCAGGCTTCTCGGCTGGTCTTCCAGGTACGAGATGCGGCCATTTGTGGCGCCCCATCTTTACCGATCGCTCCTCCCATGTAGCCAGCCTCTCTCATGTTAACGCTTGAAAGCTTGCCATCTAGGCGCCTTTCGCCGCCCATGAATCCACCCGTCGACGCTCTGTGCCCAGAGATTGCAGCACCCATAGACTCTAGGCCTTGGTCTGCTGTAACGAACTTGGATGTCAGAAGTCCTGAGTTTGCAGCGGGGTCTTGGAACCGGGTATCCATACTTGTGCCGGTATCACGCATCAGCGCGGCAATGATGCTGCCCTGCTCTTTGGGTCCTGCCGCCTTTATCTTGTCTGCGATTCCTGCGTAGTTTCCGCCCATACCACTTAGCATAGATGTCAGGGAGGTTACGCGTGCTTGACCATCGCCCTTTACGGCTGTGAACCAAGCGCTCTGTAACTCCTGCTTCTCTGACTGACCGAGTCCTAGCTTGACGCCCGATCCCAGCGTCTCTAGTCCAGTCTGAAGCTTTGATGCATTAGTTGCTGAGGCCATTCCGGTTGACACCAAGCCAAAGCTATTCATGGCGCCTGACGCCTTTACCGTACTCTGCAGGTAAGAGCTCATACCCCCTAAGCCACCACCCCAACCAAACTTACGCCGTCCTTCAGCTGCTCCAGTAGCCCCGCCCATAGCTGCGATGTCAGAACTGGCGAGCACGTTACCTTGGTAGAAGGTAGCCTTAGAACCAAATAGGCTGCCAAGCATTACGTCGGCACTTCGCCCTAGAGAAGAAACCATGTCGGCGCCAGTCTGTTGAAGACTGGCGTTCATCTCCGACTGTACCTTCGCGAACTTGTGCTTGATGGCCTCAAGCCCTTGGTGGGCAGCGGCTGTCTTCACACTCACACTGAACTTAGATTCTTGCTCGTTGGATATCTGCTGCCGCAGTATCTGCGGCATGTTGCGGACTTGCTCAACAATTTGATCTGCCTCGTCACGTCCTTTGTGCAAGGTCCGCTGAAGGAACAGCATGGCGCGATCAGAGTCGGTGTTTACATTTATGCCGCGCTCACCCATCCAGCCCATGAGAGCCATCGCGTCAGCACTGCCACCAAACTGCTCTAGCGCCGCGCCCTTCAGTCTTCCTGTGTTCCTGATGAAGTTGGCCCGGCCAACACCGCTAAGGTTGCTGTACGCCCTCTTACGAGTCTCTTCGACGCTGACGGATCCCTGCATGTAGGCCATGACATCGCTAGGGTCTAACTGCCCATCCTTACCGGCGATGGATGCCATGAAGTACCGGCCACGAGCTGTACCCAGGAATCGACCTGATGAGGACAGCTGCTGGGTAGCTAGGGCCTGCCTGCCTTCTGCGCCAGACAATCCTGTTGAGTTGAATATCTGCTCCTCCGTGAGGAGGCCCATCTGCTGCATGGTCCCGATCTGACTAAGCGCCTTCAAGCCTGCGTTCATGCCGGCTTTGCCGGTGCCGCCGATGGATCTGGAGATCTGAGAACCAATAGACCCCGCGCTCATCATCTCTGAGCTGCTCAGTATGCCCGTGTCTGTTCCTGCTTTTATCAAACCAAAGGCACGTGCTTGATCGGCGGTCTTGAAGACACCGACATTCTTCATGCCGGCCATCATCTTCTGGGCTTCCTCCAGGGACGTGCCCATCGTGGTCGCTACCTCTTTCAAGGTCTTGACCATCTGGCGGAACTTGTCACTGAAGTCTTTGGCGTTTCGAACCCCTTGATCCATGCCCATGCGGGCCATGTTCTGGGCTAGTCGTCCGAGCTCTTCGAAGCTCGTTGATTCACCCATAGGCCCTTGCTGCGTGGTCATCCCGCGCATCATGGAGCCGATGTTCTGCATGCCACCCTGAGTGAAGCCTTGGCCTCCGAACTGATTTCGAAAGCGGTACGTCTCTCCTAGCTGCTGCTGTAACTGTTGTTGCTGCTGGACCCCTGTAAAGCCTTGATTCACGCCGTACATGGCTGCCGCTGCGCCACCAGAAGCTAAGGCAAAGCCACCGATAGCCCCGCCGGCCATCCCAGCCATGCCGCCCATGCGCATGCCCATCGCGCCGCCTTTGAAGGCCATGGAGAAGGGATCTAACCCCATCATGCCGGCGCCGATTGTCATCGCAGGCGCAGCCATTGATGAAGCAAAGCCAGCTGCGCTGCTTGCCGCCCTTGATCCGTAGTTCTGTTGTGTGGGCACGGCCTGTGACGGCTGCCACTGCTGCTGCCCAACCATGCCAGCGTAGTGCTGCTGGTTCATCGCAGCACCTTGGTACGCCCCATTCATTTGGGCGATCTCCATAGAACTCATCGGCATATCGATACTTTAGCACGTCCGCAAAAACACTAATAAACCCGCGATAAGAAGAATAGAAGCTAGGCATGGCTTCTGAATAGAGAGCGCCGCTCCGGAATGCCTCCGCCGTGTGTTCCTCCTGGTATTTCTCTCCTTTCTACCAGGATTGGGACAACGGCGGGGGCAGCTCTGTGGCAGCGATTTTTTAGCCAAATGCGGGATAAGAATAGTGTGCCGACACAAAATGTGTCGCTCAAAAAGGAGAGCCGAAAATGCTGCTGTTTACTCTCGGCCTGTCCGCCCTGGCGGACGTGGCCGAAGGATTCGCAAGGGCGGAGCAGGCGAAAGCCGTGCAACGCCAGGTCGGTCGGGGATTGCTCCCCGGCCAAGAGGTGCAGATCGTTGATCTGCATCGCCAGGTCAAGTTGCCGGGGGTCTTCACCCCGGCGGAGCTTGACACTCTCAGTGACCCGACCACCTCGGGTGAGGTGATTGAGGCACTGAGTCAACTGGGCCTCAAAAGGGCCCGACAGCTCGGGATGGAGGCGGTATGAGCGCCCCCACGCCCAAGGGAGAGGCCCTCCGCAAGGAGGGTGTCTTCGTGCCGGCCTCGAAAGGGGCCAACCCGCAAAATCCTCGGAAAACCGGGGATAAGGGTAGTAGAGGGAAACATATCGTTTCCCAATCAAAGGACAAGATGGAAAACATTCAGCCTCAGCCCACGAATCCCCCCCCCGCAGTGATTGGTACCCCCGCACCGGCCGCACCGGTTGCCGCCG
>Ga0315273_10008618_pt1 | contig 12883 bp, 8 predicted proteins | sample YL17G02_0_MG_FD_205753 | JGI IMG/M metagenome (GOLD analysis project Ga0315273, IMG submission 205753) | Sediment microbial communities from Yellowstone Lake, YNP, Wyoming, USA - YL17G02_0 | ecosystem: Environmental > Aquatic > Freshwater > Lake > Sediment | place: USA: Wyoming | collected...
TCGAGTCGTAGGTCTGGATGCGGCCCCGCCACAACTGGCCGTCGATTCGGTACAACGCGTCTGGATGCGCATCGACCGGCAGCAGCATGCCCTGCCCGGGGTGCTCGGACACGTTGTTGTCGGGCTGAGACGTGTCCCAGTAGTTGATCAGCAGGCCGTCCTGGAGCGGGAAACGGTCGACCTTGTTCACCAGCAGCGGGTCGTTGGCGTAGCCGAAGAAGTAGGGACCGACCTGGAGCGTGGTGTCGTACCCGCGGTACTGGCGGAACTCGACCGCGTAGTAGTGGCTGTACAGCGCCGACTCGACGCCGTCGCTGACGTGGAAGCCCCCGCTCGCCGGGTCGTACGTCCAGCCGGCGTCGGTCTCGGCGCCGTCAGGCGCCGACCCGTCGACGCTGATCTCGTCGGCCATGAAGCCGGCCTGGACGACCGCGGGGTCAGTCCAGTAACGGAACCCGACCAGCGTAGCTCCGGTATAGCCGGAAAGGTCTGCCGTCAGGCTGACCCATCCGGCCGAGGTCCCCGTGATGCCGAAGCCGAAGTTCTGGCCGTTCGGATCCGTGGTGGTCGACTGGTCGGTCGGCACGCTCGTCCACGTGGCGCCGCCATCCGCGGATACCACGACGTAGGCGTAGTCCCAGTCGAGCTCGGTGTCGTACTTGACCTTGGCCGTCAGGCTCGAGTCGGGCGCCAGGTCGAAGGACTTGTACATCGAGTTGTCGATGTCGTTGCCCGCGCCGCTGTAGTAGAAGTGGTCGCCGGCGTAAGGCTCGCCGATGTCGCTGACGACGGTCTTCTGCGGCAGCACCACGAAGAGGCCCTGCGCCTGCTTCGTGTTGGTCTCCATCGGGCCGATCTTGACGTCGGTCCTGCGGCCGGCGTACGCGATCTGGTAGTTCAACCAGCCGAGCTGGACCTTCTCCCAGATGCCCATGTGGCTCGGCTTGGACCCGATGTCCTCGGTGCCGTCGCTGATGTTCGAGCCGTCCGACATGAGCGTCCAGAACGAGGCCGCGTTGTCGTTCGCCCCGACGGTGTCGTAGAGGTCGGGCAGGCCGAGGTCGTGGCCGTACTCGTGCGCGAACACGCCGACGCCGCCATTCTCGGGCTGGATGGTGTAGTCGCCGATCCAGTACTTGCTGTCACCGACCTGGATGCCGCCGGCCAGGTTGGACTGATCCCCGACCGTGGGACCGACGTCGCCGATGAGGCCGAAGTAGGCGTACCAGCTGTGGCTCCAAATAGCGGAGTCGCCCAGCACACCGCCGCCGTCCTCGTTGCCCAGGCCGGCGTGCACCGACTGGAAGCTGTCGATGTAGCCGTCGGGCTCATTGAAGATGCCGTCGCCGTCGTAGTCGTAGCGGTCCCTGGCGTCGAACTGGCCCAGGAACTCGTCGATCTGCGCGGCCGTCTTGCCGGCCGCGATCTGATCTGCGTACCAGGCGTCCGTGGAGTCGATGAGGAACTGCCAGACGGGCGGGCCGCCAAGGTCGTCGTCGTAGGTCGCGCCGTCGCCGGGCACCTGCACCCAGTCGCTCACATCGCCGTTCACCGCGAATCGGTTCGAGGACTGCTCGATGTAGAAGTTGCGCATCGAGTTGGCGCCGGGGGCGTCGTTGAAGAGCATGTCCATGTAGTAGGCGCGGTTGAAGTCTGGTCGCCAGATGGTCGAGTTGTCGACGCTGCGATCCGGCTCGGGGATCAAGTTGTGCGCCAGGTCCGCGAACTCGCCTGGAAGGGTCCAGATCGAGTACTCGCCCTCGCGGACGAGCTGCACGAACTGACCGCGCGCGACCTCGAGCGCCTTGGCGTGGGTCTTGCCGTTGAGCTTCGATTCGAGCGCCTTCTTGAGCAGCGCCTGCTGCTGGGCCTTGAGAGGGCTCGACCTGTCGTCGATGCGCCCTCGGGCGCTCAGCTTGTCTGTCGCGCCCCAGCCACTCGACCTCTTCCCGGCGGCGCCGGCCAGCGGCACGACGAGCAACGCGAGCAGGACGGCGAGCAGGGCAAGGCGCAGAGTCTTCGTCGGCATGTGCTACCCCCTTCAGTGGATCTTCTGGGCGACGTCTTGGTACCCGTGGTCAGGATTGCACCGGGCGCGCGCGAAGACAAGCGCGTGCGCCGTCACATCCTGGGCGCGACCCCGCTTCGGGACGTCGGAGAGTGGCTTGGTCGAGGGATTGTGTAGGCAGTGCTGGCTACGGTGGAGTCCACGGGGAGGTGGTCGGCTCGCGGCGGCAGGCGCGCGGGCGGCAGGCTGATCGCGCCCGCGCGGCTATGATGTGGGCCATGGGTAAGGATCCCCGAGAGGGCGCTTGGTCGGGCGCGAGCGGCGGGCCCGCGGGCGGGCGTCGACCCGAGAGCGAGGTGCGCGAGGCCGGGCGGCTGCTGGCCGCGGGCGACGCCCCGACTGCGGCGCAGCGCCTGCGCGGCGTCCTCGCTCGAGGCGCCCTGCCGCTCGCCCTCGAGGCGGACGCGCGTTACTTGCTCGGTCGCGCTCTCGGCGCTTGCGGCGACCGGGCCGCGATGACCGCCGCGTGGTCGTTGGTGCTGCGGCTGGACGTCGCCGCCGAGCCGCCGCAGCCGCTGATGGCGCGGGACGAGTTCGAGGCGGTGGCCGAGGCGGCGATGGCCGAGCTGCCGGAGGAGCTTCTCGGCCGACTGGAGAACGTGGCCGTCCTGATCGCCGAGCGTCCCTCTCCGGAGATGGTGGCCGGCGGCATCGACCCCCGCATCCTCGGCCTCTATCACGGCGTGCCGATGAGCAGGCGTTCGACCAGCTTCGGCGCGCCGTATGCCGACACGATCCACCTCTTCCGCGCCAACCTCGAGCGTGTCTCGGCGACGCGTGCGGCGCTGATGAAGCGCATCCGCGTCGTGGTGTGGCACGAGACGGCTCACTACTTCGGCTACACGGAGGCGCAGCTCCGGCGCATGGGCCTGGCCTGAGACGGCCGGCTCAGCCCCCGCTCATCTCGAGGAAGTTCGCCAGCAGTGCCAGCCCGGCGCGGCTGAGCATGCTCTCGGGGTGGAACTGGACGCCCCAGGCCGGCGCGTCCGTGTGCGCCACCGCCATGACGACCTCGCCCCCCGTGCCGTCGTCGGTCCAGGCCTCGCGCGTCAGCGTCGTGGGCAGCTCGTTCAGGCAGAGCGAGTGGTAGCGCGTAAACAGCTCGGGGTCGGCGATTCCGGCGAAGAGCCCGCGGCCGGTGTGGTGCATCTGATGCGCCTCGCCGTGGATGGGCCGGGGCGCGCGGACGAGCGGGGCGCCGAGCGCGACGCCGAGCGCCTGGTGACCGAGGCAGACGCCGAGGAAGGGCAGGCGCCGCTGGAGCGCCGTTGCGACCCAGTCGAGGATCGCGCCCGAGGTGTCGGGCGCGCCGGGGCCCGGCCCGATCAGCACGTGCGTCGCACGTGCCAGGGCCGGGTGGGGCGCGCCGCCCGAAGCGCCGCCGGGCGCCTCCGCGTGGTCCACCACGTCCACGTCCGCTCCGAGGCAGCGCAGGTAGTCGACGATGTTGAAGCTGAACGAGTCGTGGCACTCGACGAACAGGACGCGCGCCTCGTAGCGCGTCCGTGGTCGCGGCGGCAGCCAGCTGTAGTCGCGGCGCGGCGCCGCCGGCGGCTGCCCGCGCCGCCCTTTGCCCAGCACGTGCAGCAGCGCCTCGACCTTGTGGCGCGTCTCCATGTACTCGTTGGGCGGGTCGCTCTCGATGACGATGCCGCCGCCGCCCGAGATGTAGCCGGTGCCGCCGGCCAGCGTCAGGCTGCGGATGAGGATGTTGAAGTCGGCGCCCGTCCCCGAGACGAAGCCGAGCGAGCCGGTGTAGGCGCCGCGGGCCACCGGCTCGAGCCGCGCGATCTCGCGCATGACGCTCTCTTTCGGCGCTCCGGTGATGGTGCCGCCGGGGAAGATCGCCCGCACCACGTCGCCGATCGGCGCCCGCGAGCGGCCGCGCACCTCGCTCACGAGGTGCATCACGTGGCTGTAGCGCTCGACCGTGAACGCCTCGGTCACCTCGACGCTGCCGGGTTCACTCACGCGGGCGATGTCGTTGCGCAGCAGGTCGACGAGCATGACGTGCTCGGCCTGTTCCTTGCGGTCGGTGCGCAGGTCCTCTTCGAGGGCGTCGTCGGACGCGGCGTCCGCTCCGCGCGGCCGCGTGCCGGCGATCGGCCGCGCCGTGATGGCGCCGTCGACGTAGTCGAACAGGCGCTCCGGGCTGCCGGAGACGATGGCCCAGCCGTCCCCTTCCATCATCCCGAAGAACGGGCTGGGGTTGGTGCGCCGCAGCGCCGCGTAGAAGGCGAGCGGGGCGAGTTCGCGAGCGTCGAAGTGGAAGCGGTGCGACAGGTTGACCTGGTAGACCCACCCGGCGCGGATGCGTTCCTGCACGTCCTCGACGCCGGCGATGAAGGCGTCGACCGGGTAGTCGCTGACGAGGTCGATCGCCGGCAGGCCGGAGTCGTCCAGGGGTTCGGGTTCCAGCCCTTCAGCCACTGATCCCGGGGTGGGCGCGGCCGCGAGATGGCCGTCCTCCCAGAGGAAGCCGGACGGGTAGAGGTTGAAAGCGGCGTCAGGGAAGCGCGGCATCGGTCCGTTCGTCGGCAACCCCAGGTGGCGCGCGAACTCGTAGCTGAAGAAGCCGATCCAGGCCGGGAAGAATCCGTCGCCGAGATCCGACTCGAGGAGGGTCAGGAGGTCGGTCGCGCCGCCGACCGGCTCGCCGTCGTCGTAGAGCACGCCGTCCCAGACCTCGAGCCGGCGCGCCGGCGCGACCCCGAGCACGCGGCGCCGTCCGAAGTGGGTGCGCGGGCCGAGCGACTCGAGCAGGGCGGGGCGAAGGCCCCGGCGCCGGGCGGCGTTGTAGAGCTCGATCGCCACGCTCTCGTCGCGGTGCACCGCGCCCTCCTGCCCTGAGTGGCCCCTGGGAGGTAGGGTGGCCGGTCCGGCCTAGAGCTTGCCTCCGGGAACGTCGGTGGAGCGGGAGCGATTGTACGGAGGCGGGCGGCGGCGGGCAATGCCGCGGGCGCGGGGCGGCTAGTCCAGGAAGGCCGTCGCGACCCGTTGCCCGGTGCCGGCCCGCTGCTCCGCAGCGGTCATCCGCACGGGCTCGCGCCGCGGCAGCGAGACGAGGATGCTCACGTCGCCACTGCCGCAGGCCGGGCACATGAGGGCGGCGTCTCTCGCCCAGCCCTGCTCGGCGGTCCTGAAGAGATAGCCACACTCGCGGCAGCGGAACTCGCGCGCGATCATCGGAGCCTCCTTCCGAGTCTCGGAAGGAGCGTTCGGCGCGCGAGGGCCGGGCTCCTGCCGCGCCGGGCGCTTCAGGCCGGTTCGGCGGGCCGGCTCAGGTCGCCTCGGTCGCGCGGAGTACCTTCTCGTAGGCGTTCCATCCGCCCGCATCGTGCATGCTGAGGCGCTCGTGCAGGCGCCTCGCCGAATGTGTGGTGCGCGAGCTCACGGAGAGGCCGACGCGTACGTTGCGGCGGGCGCGCAGGCGGGCGAAGGCGTGCCGCAGGAGCGCCTCGCCCAGACCGCGCCCGCGGCGCTTCGCGTGCACCGCCAGCCACGGGACCCACGCCTGGTCCTCGTACTCGCGGCAGAGGCACATGCCCACGAGCTCGCCGTTCTCTTCGGCCAGGAACCAGATCTCCGGGTCGAAGTCGGGCTCGCGCGTCAGATCGGTCCAGCGCTCGAAGGTCATCGGCTTGTACGTCTCGTACTCAGCCCAGGCGAGGTTCTGCAGTGCGTGGCAGGCCTGCTCGTCGCGGCCCCGTTCGAAGGTCCTCACGGTCACGCCTTCGGGCCACGTCGCCTCCGGAGGCTTCGCGGCGAGCTCGATCTCCATCTCGGCGTAGTGATGGCGGCGCGCGGACCTCGAGTGCGGCCGTCAGGAGGTGGGGCTCGCCGATGGCGTCGGTGTCGGCTCCTCGTAGATCGGCGGCGGCACCATGTCGTAGCGCTTGAGGAGGGCGATCGTCTTGTCAGAGAGCAGGCGCTGGAACTTGGTACGGCCGGACTCCACAATATGGGCCAGGTCTTGGAAGTCGCGGTTCAGGAGACGGGCGTCGCGGACGAAGTTGAGGAACGGGACGTGATACTTCTTGGCAAGCGCGCGGCACCCCTGCTGATACCGCTGGATCGGCCGGTCGAAGGCATGCCCGATGACGATCATGTTTCGCGGCAGGTCGAGCATCACGGGGTGCAGGCCGCGACGCTTGCAGATGCGGATCACGCGCTCGAGCTGTCCGAGGTTGTAAGTGTAGCGACTCCTGAAGATCGGATACCGTCGTGTGAGCCAACGGGGGACGAGTGCCCGCTTCTCGGCCAGCGTGAGGATGGTACGGGGGAGGTGGTGCTGATTGTGCCTGGCGGCGATCTCCGGGTCAGGTGTGAGCGGCACGGCACTCGTGGTGTACGCGAAGGTGTAGCGACCGAGGTTGACACCGATGTAGACGATGGTCGGTACCCGCGGCAGCGCCTTCGCGAAGGCGACGTTCTCGTAGAAGGACTGGTTGCGCGAGCCGATGTTGCGGGTGACGACCTCGAGGCCGCCCCTGCGCAGCACCTGGGCGGTCCAGTCGCCGTCGCTCACCGTGCACTCGCGGGCGGCGGATCCGCCGAGAAGGAGGACGAGCGGGACCTCGGGCGGCGTCTCGTTGACGGAGGCGATGACCTCGAGGGCGTGGTACCAGTCAGACCCGCCCATCAGCTGTTTGGCCTCGCGGTCGAGGGCGGAGGCCGGGTGGGCTGCACCCGCGAGTCCAAGTAGCGTCGCGAGCGCCAGCACGAGTGCGGCCAGCAGGGCGAAGTGCAAGTGTCGTGTGAGTCGTCCGCAGTTCATGTGATGCTCCGGCGAGGCGGCCAGTCTACCAGACGCCTCGGGACGGTGTCCCGGCCTACAGCCGGACTGCGAACGACCCGGTGCCCCAGGGTGAGGCTGCCACGGCGCCGGCGACGGCCTGCGCGTCGTGGCCCGCGCGCAACGCCGCGAGGATGCCTTCGTAGAGGCCGTTGTGGAAGGTGTTGACGGTCGCGGCGAGGCCCTGCGCCCAGCTCAGGTAGGCCTTGACCCCGACCGAGTTCATCGAGGTCGCGCCGGGCATGCGCCATGTCGTGTTCAGCGGGTTGTAGTAGGCGGAGTTGTACCAGTGGCCGCCCTCGGCCATCTCCCAGGCGAGGATCGCCGCGAGGTTGTCGGTGGTGACCGGCACCGCGAGCGCCTGCAGCAGCGCCCTGGCCCAGGTGACCGGCGTGTGGCCGCCCGGCGGCGCCTTCATGAGCGCGGGTGGCAGGCCGGCGGCGAGCGCGCGCTCGATGCGCTCGGTGAGTCCCTCGAGGACGGCGCGCCGCTCGTCGAGGGCCTGGTCGAGCTCCGCGCGCTGGTCGTCGATCTCGGTCTCGATCGCCAGGGCCTCGGTGCGCCGGTCGTCCAGTGAGGCCTCGAGGCGCGCCGTCGACTCCGTCAGGCGCGCCAGCTTGTCTTCTTCGGCCTGGTCGCTCTCGGCGATGCGCTTCAGCAGGCTGAGCCCGGACTGCAGCTCGGCGAAGCCCGAGACACCGGCGAGGACGTCGAGCACGGTCGTTTCGCCGGTCTTGTACATCGCCGCCAGCCGTTGACCGACGAGCTGGCGTTGGGCTTCGAGAGCGGCCTCGACGCGCAGCAGCTCGAGGCGCGTGCGCGTGAGGTCGCGGTTAAGACCGTCGAGGCGCCCCCGGGCCGCGTCGTACTGCTGCGAGAGCTCCTCCAGACGCTCCTTCAGGCGCGCCATGTCGGCGCGCGCCTGGCGCGACTCGCGCTGCAGGTCCTGGATGGTCGTGACCTTCTCGATGCGCTCGACGGTGAAGACGCCCTGACCGGCCGCGGCGGCCGGGCCGGGCGTCAGCGGAACGAGCGCCGCCAAGCCGCCCGCGAGCAGGATCGCGGCCAGCGTGGTCGGGATGAAACGGCGGATGTCGGGACGCGCGCTCACCACCTACAGTGTATCGGCTCACCGGTGCTCGTCTTTACCGGCGGGCCGAGAGGTCCTGCATCTGTGCGCGTCATCTGTGCCCGTCGTCGCGCGGGCCACACGTCCGCGGTCGCGTGGTACCCTGAGCCCACTTCACGGAGGTGCGAGGGCGGATCATGGGATCGCGCAGACGGAGGGGCGGCATGCAGCGCCTGAAGCTTCAGAGAGGGATCTCCCGCCGGCTGTTGCCGGCAGCGCTGCTGCTCGGGCTGGCGGCGGGCGGGGCGCTCGGCGCGGCGAGCGCCGATCCCGCCGCCGCCTCCTCGCTGGACCAGCTGTCCGACCGCACCCACAAGATGAACATGCTGGCGCGCCTCGGCTACAACCCGAAGCTCGTCTTCTTCGGCGGCTCGCGCTCGATGCGCTTCGAGCCCTCGTACGCCCGCGAGCGCTGGGGCCTGCGCGGCTTCAACTGCGCCGTCATGGGGTCCAATCACGAGGACGTCTGGGCGATGACGCACCACCTCGTGCGCCGTGCGCCCGGGCTGAAGAGGTACGTGGTCTGGGGCGTCCAGCCCGGCTGCTTCTTCAACAACGAACCGTTCGACATCGCGCTCGTCCAGGACTCGCGCCTGCGCCGCTACTTCCCGCTCGAGTTGCGACAGAAGATGAACGGCGGCGTCACGCACCCTTGGTCCGACCGCGTGTACGCGCGCGACGGCGCCGTCGTCCGCGACCACTTCGATCGCCTGCAGGAGGCCGGCTGGAGCCTGGACGAGTCGCTCGACGCCTACATCGCCAACGCTCTGCGGCATCGCGTCAAGATCGACAGCATCCCGACCACGATGACGCGCGCCCGGCGCTATTTCGAACAGACCCTCGACTACATGGATCGGCACGACATCGAACCGCTGCTGGTCATCATGCCGATCCACCCCAGAGTGATCAGGGCCGTCCGCGACGAGCACTGGGACAACTGGCGCGCGAGCTTCAAGGCGTACCTCGCCGACCTGCAGAAGTCCTACCACTTCACCGTGCTCGACTTCACGTTCATCAGGACGTTCGACGGCGACCCTGACGCGTTCTTCGACGGCGTCCACATGAAGCCCCTGAACATGCGTCGCCTGCTGCGGGCCGCGGTGCGCAAGGCGCCTTGGGCCTTCGGCCGGGCGCCCGCCCCCTGGGACGAAGAGCCGCCTGCCCCGGAGCCGACGCCCACACCCACTCCGACGCCGAACCCCGCCCCGTCGCCCTAGCCAGCGGAGCCGTCCGTTGCCTGGTGTGGCGACGTCCGTAACGGTCCACCGTTGTCGCTCGCCAAACTTGAGAGTACGATGCTGACGACTGGGGGGTCCGATCACGCAGCGGCTTGACCGCGGCGACCATCGCTCGTTCGAGCTTCGTCTGCCCGCGACACCCGGCGCTATCGCCCTTGATGAGGGCGAAGGGGGCTCGTCATGACGAAGGCCGTTCGGCTCGTTCTCACACTCCTCCTGGCCTCGCTGCTCGCGGCTGTGGCTGCGCCGGTGGCGGCCGAGGCCGCCACCGGCGCAGCCCTCCGCTCGCCCACGGTGACGCTCGCCGTCGGCGGCACGCACACGCTCGTCGTGCGCAGCAATGGGCGCATCCAGGCTTGGGGTTCCAACCTCTACGGCCAGCTCGGCGACGGCACGAAGACCGAGCGGACGACGCCCACGTACATCAACGCCGACACCGACTGGATCGCTGTCGCGTGCGGCGCCAACCACAGCGTCGCGCTCAAGGCGAACGGCACGCTCTATGCCTGGGGGCAGAACATCGACGGGCAGCTCGGGCTCGACGACCTGACACTGCGCTCGACGCCCACCAAGGTCGGCACGGCCAGCGATTGGGTGGCCGTCACCTGCGGCGCGCAGCACACACTCGCCCTCAAGGCCGACGGCAGCCTCTGGGCATGGGGCGACAACACGAACGGCCAGCTCGGCCTGAGCGATACGACCGACCGCCGGGTGCCCACCCGGGTGGGCGGCGGCATGGACTGGGCGTTCGTCGCGGGCGGCGGCGCACACTCGCTGGCCCTCAAGTCGAACGGACGGCTGTACGCGTGGGGCCGCAACGACTACGGGCAGCTCGGCGACGGCGCCGGGGTGGAATGGCACTACCCGATCCGCATGGGCGACGCGACGAACTGGGTGGCGCTCGCCGCGGGCTACTATCACAGCACCGGGCTGCAAGCCGACGGCTCCCTCTACGCGTGGGGGCGGAACAACTACGGCCAGCTCGGGCTCGGCACGACCACGAACGTGAACGTGCCGACGCGCGTCGGCAAGGAGAACACCTGGGTGGGCGTCGCCTGCGGGTACCAGCACACGCTGGGCCTCAAAGCCAACGGCGCCGCGTTCGGCTGGGGCTACAACGCCAACGGCCAGGTCGGTGACGCGAGCGTCACCACCCGGACGTCGCCCACGGCCCTCAAGTCGTCGGCGACCTGGCCTTCGCTTGCGGCCGGAGGCAACCACAGCGTTGGAATCGCCGCCGACGGCAGCGTGGCCGCCTGGGGCGCCAACGCCAACGGCCAGATCGGCGACGGGACGCACACCGACCGCTCGGCTCCCACCAACGTCCTCGCCGCCGGCTGTGTGTGGCCGGCGCCGCGCGCGCAGCGCGGCGAGACCGGCCGTATCGCGGCCGGCGAGGCGCACTCTCTCGCCGTCAAGAGCAACGGCTCTCTCTGGGCCTGGGGAGACGCCAGCCAGGGACAGCTCGGTGACGGCAGCGTGGACGACAAGCCGTCTCCGGTGGCGATCGGGCCATCGGGAGTATGGCGGTCTGTCGCCGCCGGAGTCGCCTTCACCATCGGCCTGCGTCATGACGGGAGCCTGTACGCGTGGGGTGACAACGCCGAAGGCCAGCTCGGCTCGGGAGCCGCTGCCGGCGATGCGCTCACCCCGAGGCGCGTGGGGAGCGCCAACGACTGGGTCGCGGTGGCCGCGGGCGCATACCACGCCCTTGCCCTCAAGTGCGACGGAAGCCTTTGGGCCTGGGGCAGGAACTCCGATGGGCAGCTCGGCATCGGCACCCGGACCTCGTGGGACGTGCCCGTCTGGGTCGGCACCGCGAACGACTGGGGGGCGGTCGCCGCGGGGGACTCCTCGAGCTACGCCATCAAGGCGGACGGCAGCCTCTACGTGTGGGGCCGCAACGAGTCTGGGCAGCTTGGGCTGCTCGACCGCGTCACGCGGACCACACCCACGCGTCTGGCGGGAGACAACACGTGGGTAGCCGTCGCCGGCGGAACGAGCCACACGCTGGGGTTGTCCGTGCAGGGAACCCTGTACGCGTGGGGTTCGAACAACTACGGGCAATTGGGTCGAGGGGACCGGATCGACGTGACCGCTCCGGCCACCGTGAGCCCAGCCAGCGGCTGGGTGGCATGCGCGACCGGGAGCTATCACAGTCTCGGCGTCGCCGCCAACGGCATTGCGTATGGCTGGGGCCGCAACGACAGCGGCCAGTTGGGCGACGGCTCGTACGACTACCGGGTCAGCCCCACGCAGATCGGCGCCCCACTTCCCGTGCTCTGCGGTGGCCTCTCTCACTCGCTACACGCGAATGCGGTCTGGGACGTTCAGGCGACCGGGTCGAACGGCGACGGTCGCCTGGGACACGGCCTGGTCGGCAGCGTCTCGACCCCCGCGTTCATCATCCGGCTCTGGGACCTCGCGCCGGCGAGCATCACCGGCCTCACGTCGTCCTCGCATCCCGACCCGACGCACTGGTACCCGGACGCGACGGCCGACCTGCAGTGGAGTGCGAGCGACGACTGGGGGCTGTACGGGTCGTCGATCGCTTACTCCGGCGCGCCGCTGACGCCCGATCTCTGGATCTACTTGTCTGCGGGGACCACCTCTGTGACCAGCCCGACCCTGCACGACGGCATCCAGTTCTTCTCGATCCGGGCGAGAGACTTCGGGGGCTACTGGAGCCCGCTCGCGAGCCGCGAGATCCGCGTCGACACGGTCGCACCCTCGGTGGTCGCGAACCTGCGCTCTCCGACGCATCCTGAGTCGTACTGGTACCAGGACAACATGCCGACGTTCGCGTGGGACGCCGCGACGGACGCCACGTCCGGCATCGCCGGCTACTCGTGGGCCTGGCGAGCCTGGGGCACCCCGCACGCCGACACGAGCGTCGACGGCACCGGGACAAGCGTCTCGCCGGGCCCCCTCGCCGACGGCCTCTGGGAGTTCGCCGTGCGTGCCATTGACCGGGCGGGGAACGCGGGCCTGGCGGAGACCATGACGGTGCACATAGACGTCACGCCGCCGTTCACCAGGAACGACGCGGACACGCTCTGGCATCAGGGACCCGTGACGGTGCGCCTCTCGCCCGAGGACGGAGCGAGCCCCATTCTGATCACCTACTACCGGGTGGACGGCAAGGCCTGGCTCGCGGACATGGACGGCGCCACCGTCACACTGCGCACGGGGAGGCGCGGCAGCGGCAGCGGCGTGCACACGATCGAGTACTACTCCAGGGACATGGCGGACAACGAGGAGGTCCTGAGGAGCTGTGAGGTGAAGCTCGACGCCAGGGCGCCGACCACGTGGTGTGACGCGCCGCTCGTCCCGATGCCCGGACCCGTGACCGTGCATCTGACGCCCACGGACCCGCACTCAGGCGTCGCCGGCACGTGGTACGCAGTCAACGGTAGCGACATGTGGAACAGGGGCACCACGGTCCAGATCTCGGATCCGGGCACGTATGTCCTCAGGTACTACTCGGTCGACAACGTGGGCAATGCCGAGTACGTGCACGAGAGCACCGTCACGGTGCTGAAGGCCCTGTCGTCGAACCAGCGGCCGGAACGCACCGTCAGGCGCCGGTAGCGTCGGGAGCCTGCTCGAGTTCGGGGCCGGCAGCGTCCGGCCACGGCGCGGTCGGCGGGCAG
>Ga0315273_10008619_pt1 | contig 12883 bp, 8 predicted proteins | sample YL17G02_0_MG_FD_205753 | JGI IMG/M metagenome (GOLD analysis project Ga0315273, IMG submission 205753) | Sediment microbial communities from Yellowstone Lake, YNP, Wyoming, USA - YL17G02_0 | ecosystem: Environmental > Aquatic > Freshwater > Lake > Sediment | place: USA: Wyoming | collected...
CCACCGGCTGCGTGAAGCTCCCGCCCTCGGTGGCGAGCCGCGCGAGCATGGCGGCGGGTTCGAAGCGCTCGCCCTTCTCGGCGTGGAGTGCCATCAGCCGCTGGTGGATCCTCGGCAGTCCGACCCGGTCGGCGTGGCGCAGCGGGCCGCCGCGGAACGGCGGGAATCCGGCGCCGTAGATGAGCGCCAGGTCGAGCCTGCCGGCGTCGGCGACCACGCCCTCCTCGAGACAGCGCACGGATTCATTCACCATCGCCAGCACCATGCGATCGGCGAGCGTCTCGGGCGAGTGGGCCACGCGCTCGCGGGTGAGTCCGAGCAGTGTGCGCACCTCGGGGTCGACCTCGCGCCGGCGGCCGCGATGGCGGTAGAAGCCGCGCCCGCTCTTGCGCCCGAGTCGCCCGGCCGCCAGCAGCTTCTCCAGCGCCGGCGCCGGTGTCATGCGCCCGGGGTAGGCCGCGCTCAGCACCGCGGCGACCTTGTTCGCCACGTCGATGCCGACCTCGTCCACCACCTCGAACGGCCCCATCGGCATACCGAAGCGCCGCATCGCGCCATCGATCTCGCCGATGCGGAATCCCTCCTCGAGCAGGACCATCGCCTCGCGCAGGTAGGGCATCAGCACGCGATTGACCACGAACCCCGGCGAGTCCTTCACCACCACCGGCGTCTTGCCGAGACGGCGGGCGAGTGCCACCGCGGTCACCAGGGTGGCGTCCGAGGTGCGCCCGCCGCGCACGACCTCGACCAGCGGCATGCGGCTGACGGGATTGAAGAAATGGAATCCGCAGAAGCGTTCGGGGTGCTTGAGACCCGCTCCGAGGTCGTCCACCGACAACGACGACGTGTTGGTGGCGAGCAACGCGTCGGGACGAAGCCGCACTTCGAGCTCGGCGAAGACCTTGCGCTTCACGTCGAGATCCTCGACCACCGCTTCGATCGCGGCATCGGCCCGGCTGATGGTGTTCAGCTCGAGCGTCGGGTAGAGCCGTGACCACTGCTGGTCCCGCTCGCTCGACGGTATGCGGCGCCTGCGGGCGCGCTCGGCGACCAGCGCGCCCACGGTCTGCAGCGCGCGTGTGAGGGATTCCGGTCTCACGTCGCGCATGCGCACGACGATCCCCTGTCGCGTCGCAAGCTCGGCGATGCCACCGCCCATCACGCCGGCTCCGATCAACGCCAGCTCGGCGATGGGCGCGGGCTCGAGACCCGCGTCGGCGACCACGCGCGCCTTCTTCGCCTCCTCCGAGAGATGGAAGATGCGCACCAGGTCCTTGCACACGGGGCCGGTGAGCAGATCAGCCAGCCGCGACGCTTCGATCTCGAGCGCCTCGCGGATCGGCCGGTCGAGCGTGTGCTCGACCACGTCGATGGCGGCGGGTGGAGCGGGGTAGTGGCCGCCCGTCTGCGCCCGGGTCCTGCCGCGCGCCTGCGAGAACACCAGCGCGCGTCCGAACGGGCTCACGTCCAGCGCCCAGGCACCCGCGCTCTTCGCGCGATAACGGTCGCGGCGCTTGCCGGCCGGCCGTTTCGCGAGCAGCGCCAGCCGCTCGCGGGCGCGGTCCATGAGCCACGCCGCCGGCGCCATGCGCGCGACCAGTCCGAGCTTCTCGGCGCGACGCGCGTCCAGGTTGCGCCCGGTGAGGATGAGGTCGAGCGCCGCGCTCAGCCCGATCAGCCGTGGCAGACGCACCGTGCCACCGAAGCCGGGATAGATGCCGAGCAGCACCTCGGGCAGGCCGATCTGGGTGCGCGCCTCCTCGCTGGCCACGCGCGAGTCGCAGCACAGCGTCAGCTCGGTGCCCCCGCCCAGGCAGACGCCATCGATCACCGCCACGGTCGGCACGCTCGACTCGGACAGCCGCGTGAAGGCGGCGTGTGCGCGCCGGACCAGCGCCAGCACCTGCTCGCGGTCGGTGAGCGACCCGATGGCCTCGATGTCGGCGCCGGCGATGAAGGAGCCGGGCTTGCCGCTGACGAGCAGCACGCCGCTCACGCCCTCGAGGCTCGCCAGTTCGTCGAGCGCCGTCTCGAGACCGGCCACCGCGGCCTCATCGATCACGTTCACCCTGCGGTCGGGATGGTCGAACACCAGCCGCACCACCCCGCCGTCCTCGCGCTCGAGCCGGAACGCGCCCATCACGCCACCTCCGCGCGGCTCATTCGCGCTCCAGCACGAATGCCGCGCCCTGGCCACCGCCCACGCACAGACTCGCGAGCCCGCGCTTGAGACCGCGCCGGCGCAGTTCGAGCAGCAGCGTGAGCAGCAGCCGCGCCCCCGAGGCCCCGACCGGGTGCCCGAGCGCGATCGCGCCGCCGTTGACGTTGAGTCTCTCCAGCGGGATCTCGCCCAGCGCGTGATCACGCCCGAGTTCCTTCTTCGCGAACGCCTGGGAACGTGCGGCCTCAAGGCACGCCAGTACCTGCACGGCGAACGCCTCGTTGATCTCGATCAACTCCATGTCGGCCAACTCGAGCCGTGCCGTCGCGAGCGCCCGCGCGGCCGCGAACACCGGCCCGAGCCCCATCCGCGCCGGCGACAACCCGGCGAAGGCATACGACACGATCCGGCCGAGCGGCGGCGAAGGCCAGGACGCCGCGGTGGCGTCGTCGCCGAGCAGCAACGCCACGGCGCCGTCGGTCACCTGGCAGGCGTTGCCCACCGAGACGGTCCCGTTCCGGCGGTCGAAATACGGTTTGAGCTTGCCGAGCGCCTCGAGTGTCTGGCCGTCACGCGGACCCACGTCGTCCGCGACGATCTCGTTCCGGGGCGCCGGGAACACCGGCACGATCTCCTCGCGCAGCCGCTCGCGCGCGGCGACCGCGCGCTGGTGGCTCATCAGCGCGAACTCGTCCTGGCGCTCGCGCCGGATGCCGAACTCGCGCGCCAGCACCTCCGCGGTCTGGCCCATGTTGAGTCCGCACACCGGATCGGTGAGACCTTCGGCGAGCGCCACGCGCGGCTTGAGCAGCGCCGGCTGGAAGCGCGAGAACGCCGCGAGTTTCTGGAACGGCGTCTTCGCCCGCATCAGCCCCTCGAGGAACTCGCCGTACTCGAACGGATACATGAGCGGGATGCGGCTCATCGACTCCATGCCGCCCGCCACCATCAGCCGCGCGTCGCCGAGCCGGATCCGCTGCGCGGCGGTGGCCACCGACTCCATACCCGATGCACAGTTGCGGTGCACCGTCGCGGCCGGCACGCGTTCGGGGACGCCGGCGCGGAGCGCCACCACGCGTGCCGTATTGGCCGCTTCGGCCGGCTGGGCGCAGTTGCCGAGGATGACCTCGTCGAGACGCGCGGGGTCGAGCCCGTGGCGTGCGATGAGCTCGCCCACCGCGATGCGACCGAGCTCGTGGACCGGCGTGTGCTTGAACGGCCCGCCCGCCTTCGCGAACGGGGTGCGCACGCCACCGAGGATCCACACCGTCCCGGCGCCCATGGTCAGTCCTTCTTCCGCGGCATCCGGTCGAGCAGCTCGCGTGCTTGCGCCTGGTAATGCCCGTCCCGCACGCTGCTGGTGGCCGGCAGGCCGATCGCCTTCTCGAGTTCGGCGCGCGCCGGGTCGTGGCGCTTGAGCTGGAGATAGGTGCGGCCCAGCTCGAGATGGTGGTTGACGTAGTCCGGCTCCAGCTCGATCGCCTTGCGCAGGTCGGCCACCGCGTTGTCCATCGAGGCGCCCTTCGGCACTCCGCCGAGCACGGTGCTGGCGAGCGTGCGTTCGATCATATTGAGCGACGACAGTTCGCGGTTCCAGATGGCCCGCACGTGGTAGGCGCGGCCGATCCGCGGGTCGAGCACGATCGACCGGTCGACCTCGGACTTGATCTCCCGCGACAGCGCGAGCCGCGTCTTGGGACCCTCGCGCATCGCCTGGCGGCCCAGCGCCACGGCGAGCCAGACGTGGGCCTGGGCGCTGTCGGGGGCGCTCTTCACGGCGGCCCGGGCGTGGTCGACCGCCGCCGCCGCCAGGGTGCGGATCTCCTCGCCGCGGGCGTCCTCGCTGAGCTCGGATTCCACCCGGGCGAGCCGGGTGAGCAGGCCGAGGTCCCCGGGGTGGGTCTCGAGCGCCGAGAGCCATTCGCTGCGGGCGTCACGGGCGCGGCCGGTGGAGTACGCGGCATCGCCCGCCGTGGTGGCGTCGGCGGCGACCGCTGCGGCGGGGCTGGCGAGCGCCGCCAGCAGCGCCGATCCGGCGATCCATCGCCCGAGCCGGGCGGATCCTCTCATGAGCATCCCCTCGTGGCCCGGTCCGCACCGCGCGGCCGGTCCCGCCGACTCTCGCGCAGCCCTGCCGCACAAGTCAACGCGGGCGCCCGGGCGGACTCCCGGTCTGCGGGGTTGCGGCCCCGCCCGCCCGGTGCTAACCCTTTCGCGCCGAACAGAGCGCCCCGCAACCCGATCCCCACGGCATCGAGGAGGTCCGGATGTCCCAGCCCGGCACGTTGATCGGGATCTTCCTCGAGACCTGCCGGACCTACGGCAAGCCCGACCTGTTCATGCGGAGGACGCCCGAGGGCTGGGAGAACCTCTCGACCGAACGCGCCCGCACCGACGTCGAGCACCTGGCCCTGGCCCTGCGGGGGCTGGGGGTGCGCAAGGGCGACCGGGTCGGTCTGTTGAGCGAGAACCGCTACGAATGGCCGGTCGCCGATCTCGCCATCGTCGCCCTCGGCGCGGTGACGGTACCGATCTACCCGACCCTCACCTCGGAGCAGTGCCGCCAGCTGCTGGCCGACTCCGGAGCCCGGGTGCTCTTCGTCTCGACCCCGGCCCAGTTCGGGAAGATCGGGGTCATCCGGGACCGGCTTGCCGCGCTCGAGGCCGTGGTCTATCTCGACCCGGTGCCCGAACGCGGCGAACGCGACTTCGGCTTCCGTTATCTGCTGGAGCAGGGCGTCGCAGCGCTGCGCACCGAGCCGGGCGCGCTGATGCGCATGGGGCAGACCGTCTCGCCCGACGACCTCGCCACCATCATCTACACCTCGGGCACCACCGGCGAGCCCAAGGGCGCCATGCTCACCCACGGCAACATCACCTCGAACGTGTGGGCGGGCCTGCAGGTGATGCATCTCACCTACACCGACCGCTGCCTGTCGTTCCTGCCCCTATGTCACATCTTCGAGCGCATGGCGGGTCTCTACGCCATGCTCGCCGCGGGGGTGACCATCGCCTACGCGCAGAACATCGACAGCGTCGCGGCCGACGCCGTGGTGGTGCGGCCGACGGTGTTGATGGGTGTGCCGCGCTTCTACGAGAAGGTGTTCGCCAGAGTGATGGAGAACGCGCGTCACCTGCCACCGCTGCGCCGGGCCTTGTTCCACTGGGGGCTCGAGCAGGGGCGTCGCGCCGCGCGCGCCCACTTCGCGCGCCGGCCGCTGCGCGGGCTGGCGGGCATCGCCGCGGGCATCGGCGACCGGCTCGTCGGTGCCCGGGTGCGCGAGCGCATCGGGGGCCGGGTGCGTTTCTGCATCTCGGGCGGCGCGCCGCTCGAACCGCGCGTGCTCGAGTTCTTCTTCGCGATCGGCATCCCGATCCGGGAGGGCTACGGGCTCACCGAGACCTCGCCCGTGATCTGTCTCAATCCCCCCGGCCGCGAGAAACCCGGCTCGGTGGGGCCGCCACTGCCCGGCGTCGAGGTCCGCATCGGCGAGGAGGGGGAGATCCTCACACGAGGCCCCCACGTCATGCGCGGCTACTACCACAGAGAAGAGGCCACGCGCGCCGCACTCGAGGGTGGCTGGTTCCACACCGGCGACATCGGTCACCTCGACGATGAAGGCTACCTGCACATCACCGACCGGCTCAAGGACCTGCTCGTCACCGCCGGCGGCAAGAAGGTGGCGCCGCAACCCATCGAGGCCGCGCTCAAGCTGCGCAAGTGGGTGACCGAGGCGGTGCTGCTCGGGGACCGGCGGCCCTACGTGGTCGCATTGCTGGTGCCGGACTTCGCCCTGCTCGAGACCACGGCGAAGGCACGTGGGTGGCACCACACCCGCGTCACCGAGTTGTTCGCGCGGCCCGAGGTGCTGGCGATCTACCAGGCGGAGCTCGACCGGGTGAACGCCACGCTGGCGCCGTTCGAACAGATCAAGAAGTTCGCGCTGCTCGAGCGCGAACTGTCGCAGGAAGGCGGCGAGCTGACCCCGACCCTCAAGGTGCGCCGCCGTGTCATCACCGACAAGTTCCGGACCACGATCGATTCGTTGTACGAGGGGATGCCGGTACCGGCCAGCTGATCGAGGCCCGGGAGGGCGACCGTCTTCCGCCGAGGAGGGTCATGTCGATGAGAACACGCACCTTCATCACCGCGATCGCGCTGATCGCGGCACTCGTTCCGACGCTCGCACGAGCGTCGGCCTACCAGATCTACGAGCAGGGCGCCGCGGTGCTCGGGATGGCCGGCGCGGGCACCGCATCGGTGAACGACCCCTCGGCGCTGTTCTTCAACCCCGCGGCCATCACCCGTCTGAACGGCCAGCAACTGCTGGTCGGTGGCAACCTGATCTCCCCGGTGGTGAGCTTCGCCGGCACGCCGGCCTACCCGGGCTATGGCGTGACCGAAGAGTGGACGCGGCAGAGCTTCCCGATCCCGAATCTCTACTACACTTATAACTCCGGGAAGAAGTGGGCCGCGGGCCTGGCGCTCGACGCGCCGTACGGTCTCGGGATGGCATGGAAGGACCCCGAGCGGTTCACCGGCCGCACGATCATCACCAAGGGCGACCTCAAGGCGATCAACGCCAGCGCCACGTTCGCGTGGGCTTTCAATCCCAAGTGGAGCGCCGCGGTCGGCCTCGACGAGATCTGGGCCAACGTCTCCCTGCACAGCATCGAGACCGCGCCCATTCCCGGCGGCAGCGGCGGCACGGCCAATGTCGCCAACGTCGAGCTGTCCACCGACTACACCCCCGCCCCGACCTGGAACGCGGGCGTGCTGTTCGCGCCGAACGAGCGGTGGCGCATCGGCGCGCACTACCGCAGCTTCGCGGTGGTCGAGATCGACAACGGGCGCGCGAACTTCGACCAGATCCTGTATTCGAGCGGGAACCCGGCGTTCGACGGCCCATTCAACGCAGCGGTCGCCGCGGGCCTGCCGCCGGATCAGAAGGCCACCACCACGCTGAACCTGCCGGCCATCTGGTCGGCGGGCGTCTCGTACTCGCCGCAGCCGGCGTGGACCATCGAGGGCGATCTGAACGTGCTCGGATGGTCGATCTTCAAGGACATCCCGATCCACTTCGAGGTCACGCCCTCGGCCGACAAGACCATGGTCGAGAACTACCACGACACGATCCAGTTCCGCGTCGGCGCCGAGCACCGGCTGCCGAAGTGGACCTATCGCTTCGGCTACTACTTCGACCAGGGCGCGGCGCCCCCCGAGTCGGTGACGCCGCTGCTGCCCGAATCGGACCGCCACGCCGGAACGCTGGGCGTGGGCTTCCCACTCGGCAAGACGATTTGGCTCGACGTGTACGAGCTGGCCATCTTCCCGGTGCGCGCCAAGACCGAGGGCAGGAATCGCGACGGGTTCGACGGTGAGTACAAGACCTTCGTCAACGCCGCCGGGCTCGCGCTCACGGCGCGCTGGTAGCCGGGAGGAGACCACGACATGACCCGCATGATCCGCAACCTCGCGATCGGGCTGGCCACGCTGGCCCTCGCCGCCGGCTGCTCGAAGATCACCGCCATCGACCGCCCGGCCGTGCAGCCGGGTTCCGCCGACTTCACCCGCTTCGTCGCGCTCGGCACCAGCCTCGCGGCCGGCACCGAGTCCGGCGGCACCGTCGAGCGCCACCAGCCGTATTCCTACGCGAACCAGTTCGCGCGCGTGATCGGCGGTGCGCCGTTCGACCGCTACACCATCGACCAGGACGGCATCGACACGTTCGACACCGGGCCGGTGTTCAACCTGCTGTCCCTCGATCCCCTCATCATCGGCGCCACCGGTCACGTCAAGGGCACCGCCGGCAACCAGGCGCTCGCGACCGACTATCACAACCTCGGCGTGCCGGGGGCGTGGCTGTTCGACGTCGCCGATTCGATCCACTGCTACCACCCCGCGGATCCGTACTACCACACCGCCCACTTCCCCTGGGTGGCGCGTCACCGCGGCACGCTGCTGCATCAGGTGGCGCGCATCCAGCCGACGTTCATCACGTTCGAGTACGGCGCCAACGAGATCCTCGGCCCGTCGACGCAGGGCTCGGGCACGGTGTTCTTCGACGTGCTGACGTGGTCCTTGTTACTGCGCGGCACCCTCGATGGACTCTTCGCGGTGGCGCCGAACGCGAAGGTGGCGATCTTCACCGTGCCGGATCCGACTGATGTGCCGTTCGCGCGAACGTTCTCCTGGATCACGCGTGATGACCTCGGCGCGCCGGCCCCGCTCATCGGGCCGTCGGGTCCGCTCGCGGCGGGCACGCTGGTGCTGCTCACCGCCGGGGACTCACTGGCACGCGGCACCGGCTTCCCGGTGGGTTCTCATTCCTACCTTACCGGCGCTCCGGGCAACGGCCGGCCGCTGCGCGACGACCAGATCCTCACCCCGGCCGAGGCGGCGAGTCTGCAGGCCGCGGTGCAGGGCTACAACGCCGCGATCGCGACCGAGGCCTCCTCGCGAGGGTACGCGGTGGTGGACCTCCATGCCGTGTTCAAGGGCCTCGCCGCCGATGGGTTGAGCTACGGCGGCCAGCACTACACCACGGCGTTCGTGACCGGTGGGCTGTTCAGCCTCGACGGCATCCACCCCAGTGATCTGGGGTACGGCATCATGGTGAACGCCCTGATCGACGCCGTGAACCAGAAGTACGGCGCGGTGATCCCACGCGTCGATCTCTCGACCTGTCTCACCGCCTCGTCGTATCGCATGACACCGGCACCCGGCGGTCGCGTTCCGTACGTGCGGGACGCCGAGCGTCTGTACGCGAGCATGTTCCCGGCGCGGGATCTCCCACGCTGAGAGGCATCGATCCCGCGAGCGAGGGGCCGGGTCTCGCGACCCGGCCCCCGTCGATCCGGGATGGCCGTGATCGCCGGCGCGCCGCTCAGACCAGCGTGCTCTGCAACTCCTGGCGGATCAGGTTCGGCGGGATCGCGCCGGACGTCAGCAGCCGCTGATGGAACTCCGGCAGGTCGAAGCGTGTGCCGAGCCGCTTCTCGGCATCGGCGCGGATCTCGCCGATCGCGAGCTTGCCCACCAGGTAGCCGAGCGGCAGCGTGGGCATCAGCGTGGCGTGCCTCACCTCGCCCAGCGCCGCCTGACGCGGCATGAGCGCGCGGTCGGCCAGGAAGTCCACCGCCTGCATGAAGGTCATGCGTCCGGTCTGGAGTCCGACATCGACCACGACCCGGCACGCGCGCCACAGCAGGTCGCGCAGGTGGAACAACTTCGCGTTCGACTCGAGGAAGTAGCCCTGTTCGAGCATCAACTCCTCGCAGTAGAGCGCCCAACCCGCCACGAGCAGGTGACTGCGTGACGCGCGACGGAGCCGCGAGCCCGCTCCGTGCGCCCAGCAGGACTGCACGTGCTGGCCCGGATAGGCGAGGTTGGCGACGATCGACGAGATCGCGCTGTAGTGGTGCATCTCGAGTTGCGCGAGTTGCTCCTCCTTGCGGCGCGTGGTGTCGATCGGGGTGATCTCGATGATGCCGCCGAGGTCGTCGTCGAACGGCGCCTGCGCCACGTGCGAGGCGATCGGCGAGATGGTGCGCTGGAACACCGGCGTGTCGATCACGGACAGCTTCTCGCCCACCGGGAGCGGCACCAGCCGCTTCTCCTGCACGAACCGGCGTGCGCGCTCGACCTCGGCCTGGTAGGCGTCGCGCAGACGCAGGGCCTCCGGATGGCGCTTGCGGCCCTCGGCCACCTGCTCCTGCCAGGTCTTGCCCGGCTCGAGGCGCGCCGCCTCGGCCTCGAGCGCGCGCGTGGTGCGTTCGATGTGCTCGCGCCCGAGCGACTCGAGCGCGCGGCAGTCGTAGTCGAGCAGCAACTCGCGCTCGAGCTTGTAATTCATCCAGCGCTCGCCGATCGCGAACGTGCCGCCGACCCTGCGCTCCAGGTCGCCGTCGATGAACTGCTGGTACTGGAGGAAGCCCTGGCGCGCTCGAGACACCGCGTGCTCGATGCGTTCGTTCTCGCCCGGGAACGACTTCACCAGCTGACACCCCACCTCGTCGACATATCCCGGCGCCGAAAGCGTGAGGTCGGCGGCCAGTCCGAGCCACTGGTCCGGTACCTCCTGCAGGTTCGCCCGCACCGTCTGCAGGTAGTCGGGCACCGCCAGCATGCGCGCGAGGATCGATTCCTTGCGGTCCTCGAGCGGGGCGAACGGATTGGCCAGCAGCCGGAAGATGCCCTCGAGCGCCGTCTGCGGGTAGAGCACCGGATTGCGCTGGTAGGTGCGGATCTCCTCGAGGTCGGCGCGCAACGACGCGATCCGGGAGCGCAACACGGCGTAGTCGACCCGGTGCTCGACCGGCAGCTCCTGCCATGGCACCGAGGCCACCAGCCGCTGCTCGAGATCGCGCAGCCACGCCGAGCGCTCGCGGATGCCGTCGGGCGAATCGTCCGGGAGGACGTGATCGTAGTCGTGGATGCCCGCTTCCGTCGCGCGGACCGGATGATGACGGAAGTAGAGCTCGACGAATTCCTCGCACAGCGCGGTGAACGCCTTGACCGTTTCGAGCATGCTCCCCCGGGGAACGCGAAGGCCTCCGCGCGCAGCACGGAGGCCTCGCGGGCGGAGTGCTGGGATCAGAGCTTCACGACGTTCGCGGCCTGCCGGCCACGCTGACCATCGACGACATCAAACTCGACCCGATCGCCGGCCGTCAAGCTCTTGAACCCGGATCCCTGCAGCGAACTGAAGTGGACGAACAGTTCCTCGCCGGCGGCGGACTGGATGAACCCGAATCCCTTGGCGTCGTTGAACCACTTCACTTCGCCGGCGGCGTGCTCTCCGGTGGGCGACCCCGCGGAGCGCGCGGGGCCGGGGCGCGCGGGCGCGCGACCGCCGCCATGGCTGCCGCCACCCCCACCACCGCTGCCACCGCTCTTACGCGCCTGGAAGCAGTCCTTGCAGTACACCGGCCGGCCCGAGGTGGGCGGGAACGGCACCATCGTCTTGGCGCCGCAGTCGGCGCACACCGCCTCGTGCATCTCTCGCGCGCTGCCGCCACTGCCACCGCCGCCAAAGCTGCCGGGACGACCTCCGCCACCCGAACGTCCGCCGCCGCCATGGCCACCACCGCCCCCCTCACCACGCTGTGCCTTGCGGGAATCGCGACAACGCTTGCAGCGGGTGGGCGGATTCATCAGACCCTTCGACTCGTAGAACGCCTGCTCGCCGGCGGTGAAGGTGAATTCTTCGCCGCAATCGACGCAACGGATGTACCTGTCCGCATGGGTATCCATGGCTCGCTACTCAACCTCCTCGATGGACCGCGCAGCTGGGACGAGATGTGGGACCGAAGACACGAGCGCCCCGGCAGACGACATCTGCCAGGGCGTGAGACACGAGCCATACCGGACCATGATGATGGGCGCGACGCGGAAGGGACGACGGAGGATCACCGGGGACCACGCTCGTTCGACGGACACCGACTCCACCAGACCGACCCCGAGTATGGCAGCGGGCCCGGGGAGGGTCAACGGCCAATCGCCATCCGGGCCAGTGTTGGCGCACCCGTGCTCGCGTTCGCCGCCCGACGCCGTGGGGACACCCGGCAACGGGGGACGCCTACCAGCCCGGCTCGGCCCCCGCGGGCACCCGCCGCCGGGCCGCCCGCCGGACCCGGGGCGTCTTCGGCGGGGTGCACAAGGCCCGCAGGATCTCGGCCATGGTGATGACGTCGAGCAGGTTGTGGTGGAACACGGGCACCAGCCGGTAGGGATCCCCCCGTCGGACGAAATCGTGGTAGAGCCCCGGCACTTCCTCGCTCGGCACGTCTCCGCTGCGCCGCCGACGGCAGACGTGCCGTTCCAGGGTCTGCAGACGGCAGTCCTCGAGTTCGTCACGCCAGCGCCGGCGCGAGGCGTGGAGCAGGTCGAGGTGCCGCTCCGGCAACGTCAGCGGCACACCGTGGACGAGCGCGCGGGAACGCAGGAACGGCGCATCATAGGAGCGGCCGTTGAAGGTGACGAGCGCGTCGAATCGGCCCGCCTGCTCCCCCACCGCCCGCAGCAGCGCCGGCTCCTCGCCGTAGTGCCGAGCGAAGTATTGCCGCAGTACGAAGTCCTCGCCGTTCCAATGCATGGTGCCGGCGAGGAACACCGGACTCGAGCTGAGGCCGCCGGTCTCGAGGTCGAGGAACAGCACGCGTTCGAGTCCGAGCGTGCGGATGGCGATCAGGTCGGGTTCGTCGTCGGGAGGCTCGCCGAGACGACCCCAGTCCGGGCGCGAGCGCTCGACCTGCGAACGCAGGCGCTCGTGCACGAACACGGCGCCGTGCTCGTCGCGCCATTCGCCACCGGGCAGGTACCCCTCGACGCCCGCGGGAGCGGGCTCCGGCTCCGTTGCCGTGGGACTCGTCGCGGGCCCCACGGCAACGCCCACCCCGGGCGTCGCTTCACGCGCCGGATCAAAGGGCGGCGGCGTAGCCGCTCTTCGGCTGCGCGCCAGCTCTCCGAGACGCGTCTTGAGCGCCGCGGCGCTCATCGCGCCAGCCACAACTCGAGCAGGGCACGGGCGGCCGACTTGCCCGGCGTGCCGCGGCCGCTCTGCAGGTCGGGATCCTGCTGCTGCGCCACGCGCAGGATGGGCAGGCCGACGCAGGCCGGGCAACCACCGTCGCACGGACAGTCCCGCACGTGCTCGAGCGCCGCGCGGGCGAGGTCGTCGAGCCGCGCCCAGCCCTGCTCGGCGAAACCGAGCCCACCGG
>Ga0315273_10008621_pt1 | contig 12881 bp, 9 predicted proteins | sample YL17G02_0_MG_FD_205753 | JGI IMG/M metagenome (GOLD analysis project Ga0315273, IMG submission 205753) | Sediment microbial communities from Yellowstone Lake, YNP, Wyoming, USA - YL17G02_0 | ecosystem: Environmental > Aquatic > Freshwater > Lake > Sediment | place: USA: Wyoming | collected...
TACGCAGCCGCCCGCGCCTGACGATGACCGCCACTGGCGATGGAGCCTCGGCATGAGTGCCGCCCCCCTTCTCGCCGCCTTCCTGGCCGCCGCCCTGCCGGCGCCGCAACGGCCCGGGCCCAGTGCGTCGGAGTCGATCGCGGTCGTACTGGGCCCCGAGCTGTCTCAGCCTCGCATCCCGGGACTCGGGAGGGGACGCGGCTGGCGGCGGCTCTGGTCGGACAGTGTGCGGCTCCCGCTCCGCTCCCCCGGCGATATCGGCAGCGGCCTCTCGCAGGCGGGCCCGGCCCCCTCGGAATCCGGGGTGGCGATCCTGGCGTGGGACGCAGGCGGCCTGGCCTACCGCCTCCTGACGGTGGACCGCGACCCGACCGCGAGTACCCTCCCTCCACACCTGCGGGGCACTGGCCTGGAACGAGTGCTCCGTGATCTGGTGGCGACGAACCACCCGACGGCGCCACTGCTGGCCGCCACGCTCTACCGGGCCGCGGGCCTCGACGCCATGGAGCCGGAGCTGGCGGTGCTGCGGGACGACGACCACCTCGCGGACGCGTTCCGGCGCCTGAGCGGACAGGCGGTCTGGATCGAACGCGCGCCAGAGTTGGACGGTCAGCCCTACGATCGCTTCCTGAGCGTGATCACCACGGACAGCCTTCTCGCGCTCCTGCGGGCCGACCCGGCCGTGCAGCTCGATCTGCCACGGTTTCTCGCCGCCCGGCTCCTCGACCTGGTGCTGGGAGACCGCGACCGCTCGCCCGGCCACTGGCTGTGGGGTCTCACGGGTTCTGCCGGAGCAGGCCCGCGCTGGTCGCCCTTGGCGATCCGCCAGGAGGAGGCGCTGCTTAATGCCGATGGCTGGAGCCGATTGGTGCTGTCGCTATACTCACCGGGCTACGGGACCCTGAACGCCGGGATGCCCGACGTCGCGGGGCTCGCGGCGCGAAGCACGGATTTCGAGCGGCCGCTCCTTGCCCGGCTCGAGTGGAGCACCTGGGACAGCGTATGGAGGGCGCTCAGCACGAGGCTCACGGACACGGCGATCGCGGCGGCCGCAGCGCGCCTGCCGGCGGAACACCGCGAGGCTTCGGCTGCGTTCCTGACGCGGACCCTTGCCGCGCGTCGCGATGCCCTGCCTCGGATCGCCGCGGAACTCTACCGACTCGTCGCCACCTATCCGGACGTCGAGCTGTCGGACGCCTCGGAGCAGGCGACGCTCCGCCGCGGCCCCCAAGGAGAGGTGGAGCTGCTGGTCCGCCGCGGCGACATCGAGACGGTCCGTCGGGTGTTTCGGCCAAGTGAGACGGAGGAGCTCCGGCTCCACCTGGAAGGCGGCGATGACGAGGTTCGGCTCGAGGGCGTTCAAGCGTCCGGTGTCGGAGTCCGCATCACCTCCAGCCACGGGAGCACCTCGCTGGAACGGGTAGGCCCGGGGACCCGGCGAGTCGTGCTGTACGCTCAACCCGACCGAGTGCGGCTCGAGCCGCTAAACGCCGTACGGCTCGTGCCCGGAGCGCGCGGACGCTGGCTCCGGTGGCAGGAGGAAGGCCTGCCGCCGGTGCATCCCGACTGGGGCCACAGCCTGAGTCCCCTCTTCAAGTTCTCGCTGAGCGAGGACCTCGGGCTGGTAGTCGGGGGGGGCGTGAAGTGGCGCTGGTTCGGCTTCGGCGAGCCGGCACACCGGCAGCGGCTCCGTCTCGCCCTCAGCTACGCGAGCAAGCCGTCCAGTTTCACCGGCGAGGTCGGCTTCGAGCGCCGGAGCCTCCGGCGCAATCTCCATTTCTCTGCCGACGTCCGGATCACGGGCGCGGACGTGGTGCGCTACTTCGGCTACGGCAACACCAGCCGTGACACCGCCAGCGGGGAGTTCTACCGGGCCGGAGTTCGGGAGCTGACGGTGCGGCCGGCGATCGCCATCTCGCGCCGGCCCGAGCTCGAGCTGCGCCTGGGGCCGGTACTGAGGATCGGCTCGACCGACACCGCGGGAGTGGCCACCCTGGTAGCCTCGGAGCAGCCGTACGGTTCCGGACGATTCAACGCCGCCGGCCTCGAGGCCAGGCTGGTCTACGCACCGGATCGAGGGCGCTACGAACCCGGCGTCGGGCTGCAGCTCAGCGCCGAAGGATCCTGCTTCCCGGGGTGGCTGGATGTGAGTCATGGGGCTTTCGGCCTGCTCGGGTCGGAAGTTCGGATGACCTGGGTACCGAGAGCGGGCGGGACGGTCATGGTCGCCAGTCGGCTCGGAGGGTCACTGGCCGTCGGCACAGTCCCGTTCCGGATGGCACCCCGACTGGGAGGTCCGAGCAGCTTGCGAGGCTACAAGACCAGCCGCTTTACCGGGGACCAGGGCGCCGGGTATGGTGCCCTCGAGCTCCGGCTGCGCACCTGGCGATTCCATGCCAACTTTCTGACCGGAGACTTCGGGATGCTCCTATTCGGAGACGCGGGGCGAGTTTGGCAGCGAGGGGAGTCGAACCACGCACTTCACACCGGCGGGGGCGGGGGATTCTGGATCGCGCCGGCCCTGGGATGGATCCCGGCCATCGATGCGCTGCTGGCCCATGTCGAGGTGGCGACAAGCGCCGAGGGGACGATCGTCTCCCTCGGCACGGGCTTCCGATTCTAGGAGATCTCTGACGTGGGCGCCCTCCGTCTTGCTGTTGGACCATGGCCTCTGGCCGCGACCGTCCTGACCGGGCTGGCCCTCTCGGCCTGCGGGTTTCTGCAGGCGCCCGAGTACCAGCCAACGCCCGGTGCCACGGAGGCGGCATTCCGGGGCGATACTACCCCGGTCCCTGGCTCCGCGGAGGGTGCGCCCTGCCTACCGGATGTTCCGGGGGCGCTCGCTGCCGTCGAACGCCACGGAAGAGCCTTCGGCTTTCACCTGGCCGGCAGCGAGCCGGTCGGAGGGTACCGGCGACACTGGCAGGGCATTCAGCGCCCCGCCTTCGGTGAAACCAGCCACTTCTTCGTCTCCCGAAGCGGCAGTGGTACCGCTGTGCTGGTGATTCGATTGGGCTCCCACGGGGACATCGGTGGCCGACTCGGAACGGATTCGATAGCCACGACTCCCCCCGAGGAGGATCGGGTGGTGGCGCGGATTCCTTTCGATTCGGGATTCGGCCATGCCGGCGGGCTATCGCTCGTGGGCGCCATCCTCGCCGTGCCGATGGATGGCGGCAAGCGTTCGAAGGTCGTGTTCTTTGATGTGTCCGATCCCGAGGCGCCCCGCCGCTTCGGCGAACTGAACCACAGTGACGCCGGGGCTCCCTCTTCACCGGGTCAGGCAAGCGCGGTCGGGATGATCCGGCTCGCCGACGGACACTACCTCCTCGTGCTCGGGGTCCACAGCTCGAAACTCCTCGAGTTCCACCGTTCCCGCACGACCTCCCTTCAGGACCCGGCGCTCGCCTTCGAGCGCCTGGGCATCGTCCAGGGACTGGACGTGGGCGGATTCCAGAACCTCACCCTGCTCAGCCAGTGTGACGGAGCCGTCTTCCTGGTCGGCACGCATAACACCGGGGTACCGCCCCCGTCCCGGGGCCGCGATCACCTGCACTGGTATCGTCTCACGCCGGGGCCGGGAGGCATGCCCCGGCTCAAGGAAGGTGGGGAGCTTTGGCTCCATTGCGACTACTGCAGCTTTGGCGCCGGGGCCGGTCTCTTCGTCACACGCGATCGGAAAGTACTGGTCTACGCCACCGAGTTTTGGAACCGCAAGGAGGGGGACTGGGTCGTGGTCGAGGAGTTTGGCGCAGCGCCGCTGCCTGCGCCGGCCGACTCGCCGTGAAGTGGCGGGGAGAGCGAAGACGAACAATGCGACTCGGCCGGACCGGGTCGGGTCGTCGTATCGAGTGCGCCGCGTAGGAATCGAACCTACAACTTAGTGATTAAGAGTTTCTGCCCGCCACAGCGACCCAGGTCTGCTAACGATCTCAATGGCGGGACCGCGCGGGCGCCATGTGGCAGGGCCGAAGCGAGCCTGGCGAGTCTCGAGCATCGCTCGGAGTCGGGCAGCGATCCCCGGCTCATCGGCGCGGCGGACGTGCTGCAGCGGGGGCGACACCAGCTGGTGCAGGACTTGCTCGAGGCGTTGACCGCCATGGCGAGGACCCATGGGCGGCTGGCGCTCGGCGGCGAGGCGGCGAGAATCGGCGGGGACGAGTTGTCGGCGCGAGATCATTCCTCCATAGCCCTTCGATAGCAGCAACGGTTGGTCTTTGACACGTTGTGGACCAAGTGACTTGAAACGCCACAGTCGCGATATACCGGTCGACGCCCGCTAACGCCTTCAGTGTCAACACGTAATGCGCCGGGGCTGCACCGGCACACCTCGTGCGTGCGGACGGTTACATTCGATCTGCAGACAGTTACATTTGCCGCGATCGTTCGATCCCTTTGCCATGCACCCATCGTCCTCACATCTGCGGCCGGACCGTCGGCGGATGTCCGATCCCCACAGATCGGCACGGGCCGGCGCCCCGGCACCACCCGCGAAGATGGCGCCCGAGCGATCTCGATGGCGGTGCATCGGTCAGCGGGCCTTCGACGTGGCGGGCGCCGCGGTGTGTCTCCTGGCCCTCAGCCCGCTCCTCGCCATCATCGCCCTCTGGGTCAAACTGGACTCGCCAGGTCGAGTGGTGTTCGGTCACGAGCGTTTGGGTCGCCGCGGGAGGCGGTTCCGCTGCCTGAAGTTCCGCTCCATGCACGAGGGGGCCGAACTGTGCCTGGATACGGACAAGCGCCTGCATCAGGCGTATGTGGAGAACGACTTCCGGTTGCCGGCACGATTGGATCCGCGACTGACGCGGAGCGGGCGCTTTCTTCGGTGGTCGAACCTGGACGAGCTCCCCCAGCTGGTGAACGTCCTCCGCGGCGAGATGTCCCTCGTCGGCCCGCGCCCCATGTCTCAGGAAGAAGTCAGTGCGGCGTACGAAGACCCCACCCTGATTCTGTCGGTGCGGCCGGGGATAACCGGCGCATGGGTGGTGACCGGGCACCGCGAAGTGCTGTATCCGGCACGGGCCCGAATCGAGCTCGACTACGTCCGGCATGCGTCCTTCCGGCTCGATCTGCTGCTGCTGCTCCGAACGATCCCGGCGCTGCTCCACTCCTCCCGGACATCCTAGGCCGCGTGACCGGGCAATCTGTGCTCTCCCCCCCGGGGGCGCCGTTCAGCCCCCACTCGGCCAGCTTCGCCGACACCGATCTGGACCGGCTCCGGGTCCTGATCGTTCACGACTGGATAGCGTCGTGGGCGGGGTCGGAGCGTTGCGTCGAACAGCTCCTGACGCTCTTTCCGCAGGCGGACCTGGTGGTCGGGCTACGGGCGGAGGGCTTCAGAGACCTGAACGCGGTGACCCGCCGGGCGCGAGAGACCTGGGTGGCACGGCTGCCGGGGGCTCGGCGCCACCACCGGTGGTTCGTGCCGTTGCTGGCCCCGGCCTTTGCCGCGCTCGATACCGAGCCATACGATCTGGTCATCTCCAGCTCGCACGCGTTCGCGAAAGCCGTCCGGGTCCGACCCGGCGCCCGCCACATCTGTTATTGCTATTCCCCGCCGCGCTACCTGTGGCATCTGGAGGCGACCTACCGACAGAGCGCTACCGGACCGCAGCGCGCCGCACTCGCTATCGGCGGACCGGTTCTGCGATGGCTGGATCGGCGGTCAGCCGCCGGTGTCCATCATTTCATCACGATTTCCCGGCACATCGCGGCCCAGGTCCGGGCCATCTACGGAAGGGACTCGACGGTGGTCTACCCTCCCGTCGCTCCGAAGCCGGGGGCCAGCATGCTGGAACGGGGGGACTTCCTGCTTTCCCTGGGGCGGCTGGTGCCGTACAAGCGCGTCGATCTCGCGATTCAGGCGGCGGAAGACCTCGGCCAGCGCCTGATCGTCGCGGGAGACGGTCCCGATCGGCAGCGGCTCGAGCAGCTGGCCGGGCGCCACACCGAATTCGTCGGCGAAGTCTCCGAGGAAGCGGCCGGGCGCCTCCTCGACAGCTGTGCCGCGCTGGTCTTCTGCGCGGAAGAGGATTTCGGAATCGCCCCGGTGGAAGCCAATGCCCATGGCGTGCCCGTCGTGGGGTATCGCGCCGGTGGGCTCCAGGAGTCGATGGTCGAGGGTGAGACCGCGGAGTTCTTCGAGCACCAGACGGTGGCGGACCTGGCGGCGGCGATCCAACGAGCCCGCTCCCGGGAATGGGATCGGTCCGCCTTGCGGCGGAATGCGGCCCGGTTCTCACCCGAGACATTCCGCGCCGGATTTCGGGCTGCCGTGCTCGCCGCGCTGAACGGTGGCGGCTGAGGAATCGCGGTGGTGGGGTCAGGATCGGCTTGAATGCCACGCCTCGAAGGCCTGGCGCCAGGCCTCCCAGAATCGTTGTGCGATGATGGCCTGGTCGTAGCAGGCCCGTACCCGGTCGGCTCCCCGCACCGCGAGCCCCCTGCGGGCATCTGGGTTCAGCAGGCCCCGGATGGCGCGCGCGCAATCCTCCACGCTTCCCTCCTCGAACACCAGGCCGGCAGCGCCGATCACATTCGGGATCTCCGCTGAATTCGAGCCGATCACCGGGACTTCCGCGGCCATTGCCTCGATCAACACCCGGCCGAACTGCTCCTTCCAGCGACGGGTGGTACGCGACGGCAGAATCAGCCCGTCCAGGCCGCGCAGCACCGTGGAGACCTTGTCGGAGGGGTAACCGCCGAGGAAATGGATGCGATCGGCGACGGCAAGCTCGTCGGCCAGTGCCCGCAGCGCGTTCTCGAGGGGCCCGACGCCCACCAGCACCAGGCGCGCCTCGGGGACACCGGCGATGGCGCGTATCGCCGTGTCGATCCCCTTCTCGGCGACCAGCCGTCCGATGAAGCCGATCGCGACGCCGTCCGGAGGCAGGCCCAGCTCGGCGCGGGTGGGGGAGCCGGGACGAAACAGGTCCAGGTCGACCCCGAACTGCGGGATGACCCGGACCAGACCGCGATAGCCACGGCGGCGGAGCACCTCCGCAGCATCTTCATTCCCGGCGATGATCATCGTCGCCCGCCGATGGACCGATCGCTCCAGCGCCGGGAACGGCGGCGGATACCGCTTCATGATGTTCTGCCAGGTGAAGCCGACCACGGGGCAGGGTATCCGAGCCGCCAGGTACGCGGCGTGCGCGGAGCTCACGGTCCAGGGCTCCTGGTCGATATAGAGCAGATCCGGAGCCGTCCGCCGCAGCGCGCTGCTGAGCCCGCGGTACAGGTGAAAGTGATGGTGCCCCGGGAAAGACACCGGCAAGTCGATCACCTGGGCGCCCTCGACGGCGAGCCGGGGCTCATTGGCGTACCACGGCCACCGCGCCGGCCGGAGGATGGTAAGCTCGCAGCGGCGAGCCAGCTGGGCTGCTTGCCCGGCCGTGGAGCCGGCAGTCATCGCGAAGGAGAGCACCGTCACCCGCCTTGGAAGGCGACCAGGCCCAGGCCGGTCGGTCATGGGGTCTCCGTGGCGTGCTGCAGGGCCACCTCTCGAAGGACCTGAAGCGTGCTCTCGGAACAGGCCGCCCAGGTGAATGATGCGGCGCGCCGTTCGCCGGCCAGCCTCAACTCGCAGGCGAGCGTGGAATCGTCGAGGATGCGGGCGATCGCGCCGGCGATACTCGCCGGATTCCCGGGGTCGCAGTAGAGCGCCGCGTCGCCGCAGCGTTCCCGCAAGGCAGGGATATCGGAGGCGACGACGGGGCAGCCGTGGGCCATCGCCTCGGTGGGCGGAAGCGGCGATGCCTCATAGAGCGACGGAAAGACCAGGCAACTGGCATGATGATAGGCGTCGGACAGCACCTCGTCGTCGTTGACCTGACCGAGAACGACGACCCGGTCACGAATGGCCGGATCGGCGGTGGAGTAGAACGGCGAAAAGGTCGAGGACGTCCCGCCGACGATGACCAGGCGCAGGTCGGGACGCTCCCGCGCGAGGTGGGCAAAGGCCGCCAGCAGGCCGGACAGATTCTTGGCGGGCGACCACGAGCCCACGTAAAGGAGGTATGGCGGGTTGACCGGTGGCGGTCCAAACGCCCTCGCGGTGTCCACCGGTGTGCTCCCGTTCGGAATGGCGACCACTCGCCCGCTCGCTGCGGGGTAGGTTCGCAGGATATTGGCCCGTTCGGACTCGGAGACGGTCACGATCCGCGCGGCGCGGCGCATGATGAGCGGCATGATACAGTTGTACCAGGCTCGAAACCGGCGGGAGTACGCCGCTGGGCATTGCTTGAACGCGAGGCTGTGGACCGTCACAACGACCGGCGTGGGACCAGCAAGACTCACGACCGGGGCCAAATTCCCCGGGCAGAAGAGCACGCCACGCCTGGCGTGACGCGCTAGCTCGAGCTGCTCCCACGCATGGCCGCGCCACATGCCGTACGACCGAACTCCTATCGCTCGAAAGGCGGGAAGGGTCGAACCGGTCCGGCTCGGCGTATGGAGGACGATGCTTTCGATCGGGAGCGGGAGCCCGCCTTGGGCGACCAAAGCGTCGAGCGCTGCGAGCAGTTGCTGCCCGTAGCGTTGAACGCCGGTGGTTGGCTGAGTATAGAACCGGCCGTCAATATGGAGAATCACGGTGCGTGAGCGGCGTAGAAGGCGGAATGCCGGAGTCTTCAGCCCTACCCGTTGTCCCCCCCGCCAGCCGATGCACCACTTGCTGGGTCACTTCTCAGGGAAAGGCCCGCTGCCAACGCCAGGACTGTCCCCAGACAGAAACTCACCGAGGCGGCGATCGCAAGGCCGAAGAAACCGGTGGATCGTGCGAGCGGGGATGAGATGCCCAGGTACACCAGGAGCAGGAGGCCGTTGGTGAAGGCGACCCGCCACCCGAGACCTCGCGCGAAGTTGGCGGCGATGGCCACTCGGCCGAGCGAGTTGAAAACGTACAGGCCGAGATAACCTACCGCCGCCGCCGCGGTGAAGGTCACGGCGAGCTCGTCAAAGGCGCCACGATGGAAGGCCAGCGAGACCCACAGCTCAGGCCAAGTGAACATGAGAACACCTACGAAAGCGGTTAGAACCGCCACGAAGGCCACGGCCTCCCGTGAACGCCGGCGGGCACGGCTGGCCGACCCACCAAACTGTGCCATGGCGATGGCGGGCAGAGCCGTATGCTCGATCCCGGTGGAGACCACGGCCCCAGCCACGCCGACGATCCGCTGTCCAAGGAACAGCGCGGAAAGGGAGCCGGGCGGCAGGCCGGCCGCGAGTTGGCGCTCCCGAAGGAACAACACCTGAAGGCACAGCTCCGCCAAAGCGAATGGCAACGCTTCTCGGACAAACGCCAACGGAGCCGCCCGTGCCGGGGCGCGCCATGCTGGTCGTATCACACGTGATGATGCCAGCAGCCCGAACACGGCCGCCAATGCATGTCCGGTGACGAATGCAATGAGCCAGCCCTCGGCCGTGGTGACGACCGTCGAAAGCGCGACCACCTGAATCGCGACCGGGATGAACGGGAGGGCAGCCGCCATGAGGAAGCGGTTGCGGGCCCGCAGCAGGCCCACGCCGGCGATCAGGCCCAGCGGAGCCAGCGCCATTCCGACGGCCGACAGTCGCAGCAGTCCCACCAGTCGTTCGAGCGCGGCCGGTGGCATGCCTCCACCGAGGAGGTGGGCCACTGGACGCGCCGCGAGGCCGAACCCGGCACCGAGCAGCACCAGGGCGCCGCCGAGGTAGACGAATAGCCCCGCAACCCGCTGGTCGCGCTCCTGGCCCTCCACTGATTGGAGGCGGGCGTAGAAGTTGATCGCGGCACCGACTCCCGCCGCTTCGGTGAGGTTCACGGCGGCCAGCAGGGGGGTCACGGCGAGGATGAAGAGGTCCAGCTCCGATCCGAGTCCAAAGCGCCGAGCGGCGAGGCCATACACGAGCAGGCTGGCGGCCACTCGCAGCCCGGTGAGGCCACTGAGCAGCAGCGGAAGTCGTCGGTCGGTCACATGCCGGGGCTTGATAAGGAAACTCGCTCCCGCCGCGCCACGTCGGCCATCCCCAGGCCGAGCGCCGCACTGGCCACGAATCCGGCACCCTTCACCCAGCCGACGTCGAACAGGGCGTGGAGATTGAACAGCCAAAACGCCGCGAGGAAAGGCGAGGTCGTTACACCGAACCGGCGGAGCAGCCAGCCCAAGAACCCAGTCAGGAGCAGCAGCCCCAACAGTCCATAGCTGTGCCACCAGCCTACCAGCATGTTGTGGGGGCTGTCGAGTCCGACGAGCCCCGGGAGATCCACTAACGCCGTGAAGGTTCCCGGTCCGACGCCCAGCCAGAGGTGGGTCGGGGAGGCGGTGATCTCGTCCCAGGCCTGCGCCCAGAGCACGAAGCGGAGCACCGCGTTGCGCAACGGCGACTCCAGCGTGAGTGAGCCGAGGGACATCGCCACGACTGGTACGGCCGCAAGTACGACAGCGGCGACCCCCAACCATCGGAAGAGCAGGATGGCGACGGCGGCCGTGGTCAGCACGATGGCGGTCTTGCTCCCAACCAGCACGAGGCAGACGAGTCCGACGGCTGCGCAGAGCAGGCGACGACCGCGGGTGTGTTGGTCCAGCATCGCGGGAATCAGGAGGACTTCGTAGTCCGGGCCAACGGCGTTCTTGTGCAACGTCCGGAGGAGAGCGTAGTTGCGTTGCCAGTCCACGCCGGCGAACAGTGTCCAGACGATGATGGCCGCGGAAGCCACGACGAAGGCGAGGAAGAAGGTCCGACGCGCGGCATCCATCCAGCCGTCGTCCCGAAGCGCCAGAGCACACACCAGCGCCGGCAGCACGGCGAAAAACAGCATGAGTGCCAGCGGGTCTTTGAAATCGACAGGACGCTGCCATGTCAGCATTCCGAGTGCCACAACGACGAGGAAAAGCGGGACGAGAACCTGCGGGTAATGGGGAAGCCACAACCTTCCCTCTACGATACTGTGCCTGCTGACCAGCACCACCCAATAGCCAACGACGGCAGACACCGCGGCGAAGCCGATGCTCGGTACCAGGGCGCCCGCGAAGAGATAGAGGAACAACGAAGGGTTCATCGACGTCGGCGCCGGATGGCGGCCTGCCATGCCTCCACGAACTCGAGGACCTCGGGTCGCCGCTCCTGGGTGGCCTCCTGGAGCCAGTGTGCCAGCCAGACGCTGACGATACCCGCGGTCATTCCCAGCAATAGCCCGCCGACTGCGATCAGTCCGCGCGGCGGCCATGACCTTCGGACTGGCGGCACTGCTGCCTCGAGGACCGTCAGGGTCGGAACATCCCGGGTCTCTTCCAATCGCGCCTCTTCGTAGGATCGCGCCAACGTGAGGACGATCTCCTGCTTGATCTGGATGGCGCGCTGGAGTCGGGCGTAGCGGGCCCGAAGGACCGGTGACCGCTCGAAGATCTGGTTGCGCTGGAGAAACACCACCTCCTCCTCTTCGGCCTTTCGCAGCTCCTCCTGTGCCGCCTCCAAGCGGTGCTCCGCGAACTGCCGCTGCTGCCGTGACTGGGACTGCAGCTGTTCGACGGTGAAGGTATTGAGCCGCGCGAGGAGCGCATTGGCCACGGCGGCGGCAATGTGGGGATCGGCGAGGGCGACCTGCACGGTCGTGAGCCCGCTCTTGGTCAGATCCACGGTCACGGTTCTGCGAAGCTTCCGCATCGCCCGCTCGACCCGATCGCGCTCCGAGGCCCCTTGTACCTCGAGAAACCCAATCAGGTCAACGGTATCTCTCCCTGTTGTGGACAGCGCGTATCGCTGTGTCACCACCGGTTCGAGGATAGCGCGGGTATAGACCAGATCGGTGTAGAATAGTGGCGTCGTGACTCCGGTGGACCCGATGTCCAGGGCGAAGCCAAACTGCTGCGCAAGCTTGGCAACGCCGGTGCCTCCCGTGCGGCCACTCGGTCCCTGCGCCACGAAGCGGATCGTGGCGGTGTAGCGCTTCGGGAGGGCGAAGGCAACGGCCACTCCGACCGCGGCGCCGTACAGCCCGAACAGGATGACGCGCCACCTCCGCAGCAGGAGCGGCGTCAGGAGACGGAGCGGGGAGACGGCTTGAAAGGAACGTGGTTCGCTGTCGGTGGTCGCCATGTGGTCCGCAATCCGGTGTCGCGCCCCGGACCGATTGGGATTCCAGCGCTCAGGATTCGGGTCCAGGAACGTTCCCTTCCGGAAATGCAGCAGCGTGGAGGGAGCGCGCCTTGCACGAGCCTCCTCCCCATGCGGGCTGTGTAACTTGCCGGTCACGAATCGGTTAATCAAGAGGATGGCGGCGACGATCGAATCGCACCACGTCGGCGGCGACCCGAATTCCGTTCGGGCGACGGCCCCGCGTGGCAGCGCGCCGATGGTGGCAGTCGAGAGACGGGGTCCGACGAAGGGCAGCGGTGCGACGGGAACAACGGTCCTGCGGGTGCAACGGTCACGCAGTCCCATGCCAGGCGCCAGCGCCAACCAGCACCAGGCGCATACAAGGCGCACATATCAACGAAAAACGCCACCCGGGGGTGGCGTAAGTCGTTGATGCGCCGCGTAGGAAGAGTGACGCAATTGCGTGTGTTGAGGAGTGCTATTGAATTGTAGACAAGCACTTCAAGAGCGGTCGGGGATGTGGCCCTTGAAGAGCAACAACGACAAAGACCACCAAGCCTAACGCTCAGTGGTCTTAATCTTCCACTTATGATTAACAGTCTTCATGAGGCGGGAGGGAGTCGAACCCTCAACCTAGAGATTAAGAGTCTCTTGCTCTGCCAGTTGAGCTACCGCCCCAAACCTATACTGCTGAGAGGTTAGTGATTAAGAGTTACCTGCTCTGCCAATTGAGCCGGCGGCGCAAAGGGGGCAGGCGCGGAGGCCTGCCCCCACATTCCGATAGAGTAGCCCCAACGGGAATC
>Ga0315273_10008622_pt1 | contig 12880 bp, 9 predicted proteins | sample YL17G02_0_MG_FD_205753 | JGI IMG/M metagenome (GOLD analysis project Ga0315273, IMG submission 205753) | Sediment microbial communities from Yellowstone Lake, YNP, Wyoming, USA - YL17G02_0 | ecosystem: Environmental > Aquatic > Freshwater > Lake > Sediment | place: USA: Wyoming | collected...
GCAACAGTTGCGAGGAGCGAGGAGTGAGAGCCTAACTCCTCGCTCCTCGCCGCTCGTTCCTCGTTTACCGCATGCTGCTCCGCGGGCGGAAGCCATCGGCCGTCGCGGTTTGCGGCACTTCGTAGCCGGGTATGCGTACGCGCGGCAGTGGGTCGCCCGGTTGAGGCGGGGGCGATGGAACCGCACGCAACTGCACGGCCATCGCGTTCGTGGGCATGGCGATCGGTGCTTGGACCATGGAGTACGCTGGTGGCGCAGGCACCATAAACGGCTGCGGACTCGTCGGCGTGATGACAGGTGGTTGCGGCGGGTAGCCAGGCGGCGGAGATGTTGGACTGACCTGCGGCGTGCGCCACGGCGAAGCGACTTGGAGCGGCGGGCTGGGCGCTGGTGCCGTGACGACGGGCGACAGGCCGGTTGCGATGGGGGCGTCATACGTTGCGAGCATCACGCTTTGATTCGGCGCTGCGGAAGCTGGTTGAATGGGTTGCGGGTTCGTCGGCGTGGCCGCTGCCATCGGCGCGATCGGTTGGGGTTGGGACGGAGCTGGCAACGCGAACCGCAGCGAATCTGCATCGGTCGGCACCGAGACGGCCGGTTCGTTGGCGTACGCGATCGGCGTCGCGGGTTGCGAATTAACGCCCCAGGGGGCTGCCGTTTGGGCAGTTGGCGCAGCATTGGAACTCAACGGGGCGCTCCCGGTCGGCGCATTCCAGGCCAGCGTTTTTCCAGTGGCGGATCGGGCGGCGGCGCTGTCGTATGCAGTGAGGTTGCTCGCCGGTGGGGCGGTCGCGCTCTGCATCACGGGCAGCGGATCGCCCTGATAGTACGGCTGTGCCTGGCCCGGCGCAATCGCGCGCGTGGAAGGCGGCGCTACGCGGTCGGGCGCTAGAAACGGATTGCCGATGCCGCTCGACGTGGAACGACATCCGCCCGCGACCATCGCGGCAACGAAGGCGCACGTTGCGGCGCGATTCACTTTCGGATGAATTCCTTTCACCCGCGTTGTTCCTTGTTACTCGCGAATACGCGACGTCTGTTAGAGGAGTTCTTGGGGCCGCAAGCATAGCGGGAAACCGGGCGATGTCCAGGTCGGTTGCATCGTGCTAGCGATTGGCAAGCACGGCGCGGGTGCTATCGTGGCGATTGCGTTTGGATAGCTCGCGAAAAACTCTCGGCCTTTCCAGGATTAACCAGATAAACGCAAAAAGCAGCCCGGCCGCGACGCGACCGGGCTGCTCGTTAACGAATGATGGACGCATCTAATCGTGCTCGACGCAGCCCGACTCTACTGCTGTTGCGGGCCAGCCGCGGCCGTGTCACGCGGCGCCGGTGCGTTCGCATCGAGCTCACCCGACAGTGTGCTCTTGCGGCCGGTGCGGGCGTCCCACACTTCGGCCGTGAACCGGCCGTTCGCCGTATCCAGAACCGTATCCAGCGCTTCGGCGCTCGGCGTCGGCTGACCGTTGAGCGACAGGATTACGTCGCCCGGCACAATGCCGGCCTTTGCGGCCGCACTGTTTGGCACGACCCGTACGACGACTTGGCCCTGCGAGCTGCCGTACTCGCCGGCATACGTCACCACGCCCAGCTCCGACCAATCGTCGACCGGGAGGCTGCCGTTGCCGCTCGGGTTCGCAGCGCCGGATTGGCTGCCGCTCGCATCGGACGAGCCGTCGGCCACGGCGCTTGACGAACTATCGGATGAGCTATCGGCGTCATCTGAGTCATCTGAAACAGGCGTCACGTTGGACGAGTTGTCGACGTAGGTGTCGCCGCCGTTATAGCCGTAGCCGCCCCAACCGGCGTAGCCTAGGCCGTAGCCGCCCCAATAGCCCGGCCCCCAATCGCCATGGTGCCAGCTCTCGTGATGATGGTTGCGGTGATCGCCATGATGGGCGTCGTGGTGCGCCAAATGATGATCGGCGTGATTTTGCGACGGATGATATGGATGCGGCTGGTGATGCTCGCCGCCGTGATGTTCGCCGCCGCCAGCATGATGTTCGCCGCCACCCGCATGATGACCACCGCCGCCGTGCCCGCCGCCGCCATGCGCGGCCGTGACCGGCGTCGTCATGAGCGCATACACGGCGACCGTCGCCAACGCGACGACGCACCGATTCCAAGGACGCACGTTAATCATTGAAACTCCCCCGAAGTGATGACGAAGAGCCCACAACAATCAGGGCCCGACCCGCGGCGCAGCGCGCCGCCCGTGCTGGAAATATAGCTCAGCCCGCGGCGGGGGGAGTCGCCCGCAAAGACGGAATAGCCGATGGCTTACGGCGTGCCGGTCGTGCCGGTCGTAACAACTGTCACCGATGGCACTGCGATACCGGGACCGCGGCGGATACTGCGCGGCGGTGTTTCGTTTTCTATTACTCGCTTCGAGCGACTGTGCTGCGTTGGGGCACGAACGGATTGATGACGACCAGCGGCTCGACGCTGCGGACGGTCGCGGCCGAATGATCAGAGTTCGAATCGGCCGGGGCGGCCACTGGCTTCGTGGTCGGCACGTAGGGATTGTTGATCGTGAGCGGCTGTGCTTCGCCGACGATTTCGGGCGTCATCACGTTCGGCGGATAGGCGAACGGGCTGTAACCGTAAGTGCGTGGCACGGGCGCGCTGTAGTAAACGGGCGGGAAGGCCGCGAAGTGCGGCACTTCGTACCGGAGCGTGTTGTACATCCAGCCGTAGCCGCAGTCCCAACCGCCGCCGTAGCCGCAGCCGTTTTGGGCACGGGCAGCCGGCGTGGTGGCGGCAAACGCGGCGACGATCGCCAGGGTCATGATCAAGAGTTGTCGTTTCATCGTGTGTTCCTCAAGAGAAAAGTTGCGGTCGATTTGCGAGTTTGTGTTGGTGCGGCACCTATCTTCTAGGCTAATTGGGGCGTGGGCCAGATTCAACTAAGAGCGTCTAATAGTTTGAACCGCCAAGTCGCCAAGAACGCCAAGTAAAGCAGAAAATAACAGTGTATTCCCTTGGCGTTCTTGGCGTTCTTGGCGGTTTAATTCATTCTGTTAGATGCTGTAAGATGTGGGCATGGATGCCGTGGAACTGACGAACGAATTGAAGCGGCTGGCGAGCGAATTGGGCTTTTCGCTGTGCGGGGTGTGCCCGGCGGTAGTGCCCGCCGGGGCGGCCCGGCTAGATGAATGGCTGGCCGCCGGGTATGCCGGGCAGATGCACTACCTGGCGGATCGGCGGGAGGCGTACGGCGATCCGAACCGCGTGCTGGATGGCGTGCGAAGCGTCGTCATGCTGGCGATGAATTATCGGACCGTCGAGCCGGCAGCGCCGCGGGAGGGCGCGGGGCGGGTTTCTCGCTACGCTTGGGGCGAGGCCGATTATCACGACCTCATCCGCGAGCGGCTCAACGCGCTGGTGGAGTTCTTGCAAACGTGCGAGCCGGCGGCAGCCGCGCGCGGAGTCGTCGACACGGCGCCGCTATTGGAACGCGAGTTCGCCGAGCTGGCCGGGCTGGGTTGGGTCGGCAAAAACACGCTGCTCATCAATCGTCACGAGGGGAGTTGGTTCTTTCTGGCGGCGTTGCTGACCGACATCGAGTTGGCGTACGACACGTCGCGTGAGACCGATCATTGCGGCACGTGCCGGGCATGCTTGGATGCGTGCCCGACGGATGCGTTTCCGCAGCCGTACGTGCTGGATGCGTCGCGGTGCATCAGCTATCTCACGATCGAGCTGCGCGAGGCAGTGCCGCACGAATTGCGCGAGGGGATGGGCGATTGGTTGTTTGGGTGCGATGTGTGCCAGGAGGTTTGTCCGTGGAATTCGCGGACGCCGCTCAGCCGGCAAGCGGAGTTTGCACCGAGTGAGGGGAGCGACCCGATGGACGTCATTGCGCTGTTTGATTTGGATGAAGCGGCGTTTCGGGAGCGGTTCCGGCAGACGCCGTTGTGGCGGCCGCGGCGGCGGGGGTTGTTGCGCAACGCGGCCATCGTGCTGGGGAATCGGCCCACGCCGGCGGCGGTTCCGGCCCTCGTGCGCGGGCTGAACGATGGCGAGCCGCTCGTGCGTGGCGCCTGTGCGTGGGCATTGGGGCAATATGCAATGGCGGTTGCCAGGAATGCATTAGATGCGCGTCGGGCCATCGAGACGGATGCCGAAGTTTGTCGCGAAATCGAGGTCGCGCGGCGTAACGCAATTGACTTGGCCGCGCCAACCGGGGCAGAATCGACCCTATGAGTCACTCCTTGGGCGAACTGCGAATCGGGCCGCTGCGGCTGGGGTTTCCCGTCGTGCAGGCGGCGCTTTCGGGCTACAGCGACATGCCGATGCGGGTGATCGCCCGACGGCACGGTGCGCCGTACACGCTGTGCGAAGTGATGCTCGACAAGTTCGTGGTGGCGTTGAAAACGCGGCGGAAGAATCGGCATTATCTGCACGTGGCCGATGAGGAGCATCCGACGGGCGGGCAATTGATGGGGGCCGATCCGCAGGATTTCGCGCCGGCCGCGCTGCGGCTTGTTGAATGCGGCTTCGACGTGATCGACATCAACTTCGGCTGCCCGGTGAAGAAGGTGCTGGGTCGCTGTCGAGGCGGATTCCATCTCAGCCAGCCGGCGATCGCGCTCGAAATCGTGCGGCGCGTGCGCGAGGCCGTGCCGAGCGAGATTCCCGTCACGGTGAAGATGCGGCGCGGAATCGACGACTCGGCCGAGAGCCGCGAGAAGTTCTTCGAGATATTCGACGGGGCATTTGCGTTGGGCGCGGCGGCCATCACCGTTCACGGGCGTACGGTTGTGCAGCGTTACGATGGGCCCTCGCAATGGGAGTTTTTGCGCGAGCTGAAGGCGTACGCCGGCAACCGCGTGGTGCTCGGCAGCGGCGACCTATTCAACGCCCAGGCGTGTATCGACATGCTGCGTTACACGGGCGTCGACGGCGTGACGGTCGCGCGGGGCGCGATCGGCAACCCGTGGATATTCGGGCAGGCTCGCGCCCTGGCCGCGGGGCGGCCGCTGCCCGATCCGCCCAGCCTGCACGAGCAGCGCGAGGTCATTCGCGAACATTATCGGCTGGCGGAAGAGTTGTACGGGCTGGAGCGCTGCCTGCCGGACATGCGGAAGTTCGCAATCAAGTATTCGCAACTGCACCCGCGGCATGCGGAGGTGCGTGCGGATTTCTGCGCCGTGCAGCTGCCCGGCGGCTGGCGCGACGTGCTGGAGCGGTGGTACGCGGTCGATGGGCCGGGCGTGCATCCGGCGGTGGAAGTTCCCAATCCGCGCTCAATGGAAGCGGCACTCGTAGTCAGTGACGATTGAAAGCCGGGGTGGCATGCTCTCGCGAAGCACGACATGCCCACGCTCGCGGTTGAGCGTATGCGCTTCGCGTGAGCATGCTGGCGCGAGCGAGGGCATGGCACCCTCGAAATCGAATGTCCGCTGTCGGGCACTCATCGCAAGTGTGGCACGATGCGTTTGATGCGGTCGCTGAAGCCCGGCGCCGGCTCCTCGCCCTTGTCGGTTGGCGGCGTCGATTGCGGGGGCTGCGCGGCGGGAGATTGGTTGCCGGCCTTTGGCGCCAACGCGATTGCGGGCGTGGCCGGCGGTGTGTACGCCATGACGAACCTTGGCCAGTAGCCCTCCAGCAGTTGGATACAGTCTTTCAATTGGCCGGCGTCGTAGGCAGCTTGCACTTCGTGCGTGCGTCGCAGCAGTTGCAGAATCTCCGCCTGCGAGTTCTCGTAGAATTTCAGCGGGAATAACAGGTCGTTGAGCTTCACATTGTCGAGCCAAATTTCGCCCGGTCCCGTCAACTCGAATTTGATTCGCATCTGGCCGTGCGCGTCGAGCGGCAAATCGTTGACGAGGATCGCGAACGGGCGGCCCCATTGTTGATTCGCGCGTTGGATTCCGGCCCCCTGAACGCTTGCAAAGCGCAGATACGACTGCCCGCCCGATTCCGATTCGAAGACCAAACGCAGTTCCGTGCCTGGTCCCATGCTCTGGCCACGAGCGAACACGGTCATGGCGAGCTGGCCCGTGGGGGGAATGGGAAACGCGTCGCTTTCCACGGCGGCGAGTTGGCGGTCGTTGCGAAAATAGAGGCTGGTCTTGCCTTCCTGCGGGCTGGTGGCATCGAGGACGGCTGAGGCGTTTTTCGGGTCACCAGCCAAGTGCCAACTCGGCAACGGCCCGCCGCCCAACGGCTCGAAGCTGGGATTCGCGAGGGCTCCGTAGACGCGCGGGGCCGACAAATCGCGACTCGCCAGGTCGCCTAATCCTCGCTTAAGCTCGTCGTTCGCCGCATCATCAAGCGTGGCGCGAATATCAACCACGTTCACACTGGGAACGGCGATTCGCACGGCTTGCACATCAAACGGGCCGAGCGACACGGCCCACGGTTGCCGACCCGCCGCCAACACGAGCAGCTTGATTGGGCCGGTGTTGCTCGCGTCCGTCGGGGCGGAGAGCGGCTCCAGCGTGGCCGACTGAGCGACATCGAGCGTCGCTTGCACATCAATGTGCCAGGGCGCTGTATTTATGACCAGCACGGTCACTTGATTGGGTTCCGTGTAGGTGCGGACAACGACGGCATGTTCCGCAATTTCAGAGACTTGGGCCGAGGTGGGCAACTGGGCCAGCAGCGTGCGAACACCGCGTAGCGTTTCTTCTTGACCGAGCGGCAGGAAATCGCCGCCATCGACCAGCACCGCCGGGTCGCCCTGCAACAAAGCCTGCACGTAAGATTGCTGCGCGGCCATGCCGCTGGGCATGGACTGGCTCAAGAGGCGCATCTCGCCGGCGATTCGAAACGGGCTGGAGGCTGCGAACGAGGCCAGCCCGAGCGGCCGCGGACGGTGATACAAAATGGACGCCGACTTCATGGCGGCGTTTGCCGGTTGATCGCGGCGCGCGTAGGCTGCGTTCAGTTCCAAGTCGATTGCCCGATCGGGCAACGGCGACATAGGCTCCACATACCGCGTGGGGCACAACACAATGCCCGGCGTGCGCTCGAGCAACTGGCGGTCAACGCCGAGATCGAGCATCGTCTCGGCAATGCGACTCTCGACAAGCAAGCTCGGGCGGAGGAGCGGGCGGATCCGCGGATGATCGAATAGCCTTTCCGTCGTGAGCAGAAGTTTGCGCTGGCTGCTGTCGCCCAGCGTCGCCGCCAGGCGAACATAGAAATCGGCAACCTGAGTTGCGCGCCAAGTACGCCAGGCGTCGGCGTGCTGGCCGGTGAGGGCCGCATGCCGGGCCGCGAAACGGTTGGGCCCGGGCGCACCGAGCTGGATGCCAGTGTCGCGCGAAAAGCGCGCGATCGTGGCGTCGTCGAGGCCCCAATCGAGCGTGGGTAGCTGTGAGTAGCCGTCGCTCGTAAGTTGGACGGCCAACCCGCCAAACGCCGGGTGCGCGCCGTAACGATCGACGATTTCGCGAACGATGTCGAGCATTGCCTGCTGCACGCGCGGGTCGAGCAGGTTGTAGAACGGCGCCGAGCCACCGCGCGTGCCGTTGGTTTCGAGCCAGGTGCGACCGTCGGGGCCGACCAGTTCGAGCCCGGAGGAGATGCGAGGATCTTTGGTACGGCGCAGCTCCTCGAGCTGCGGAATTGGCATTGTGAATTCGATCGCGGGGATCAGCGTAAGCCGTTCGCGATCGAAGACGCGCAGCGATAGCTCCAGGCCATCATTGTCGCGAATGCGATCGGTCGAGCGGCCCGTTTCATAGCGGGGCGTCAACAGCATTTGGGAGCTCGGAAAGATCGAGCTGCCATCGGCCAGAACGCTGACGACGGCGCTGTTGTACCCGCCGTGGCGCACGTAGTCGGCGAGCCGGGTCGCGCTTTCGTAGAGAGTTTGGTAGTCGCCGACGCTTTTCGGCGCGGCAGTGGCTTTGGCCACTTCGACTGCCGCGGTGGCGCCGAACGATTCCGCCCCAAAGGGGCGGGCCAGGTACGCGGCGATCAAGCGGTCGTGCGATGGCGGGGTCGACGAGCCGAAGCCGAGTGGACCGGTGCGTTTCAACACGCGGATTCGCCCGAAGTGGGCGGAGGCCGTGGAATGCTGATTTGTCACCAGGAGCAGCGGCGCTTGCGTGCGAGGCCAAAAGAGCAGGCGTTGCGTTTCCTTCTGTTTCGCCGCGCTGCGGCCGAGACCCTCCACGTACACGCCAGTATCTCGCCCGACGCCCTCAACGACTCCGGCCGCATTCGGCTCGACAATGCTGAGGCCGAAGTGCTGATCCTCGTCGGCCGGGTAATCAATTTCGAGCAGATGAGGCGTGCCGGCGGCTTCGAGTGGCAGCGAATACGCCTGCCAGTGCGGATCGGCGCCACCCAGGGTCGGCGGCAACTCGATGAAGCGACCCAGCGGCAGATCGACCGCGCCGGCACGAATGCTGCCCAACGCCCCGTGATTGATGCTGTTGATGCCGGGGATGCGGCGGAACTGCGTCCAACTCGGCAGCAGATCGACCCACCGCGGATTCGTGGGATCGATTTCCAGCACCGGTTCCCACCGGCCATCGGCGGCAGGAGAGGCAGTCGGACGCGAATCCAACACGACGATTTGAAAACTCCGCTCGGCGATGGGCGTCGCAGCGCCGGGAAGGAACTTGTCGCGAAAGTAACCGGAAGGTCGCGACACGGAGACATGGACGGTGTAGACGCCCTCGGGAACTTGCAGCGGAACGGTGAGATTGACCTTCGGCTGGCCATCGACGGGCACGGCCAAACGCTGATTGTCGCTCCAAGCGATGTCCTTCCGACGCGCCGGCGAAAGGGTGGCTTGAATGTCTAATGTTGTCCCGTGTAAGGTCGCCGGTAAAACGGGCGCCGCTTCAAACGATAACTGCTCGCCGGGTGCAAAGATGAGGGCCTTTTGGCCACTCGCATCGCCGTTGAAGGAGATGTGCAGCGAGGGATTCGGGACCGCGCGGATTTCGAGTGTATTGCCGCGGTCATCGAGTTTTAACCGATAGGGGCCACCCGCCAAATCGGCCAGCGGAACTTGCGCTTGCGAAGGCGTCGCTTTTGGCCCGGCCGCCAACTCGATGAGCAGCTTGGCATCGGGCGCCGCATCGGCACGGACTTCGATGCTATCGGACGCGTGCGGACTCAACGAATTGATTCGTACTTGGGTTTGCTCGATCCACACCGAGCCGGCGGCGTCGGCATCTGTGCCGAGTAGCTTCAAGTCGGACAACGAACCGGGGTCGAGACGCACCTGGCCGACCCAGGGTACGGCGTCGCCGCCGCCCCAGGAGATGCACAGCCGTCCGATCTCGTTCGGTGGTGCAGCGTTCTGCCCCAGCGCCGGCGCTGTGCAAACCGCGCACAGCGCGAGCGCGGTTCGCGCGAGCGCGGCAGCCAACGACGGACATCCGTGTCCGGTCATAGTGCGTCAGTTCGTCAGAAGAGAAAAATCGACCGGGCCGAGGTTTTTCGGATCCCGGCGACGGCGGTTAACTGCTGGCCGGGCAACAGGTTGCCACCGCACAGCAAGTGGCGGATTGTAGGCTTCGCCGCGGGCGATCACCAGATCGGCTTCGACCGGCGGAATAAGCGGAATTCTGAGTAGTGGGCCAGTTTGCCCTGTCACGCCGAGGTACTCCGAGGGGTCCGGCTAGATTCCTCGGAGTACCTCAGAATGACAGATTGTTGATCTGGCCCACCACCTAGGTTCGCGACTCCTCGGTGGCTTGCGGCTGCCGCGCGAGTGCGAGCGGCTCGCCGGCGGATAAGCGCTGCAGGGACTCGGTCGCGGCGCGGTGCAGGTCTTCCACCACGTCCGAACACAGCTTCGCAACATCGTTGGCTTCCCAGCGATCGTCTGGCCGCACGAAAAGTTCCGCTTGCGGCGTGTCCCAATTCGAAGGCGCTGCATCGCATTGACGGTCAGCCGCATCACCGGGCGCGGACCTGCGCAGACACCAGGATGCGGTGCGGATCGAGAAGGCGCCCAGCTCGCCCGCCGATAGAAGCGACTCGCGCCAAGCAGACGACATTGCGGCTGCGAGCGGCACGACGCTCGATCCATCGAGCCGTAACGATGAATGGCGTACGTCGCCCGTCCAGTCGAGCAGCGTCGGCAAAAGATCGAGATGCGAAGCGAGCGCGCCGCTGCGCGCGAGTCGGCCGCGCCCGTCTGGGAATTGGATCAGCCAGGGGACGTGCAACTGTTCGGCTGGCAAGCGGGAATCGATACCGCCGATGTTTTGATGTTCGCCCAGCGAATAGCCGCGGGCGCCGAGCAGCATCACGAGCCACGATTCCGGGCGGGAGGTCGGCGCGAGCCTATCCACCAAATACTGCCAACAGCGATCGAGCACCATCGCTTGAGCGGCGTAGGCGATGCCGAATCGAAACGCGATGTCTGGGTCGCCGCCGGGTTCGATCGTGAGGTGCGGCGCGCTCGCGGCTTCGATGGGCGGCGAGTCCTCCTCATCCAACAGCGACTCCTGTAGATCGAGCGGAGCGTCCCAGACGCCGTGCATGCCTTGGGCGTGGACCCAGACCAATTGCGGGGGCTTCACTGCTTGGCCGGCCGATTGTGCAAGCTCGTTGGACCGGCGTTCGGTTACATCGCTGGCGGCTGCGAAAATGCGCGCGAGGTTCGTGGTTGCGATGTCGCGCGCTCGGATCGGTGGCGCGATGGCATCCGCATCGCTTAGAACCTGCACGCAGTCGTGGAAATCGGTAGCGCCGGCGAAAGTCGTCAAATGTGGTTCATCGGTCACGAGCGTCGTTTCATAGCCGCACTCAGCCAGCAGGCGCGGCAGTGTTGGCGCAGGTTCTGCGGTTGCTACGTCGATGACACATCCAACTGGTCGCGCGGGGTGTTTGGATTGCCAGAGCGCGCGATAGATTTCCGGCAGCTCGGCGGCCGGCGCGAAGCACGCATCCAACAGCAACGAGTCGGCGGCGAATCCGTCGAGCGCGGGCGTGGGATAGGTGGTGTTGCCGTAAGCGCCGAGCGCAGAAGCGCGCAGACCATCGACCACGACCACCAGGATATTCGAGAGCGGCATGAAGGCGAATATAACGGCCACAAGCGTGCCGCGAATAGGCCGTCAGACGGAGGATCGTCGCCATTCGCGCCACAGCAGGTGGGGAAAGACGACGGCGTCGCGCGCGTATCGGCCGGCCAGGCGGCGAGGTTCGGAGCAGACGCGATGAAACCATTCGAGGCCGAGTCGCCGCATCCACACCGGCGACCGGTGGCGGTTGCCGGCCAGGAAATCGATCGTTGCGCCCGCACAGATCGCGACTTTGGCGGGCAGCTCGTGGCGGTGCCGGTGGACCCAGATTTCCTGCCGCGGAGCGCCCAGGCCGACGATCAGGAGGTCGTGCTCGACGGCGGCCATGGCCGCGATGGCTCGCGAGTTTTCGGTCGCGTCGAGTTCGAATCCCAGCGGAGGCGAATAGGTGCCCACAACGCTTACGTTCGGCCACTCGCGTTCGATGCGTGCGGCCGCTTGATCGGCCACACCCGGCGCGGCGCCGAACAGAAACACCCGCAACGGGCGCGTGTTCGACGCGAACAAAGCGGGCACCAGGTCGCTGCCGGCAACTCGTTCGGGGAGATGCTGGCCGAACATGCGAGCGGCCAACACGAGCGGCAAGCCATCGGCCAGCACCAGCGAGGCATTGGCATACGCGGCTTGCAAATCGGCGTGGTGCTGGAACAAAACGGCGTGATCGGTGTTGGGCGTTACGACGAATCGGCACGCTTTGCGGCGCGAGCCGTGGCACCAATCGAGCAGCAGAGCGACGGACTCGGACATCGACACGCGAGAGATTCGCATGCCGAACAAGGTGACATTTTCGATGGTTTTTTGGGAGTTCATGGCAAGGGCAAGCCGTTCTAGGGTCGGTGACGATTGAGTAAGGGGGTGGCATGCTCTCGCGAAGCACAACATGCCCACGCTCGCCGTTGAGCGTGGCGGCTTCGCGTGAGCATGCTGGCGCGAGCGAGGGCATGGCACCCTCATTATCGAGTTTCTTCAACCACTAACGTCGCTGGTTCATTACGCGGGTTTTAGGCTGGCACAAAGCCGTGATGAGCGCGTGCGTCTTCACGCCCGCCGTATGCCGCGTTTACAAAGCTTGCAACACGGTATGTCGATTGATGCAAATTCACGGTGAGGGCGGCAAACACAAACAGGAGCAATTCCTGTGACGGCAACAGCGTGAGATCGTGAAACACGGCAGAGCACAGATAGTTGGCGATCAGCGCGAGCATCAGCACGCCTTGCGCGCGAATCCATGGCGACGATGCAAAATCCGTCGCAAGCTGCCATGCATTTCGCCCCCAAGCGACGAACACCGCAACAAAGGCAGTGAGGCCGACCAGCCCCATTTCGGTCAGCACACTCAGCAAGGTGTTGTGGTGGTGCAGCCCGCGAATCGATTCCAACTCGACCGTTTGGCGGCGGTCGGAGAGATAAGGAAGTTTCTGGTCGTAGAACCGTCCAAAGCCGACGCCGAAAACTGGATGATCGCAAAACATCTGCCACGACACGTAGGCAAACGACGCGCGTTGATCGACCGAGTGGTGGGCTTCCTCGGCCGTGCCTTCGCGTTTGAGGCCGATGACGTAACTCCACGAAACCGCGGCAATCAGTAGGCCGACGAGCGCGCTGCCCGCAAAGGCGGGCAATCGCCAGCGACGCGGAATCTGAAACGCGGCCACGATGATGGCACTCGCCGCGAAGCCGATCCAGGTCGAGCGGGTGTAGGTCAGCAGCACGCCAAAGGCCATCAGAGGCGCCGCGATCAGCAATGCGAGCTGCTGCCAGCGCTGCCGCGCTTGCGGTAACAGCGTCCACGCGCACAGGCAGCACGCCGTTAGGTAAATGCCCAAGCTCACCGAGTTCAGTTCGGGGCCGCGCGCGCGACCGAAGTGAATACC
>Ga0315273_10008623_pt1 | contig 12880 bp, 6 predicted proteins | sample YL17G02_0_MG_FD_205753 | JGI IMG/M metagenome (GOLD analysis project Ga0315273, IMG submission 205753) | Sediment microbial communities from Yellowstone Lake, YNP, Wyoming, USA - YL17G02_0 | ecosystem: Environmental > Aquatic > Freshwater > Lake > Sediment | place: USA: Wyoming | collected...
CGCGGCTGGGCGCGCGGCATGGCCAAGAACGTCGGCTTCTCCACCGACGTCCCGGCGCCCGACGTCATGACCTCCCCGCAGCACATGGTGTGGATGCTCGACGAACTCGAGGTCATCCGCGGCCACAAGGAGCCGGGCTTCATCACCGGCAAGCCCGTCGGCCTCGGCGGCTCGCTCGGCCGCACCGAAGCCACCGGCTACGGCCTCATCTTCACCGTTCGCGAAGCGCTCAAGGAACTCAGCCTCAAGCCGTCGGAGACCACGGCCAGCGTGCAGGGCTTCGGCAACGTGTCGCAGTACGCCGTGCGCCTGTACCAGCAGCTCGGCGGCAAGGTCATCGCGGTGTCGTCGTGGGACCAGGCCGATCAGGCGTCCTACACCTTCCGCCGCCTGTCGGGCGTGAACCCGGACGAACTGGTGGGCATCGCCGACCAGTTCGGCGGCATCGACAAGGCCAGGGCGCGGCCGCTCGGCTACGACGTGCTGCCGGGCGAGGCGTGGATCGAGCAGGACGTGGACATCCTGCTGCCGTGCGCGATGGAGAACCAGGTGACGGCCGACAACGTCCACGCGATCAAGCCGCGCGTGAAGATCGTCGCCGAAGGCGCCAACGGCCCGACGACGCCCGAAGCGGACAAGGTCCTCGAGGAGCGCGGGATCTTCAACATCCCCGACTTCCTGGCCAACGCCGGCGGCGTCACCTGCAGCTACTTCGAGCAGGTGCAGGGCAACATGAACTACTTCTGGGAGAAGGACGAGGTCCTGAGCAAGCTGGACGTCAAGATGACGTCGGCCTTCCTCGCCGTGAGCGAACTCGCCCGGAAGCAGAAGCTCTACATGCGCGACGCCGCCTACGTGGTGGCGGTGAACCGCGTCGCCCGCGCGTGCAGGGAGCGGGGCTGGGTGTAGCCGCCTGGCGGCGGAATTGAGAATCTTGAATGCAGAATCTTCACTTCCGGGCAGGTGTTCTCAGAGGGCCGGAGCGCCGAAGACGCTCCGGCCTTTTTCAACTCTGAATTCTGAATTCTGAATTCCGGGCAGGTCCGTTCAGACCCGTTGCAGTATCTGCCCGGCGACCACCTTGGCTCGCGAGATTTCGAGGTAGTGCACGCCGGTTTCGCCGCGCAGTTTCCAGTCGCCGTACTCGGACAGCTCCTTCAGCACGGACGCCAGCGCGCCGGCGGGACGCGCCCCGACCAGCGCGTAGGCCTCGAGCGTGCGACGCCATGCGGGAATCGCGTCCACCAGCTTCCACGGCACCGACGACAGCAGGAACGATTCCAGCGCCGCCACCATCGGCTCGCCCAACGCCTTCAGGTCCGCTTCCTTGCCGCCATCCGTCAGCACGTCCACCAACGCCCGCTCCACCGGGTCCAGGCCCCCGGTGCCGATGCGCGAGAGGCATTTCGCGGCGGCCAGGGCTTCGAGCGGCTGGGCCAGCGAAGCCGTCACCGTGGGCACCGCCGCCCGTGCGCCCGGCCCGTACTCGCCGAGCACCTGCAGCAGGACCAGGCGGTTGCCCGCGTGCTCGTGGTAGTCGGCCACCAGCGCGGGAACGACGATGTCCGGGCACTCGCGGTAGTTGGCGACGATCCTCGCCGCCGACTCCTGCACCAGGTCGTCCGAGTCGCGCAGCGCGCCCACGATCGCCGGCACCATCGCCTGGGTGATCCCCAGTTGCTGCAGCCCGAGCAGCGCGCGGAACCGATGGTCGGGATCGTGCGAGTCCCTGACGATGCCGAACAGGACGGCCTGCGCGTCGGGGATCGCCTTCTTGAGGTCGTCGATCTGGCTGCCGCCGATGCTCGGCGCGGCGAAGTACAGATCGAGCGCCTTCTTGTCCTTCTTCTCCTTGCCGCCCCCGAAGAGCCCCATCGCCCACCTCCTTCAGCGGTGACTTCTCCGGGCGCCGCCACGCGTGAGAGCCCGGCCGACCGGTCTCGTGCTCAACGTCCCCGGGCTGCACAGGATCGCGCAGGAATGCGGGGCCGTACGGGTCATACAATACAGGATTTCGGACGCGCCGGCGCGGCAACCTGCCTCCCGGCGCGCGACGTCGCGGCGCGGTTTCGTGTAACCTGTCCCTGGACATCTTCCAGGGCCGGAATCGTGAACATTCAAGCAGGCTCTCACGCACCGCCCTGGAATCTGTCTTGGGCGACGCTTCGCTGGCACCCGCCGCCCCCCGGTCCGGGCCCACTTCCGTTGGTCACCGCCATGCCACACACCCCGGCAACTGCGGCAGACATCCCCCGATTCGATCGGCGTTTCTTCGACGGCTCCGAGCATTTTACGCGCATCGGCGACGGCGCGTGCGGTGGCAAGGCCTCGGGCCCGCTCGTCAGCCGGAACATCCTCGCCGAGCGCTTCCCGCCCGGCGCGTTCCGGTGCTTCACGATGGCCATCCCGACTCCCTCGGTGATCACCACGCAGATGTTCGACGAGTTCATGGCGGGGACCCACGTCGAAGAGATCGCCTTCCCGGACGCGCCCGACCACAAGATCGCGCACGCCTTCCAGCGCGCCGAGCTGCCGGTTGAGCTCCTGGGCGACCTGCGCGCGCTCGTCCAGCAGGTCCACACGCCGCTGGCCGTGCGCTCGTCGAGCCTCCTCGAGGACGCCCTCTACCAGCCCTTCGTCGGCGTCTACGTTACGAAGATGATCCCGAACAACCAGTTCGATCGGGACACGCGCTTCCGGAAGCTGATCGACGCGGTGACGTTCGTCTACGCGTCCACGTTCTTCCGCAACGTGAAGGACTACGCGGGCGACGCCGCCGTTCGCGGCGCGCGCCTCGATGCCGGGCGAGACGCAGTGCACCTTCTGGGCGGTGAACATGGGCAAGCCGCCCGCCGACGACGGGACGCTCGATCTCGTCGCCTCGACCTGCGACGCGCAGTCCGACCGGATGGCCATCGGCATGCGCCCACACGGGGCGTGGCCCGTGACGTTCGCGCCGCTGCTCGCGCTGAACGATATCCCGCGCAACGCGCTCGTGCAGGCTGTGCTCGCCGCGAGCGAGGAGGCGCTGGGCGCGAAGGTCGAAGCGGAGTTCACCCTGACGCTCGAACCCGGCCGCGACGCGCAGGCGCACTTCGGGTTCCTGCAGGTGCGGCCGATGGCGGTTTCCCACCAGGTACTGAAGGTTCCGACGGGCGCGCGGGAATCCGACGACGCGATCGTGGCGTCAGACACCGCGAGGGGCACAGCCGTCGTGGACGCCAACTGCGACGTGGTGTTCGTCACACCCGAGGTGTTCGAGCCCGTACGATCCGAGGCGGTAGCGGCACAGCATGCTGTGCCCGTGCGCTCCGAAGGGCCAGCGAGCAATCCCCATGAATCCCAACGAAGGGCCGGCGGGCAAGATCATCGAGGCGTTGCAGGAGCGGGCCAAGGAACTGCATTGCCTGTATCGCGTGCACGAGCTGATCAACCGGCCCGACGTGTCCATCGACGAGGTGTGTCGCTCGCTGCTCGAGGTGATGCCGCCCGGCTTCCAGTATCCCGGCGTCTGCTTCGTGCGCATCGTGCTGGACGACGTGGTGTACGAGCCGGCGCGGGCCATCAAGACCCCCTGGGTCCTGCGCTCGCCGATCCAGGTGCAGGGCGACACGGTGGGCGTCATCGAGGTGTACTACGCCAAGCAGATGCCGCGCGCCGACGAGGGGCCGTTCCTCACGGAGGAGCGGAAGCTGACCGACACCATCGCCGAGCGCGTGTCGCACTTCGCCGTGCATCGGCGGCTGCAGGCCACGTTCCAGAACTGGCGGTCGATCGACGAGCTGTCCACGACGGGGCGTCGGGAATGGGAATTCGTCGTCGAGTTCCTGCGCAAGACCGACCCGCAGCTGCTGCACCGCGTGGCGCGCCGAATGGTGAACTACCTGTGCTGGAACGGCATCGAGGAAGCGCAGGCGCTCCTGCAGCAATTCACCAGCGACAAGAACGTGGCCGACGACTTCTTCGCCGACAACCAGCCGATGACGCGGCGCTCGGTCGACTACGGGCACTCCGCCGCGACCGACCCCTTCCGCATGGCGGCCGAGCACCTGAGCGAGCCCGAGATCCTGTCGTGCATCGAGAAGTGGATCAAGGACGACAAGGCGGGCTTTCTCATCAAGGCGGTCGAGAACCAGGCGACCTCGCTGGCGGCCGTCGAGGACGCGCTGGAGCGGTACGCCCAGTTGGGGATCGGCGACGAGGAGCTGTCGCGCTCCATCCTGATGACGTTGCGCGTGTCGCTGGTACGGCGGTTCTTCACCGACGACCTCGAGTTCATCAACACGGCGAAGAACTACATCGAGATTCGCGACTTCTACACCCTCGCGCACCGGGTCGTGAGCCCGCCGACCAGCCACGGGACACTCGGCGGCAAGAGCTCGGGCCTGTTCCTGTCGGCGCACATCGTCAAGCGGTCGAAGGAGTACGCGGCGGCGCTGAGCGGCATCAAGGTGCCCAGGACCTGGTACGTGACCTCCGACGGCCTGATGGACTTCGTCGAGTACAACCACCTGGAGGACGTCTACAACCGCAAGTACCTCGAGGTCGACCAGATCCGGCGCGAGTACCCGCACATCGTGCAGGTGTTCAAGAACTCGCACTTCTCGCCCGACATCGTGAAGGGACTGTCGCTGGCGCTCGACGACTTCAACGATCGGCCGCTCATCGTCCGCAGCTCGAGCCTGCTGGAGGACCGGATGGGCGCGGCGTTCTCCGGGAAGTACAAGAGCCTGTTTCTGGCCAACAACGGCACGAAGGGCGAGCGGTTGTCGGCGCTCATGGACGCCATCGCGGAGGTCTACGCGTCGCTCTTCAGCCCGGATCCGATTGAGTACCGGGGTGAGCGCGGCCTGCTCGATCTCCACGAGGAGATGGGCATCATGATCCAGGAGGTGGTGGGCACGCGCGTCGGCCGCTACCACTTCCCGGCGTTCGCCGGCGTGGCGTTCAGCAACAATGAGTTCCGGTGGTCCTCGCGCATCAGGCGCGAGGACGGGCTGGTGCGCCTGGTGCCGGGCCTCGGCACGCGCGCGGTGGATCGCATCGGCGACGACTACCCGATCCTGATCGCGCCCGGCCAGCCCGGCCTGCGCGTCAACGTGACCGTGGACGAGGTGGTGCGCTACTCGCCGAAGAAGATCGACGTCATCAACCTCGAGGCCGGCCGGTTCGAAACCATCGAGATCGCAGATCTCCTGAAGGAGTTCGGCGACCAGATGCCGTTGCTGCACCAGATCGTCTCGGTGTGCGATGAGGACGGCATGCACCGGCCGATGGCGAGGACGTGGCACCCGTCGCAGGGCGGCGGGATCGTGACCTTCGAAGGACTCATCAGCAGCACGCCGTTCATGGCGCAGATGCGCGCGCTGCTCACGCTGCTGCGCGAGAAGCTCGGCGTGCCGGTGGACATCGAGTTCGCCTCCGACGGCCGCGACTTCTACCTGCTGCAGTGCCGGCCGCAGAGCTACTCGATCGACGCCACGGCCTCGGTCATCCCGCGCGACATCGCGCCCGAGCGGACCGTGTTCACGGCCAAACGGTACGTCTCCAACGGCAAGGTCCCCGACATCACGCACATCGTGTACGTGGACCCGGAGGAGTACAACGAGATCTCCGAGCTGACCGAACTGCGCGATGTCGGGCGCGCGGTGGGCAAGCTGAACAAGCTGCTGCCCAGGCGGCAGTTCGTGCTGATGGGCCCCGGCCGCTGGGGAAGCCGCGGCGACATCAAACTGGGCGTCAGCGTGACCTATTCCGACATCAGCAACGCGGCCGTGCTGATGGAGATCGCGGCCAGGCGCGGCCTCTACTCGCCGGACCTGTCCTTCGGCACGCACTTCTTCCAAGACCTCGTCGAGTCCGGCATCCGGTACCTGCCGCTCTATCCCGGCGACCCGGGTGTCGTGTTCAACGAGGGGTTCCTGAGAACCTCGCCCAGCATCCTGCAGGACGTCCTGCCCGAGTACGCGCACCTGGACAGGGCCATCCGCGTCATCGACGTCACGCGCCAGACGGGCGGGCAGGTGCTGCGCATCCTCATGAACGGCGACGTGGACGAGGCCGTCGGCTTCCTCGGAGCGCCGATCTCCGCGCAGCCGACCGAGCGGCGCAAGGACGCCGATCAGGCGCCGGAAGATCACTGGCGGTGGCGGCTGCGGATGGCCGAGCGGATCGCGGCGGAAATCCAGCCGGCCCGGTTCGGGGTCACGGGCATCTACGTCTTCGGCAGCACGAAGAACGGCACCGCGGGCCCGCAGAGCGACGTGGACCTGCTGGTGCGCGTGAGCGGCACCGACCAGATGCGCCGCGACCTGGAACTGTGGCTGGAGGGGTGGAGCCGCTGCCTGAGCGAGATGAACTTCCTGCGCACGGGCTACAGGACCGACGGCCTGCTCGACGTGCACTACGTCACCGACGAGGATGTCGAGCGGCACACGAGCTACGCGGCCAGGATCGGCGCGGTCACCGATCCCGCGCGCCCGCTGTCACTGCCGCGCGCCGGGCAGAGCTGATGCGGCGACAGCCACCGAGGGCGGACCTTCAGGTCCGCCGTTTGCGCCGGGCCTTCAGGCTCGGCGCCGACTGCGGGAGTGTGGTGTTTCGCTTCTGATCTGCACGGGCAGAGCCGCCGGTGCCGCCCGCTGTTCGAGGCGGCCGCGCGCGCGCCCGGCGCGCCCCGCCGCCCCCCCATACCACCGGAAAAGAGCTACACGAGGCCCTGATCCATCATCGCGTCGGCGACCTTGAGGAAGCCGGCGATGTTGGCGCCGTTGACGTAGTTGCCCGGCGTGCCCCACTCCTTGGCCGCCTCGTAGGCCGCCTTGTGAATGGACTTCATGATGCCGTGCAGCCGCTGGTCCACTTCCTCGCGCGACCAGCTGAGGCGCAGGCTGTTCTGCGACATCTCGAGGCCGGAAATGGACACGCCGCCGGCGTTCGCCGCCTTGCCTGGCCCGTAGAGGATCTTCGCGTCGATGAACGTGTTGACGCCCTCGATCGTCGTCGGCATGTTCGCGCCCTCGGACACGACGTACACGCCGTTGCCCACCAGGTGCATCGCGTCCGTGCCGTTGATCTCGTTCTGCGTGGCGCTCGGGAACGCGCAGTGCGCCGTGTGGTTCCACAGCGGGTTGAAGTCGAGCTTCGGATCGACCGGCGTGTAGACGACGCCCTTGAACTTGTCCGCGTACTCCTTGATGCGGCCGCGGCGGGCGTTCTTCAGGGACTTCACGAACGCCAGCTTCTTGCGATCGATGCCCTGCTCGTCGTAGATGCAGCCGTTCGAGTCGGACAGCGTCACCGGACGCCCGCCCAGGTCCAGCACCTTCTCGGCCGTGTACTGCGACACGTTGCCGCTGCCCGACACCAGGCAGGTCTTCCCCTCGAGCGTCTCGCCGCGGGTGGCCAGCATCTCGGCCGCAAAGTACACCGCGCCGTAGCCGGTCGCCTCGGGGCGAATCAGCGAGCCGCCCCAGTTGAGGCCCTTGCCCGTCAGCACGCCCGTGAACTCGTTGCGCAGCTTCTTGTACTGCCCGAACATGAACCCGATCTCACGACCGCCCACGCCGATGTCGCCCGCCGGCACGTCCGTGTTCGCCCCGATGTGGCGGAACAGCTCGCTCATGAACGACTGGCAGAAGCGCATCACCTCGTTGTCGCTCTTGCCCTTCGGATCGAAGTCCGACCCGCCCTTGCCGCCGCCCATGGGGAGCGTCGTCAACGAGTTCTTGAAGACCTGCTCGAAAGCCAGGAACTTCAGGATGCCGAGGTTCACCGAGGGATGGAAGCGCAGGCCGCCCTTGTACGGTCCGATGGCGCTGTTCATCTCGATCCGGAAGCCGCGGTTCACCTGGAAGTTGCCTTGGTCGTCCTGCCACGGCACGCGGAACATGATCAACCGCTCCGGCTCGATGATCCGCTCGAGGATCTTCGCCTTGCGGTACTCGGTCCGCTTCTGCAGGACGAGATCCAACGACTCGGCGACTTCCTGAACGGCCTGGTGGAACTCGGGCTCGGCCGGATCCTTCGCCTTCACCGCCGCCATCAGATCCCAGACGTATTCGGACTGCTTCGCTTCTCCGCCCTTGACCAGCATGCGGGCCTCCTCATGCGACGTGACCGGAAAACAATGCCGCCGAAGCGGGGACGAGCCCATGTGTATATCACAACAGTGGTGGCGGGGCTATTGACACTTAAGCGGTTGCTTAACTATTCTCTGCTCCGATATGAAAAAGGATGCTGGCACGGATGTCTTCCGGGCCCTTTCCTGCGCCACCCGACGCGCCCTCCTCGACAAGCTCAGCAATCGAGAACGGACGGTGCACCGCCTGGCCGCGGCGTTCGACATGACGCTGCCGGCGATTTCGCAGCAGTTGATGGTGCTGAAGAAGGCGGGCCTCGTCTCGTCGCGGCGCGCGGGACGATTCAAGGTCTACCGTCTCAATGCGGAACCGCTGCGCGACGTGATGGCGTGGGTGCAGACCTACGAGCGGTTCTGGGTGGCACGCCTGCAGGCGCTGGGGCAGGATCTGAAGCGGCGGGAACCGCCGGCATGGGTGCCCCGGGTCTAAAGACCCGGAGCCCACAACAGCAAGACCCGGGGCACACGACAGCAAGAGTACTCAGGAAATCCCGCGCGACGCGCGGCTACTAGGAGCCCGTCAGGGATGGCTCGGACGGGCTCCCAGCGGAGCGTCGCCTCAAACCGCCCAGCACGACGGCGGTTCGCTCCGCTTCGCTGGGGGCCTTGTTGGCTGGCCCCGCGAAACGCGGGGCGACGACATCTTCGAGGGCCACCGTCACTCCGGCGGTGAGCCCCGAAGGGGCCTCAGACAGATTCCAGGGCGGTGCGTGACACCTGTTTCAATCGTCACGGCTGCGGCCCTGGAAGATGTCTACCCCGTCACCCGGATCGCGACGATCTGTTTCGCCTCGCCGCTCTCGCCTTTCGCCGTGATCTCGATCAAGTACTCGCTCGGCGGGAACCCTGCAAGCGGCAGGTCGATGGTGTAGGCGTGCGCCCTCGCGGCGTCCGGCTGCACGGCGAGCACGGCCATCTCCTGGCCGTTCCGATTGAGCGTGCGCGCGGCCACCTGCGGCGTCGAATCGCCGGGCCCTCTGGCCTCGAACCGCACGAGCAACCGCTCGGTGCGGCTGAACCGACGCTCCGCGGTCGGCACGATGCCCTCGGACGCCAGCGCGCGGAACTCGCGCACGGTTCTCGCGGCGAACACCGCGGGCGTGGACAGGGTCACGGCCGGCGCGCTGAAGTCGGGCACGTCCACCTCGCGCGCGTCGGTCTCGATCACGTGCGTGTCGGCGCCTTCCACGCTGAGCTTCAGCCGCATCCTGCCGGGCGGCACGTCGAACACCAGGCGCGATGACGTGCGCCCCGCGACTGGGCTTCCCGGAGTCGCCGCAGGCGGCGCCAGCGGCCCGTCCGGCGCGCGGCCGCTGAAGTACGGCTCGCCGGAGGGACCCGACGCGACCAGCGCGACGCGGGCAGCGCGTAGATCGGAGAGGATCGTCCCTGCCGGAGGCGGCGCCGGCTCCCACACGAACGTCACGCGCGTACGACCGCGGTCGCCGCGGGACGTGCCGAGCCACGTCCGGATCGTCATGCCGCGCGGCGCTTCGGCAATCGTCGAGCGCGCCCGGGTGACGCCGGCCGGCGCCTCGGGCTTCGCCGGCGCCATCTCCCTGGCGCGTTCCTCCGCCGTCGGCGCCCAGTAGCCCTTCCGCGCCCGCGCCTGCAGCCCCGGCCGCTTCACGCGCACCTTGATTTCGTGGAACCTGCCGTCGGCGGTCTGGCTCGCGTTCGACGTGTAGCCAATCAGGTAGTAAGCCGACAGGTCGCGGACCACCTGCTGCAGGCCCGCGTCGAAATCGTTCGTGTTGACGATGGCGCGGCCGTCGGTGTTGTCGGCGAGCGTGCGCAGCGTGTCCTGCGTCCAGCTGTCGTTGGCGAACGACAGGCCACGCGGATCCAGCGTGTAGATGGCGGTGTTGTTGCGGTTGGCCGCCTCGAGCACGCTGCTCATGTCGCCGAACTCGCGGGCCTCCAGGCCGAAGCCCTCGCTCACGAGCAGGATCGCCTTGCGTCCCTCGCGCAGGGTGCCGAGGTGAATCGCCAGCCCCTTGAGCGACGACATCGTCACCTCGTTCCGGACCTGCGACACCTCGGCGGGCGAGCCCATGATCTCCGGCCCGTCCACCGGCCTGGGCAGGAACTTCTGGATCCTGGACAGCACGGAGGACTTGTCGCGGGTGAAGCCGATCGTCGAGGTGGGCGCCAGGGGCGTGGTGAGCGCGATGAGGTCGCTCGGGCCGACCTCGCGGGTGACGAACCGCTCGAGCGCCGGGCGCGCGCGCACCGCGCCGCCGTTCGACATGTGCAGGTCGTCGAGCAGGATCACCAGGAGCCGCACGTCGTCGCGGGCCGCCTCGGTGGCTTCGTCCTCCAGGCTGCGGATCTCGCGCGGCGCGGGGGCGCCGGGCTGCTCGCGCACCTCGACGAAGCGGAACGTGTCGATGGACTGCGGCCTGCCGTCCTCGGAGACCTCGAAGTCCGAGGCCTGCAGGTCGGCCACCGGCGCGCCGTTCCTGCCGGTGACGATCACGTCCACGCGCACGACGTTGGTCGCGGCGCGGAACGTCGGGCGCTGCTGCTGGGACTGGCCGGCGGGCGGCTGCTGCGCGCAAAGGACGACCGCCACGAGCAGGACCGGCGCAACGAGGGCGAGGAAGGTGATCCGCCTCATCGCCGGTTACGCGGTGACGCGGATGGCGATCAGCTGCGTCGCCTCGCCCCCGTCGCCTTTCGCCGTGATCTCGATCAGGTACTCGCCCGCCGCGAGCGGCGCGAGCGGGAGATCGAACGTGTAGCGGCCGGGTGACGCCGGATCCGGCTGCGGCGGCATCGCCGACATCTCGGTACCGGCGCGGTTCAGCAGCCGCGCGGTCACGGCGGGCGCACCCGCCGGGCCGTACGCCTCGACGCGGACGAGGAGGCGCTCCGTGCGGCTGAACTGCCGGTCCGGCGTCGGCACCGAGGCGGCGTCGGCCACGAGGGCGCGGAACTCACGCACCGTGCGTGCGCGGTAGACCACCGGCGTGCTCAGGGCGACCTTCGGCTCGGTGAGGTCGGGGACGTCCACGTCGCGCGTGTCGCTGTCCATCGCCTTCGTCCGCATCCCCTCGACGCTCAGCTTCAACTGCAGCTTGCCGGGCGGTACGTCGAAGACCACGCGCGATGGCGGCTGCGCGGCGCTCGCCACGCTGCCGGGCGGCGTCGCCGCCCCTTCCTCGGGCACGCGCCCGCGGAAATACGGCTCTCCCTTCGCGCCCACGCCGGTCAGCCAGACGCCCACCGGCCGATCCTCGGCGGTCGTCCCCGGAGGCGGCGGGATGGGCTCCCACACGAACGTGACGCGCGTGCGGCCGTTGTCGCCGCGCGACGTGCCCACCCACGTGCGGATGACGCGGCCGCGCCAGGGTTCGGCGATGTTGCCCAGGGCCCTGGTCACTTCCGCCGGCGGCTGCGGCTTCGGCGGCGCCAGCGAATGCGCCCGCTCGTCTTCGGTGGGCGCCCAGTAGCCCTTGCGCGCGCGCACCGAGACGCCGGATCGCTTCGTCCGCACCTTGATCTCGTGGAACCGGCCGTCCGACGGCGGCTGCGTCGAGCTGTAGCCAACCAGGTAGTAGGCCGACGAGTCACGCAGGACCTGCTTGAGGCCGTCGGTGACGTCGTTGCTGTTCATCAGCGCCTTGCCGTCGGTGTTGTCCGCCAGCACGTGGAGCGTGTCCTGCGTCGACTGCAGCGTCTCGCGGTCGGTCTGCGGACCGACGCCTTCGTTGATGTCGAACTCGTTGGTGGCCAGTCCCCTGGGGTCGAGCGCGTAGATGGCGGTGTTGGCGCGATTGGCCTCGTCGTACACGCGCCTCAGGTCGCTCTGCATGTCCGTCGACGCGAAGAACTTCTGGCTGTCGTTCATGGTGTCCGGGTACGCGGGGTTGCCGCGGGCCGGGTTGCCGAGGCCGGGCAGCCCCGCGACCGGGTCGCTCAGTTGCGGCGGCAGCAGGTTCGAATAGCCCTCGCTGACCAGGATGAGCGACTTGCGCCCCTCGCGGACGCCGCCCAGGTGCGAAACCAGCGCCCGAAGCGCCGACAGGCTCACCTCGTTGCGAATGGCCTCGACAACCGAGGCCGGGTAGCGCACGTACTGCTCCTCGGCGATGGTCCGCGGCCGGTAGTCGTACTTGCGCCCCTCGAACTGGCCGACGGCGCGCGCCGTCGCGGCGTGGTCGCGGCTCAGGAGCAAGCCGGACACCGGCGTCAGCGGGTACGCGATCTCGACGAGATCGTTCGGGCCGAGCTGCGTCTCGAGGAAGCGCTGGAGCCGGGCCCGTACCACCATGGCGCTCGAGCGCCGCACGTGGTAGTCGTCGAGGAAGATGGCGAAGATGCGCACGTCCTCGCGCGCCGCCTCCGCCTCCTCGTCGAACTGGTTGCGGATCTCCCGGGGCGGCTGGGCGGCGCCCACCTGCTGCCGAACAGCGGTGTCGATCTTGATAAGCTTGAACGTCTCTATTTTCTGCGGCTTGCCGTCCTCGGAGACCTCGAAGTCCGCCGCCCTCAAGTCGTCCACCGGGTTGCCCTGCCGGTCGTTGACGATGACGTCCACGCGCACGAAGCTGATGCCTGCGCGGAAGGTCGGCTGCTGGCCCGGCTTCTGGGTCGCGGGGGCGGGCGTCGGCTTCTGGGTTTGCGCGGGCGGCGCCTGGGCGGCCAGGGCGCCGGCACACGCGAGGAGCGCAACCGCGAGCACGACAGGACGAAGGGTTCTCGACATGGCGGGTCGCGAAATGACGTTGATTGTCC
>Ga0315273_10008624_pt1 | contig 12879 bp, 9 predicted proteins | sample YL17G02_0_MG_FD_205753 | JGI IMG/M metagenome (GOLD analysis project Ga0315273, IMG submission 205753) | Sediment microbial communities from Yellowstone Lake, YNP, Wyoming, USA - YL17G02_0 | ecosystem: Environmental > Aquatic > Freshwater > Lake > Sediment | place: USA: Wyoming | collected...
TTGGTGACGCAAAAGATGACCATGCCCGCTCCCACCAATGAGCAAGGGGCCATGCAGCAGAAGATGATGAAGTACATGACGGTGTTCATGGGCCTGATGTTTTACAAAGTGGCCAGCGGCCTGTGCCTGTACTTCATTGCCTCGAGCCTGTGGGGCATCGCCGAGCGGAAGCTGCTGCCGAAGCCGAAGCCGGCCGACGCGACCGCGGGCGGAGGATTCTCGTTGGGCAGCGGCAAAGGCGCAAACGGCAGCTCGAACGGCAGCCCGAGCGCGAAGAGAGCGGGCAAGGCGAAACGAAAGAAGTAGTCGCGAGTCAACATCGCAGCGATCCGGGGCGTCCCCGCCCCCGGTCTTCGGGCTTTCAACGCTCAATCGCTAAACTCTCCTGCATGTCCTACCACCCCGACGACACCATTGGCGCGATCGGCACCGCCGCCGGCGGCGCGGCACGGGGAATGGTTCGCCTCAGCGGGCCAGGCGCCGCCGCGATTGCCGCGCGGCTGTTTATCGCGGCCGACGGCCGATCACTGGATGAAGTCCGGCAGCCAACGGTGGTGCGTGGTCAGGTCCGTATCGTGTTCGTGCCTACCCAAGAACCGCTGGGCGTGCCTTGCGATCTTTTTCTGTGGCCAAGCAATCGCAGCTACACTCGCGAGCCGGTGGCCGAGTTGCACACGGTTGGCTCGCCGCCGGTGTTGCAGGCGGTTTTGGCCAGCGTATGCCGCGCGGGGGCCCGGTTGGCGGAACCGGGTGAGTTTACGCTGCGGGCGTTCCTGGCGGGGCGCCTCGATCTGACGCAGGCGGAAGCCGTGCTCGGCGTCATTGATGCCGGCGGCGCCGGCGAGCTGCAGGCGGCACTCGCGCAACTTGCCGGCGGCTTGGCGCGCCCGCTCCATCAGCTGCGCGAGAATCTCGTGCAGTTACTCGCCGAGTTGGAGGCTGGCCTCGATTTTGTCGAAGACGACATCCGTTTTATCTCGCAAAAGGACGTGCTCGCGCGCCTCGAATCGGCGGCGGCGTTGCTGGAAACGGTGACGCAGCAGTTGGCGTCGCGATACGCCGCGCGCGAGCTGTCACAAGTGGCGCTCGTCGGCCCGCCGAATGTCGGCAAGAGCAGCCTGTTCAACGCGCTCGTGGATCGCTTTGGCGACAACGATGGCTTAAATGCAAAGCGAGCCGCGCCCGCGCTTGTGTCTGCCCATCGCGGCACGACGCGCGATTACCTGACCGCAATGATCTTGCTGGACGGCGTGCGGTGCGAGCTGGTCGATACGGCCGGCGTGGATGGCGGCGAAGCCAACCTTATCGAATCCGTCGCTGCCGCGGCCCAAGCGTTTGCGGCCGAGCGCCGCCGGCGCTCGGCGGTCCGAGTTTGTTGTATTGAGGCTTCGACCTGGAACAATGCCGCGGCGGATGTGCGCGGCGATTTCAGCCTGGCCAATTGTGACGTGGTCGCGCTCACGAAGGCCGATCTTGTCGAATCGAGCGGCGGCCGCAAAGGCGCTGCTTCGCTGCGACGTACGGCTTTGAAGTTGGGCGGGCCGCACGATTTGCCCGTCGTCATCACCAGCAGCCGCACGGGCATGGGGCTCGATGAGTTTCGCGACACGGTGCGAGCACTGTTGACGCGCGACGCATCGCCGCGGCATGGCCATGTCCTTGCCGCCACGGCCGAGCGTTGTGGCGAAAGCATTCGCCTGGCTGCGACCGCTGTGGAAGCAGCAGCAGAGCTCACGAGACGGAGTGCCGGCGACGAATTGATCTCCGCCGAGCTGCGAGTGACGCTTGCGGAGTTAGGAAAAGTCGTTGGCGCCGTCTATACTGACGACCTCCTCGACCGTATCTTTAAGACGTTTTGTATTGGGAAATAGTGCGTTGTCCGTGGTCCGTGGTGGCAGCGATCCCCATTCTCCCACAGACAACCAACCACGGACAACAGACCACGGACAACTAAATTATGCTCCTCACCAACAAACGCGCACTGATTACCGGCGGCACGAAGGGCATCGGGGCGGCGATCGCCCTCGACCTGGCCCGGCAAGGCTGCGATGTCGCCATCAACGGCCGCCACGACGACGACTCGGCGACCGACGTTCAACGCGCGATTGAGGCGGCTGGCCGCACGTGCGTTAAGATCATCGCCGATGTCGCTCGCCCGGACGAAATCGAGCGGCTGGTTCGCGAGGCGGAAGCGGCGCTTGGCGGGCTTGATATTCTCGTCCATTCGGCCGGCGGGGCGTCGCTCGGCACGATTGACGAGTGCTCGCCCGAACAGTGGAAGGCGACGTTTGACGTCCACGTTCACGCGGCCTACTTCCTCTGCCGCCGCGCGCTTCCCACGATGCGCAAAGCCGGAGAAGGGGCCGTCATTCTGATCTCGTCCGTGGCCGGCATCCGCGGCGTGCCCACGCACCTGGCTTACGCCACCGTCAAAGGCGCCATTGTGCAGTTCACCCGCAGCCTGGCCCGCGACGAAGCGGACCACAACATTCGCGTCAACTGCGTGGCGCCCGGCATCATTCGCACGCGGTTCCACGATACGATGACGCCCGAGGCGAAGGCGCACAACCTGTCCGTGCGAATTCCGCTCCACCGCGAAGGCACGTGCGAGCAGGTGGCCGAGGCGGTTCGCGCGCTGGTCACCAACGACTTCATCACGGGCGAATTGCTGATGGTAGACGGCGGCACATCGATGCAGGTGTGCCGCTAAACTTCAGCATGGGAGATTATCGTTTGTTACGTCGGCGCCCAATTCGTGATGCATTTGCGTTCGCCATTGCATTGACGGCGGTTTCGCCCCTACTCGTCTACGCGGCACACAACAGCTTGTTTGCCGCGGCGTTGGATTCGATCTCCGACGACCAGCTCTACCGGCACGTCGAGGTGTTGGCCGACGACGTGTACGAGGGCCGCGCCGCCGGCAGCCGTGGCGGACACGCGGCCACTCAATATCTGCTCGAGCAACTCAAACCTTACGGAATGACGCCCGCCGGCGACAACGTCGACTTCGTGCAGTCGTTCGACAACGATTGCCGGAACGTCCTGGTGTTGCTCCCCGGAGACGACCCGCTGCTCGAAAAGGAGGTGATTGTCGTGGGCGCGCATTACGATCATGTCGGCCTCGGCAAACGCTCGAACAGCCTCGGGCCCTATGGCCAGATTCATAATGGGGCCGACGACAACGCGAGCGGCACCTCGGTATTGCTCGAAGCGATCGAAGCGTTTGTTACGTCCGGCCTGAAAACGCGGCGCTCGATTCTGTTCGCCTTTTGGGACGGCGAGGAACGCGGCCTAGTTGGCTCGAAATATTGGATAGCCCATCCGACGCTGCCGGTCGACCGGGTGAAGTTCGACATCACGATCGATATGGTCGGCCGGCTCCGCGACGAACGCTTGCTCGTGCTCGGCACGCGTAGCGGTTACGGATTGCGTCGCCTGTTCTGCGATTCGGTCGACGATCCGCTGTGGCTCGATTTCTCGTGGGAGCTCAGTGCCAATAGCGATCATTGGCCGTTCCTGGAACGCGGCATTCCGATCGCGCTGATTCACACCGGCCTGCATTCGGATTATCACCGGCCGACCGACGACGTGGAAAAAATCAATCGCGCGGGGATGCGGGAGGTGTGTCGGTACTTGTTCGCGGCCATCGTCAACGTGGCGAACGAAGATCGTCTGCCCAAATTTCGCGACGCCGTCCGACGCGAAAACGACAAGCTGCGCCGCGAGTTGGAGCAGCCGCTGCCGCCGGCATCGCTCGCGAGTTGGCCGGCGAACCTTGCGCCGCCCCGGTTGGGAATCACGTGGCGGGAGGACGAAGCCGAGCCGGGTTCCGTGTTCCTCACGCGGGTCGTCGCGGGCACGCCCGCCGCGGCGGCCGGCCTGCAGATCGGCGACCGCATCGACGAGCTCGAAGGGCAGCCCTTCGCCGACGGCGCCGCCCTGCACGCGGCAATTCATGCACTGCTGGACGCCGGGCACGCCGAAATTAACCTGCTCATCGAACGCCGGGGCCACCGGCGAACCGTAGCGGTCAAGATGCGGTCTTCTTAGGTGACGAAGGGACTCATTTCGGAAGGCTGGGAGGATTTACCACGGAGGCACAGAGGCACGGAGGAAACGAAGAAATGCAAATTGAAAAATGCAAATTGGAGAATCGGCGATTTGCGATTTGCATTTCGCATTGTTCAATTTCTTCTCTGTGAACTCCGTGCCCTCCGTGGTAAACTAATTAGCGGCGGTGTGTGACGTATGTAACTTGCCCCAGGGGATGTGGCGGAACTGGCAGACGCGCTGGACTTAGGATCCAGTTCCCGTAAGGGAGTGCAGGTTCAACTCCTGTCATCCCCATTCGAATTCTTTTGCATCACCGGTTTCGGGTGGCTGCCGGATGTCACGGTGTCGCCCGGCCGCAGCACAATGGTGAGATGCTGCTCGGCCCAGGCCTGGAACGGCACGCCATTGATCGCTCCTTCACACTACACTTTAAGAAAAATCCGCTTCTTATACAGCAGAAGCAGTAGCAGCCATTCGACACTTAATACGGCAATTGCCAGGAGCAGCGGTTGATAGGCTCCCGTGTGTTTTAGCGCCCCATCGACGAAGAAGCGCGCCGTATACTCGAAATTGACGATAACGCACGCCATGTAGATCAGGATCGAGTTGCTGCCGATGACGACGAAGAACAGCGTCCAGGCGCGGAATCGCCACACGTCGATCACCAGATAAAACATCGCCAGCAAGAGCAGGCTCCACCCCGCGCAATAAACGACAAAGGAGCTGGACCAGAGGTTTTTGTTGATCGGAAACTCCAGATCCCACGCTCGAGCGAGCCCCAGGCACGCCAGCCCCGCGACGACCATGACCAGCGTTTTTACGTAGCCGCCGTAGCGCTGGCTTTTGAGCAGTTGGCCGGTGACCACCCCGCACAGGGCCGTGGCGATCGACGGAATCGTTCCCATCAGCGCCACCGGGTCGCGATCGCCGTGCAACAACCGGCCGGGAATCAGGCTGCGGTCGATGAAGTCGGTGAGCGTGTGCCCCGGAGCAAGGTCGCCCGCGCCGAAGCCGGGCACGGGAATGAATTTGAGCGCCGCCCAATAACCGGCCAGCAAGCCGACGATCCACAGCAGCCGCCCGCGCAGCTCGGTATTGAGCACGATGATCGCGGCGAACATGTACGCCAGGCCGATGCGTCCCAGGACGCTCGGCAACCGCGTGTTGGGCCAATCGAACTTCAGTAGGCCATTGTAGATCATGCCCAAGACGACGAGCGTCAGCCCGCGGAGGATGGCATGACGGTAGAGGTCTTGTTTGCTGTCGCCGTGGGCGAGCCGCTTCTCATAGGAAAACGGCATCGCGGCGCCGGCGATGAACAAGAACAGCGGAAAGATCAGGTCGTAGAAGGTGAACCCATGCCAATCGGGATGTTCGAGCTGGCCAGAGAGCCACACGAGCCATCCCCACCCGGTCAACTGGGCGGCGGCGATGGCGATGGTTTTGCCGCCGATGATCCAGAACATGTCGGCCCCGCGTAAGGCGTCCAAGCTCATCAGTCGTGAGTCGGGTGCGGGTGGCCCAGCAAGTGTCTGAGTGTCGCCAGCCATGCGGATGCTCCAATGCCCAGTTAGAAGTATTGTATTTGATCGCGGTCGGCGTTATGGAATCGCCTTCAGTGTCTTGTAATAGATCAACGCACGCGAGGGAAGGGAGTCGAGCCCGTTGGTTCCGGAATTACCGGAATCGAATGGCTTTGAACTGCCGTACCTGCTCGGTGAGCGCGCGCTCTACGGGAAGGCGCTCCATGGACGAAGCACCGTAGAAGCCATGTACGCCGCGGGTTCTGGTCAACACGTATTGCGCATCTTCCGGGTTGGCGATGGGGCCGCCGTGACAAAGAACGATGACGTCCGGGCGGGCGCTGCGAGCCGCGTCGGTGATGGCTTGCACGTCGCGGACACAATCGTCGAGCGAGCGGCCCGAATGCGCGCCAATCGTACCCTTTGTCGTCAGGCCCATGTGCGCCACGAGGACATCCGCTCCCGCGTCAACCATTTGCTGTGTCTGGCGAACATCGAATACGTACGGCGTCGTCAGCAAATCGCGATCGCGAGCCAGGCGGATCAGTTCGATTTCCTTGTCGAAACCCATGCCGGTCTCTTCGAGATTGGCGCGAAACTGGCCGTCGATTAGGCCGACCGTTGGAAAATTTTGCACGCCGGAGAACCCTGCCCGTTGCACATCGTCGAGAAATCGGTCCATCAGCCGGAACGGATCGCTGGCGCACACGCCAGCCAACACGGGCGTGTGCGTCACCACGGGCAGCACTTCGCCGGCCATTTCCATGACAATGGCATTGGCGTCGCCGTAAGGCATCAAGCCGGCCAGCGAACCGCGGCCGGCCATTCGGTAACGGCCCGAGTTGTAAATGACGATCAAGTCAATCCCGCCGACTTCCTCGAACTTTGCGCTGATGCCCGTGCCGGCCCCGCCGCCAATGATGGGGACGCCCGCCTCGATGCGTTCGCGAAGCCGGGATAGCGCCTGTTCTCGACTGAAAATCATGTCTGCCTTCCTTGTTTCTGTGTGGCTGCCAGATTTGATGCTGCGATAAGCGTAAGCATCATATCGACCGCTCGTTGCGTAAAGAGTGCATCGTTGATATTGGCGTCTACTTCGACGACCGGAATCTCCGGGCGGAGGTGCTCTCGCAATGCGGCAAACATCGCCTCATCGGCGCGGCGGTCGCAGAAGGGTTGCCCATCGCCATCGAGAATCGAAACCCCACGTCGTGGAATCAAGAACGCCGTTGGCCCTGTGGCGGCATTGGCCTTCGCCGCGAAAATCTCGCCCAGGCGGCGGTTCTCCTCCACGTTCGTGCGCATCAGCGTAACGGCCGGGTTCCACTCGTAGAGCAACCGCCCCCCGTCGCGGCATTTCTGCGGCACAGAGTCGGGCGGACCAAAGTTCACCATGTCGATGCAGCCGGGCACGATCAGGTGGGGAATGCCGCGACGGCCGGGCGCCGACAGGCGATCTTCGCCGGCGCTGAACACGCCGCCGCAAAGTTCATCGGCCCACTCGGTCGTGGTGATATCGAGGCATGCGTCGACAAATCCCTCGGCGATGAGCGACTCCATCGTGCGGCCACCAACGCCGGTGGCATGAAATGTCAGCACCTCGTAGCCTGCCGCCTCGAGCAACGCGCGGCAGGCATCCACACACTGGGTCGTATTGCCGAACATGCTGGCGGCGATGATCGGGCGGTCTCCAACCGTTGTCGGCGGCGTGACGCGGACCATCCCCACGATGGCACCGGCAGCGCGCGTGAAAATTGTTTGGGAAATGCGGTTTAATCCCGCCACATCGACGACGGACGGAATCAAAGTAATGTCCTTCGTGCCAACGTAGGCGTGTACGTCGCCGCCGGCGACCGTCGAGACGCACACCTTGGGCACGCCCGTGGGCAACGCGCGCATGGCGGCAGTAATGACGCTCGTTCCACCGGTGCCCCCCATGCCAATAATGCCCGCCAGCTTGCCGTCATCGTAAAGTTGTCGAGCAATAACAGCCGCACCTGCGGCCATCGTTTTCATCGCGGCGCCGCGATCTGCTTGCGATTGCAATAGAACTAAATCGCCGCCGCCGGCGCGTGCAACTTCCGCGGCCTCGACGTTGACTCGGAATCGATCCGTGCTGCCGAGGGTGCCAAAATTGACGGTCATCACCTCAGCGCCCTGCCGGACAATGGCGTCGAGCAGAAACTCGTATTCGGCCCCTTTGGAGTCGAATGCGCCGAGCAGCACAATTGAGCCGATGGACATGAGATTTGTATTCCAGGCCGCGACAGTAAGCCGTGGGGTTCCAACGGCTCTGTCGAAAACCTGCTGTGGGAGGCCTCTCCGAGGCCTAAGAGGTGTTAACTTTGAGGACGTTATCGGCGTCGAAGACGCCTCCCACACGAATTTGTACAGGTATTCTACAGAGCCATTCCCGACACCTTTTTCGTCGTCCTTTTTCGTCTCGACGCCGGAGTTGGTTAGCCTTGACGCTTACGTCGCCTGGCGGATAGCACGGTACCCGACACTGCCATTCCTACGAGCCCAAGTGTGCCCGGTTCGGGGACCGCGGCCGAGATCTTGATGTTGTCGACGAAGGCCGAGCAAGAAATGAGCGTGTCGCCCGTCGTCATCGCGATACGAAACCTCTCCATATCGATTTCGTCGGTCGGACCGTGGTAGACGGGGATGCCGTTGATCGCTGCCGACCATTCGGCGGCTGCCCGGTCAAACGTCATCTGCACGGTATAAATCGTATCCGGAAAATACTGGCCGATGAGCAAATTCACGCCGGTTGCGTCAACAATGCGAATGTTTCCATCGGGCAAAAACTGGACCGAGTGAATGGTTGATGCATCGAAGAAGATGCCGAGCCCGCTCGCTGTTCGGAGGTCGGACGGCAGCACATCGACTGAGGCATGGAACACGTCGATCGATGCAAGCAGCGGGTCGTTCAAGTCAAATTGCAGATTCGCGCCGCCCAAATGCGCCGGGTCATTCGGAGTGTCGTCGATGGCGGTCAGTCGCACCGGACGATCCGTCATCGGTCCGTTGAAGGCCACGACTTTGGCACTTCCGGTGGGTGAAAAAATCTGTCCGCCGGAGGTGGGCGTGTTTCTCGGATACGGGCCCGCGCCAAACGCCGGCGTCGTGCCGACAATGTGCGGCGGCCCGTTAAAGTCGACATCATAAAGTGTGAAATCCTGTCCCGCGAGGCAAACGCCGCCACGACTTGCCATTACGGCCAGTGCCAGGACGACCTTGCACACGATGAAATGCTTCACACTAAGATTGCTGTTCATTACACTAACCTCCTGAATTAAATGGATCGAAATTTGTGGACCGTTACTTAGTTCGCCTTTCGCTGTGCCTGCCAGCTTTGGTGGGGACAACGGTGTCAGTATTCCGCCCGGCCGAGAGGGCCGGGCTATGTTTTCAACAGAGCCGGACGCAACTCTTTTCCGTCCCCACCAGCATGCGCACGCGAAGCAGCCACGCTCAGCCGCGAGTGTGGGCAGGTTGTGCTTCGCGAGAGCATGGCGCCCTCGTTTTCAATCGTCACCGACCACGGGCCCTGCTCAGGTGGTTGCCCCATATTCCTGATCGTGGTTTGCGCCGGGCGTCGGCACGGGGTATTTGCCATCCGCATCGGGCATCACGGGGGCGGGGCCGCCGATGGCGAAGTCGGCGAGGCCGGGGGCCATTTCGTGGGGGCAGTTGAGGATCTGCTCGTAGGTGATTTCGTCGCCCGTGTGGGCGGCCATGCGACCCATGTTGGCCACCAGGCAGGCCTCCACCCCACGGGGCACTTCGTTGTACGGCTCGTCGCGGACGATCGCCTGGATGAGATCCTTCCATTCCCAGGTGTAGGGGCTGACTTCCGGCTGGGGGAACGCCCAGGCCAGCGACTTTTTATCCTGGAGCTGGCCCTTGAACGTGCGGACCTTGCCCGGAAAATGGCCCGACGTGCTCACGATGGCCGAGCCTTTCGTGCCATGCACGATGCTCGACATATCGTTGCGGCAGCCGATCATCGTGCGACCGTCGAAGAAGTACTTCGTGCCGTCGTCGAACGTGTACTCGACGGCGTAGGTGTCGAAATTCTGATCGACGTAGTCGCCGCGGAAGTGGCGGCCGCCGAGGGCCTGGGCCTTTATCGGCCAGGCGTTCTTCATCCAGCAGACTTCGTCGATTTGATGGACGTAGAAGTCGTTGAACAAACCGCCGCTAGCCCACAAGAAGCTGTGAAACCGCTCGATCTGCCATAGCAGTTCGTCACGACCCTTGGGCGTGCGGGTGGAAAAGCAGGAGCCGACGGGGCCGTGCATGCGGTAGGCCCGCATGGCGATCAGGTCGCCGATCTCGCCATCGGAGATCCGCTTGTGCAGCTCCTGCCGTCCGCGGCAGTGGCGAATCATCAGGCCGACGGCGCACTTCAAATTCTTCGCATCGGCCTTCTTCGCCAATTCGAGCATCCGCTTGGCGCTGGGGCTATCGGCGACGACCGGCTTTTCCATGAACACATTCAGCCCGCGTTCGATGGCGTACTCGAAATGGAGCCAGCGAAAGGCCAGCGGCGTGGCGAGGATCGCGATGTCGCCCGGCCGCAGTACGTCCATCGCCTTCTTGTAGGCGTCGAAACCGATGTAGCGCTGTTCGGCCGGTACGGCCACCAGGTCGGGCTTGGCCTGGAATTGTTGCGTGAGCGCCGTGTGGCTTTCGTCCAGGCGATGCTGGAACACATCGCCCATGGCCACCAATTTGATCGGATACTCGGACGCCGTCAGGGCGTCGGCGACCGCTCCCGTACCCCGACCGCCGGCGCCGATCAGGGCCAGTTGCAGCGTGTGATCCGACCCCGCCTTGGCGAACACCCGGGGCGCATGGAGCGCGCCGAGCGCCGAAATGGCGCCGGCGACCTTGATGAACTGGCGACGATTGGTCTGATTCTGTGCTTCGCTCACGGTTTTTCCCTTTCGGTTAATGCGGTGTACCGATGCTACCTGACCAACGGCGATCACAACTTGTCCGTCGAACTATTCCAGTAGAAGTACATTTCCTCGACGGACGGCACTTTCAGCGGACGACACATTCGGAAGCCGAGCCAGGGCGTATCTGTAAGATACCAAATACTTTTGGGCAGTTGGGGATCTTGTTGTTGCCAGGTGGGATCCGAACCGAGCCGATACGCCGATCTTAGCTGATCGGGGCCACTATCCCAACCACCCCCGCGGACACAGCGGGGATAGAGCGTTTCCGGCCGCACGAACGGGTTCGCCGCGGGCCCGCGCAGCCGCTGGAAGTAATCGGGAACGAACTGGTCGGCCGTCCACTCCATAACATTGCCGTGCATGTCGTACAGACCCCACGGGTTGGGTTTCTTCGTGCCCACCTTCTGATACTTCTCTTCGCTGTTGTCACGATACCAGGCGTACCGTGCCAGTTCGGCCGGGTCATCTCCAAACGAGTAGGCGGTGGTTGCTCCGGCCCGACAGGCGTATTCCCACTCCGCCTCGGTCGGCAGACGGTAGAAATGACCCGTCTGCGCGCTCAGCCATTCGCAGTATTTGTTGGCCCCATGCTGCGTCATGCTAATGGCCGGAAACCCGCGCTGCCCCATGCCGAAGCTCATCTCCACGTAAGGAGTCGTCGGCCCGGTAACGGCGTCTACGTCGGTGTGGATCGCCGGGTCGTAATCCTTACGGGCGCCGTTTTTGTAACGATCGACGCGCGTGATCATGAACGGTTCGTATTCATCCCACGTCACTTCGGTTTTTCCGAGCCAGAAGGGCGCGACTTGCACGCGTGCCTGCGGGCCTTCGCTGTCCTCACGTCCCGGCTCCTGCTGGGGACTGCCCATCAAGAATTCGCCCCCCTTGATCGCCACCATGTGGTACGGAGCGCTTGTCTGGGGAACCTTCGCCGAGTAATCGGCCATCCCGGCTTTGTTGTCGGATTTCGCTCGCTCGACGATCAGGGCGTGAATTCTTCGGACCAAATCCAAGTTATCGGGGGAAGGATGGCCGCTGGCGGGTTTCGGTCGCGTCTTGAGGACGGCGCCGTCCGGCCAGATCGCGCCCTGGGCAATCCACAGGCGAAGCGCCTCGATCGCCGCCTTCTCGAGCGGTCCGCCTTTCGCGGCCGGCGGCATCAGCGTGGGGTCATCTTTCTTGCCAATCGTGAGCGCGTAGAGCGAACTCTTCTCCGGCTCGAACGGGACGATGGCCGGCGGATTGCTTCCACTCTCGAACGCCGTCTTCCTGGACGATAGATCGAATTCGCCTTCCGGTTTGTCGCCGAAGTGGCACGAGACACAATTCATCTCGAGAATCGGCCTAACCTCATTCTCAAAATCCACCGCCGCACGACTCGGCAGGCCATTCGCCAACACGATCGCCCCGCTAACGAACCAGATGCACGCAACCTGTGTTATCTGCTTGGACATAGCCGGCTGAGTCAGCGTCGGTCAATTCTCGATAGTGAGGTCGCCTTGATGAGCGTTGAAATTATTTTACCATTCGGACTTTCATCGCGAAATGATGGGGGAAGCGAACGGGTGACTTCGCGGCATGGATGGCGCAGGTGCAGCTCCATAACTTCATGCCAAGGTCGGTGGGCACAGTGGCCCCAGCTACACACCGTTGACTACGCTTCGCGGTCGGCGGCCGGCGAGAATGTCGAGCACGGCGTCGGCGGCCTGTTGCGATTGCCGGGCCGCGGCTTCCCAGGTGTACCATGCCAAGTGGGGTGTGACGACGACGTTCGGCATGGCGAGGAGCGGGTGTTGATCCGCCAATGGCTCGGAAGGAAACACATCCAACCCGGCCCCGGCCAACCAGCCTTCTTCCAGCCCGCGCAGGAGCGCCGATTCGTCGATGATTTCGCCGCGCGATACGTCGATCAGAAACGCGGACGGCTTCATGGCGCGCAATTCCCGCTCGCCCAGCAATTGGCGAGTTTCAGGCGTAAGTACACAATGCACCGATACGAAGTCGCTGGAGGTCAACAATTCGTCGAGCGTAACCAATCGCACGCGGCAGCCTTTTACTTCGACGGCATTGACATCGACATACGGATCGCAGGCGATCACTTGCATTTCGAAACCGGCCGCTCGTCGGGCCATTTTGCGCCCGATTCGGCCCAGGCCGATGAGCCCCAGGGTTTTTCCCTCCAGGTCGACGCCGCAAAAGCGTTCCTCGGGCCAGTACCAGCCCTGCCGGCGAAACTGCGCATCCTGAAGAACGAGCCGCCGGGCGAGCGCGATCAGCAATGCGAAGGCATGATCGGCAACGGTTCCGCTGCCGTAATCCGGGCAGTTCGCGAC
>Ga0315273_10008625_pt1 | contig 12878 bp, 10 predicted proteins | sample YL17G02_0_MG_FD_205753 | JGI IMG/M metagenome (GOLD analysis project Ga0315273, IMG submission 205753) | Sediment microbial communities from Yellowstone Lake, YNP, Wyoming, USA - YL17G02_0 | ecosystem: Environmental > Aquatic > Freshwater > Lake > Sediment | place: USA: Wyoming | collected...
CGGGAGCAGTCACGTCGGTCCGCAGGTGGACCGCACGGTCGGCGCCCAGCGCCAGCACGTTGCGCAGCGCGCTCGCCACCCCCGGGCCACCCACGGAGACCGCCACCACGGCGCCGCCGCCCTGCTCGTCACGGACGCGCAGCGCCTGCTCCACCGCGTACTCGTCGTAGGGGTTGAGCACCCACGTCACACCGGCGGGGTCGAGGCTGCGGCCATCGGCGGCCACCTTGACCCGGTTCTCGGTGCCGGGCACCTGCTTGACGCAGACCACCTGGATCACGCGCACCTCGGGATCGTCCGGCCGCCAGCGCGCGGCGGGGCTCCAGCTCTCACGATGCAGCCCGGCGCCTCCGCACTTGGAGGCCTGCCGGGCATCGGGCCATCATGGTCACTCCAGTGGCGCAGTCTGCCCGCGGCGGGCGCGGAGTGTCAAGGCAGACAGCCTTCCGTCGCATGGCGACTTGGGCGGCGCCGCGCCCGTTTGCCGGCGGCGCAGGGGAGCGACACGCATCAAATCCCTTGACGCTGCGCGAAGCGCCGTGGGATAGTTAAGTCCAAAGAAACACTGGCCATCTGCAGGCTCCCGGCTGGCCGCCACAATGGGTTGATGGGCGTGCCCATGGCGGACTCTATGAGGATACCACTCCTTCTGCCGCGGGAGAGGTATCGGCCCCGCTGCAAGAGACAGACGTCCGCTCCCGCGGGCGCGTCGAGCGACCGCCGATGAGCTCGATCGTGGGCAGCGTGGAGATGGGACGCCGTGTCCGCAGTTTGCGCGCGGAGCGGCGCCTGACGCTCAAGCAGGTGGAGGAGGCCAGCGGGCTCTCGGCCACGCACCTCTCCGACATCGAGCGCGGGCGCACCTCGCCCACCATCGGCGTGCTGACGCGGATCGCCCGGGCCTTGAAGAGGGACGTGGCCTATTTCGTCGAGCCGGAAGAGCGGAGCGACGTGGCGCACCTGCCATGCGAACGACTCGCGGGCTACACGACGGCATGCGGCACCCGCGTGGACCAACTCACGCCGGGCGTGCCCGGCAGCAGCCTCTTCGCCTACCGGCTGAGCCTCGGGGCCCCGCCGACGCACCCCTTCACGCTGGCGTCCCGGGAGCCCCCCGGCGAGGTGCTCTACTTCGTGCGCCAGGGCCGCGTCAAGATCTCGTTCGGCGAGATGCACCTGGTCCTCGGGCCTGGTGACGCGACGCAGGGGTTGCTCGGCCACGACCACAAGATGCACGCGCTGGGGAACGGCCCGGCCCAGGTGATCGCCCTGCTCACCCAAGGGATCGAGAGGAGACGGACTCACATGCCGCGCAGCGAGCCGCCCTCCCCTCCTCCGTCGCCCGCGCTGCCAGAGCCGCCCGGCGCCGTCGGGCCGGGCCTCTACCCGCGGGATCCTTCGCCTGCCGAACTCGGGCACCGCATCAGGATGCTGCGCCTCACGCGCGGCCTCACGCTGAAGGACCTCGAACTGCGCGGCGGCATCTCCGCCACGCACATCTCCGAGATCGAGCGCGGCCGCGCGTCCCCCACCGTGGGCGCGCTGGGGCGCATCGCGCACGCCCTGGGCCTGAGGCCCGCCACGCTGGTGGAACCTCAGGTGTTGCCCGAGGTGTCGCTGATGCGCGCCGCGGCGCGCGCGGTGCACTACGTGCGCCTGGGGACCGCGAAGGTCGCGCCCGTGACCGGGCCCATGCAAGAGGCCCTGCTGGGCGCGCAGCTACTCGTGCTCCCTGCCGGCAGTGAGCCTGCCTTCAGCCACCGGCACGAAGGCGAGGAGTGGGCCACGGTGCTCGCCGGCACGGCGAAGGTGCTGGTGAACGGCAAGCCCCGCCGGCTGCGCGAGGGCGATTCCATCCACTTCCGCGCCCACATGGAGCACTCCTACACCGGCCTCTCGCCCGCACCCACTACGCTCCTGGTGGCCAACCGGCCGCGCCCGACGCTCTAGGCTCTGAGAAGCCGAGGACAAGGCGGCGCAGGAGCGACGAGCGAGTCGTATTCGCAGGATGCGCCGCAGCGAGGAGCGACCAAGCCAACGCAGTGATCGGGTTCTCAGACGAGCCCAGGCCGGACTCGTCAGTACCCTGCCTGCCTGTCCACCACGTTCAGGAGTGGGCGCCCCGAGAGGAAGCGCTCGAGGTTCGCGGCGAACTGCTCGACTGCGCGCTCCCAGTAGCCGGGACCCAGCCCCCCGATGTGGGGCGTGAGGATCACGTTGGGCAGGTCCCAGAGCGGGCTGTCCGGCGAGAGCGGCTCCCCGCGCACCACGTCGAGCGCCGCGCCTCCGATGCGCCCCGCGCGCAGGGCGGCGACGAGGGCGGGCTCGTCCACCAGCGCGCCCCGGCCCAGGTTGACGAGCACCGCGCCGGGTCTCATGCGCGCCAGCTCGGCCGCCCCTATCAGCCCGCGGGTCGCTCCGGTGTGCGGGGCGGCCAGGACCACCCAGTCGGCGCGCTCGAGCAGTTCGGGCAGCCGCACGAGGCCCCACTGCTCGTGCGCGGGTCGCGGGTCCGGGGCGGGGTGCGGGCGCACGGCGATGACACGCAGGCCCAGCGCGGCCGCGCGCTCCGCCAGCGCGGAGCCCACCGCCCCCAGGCCCACAAGCCCCAGCGTGCCGCCCGACAGCTGTCCGAAGGGCGGCGGCTCCGTCCACAGTTCGACCTGTGCCCAGCGGCGCTCGCGCTGCAGGTCACGCGCCAGGTGGAGCTTGCGCGCGAAGGCCAGCATCAGGCCGAGCGCGTGCTCGGCCATCGAGACGGCGTGCAGGCCGCGTCCGTTCGTGAGCACGACGTCGCTCCCGGCGAGCGCAGGGAAGAGCAGGGAGCCGACCCCAGCGGAGCTGACGTGAATCCAGCGCAGGCGGCGGGCCAGGTGAAAGTTCTCCGCGTTGACGAGCACGCCGTAGACCACGTCGGCCGCGGGCAGCAGCCGCTCGGCCGCGGCGCGGTCGGGCGGCGATTCGAAGCGCACGCCGGGGTAGCGCCGGGCCAGGTCCGCGACCAGGCGGGCGGGCAGGGTCCAGACACCATCCTCGTCGCGGATGAACTCGAGCACGGTGAGCGGCTTCACGAGGCGGGATGGTGCCACACGCGGCGGGCGACTTCCATGTTCGCCCGGACCAGGCCGGGTCGGGGTGCTTCCTTCCGGCTCATCGTGAGGCATCCCATGGAGCGGACACCTTCACGTTGCAGTCGGCCCGAGCCGTTCATGAACCGCCAGCCGAGAATGCGAGATGGCCGCTGAGCGCAAGGCGCGAACCCCGGTCGCGACGCAGGCGTGTTGGCGACACTCCTGAGGAGCGACCGGGATTCGCAACGCCACGATCAGCGGGCAGCTTGCATTCGCAGGCGGCGGGCTCATGAACGGTTCGCGTAGGACGGACAGAATCATGTTGCAGTTAGCCGGACAGAATCACGCCGCAACGACATCACCTTCGATTCGCCCACCCACTTGCGAACGCGAGTCCGCGTGGCTACAGTCCTTCGGACCGGGCGTCATCTACATGCCCTTTTCGGAGGTTGTCGCCGCCCATGAGCGCGCGTGCCGCGTCATCCGCCCAGATCCTGTCATTGCTGACCGCCCCCGGTTTCTTCCGCCCGGCCCAGCCCGGACCCTGGCTGCCCGCACCGGGCGAGTACCACGCCGAACTGCGCAGCGGGCCGTTCTCCGCCGATACGCACTGCAACGATGCCGGGAACCGCGTCTCCCTCGGCGGCGACTGGGAGGAGCGCTCGCTCCTCAACACCGTGGAGCTGGGCTGGAAGCAGCGGCTGAGCTTCGTCCTCTCGGCGCCGGTGATGAGCATGGCTCGCCTGGACGCCTTCGGGAGCCGGACCAGCCTGAACCGGCTGCAGGACTTCCTCGGTGGTACCCGGGCTCCCTGACGGACCGTCCTGCTGCGTGGCGAGGCCGGCCCCACGCAGCGCTAGACCCGGCGGGAATCTGTGGACCTTTCGCTTCGGTCCTGGCCCGGCCCCACCGAAAGGCCCGGGCCGTGAGGAGAGCGTCCCATCCGTGACCTGAGACTCCGTCTCCTCCCCTACCTGGCGCGCTACTGGCGCGGTCTGGCGTGGGGGCTGGCGTGCGTGGCACTCGCCGACCTGGTCGCCCTGACGCAGCCGCAGATCCTGCGCCACGCGGTGGACGACCTCTACCGCGGCGTCACGGCGGAGAAACTCGGCCGCTACGCGCTCTTCCTGCTCGGCATCGCGGGGATCGCGGGCGTCTTCAAGTACTGGATGCGCCAGGCGGTGATCGGCATCTCGCGCCACGTCGAGTACGACCTGCGTAACGACCTGTTCGCGCACCTCGAACGGCTGCCGATCGCGTACTTCCAGCGCGAACGCACCGGCGACCTCATGTCCAGAGCCACGAACGACCTCGCGGCCGTGCGCACGATGCTGGGCCCGGGCGTGATGTACTTCGTCAACACGGCGGTGACGGCGTTGGCCTCGGTCGGGTTCATGCTCGCAATCAGCCCGCGGCTCACGGCGCTCGCGCTCCTGCCGCTGCCGCTGGTCTCGCTCACCGTCTGGTATTTCGGCGACCGCATCCACCACGGATTCGAGGAGATCCAGGCGCACTTCTCCTCGCTCTCGGCGCACGCCCAGGAGAACCTGGCCGGGGTGCGCGTGGTGCGCGCCTTCACGTGCGAGGAGCGTGAGCTCGATGATTTCCGCGCGCTCAACCGGGGGTACCTCGAGCGCAACCTGCAGCTGATCCACACCTCCGGGCTGTTCTACCCGATGCTCGCATTCCTCTCCGGACTGGCGGCGCTGCTGGTGCTCTACCTCGGCGGGCGCGAGGTCGTGGCCGGCCGCATCACGCTCGGTCAGTTCGTGGCCTTCACCGTGTACATCGGCATGCTGAACTGGCCCATGGTGGCGCTGGGCTGGGTCATCAACATCTTCCAGCGCGGCCTCGCGTCGTGGGGGCGCATCGTCGAGGTGCTCGACGCGCCGCCCGTGGCCGCGGGCGGCCGGGACAGCCCGGACCGCGGCGAGGTGGAATTCCGGCACCTGACCTTCTCCCACCTCGGCACCACGCAGCCGGCCCTGCGCGACGTGAGTCTCCGCGTGCCCGCCGGCCGGACCGTGGCACTGGTCGGGCGCACCGGCTCGGGCAAGAGCACGCTGCTCGCGCTGCTCACCCGCACGTTCGAGCCTCCGCCGGGCACGGTGTTCCTGGACGGCGTGGACGTCCTGGAGTACGACCTCCACGCGCTGCGGGAGAGCCTGGCGGTCGCGCCGCAGGAGACCTTCCTGTTCTCGACCACGGTGGCGGCGAACATCGCCTACGGGGTCGGGCACGAGGACCGCGCGGCGGTCGAGCGCGCGGCCCGGGTCGCGCGCCTCGACGATGACGTGCGCGGCTTCCCCCTCGGCTACGACACCATGGTGGGCGAGCGCGGCATCACGCTCTCGGGCGGGCAGCGGCAGCGCGCTGCCATCGCCCGCGCGGTCCTGCGGGACGCGCCCGTGCTGGTGCTGGACGACTGCCTCTCGAGCGTGGACACCCACACCGAGGAGGCGGTTCTGCATGGCCTGCGCGGCGTGAGTGCAAGGCGGACGACGCTCATCGTCTCGCACCGGGTGAGCACGGTGCGGGACGCCGACGAGATCGTCGTGCTGGAGGACGGCGCCGTCGCCGAGCGTGGCACGCACGAGCGGCTGCTCGAGCTCGGCGGCCGGTACGCCGCGCTCCACCGCCGCCAGCAACTGGAAGAGGAGATCGAGGCATCGTGACGCCGTTCCACGAGGAGGAAGCGGCCGGCCGGACCTACGACCACCGCCTGATGCGGCGGCTCCTGGGCTACCTGCGGCCCTACCGTGGGCGGGTGTGGCTCGCCGCGGCGGTGGTTCTGCTCGACGCCCTGGCCCAACTCGCCGGCCCGATGCTGACCAAGGAGGCCATCGACCGCGGCATCCGCCGCCACGACCTGGTGCGCCTGGACCAGGTGGCGGTGCTCTACCTCGCGGTGCTGCTGGTCAGCTTCGGCCTGGGCTATGTGCAGAACCAGATCATGCAGCGCGTGGGCCAGCACGTCATGATGGACCTGCGCATGGCGATCTTCCGCCAGCTGCAGCGCCTGCCGCTCGCCTTCTTCGACCGGAATCCCGTGGGCCGGCTGATGACACGCGTCACGAACGACGTGGATGTGCTGAACGAGCTCGTCACCTCGGGCGTCGTCGCGCTGTTCGCCGACGTGTTCGCGCTCGTGGGCATCCTCATGGTGATGTGGCAGCTGAATGCCGAGTTGCTGGGCGTGGCGTTCTCGGTCATGCCCCTTATCTTCCTCGTGACGCTCACGTTCCGCATCAAGGTGCGCCGCTCGTTCCGCGACGTGCGCACGCGCCTCGCGCGCCTCAACGCCTTCCTCAACGAGAACCTGACCGGCATGGCGACCGTGCAACTGCTGAACCGCGAGGAGCGCAATCACGCGGAGTTCCGCGTGATCAACGCCGGCCACCGCGATGCCAACCTGCAGGCCAACTTCTACCATGCGATCTTCTTCCCGGTGCTGGAACTGGTCAGCGCTCTGGCCGTCTCGCTCATCGTCTGGTACGGCGGCCGGCAGGTCATGTGGACCGGGATCACCCTGGGCACGCTGGTGGCCTTCATCCAGTACACCCAGCGCTTCTTCCGTCCCATCTCCGACTTGAGCGAGAAGTACAACATCCTGCAGCAGGCCATGGCCTCCTCGGAGCGCATCTTCGACCTGCTCGACACGCCGTCCGACCCGGCCGCAGCGCTGCCCGTGGCGGACGCGCCCTCGGAGCCGGACCGGTCCCGCGGCGGCGGCTTCCGCGGGCGGATCGAGTTCGAGGGCGTCACCTTCGCCTACGATGGCGAGACCCGGGTGCTCGAGGACGTCTCCTTCGTGGTCGAACCCGGCGAGAAGATCGCGCTGGTGGGCGCCACGGGCTCGGGGAAGACCACGGCGGTGAGCCTGCTGCTGGGCTTCTACCAGCCGCAGCGTGGAGTCATCCGCGTGGATGACCGTCCGTTGGCCGAGTGGGACATCCGGGAGTTGCGCCGCCACGTCGGGCTCGTGCTGCAGGATCCCTTCCTGTTCTCGGGCAGCATCGCCTCGAACCTAGCGCTCGCCGACCCCGCGCTGCCCCGCGAGGCCATCGAGCGGGCCGCGCGCGAGGTGCACGCCGACCGCCTCATCGAGCGTCTGCCGGGCGGCTACGACGCCGAGGTTCACGAGCGCGGCGCGACCTTCTCGGCAGGCGAGCGCCAGTTGCTCGCCTTCGCCCGGGCGCTGGCCGCCGACCCGAGCGTGCTGGTACTGGACGAGGCCACCTCCTCGGTGGACACCCAGACCGAGGCCCTCATCCAGGATGGCCTGCGTCGGCTCATGCGCGGGCGCACCTCGCTCGTTATCGCGCACCGGCTCTCGACCATCCAGGACGTGGACCGCATCGTCGTGCTGCACCACGGACGCGTGCGCGAGGTCGGAACCCACGCCGACCTGCTGGCCCGCGGCGGCATCTACGCGCGCCTCTACCAGCTCCAGTACCTTGGCGATCGCAGCCTGCGCACGCCGACCGGCGCCGAGGCCGGGCGCGCTGCCGGGCCGTGGGCCGCGCCAGCCGTTGACACCGGGAACGGCGCACCCTAGCCTGTGCTGAGGTCGCACCCTCCACCTCCTATCCCACGGGAGATGTGACATGCAGCTTGGCAGGAAGATCAGGGACTTGCGCCTGCGCCGCGGCCTCACGGTCCAGAAGCTCGCCGACGCGACCCGCTTGTCCAAGGGCTTCATCAGCCAGGTCGAGAACGACCGCACTTCGCCGTCGCTCTCCACCCTGCGCGACCTGGCCGCGGCACTGAGGACCTCGGTGGCCTACCTCGTCGTCGAGGACGATCCGACCGTTCACGTGGTGCGCGCGGCGGAGCGGCCGCAACTCACGCCCGATGGCAACACCCTGCGGACCGAGGTGCTGTCCGCACTGCCAAAGCGCAATCTCGAATTGCTCCTGCTGGAGCTGCCAGCGGACCTGGACGCCGGGGAGCAGCGCCACTCCCACCCTGGCGAGGAGTGCCTTCTGTGCGTCGAGGGGCGCGTGCGCCTGCTCCACGGTGAGCAGGGGCTGATGCTCGAAGCCGGCGACTCCTGCCACTTCGACGGGCGCATCGAGCACTCGATCGAGAACCTGGGTCCCGCCGCGGCACGGGTGCTCATCGCGATGACGCCGGCGGCCTTCGAGCCGGTACCGCGGGTGGACAAACCACGGGTGGCGCCGGAAGGGAAGCCCCTGGAGATGCCGACCTCGGGATAGCCCTTGCGCGCAGCGCCGCGCGCGCCCACAGTGCGGCATCGGCTTTGCCCAGGATGCCGTTTCTCTGGAGGGAACCATGAAACGCCTTCTCCTCCTGGTCCTGTTCGCCGTCGCCCTCTGGTACGGCTGGCGGCACTGGGGCGAACTGGTCAACAAGCGGTCGGGCCACGAAGCCGTGGTCGAGAACACCAGCGGCCGCGAATTGACGCGCGTGCGCCTGAGCGTGGGCGGCCAGACCTTCGTGAAGGAGTCCATCCCCGACGGCGGGAAGGCCGTGTTTCCGTTCCGCGTGGACGCCGACGCCACGTTCGATCTGGTCTGGCGCTTCGCCGACGCCGCGAACGAACAGTCCTGGTCGGGTGGCATGGTGCCCAGGGGGCCCATGCTCCAACGGCACGTCATGACCGTAGACGCGGACGGCGCGATCCTCTACCACCCGGAGAACAAGTAGCTTGTGCTCTGAGGATTGGGTCCGGGCAGAAGCCGCCGGGGGGCGATACGCCCTCCGGCGCTTCGTTCAGTCGGCGCAGCGCAATCGGTGGCGCACGCCGCGGGGGATGCGGCGGGTGGGCACCTCGCGGCGGTAGTAGCGTTCGAGCCGCTCCGGGAGTCGCACCTGGCTGGGCAGCAGTCGCCGCTTGAGGACCTCCGCCACCGCGAGCCGCCGCTCGCACAGCCACAGGCACTCCGCCGGGGTGAAGCTGCTGCGCCGCCGCTCCGAGAACGGCTTGATGAAGTTGCGCCAGACCTGCAGCACCGCCAGCCGCTCGATCGCACTCTGGCGACGCTTGGAGAACGCGATGGTCTCGCGCTTGTGGTTGGCACTGCCGTGGCGAATCAGCAGGTCCAGCAGGTTCACCGGGAACAGGGCGTTGGCGGTGGTGCGCGGCGCGCTGCCGGGCGTCACACGGTGGCGGAAGCGGTGCTCCGCCAGGCGGTTCAGCGCCCGCGGGCAGGCCGGATGGCCATCGGAGTGCAACTCGGTCAGCGACCCCGGAGGCACCACCAGTTGCAGGGCCTGGGCGACCTCGACCTCGATCGAGCGCGAGTCGGGCTGGCCGAAGTGCTGCTCGAACCAGCGGCGCCGGTCCCGCTGGCGCGCGGTCATGCGACCCTTGCGGCGCAGCTCCAAGTCGGTGAAGGAGTAGAAGAAGTGCGACTCCTGGCCGACCACGACATGGAAGTGGCAGGGGTGGTACTGGCTGAACTCGAAGCTCTCGAAGCCATCGAGCACCAGGGGCTCCGCGGGGGCCGCGCGGGGCCGGTGGCAGTGCTGGAAGAGCAGGCAGTGGCGCCCCAGGCGAGCGCTCTGACCGAGGATGGTGGTGTGACTGACGGCGAACTCCCGGGCGAGCTGGCGGAAACCGGAGCAGGCGAGCAGGCGGAAGAAGAGGGGCTGGAGCAGTTCCGGATGGCGCAGCCAGTAGGTGGGTGAGAAGGTCTGGGTGGAGAAGGTCCTCCGGCAGTGACGGCACTGGCAACGCTGGATACGGTTGGGGGCGGCTAGCCGGGTGAAGAACCCGATGCGCTTGAAACGCCAGCCCTCAGCGCAGCAATGGAATGGACGACCGGGGTTGGGGCAGCAGGGGGGCTTGAAGCGGGCGGGCGACGCGGACATGCCGGAGGGTCGTAGCGTGCCCCTTGCCAGACACAATCGTCGGAGCACGACGTAAGGGATCGCGCGCATCAGCGCCTCGACGTTGTGGAGCAGGTTCGGGTGCGACAGCATCACCGCCTTGGCCTGCCCGGCCGTCCCGGAGGCGAAGAGCAGCACCGCGAGGTCGTCGGGTGAGGCACGCTCGGGGCGCGGCCCATCGTCCGGGAAGCGCTCCTGCGCCACGGGCCACGAGGGCAGGTCGTCGCACGGGTCCAGCGAAAGGAGCCTGAGGCTGGGCAGGCGCGAGTCCCGCGCGCGCTCGACCACGGGGCGCTGCCGCGCGCTCACCACGCAGAAGCGCGCCTCCGACTGGAGGATGATCTCGCCCACCTCGTGCTCCTTGAGTAGCGCGTCCAAGGGCACGACCACCGCCCCCGCCTCGAGTGCCGCCAGGTAGGCCAGACCCCACTCCGGGCGGTTCTCGCTCTGGATGGCGACGCGATCGCCGGCCTTCACGCCCTCCCGCTCGAGCAACGCGGTAGAGGCGTGCAGCCGACGGGCAGCCTCGGAGAAGGTCCACGGCTCCCGGCCCACAGTCGCCCAGCGCATGAGGAACGGGGCATCGCCGTAATGCCGGGCGGCGAAGTCCGCGAGTTGCGGCAGAAGGCGGACTACGGGCCGGGGCGGACTCTGCGCGGCCGATGGCACGAATCGGGCCCTAGCATCGGCTTCGGAACGGGGTCAAGGACTGATGCGCGCAACGACCACGTGCGCCATGACCTCGTTCGATCCCACCCAGAGATGGTCCAGCAACTCGGCGATGGACTGGATGAGGATGTAGAGCAACCGCACGGGGAACTCGCTGAGGAAGCGCCACGGACCGCGGTTGAGGCGGTTAAGCCAGCCGATGGTCGCTGAGCCGACGTAGCCGGGCAGCCCCCCGAGTGCGATGATCTCGACGGGCTCGAGGCCGGCGTCGCGCAGCAGTCGCTCAACGCCCAGGCGCGTGAAGCGCCACAGGTCCGGCGAGGACCGGCAGACTGGTACGGTCTGCACGAACTCCACGATGAGCACGCCGCCCGGGGCCAGAACGCGCCGCATCTCGGCGAGCACCCGCGCGGGCTCGTGCACCAGGTCGAACATCGACAGGCTCAACACGGTGTCCACGCTGCCGCTGCGGATGGGCAACCGCCCGGCATCGCCGTAGACATCGGGCCGGCCACGGCTGAGGTCCGGGGAACCTGGCAGGTCCAGCCCGAGGTAGCGTTCAGCGAAACCCAGGAAGAGCGGCGCGAAGGGCCGCGAGCCGCAGCCCAGGTCGAGCAGCGTGCCGTGCGCGTGGCGGCGCGCGCGCTCGAGCGTGCGCATGAGCTTATGGTTGGGTAGCCAGTTGTAGCGCCACACCGACCAGCGGCCGCAGGGCAGGTGGCCCTCGAAGCCCGCGCCGGGGCTCACCCGGACCTCCGCTCGCCCGCGACCCGGTCGCGCACCTTCACATCGGTCAGAAACACGGCTCCGTCCTCGTGCAGCCCGCGCAGCAAGTCGCGCAGCGCCGCCCGGCCCGCCTCGGACCAGGCCGGGTCGAGGTGCGCGTAGTTATGGCGGTGAGTGCTCACGACCGCCGGCTGGCCGCGGCTCCACGCTGCGCGCACCTCCGCGAGCGTCCGCCCGGCGCCCAGGCGCGAGCCGGGCGCGGCATCGCCGCGCGGCTCGAAGGCGATGCGCGGCGGCATGCGCAGCAACCCGCCGCGCTGCTCCGGCCAGCGCCAGCGGTGCAGCCGCCGCCGCACGCGCGGCCAGCGGCCGGCGCGTTCGGCAGCGCCCTGCAGAACAGTCGCGCCCAGCCGGGACGCCTGGGCTTCGAGCACCGAGTCCCAGCGATAGTCGGGCGGACAGAGGGATGTCGGCGGGCGGCCGAAGAGTCGCCTGAAGAGCGCGAACGCCCGCTCGAGCGTGCGCTCCCGGGACGCCAGAGGCTCGGATGCGTCGTACTCGCCGCTGGCCTCGACGGCCTCGCACACAGCGCACTGCTGGGTGAAGGCCAGCCGCGCATCGGCAGCGCCGCGCCGCAGGGCTTCGAGCCAGGCTCGTCCGGGCAGGTGGTGCAGGCCGTGGAGCTCCGGCCACCAGACGCCGGCTGCGATGCTCTCCCGCACCTCGTCCCACAGGCCCGGCCGCTGCCAGCGCGACGGGGTCTCGGGGAAGATCGCGAGCGGCAGCTCGCCGACCTCGAAACCATCGCGGGCCAGCCGCTCGAAGTCCGGCGAGGCCATCACGGTGTTGGCCTGCCACACGGGCGGCGAGCCGTCGGCGCCGCGGAACTCGAGCAGCGTCTCGCGCAGCGCGCGCACGTCCGCCGCGCTCTCGAGTGTGGAGCGGCCGTAGACGCGTCCGGCCGGACCCGCGAAGGAGGGAGTCGCGGCCAATGCCCGGTGCGCCTCGTCGTCCGCCGACCAGGCGCAGAGCCCCCAGTCGTCGCTCTCGAGGACGACCGCCCGCAGGCGGCCCCAGTCGGATCTCACGCGCGGCACCCGTTCATGGCAGGAATCGGACTATAGCATGGAGCACGCGGCCCGCGGCCACCGCCGCGCGGCCCCGAGCGATACGGATGTTTGCGCTCCGCCGCAGCGCCGTGCCAGAGTCCCGGGTCATGGTCCCCCACCACCCCCGCGCACGGATCTGGCTCGCGGCCGTCTTCGTCATCGTGACGCTCTTCTGGGTGTTCGACCTTGGCTGGCTTCGCTCGGGCGCACCCAGCCTGCTCGACGACACCTGGGAGTACGGCGTGGCCGCGCGCCACCTGCTCGCGGGCCACGGGTTCCGCACCAGCGTCATCCATCCCCCGCTGTGGGGACTGCGCGACGCCGCACTCACCGTGCCGCTCCTGGTCCACGGCCCACTCGTGCCGCTGCTGTTCGCGCCGGCCCTCTCGCTGCTCGGCCCGGGGGCCCTCGACCAGATCGCCTGGTTCGGCGCGTTCTTCGCGCTGCT